>JAANMY010000885.1_pt1 | contig 38245 bp, 30 predicted proteins | sample 7279691 | NCBI WGS metagenome assembly JAANMY01 (sample SAMN14094543, study PRJNA606508) | bioreactor metagenome | isolation source: A lab-scale SPAN reactor treating ammonium-rich wastewater day 388 | place: Ireland: Galway | collected 2018-02-07 | reverse complement strand
TTTCTTCATTGTTAGAAGAAGAAGATACATTTCTGTTAGAAGCTTCTTTTGCATTCTTTTTCTCTTCGTCTCTGAAGATTCCTGTATGGGAAACTACTACTCTCTTGAATTCTTTGTTGAACTCAATTACTTTGAAATCAGCCTCTTCACCTTTCTTGATTTTAGATCCGTCTTCTTTCTCTAATAATCTAGATGGGCAGAAAGCTTCTACTTCAGCATCTTCAAATTGTACAGAAGCACCTTTATCGTGTACTTCTACCGCTTTACCAGCGTGTACAGTTCCTTCAGCATATTTAGTTTCAAATTTATCCCAAGGGTTTTCAGTTAATTGCTTGTGACCTAAAGATAATCTTCTAGCCTGGATGTCAAGCTCAAGAACTACAACATCTAGTTTATCACCTACTGCACAGAATTCAGATGGATGCTTGATTTTCTTAGTCCAAGAAAGATCAGAGATATAGATTAATCCATCAATACCTTCTTCCAATTCTACGAAAACTCCGAAGTTTGTAAAGTTTCTTACAGTTCCAACGTGTTGAGAACCTACAGGATACTTAGCTTCTATATTTTCCCATGGATCTTTAGATAATTGTTTCATACCTAAAGAGATCTTTCTGTCTTCTCTATCTAAAGTCAATACTTCTGCTTCTACTTCATCACCAACTTTTACGAAATCTCCTGCACTTCTCAAGTGAGTAGACCAAGACATTTCAGAAACGTGGATCAATCCTTCTACACCTGGAGCGATTTCTACGAATGCACCATAGTCAGCAAGAACTACTACTTTTCCTTTTACTTTATCTCCAACTTTCATGTCAGCAGAAAGAGCATCCCAAGGATGAGCTTCTAATTGCTTCATACCCAATTGGATTCTTGTTTTCTCATCATCAAAGTCAAGGATAACCACTTTTACAGTTTGTCCGTCCTCAAGGATTTCAGATGGGTGGTTCACTCTAGACCAAGAAAGATCTGTAATGTGAATCAATCCGTCAACACCTCCAAGGTCGATGAATACACCGTAAGAAGTAATATTCTTAACAGTACCTTCAAGAACCTGTCCTTTTTCTAACTGAGCGATGATTTCTTTTTTCTGACCTTCGATATCTGCTTCGATCAATGCTTTGTGAGATACTACTACGTTTTTGAACTCAGGGTTGATTTTCACAACTTTGAACTCCATAGTTTTTCCTACAAACTGATCGTAATCTTTAATTGGCTTAACGTCGATCTGAGAACCTGGTAAGAATGCTTCGATTCCGTGTACGTCTACGATCATACCACCTTTAGTTCTAGATTTTACAAAACCGTTTACGATTTCACCTGTTTCGTGAAGTTCATTTACTTTATCCCAAGCTTTCAATGTTCTTGCTTTTCTGTGAGATAACTGTAACTGACCAGTTTTGTCTTCTCTTCTGTCAACCATTACTTCAACCTCATCACCTACGCTCAAACCTTGGTTGTAACGGAATTCGTTAAGAGAAATAACACCTTCAGATTTGAAGTTGATGTCTACGATAGCTTCTTTGTCAGTCAATCTTACAACTTTCCCAACCAATACGTCATTATCGTCTAAGTTGTTTAAAGATCCGTTGTAGATTTCTTCAAGATCGCTTTTTTCTTTTCTTGCGTCTGCATCAAGACCAGATTCGAAAGAATCCCAATCAAATTGTTCCGGTGCTACGTTTTGGTTTAATAAAACCTCTGCTGAATTTGTCTCTTTTGACATTTTCTAAAAATTTGTATTCCTTCTTTTTTAATGGTTTGAATAACTGTGGCGTTAAAAAATACGGAAGTCATTAATTATTAATAATTTACTTTTTACAAACCCTCCCACAAAAAGTTGTGCAAAATTACAATTTTATTTCAGATATGCAATACAGATCATTTGCTTTTTCTTTAAGTTATTAGAAATTATTTTTTAAGAAAAAGATTAATACAGCCCAAAGTGGCTAATAAAGAGTAGTTTACAAGAGTGGAAAATCCAATCGGTAACGATTTAGTAATGGTGCTTATTGCACTCGCTTTCATCTGATTACCCTGTAAATCAATACTGCAAATATAAAAAAATAATGGGTAAAGTGCATTGCTGCGTTACCCTTTTTTTGTTCCCTCCCATACAAAAAATATCAAAAAAAATCCCCCCACTGTGGGGAACCTGTGATATTTAACTCATTATATTTTCCAAATTTTGGATTATCAATAATAGATGTATTCCAAGAAAGATAGTGATAATTATAAAACGATTGTGCTATGGAAATCCTGTTGAGTAAAATATTATCGCAGATTAGGCATCAGGAAGACAAACTCGCTTCCGAATTAATGCCCACAGCGGAAGAGGCATACCAAATGACCTTATTCCTAAATGAAATGATGCAAAATGTAAAAGCCAAAGTATTAAAAGACGGATTTAAAAATGAGGAACAGGAAATTGACTTTTTCAAGAACATCAAACCACAAATCTTAGGGAAGCTCATTTACTATAACAAAGTTTTCCGCATAGAAACGACCTGCCCTGTCAATATAGGCGAAATACATCAGAGCTTTGTCGAGAATGAATTAAAATCTCTCAAATCAGAATATAAGGAGAGTATTTGTAATACCTATTTTTACAGGTATTACCGTGCAGGAAGAACTGACCGTGACCACAGCTATTTTATGCTCGGGAAAATTAACTACCACGATGGTTTGAATAGCGGGGTTTTTGAAATAGACCTTAGTTTTTCCACTTATTACGATAACAAAATAGCCCATATTATTGCCAATGAACTACTCTATACTTATTTACTAAACAAAATAAATCCCGAAGAAAACCCTGACCTGGTTCTATTAAATCTGAATGATGAAATCAGTAAGGACATTTCGTGGACAAATTCACAAAACGCACTTATTGAGCTGATATACGCCCTGTATGCCTCCAGTTCTGTTTCAAACGGAAATATAGGCATCCGAAAACTGGCTTTGATTTTCCAAATCCTGTTCCGAACTCCTGTAAACGATATACACCACGCTTTTCATAGGATGAAAACCCGTGCAGGTTCAAGAACGACATTTTTAGATCAGCTTAAAATTTCGTTGGAAGAATATATGGATAAAGACCTTTGACTATCAAAAGACATTTTTCAAAGCAGTACATTTCCGTGTACTGCTTTTTTTTGCCCATATCCGCCCATTGGCAAATGGAAGCAAAATGATGTAATAAGTAAAGCTAAAAACCTCAAAACCTTATTAGACAAGGGTTTCACTCAATTACAAAAATTTTCAAAAAACCGCCAAACCAATTGGCAAGCATTGGCAGACAAACACTGCCACACTTAGCAATTTTGCATTGTGAACATTAATAGCAATGCAATGAAAATAATCACTATCGAAGAAGAAGCGTGGCAACAGATCAACAGCCGTATCAATGCGATTGCCGATTATCTCAAAAGATTAAATGATACAAGCTATGATGACCTGTGGCTGAATAACCACGAGGTATGCCAATACCTGCACATCAGCGAAAAGACTTTGTGGCGTATGCGCACCAAAGGCGAAATAGCTTATTCAAAACTCTACGGGCAATACTTCTATACAATTGGAGCAATCAAGGATATGCTCAATGCCAATGCCATACAAAGCAGTGATGAATATGTACAGGAGCTTATGGCAAAAGGCAAAAGCTATATCGAGAAAGGAAGAAAGCTGAAATCAGGTAAATCTTAAAACGTGCGGTTATGAACATTGACAGAATGGAATTTTTGGCGTGGATGGAACGCCTAATGGAACGCCTCGATATGCTGGGCGACAATATAGACAGCTTACAAAAGAAACGTAACAGCATTGATGGAGAGGAATTGCTCGACAATCAGGATTTACTGCAAATGCTGAAAATCAGCAACCGTTCCCTGCAACGTTATCGCTCCATCGGCAAGCTGCCCTATTACACGATAAGCGGGAAACTGTATTACAAACTATCAGACGTGCATCAGTTCATCAGGGAAAGTTTTAATCCGCCTCTGCCTAAACTGAACGCCAATGGATGACAAACACTGCCTTTGACTGCCACATCGGGCAAGGGAGCGAACGCTACCTATACATTCGGCATTTGAACTTTAAAATATTCAGATTATGAGCGAAGAAACAGAAAACAAACAAGTAACCCCCGAACAGCTATCGGATATATTGCTGGTATTGGATAAGCAAAAGAACAAAATACAGGCGGTAACTGGCATAGATGAAAACGGCAACTTAAAAACTTCCTACCCTACAAAGGAAAACCAAAGCCAGTTTATGCGGGTGGACAAGCACGGCGATTTGTTCTCCAATTTCTTCTCCAATTTTTGGAGACAGTTAAAAAATCCAACCAATTTTTCATTCTTCAAAGTATCTGCTGATGAAGCCATAGAAAAGGCTAAGGAAATGCAAAAGCAGGTAGATAATCCCACACCTGAAGGCGAAAAGGAAATGAAAAAGAACGAAGTAAAAGCCGAACCCAAAAATGAACAAAGTGAACAGAAACAAGAAAATAAAAATGATATGGCAACAACACAGACAACCACGGACAACAGCGAATACCGCTTCAAGCCGGAACAGATTGATTGGGAAACAATGAACAATCTGGGAATAGGCAAAGAACGCCTTGAAAAACTGAACCTTTTAGACCCGTTGCTAAGGGGTTACAAAACCAATGACCTTGTACCTGTAAGCGTAAATCTCGGCGGTGCTATTGTACGCACGGATGCCCGTTTATCTTTACAGACCGCACCGGACGGAACCGTTGTGGCAGCAATACACGGCATCAGGAAAGAGCCTAACCTGAACTTTGAGTTTTTCGGACACAAATTTACCGATGAGGACAAGAAAAACCTGCTCGAAACAGGCAATATGGGGCGTGTGGTAAATTTGGTAAATTCCAAAACAGGCGAACTGATGCCGTCCATTATCAGCGTGGACAGGCTGACCAATGAGCTGATTGCGCTAAAGACCGAGTTTATCAAAATTCCTGATGAGATTAAGGGCGTGAAACTGAACGATGAGCAAAAGCAAACCTTAATGGATGGCAAGCCGCTTTATTTAGAAGGGATGATTTCTAAAAAAGGCGATGAGTTTAGTGCGAATGTTCAGTTCAATGCGGACAAAAGATATGTTGAATTTCTGTTTGACAGAAGCAACAACAATCAGCAAGCCCAAAGCACCCAACAAAACAATCAGCAAGGTAATGAGCAAAGCCAACCGCAGGAAGCTCCGAGAACTTTCAGAGGTAAAGAACTGGATGATGAGCAGTACAACAAGTTCAAAGCCGGGCAAACTATCTATGTTGAGCTGAAAGATAAAAAAGACCAGCCATACAAGGGTTATATCACTTTTGACAAAGATACCGGAAAGACCAATTTTGAGTTTCCCGGTCAGTATAAAGCACGGGTAGAAACTGCCGAAAGCCACAAAACGCAGACTGCGGTTAATTCGGAGGGTAAAACTAATGAAGCGACTAAGAATGTGAATGAGCCTTTGAAATCGGGACAGCAAAGACCGAAAAATGAAAAACAGCAGGAGCAACAGAACAAACCCAAAGCTCCTGCAAAATCCAAGGGCAGAAAAGTGTAAATCAATATGAAAACAATTATTGCAGAAAAACCAAGCGTAGCAAGGGAAATAGCCGGACTTGTGGGAGCATCCGATAAAAAGGACGGCTACCTTACAGGTAACGGCTATTTTGTTACGTGGGCATTCGGACATCTGATAGGATTGGGAATGCCCGAAGATTACGGGATTTCGGGGTTTGACAAAGCATCATTGCCGATACTTCCAAACCCTTTTATGCTGACCGTCCGGAAAGTGAAAAAGGACAAAGGCTATCAAGCCGATGCAGGAGCATTGAAGCAGTTAAAAGTCATTGAAAAGCTGTTTAACCAAAGTGAAAGCCTTATCGTAGCCACCGATGCAGGTCGGGAGGGCGAACTCATCTTCCGGTACATTTATGAGTACCTAAAATGCCGTAAGCCTTTTGAACGTCTTTGGATAAGCTCGCTGACCGAAAAAGCCATTAAACAGGGCTTTGACAACCTGAAAGACGGAAAGGAATTTGACGGATTGTATCAGGCGGCACAAGGCAGAAGCCGTGCCGATTGGCTCGTAGGCATCAATGCTACGCAGGCGTTAAGCATAGCCGCAGGCAACGGCATTTATTCGCTCGGTCGGGTGCAAACGCCGACATTGGCTTTGATCTGTAAACGCTACCTCGACAACAAAAATTTCTCCATACAGAAATTCTGGCAGATACAGCTCTTGCATAACAAAGAACAGATTAATTTTAAAAGCATTTCCGTTACCAAATGGCAGGATAAAAAGCTGGCGGACGATACATTAAATTCTATTGAAAGAAACGGAAATACTATAACTGTTATCGCCGTAGAAAGTAAAAACGTAACGGAGCAACCACCCCTGCTTTTTGACCTTACAGGCTTGCAAAAGGAAGCCAACAAAAAGCTGAACCTGTCTGCCGAAAAAACGTTGAATATCGCCCAAAGCCTCTACGAAAAGAAATTTATTACCTACCCACGTACCGGGAGCAAGTACATTCCTGAAGATATGTGGGCTGAAATTCCCAATCTTGTTAGAGCGTTACAAAACAGGGAAACCTGCAAAACTGCTTTATCCAAAATTAAATGGGGGCGTTTCAATAAACGTATCGTGAATGATTTGCGTGTTACCGACCACCACGGATTATTGATTACAGATAAAATCCCGTCCGTATTGAGTGCAGACGAAAATGCGGTGTATGATATGATTGCCTTTCGCTTGCTCGAAGCCATTTCGCAAGCCTGCATCAAAGAAATAACCGATGTTTCCTTACAGGCATTGCACTACGATTTTACGGCAAAGGGCTGTAAAATTTTAGAAGCTGGCTGGCGTATGATTAAAGGTAACTTTTCGGAAGATGATACAGAACCCATACAGGATTTGCCCGAACTGAAAAAAGGCGATGAACTCAAAATAAAAGAAGCTGCCATTCTCGAAAAGAAAACCAAACCGCCTGTGCTTTATAGCGAAGCAGGGCTTTTGTCGGCAATGGAAACCGCAGGAAAAGAAATCGAAAACGAGGAAGGACGAAAAGTCCTTCAAAACATCGGTATTGGTACACCTGCCACAAGAGCAGCGATTATCGAAACCCTGTTTACCCGCAATTATATCCAACGAGAAAAGAAATCCCTAATCCCAACAGAAAAAGGATTGCAGGTCTATGAGCTGGTCAAAAACCGAAAAATTGCAGACGTGGCAATGACCGCCGAATGGGAACTCGCTTTGCAGAAAATTGAAAACAACGAAGCAGATGCCGGAAGTTTTCAAAAGGAAATGGAAGTGTATGCAAAAACAATTACTGATGAATTGCTGCAAACTTCCATTGCCCAAAACAACCTGCCTAAATTGGTCTGCCCTAAATGTAAGAGCCAGCAACTTATTATCCGTGATAAGATTGTCAAATGTCCCGATGAAAAATGTAATTGGGTACAGTTCCGCAATGTGTGCGAAGTACAGATCAGTGTTGCCGATATTGAAAACCTTGTAAACAAAGGAAAAACTAATCTTCTCAAAGGAATGAAAAGCAAAGCAGGAAAAAAGTTTGATGCCTACATCGTATTGAACGAGGATTTTAAAACCTCTTTTGAGTTTGCCAAAAATAAAAGCTACAAAAAGTAATGGAAAATAAGCCCACTATCATACCTAAAGAAATCAGGAACCTGATTTATACCATTCGTGGTAAACAGGTAATGCTGGACAGCGACCTCGCTACATTGTACCAAGTGGAAACTAAAATACTGAACAAAGCGGTAAAAAGGAATTTAGACAGGTTTCCCGAAAAATTCTGCTTCCAACTGACCGATGAGGAAAGTGATTTTTTGAGGTTCCAAATTGGAACCTCAAACGTGGGGCGAGGCGGAAGACGTTACCTGCCCCACGCTTTTTGCGAACAGGGAATAGCGATGCTGTCTGCGGTGCTTCGCTCGGATGTTGCCGTAAAAGTAAGTATTGAGATAATAGATGCTTTCGTAGAAATGCGGCGTATGCTTATCAGTAACGCCTCCTTGTTTCATCGTTTGGACAACATCGAATTGAAGCAATTACAAGCCGACCAAAAAATTGAGCAAATCTTTAAGGCTTTGGAAAGCGACAAGCTCCACAGCGAAAAAGGTATCTTTTACAAGGGTCAGGTTTTCGATGCCTATACTTTTGTTGCCGACATTATCCGAAGTGCCGAAAGCTCCATTATCCTGCTTGATAATTATGTGGACGATACGGTACTGACCCTATTGGGCAAGCGCAGCGACAATGTAACCGCAACAATCTATACCAAAACTATCAGCAACCAGCTACGGCTGGATGTGCAAAGGTACAACAGCCAGTATGCCCCGATTGAAGTTGAGCTTTTCGCCGATGCCCACGACCGCTTTTTGATTATAGACGATACAGAACTGTACCATATCGGGGCATCGCTCAAAGATTTGGGCAAAAAGTGGTTTGCCTTTTCCCGAATGGATATTGAAGTCGGCATAATGCTACAAATTTTAAACACACAATAAATAAACCCTCTGAAATTTCAGAGGGTTTTTGTTTCCCGTTACGCCAAATCCCGCCTCTCAAAGCCAAACCCTGCCACATTATTAAAGGCTCTTATCTACCGCTATAATTTTAGTCTTAAAGCAAAATTCTAAACAAAATTATAGTATGAGTACACAGCAAAAAGACTTGTCGTATTACAGATTACGACTTCAAGAACACCTTAATTCCGGCTTTCCCGAAAAAGCAGGCGATCAGAAATTTATAGACCAGCGTTCTTCGTGGGCTGCCAATGCTTACGAGGGTGCTTTCAGTTCGGGAAACGCTATTGAGCAGTGCAACGAGATAGCCAATTACATTCTGTTTGAGGGCTTGCATTTCTCCCGTTTCGATACCATTTTCCAAGTGGTCTGCAATGAGTTTGATACCCTGATGGCAGATGAGGAACTGCGACCATTTGCCCTGAAAATGTTCCGTGTTATCGAACCTGTTTTTGCCAAATACAAGTTAACTGATGATTTCGCTTATACCACAGAGTTTGACCTGCTCTATACCGAAATAACCGGAGCAATCGCAATATGGATAGCCGAAAATGGGCTTCAGTAAACGCCAACATCTCCAAGAGAATATTGATGCCCTGCGAATTGCTTTTAAACTGGAAAAGGAGAACCGACAAGCCACCGTAGGCGAAAGACTGCTAATGATGCAATACAGCGGATTTGGCGGTCTTAAATTCGTTCTGAACCCCGTAGAGAATGAAATAGACATCAATAATTGGAGAAAAACCGAACACGACCTTTTCCCGATTACACAGGAACTGCATCAGGTCTTAAAAGAGAATGCCACAGACGAAAAGCAATACAAACTTTATGTGGACAGTATGCGCAGTTCTGTACTCACGGCATTCTATACACCGCCGCAGGTTATAGATGCTGTTTCTAACGCATTACGTGACAGCGGTCTGAAGATTGATAAATTCCTCGAACCGTCCGCAGGTATCGGCTCGTTCATACAATCCTTTTCAAAAAACCAACAGGCAAGTGTAACCGCTTACGAAAAGGATCTGCTCACAGGTAAGATTTTAAAACAGCTCTATCCGCAAAGCAATATCCGCATAAGCGGTTTTGAGGAAATACCCGAAAAGGAACAAAACAGCTACGATGTCGTTGCCAGTAACATCCCCTTTGGCGATACTTCGGTTTTCGACCTTTCTTATTCCCGAAGCCGCAACCCTGCAAAAGAGCAGGCTGCCCGAAGCATCCATAATTATTTCTTTTTGAAAGGTAATGATATGCTCCGTGAGGGCGGTTTACAGGTTTTCATTACCTCACAGGGAATTTTAAACAGCCCAAAGAATGAGCCGATACGCAGGGCTTTAATGCAGGATAACAATCTGGTTTCAGCCATCCGCTTACCTAATAACCTATTCACAGATTATGCAGGCACAGAGGTTGGCAGTGATTTAATTATATTACAAAAAGACACACAAAAGCAAAAAAATTCCTGGAGAGAAAATAAGTTCTGTGATACATATATAACAGCGGAAAACTTCTCTACTAATGTATTGTTGGGCAACCTTGAAAGGGTGGTTCATACCGACAAAAAAATAGACACCGACCCTTACGGAAAACCCTCATTCATCTACACGCATAAAGACGGTTTAGACGGTATCGCCAAAGATTTGAAGCAGATGCTTTCTGCTGATTTTAGCAAGCATCTGAATGTTTCTTTATACAAAGGCGAACGGAACGATGAGCCTGTTATCAAAATTCCGGTTACACCACCTTTTCCGCCTCCGGTTATTGAACCTGTTATCATCCAACAAAAGCCGCAACCCGCCGCAACTCCGGTAATTCATCAGGAAAGTACACAGGAATTAAAACAGCTAAGCATTTTCGACCTGTTTGAAAATGCGGAAGAACCCGTAGCTGTTCTTACCCTGCCAAAGAAAGCAACACCAACGCAAAGGCAGACCACCCGAAAAAAACGGATGCCTATTGGTCGCCAGCCCGACCTGTTCACTTCTGTAATGCAACAACCTTATGTGCCTCCTGTTTCTAACAGTTCTGCCAACGGTAATACATCATCCAACGGCAAAAAACAGGAAATAATTGGCGATTTATTTTCGCAACCCAACGGGAATGGCCAAGCTGATAAGCCAGCCATTCCTAACACCGTTGTTAATGCCATTCCCGAACCTGCGCCGTACAGTGGCAAACTGCAATCGTTCCACCGAAACGATTGTCTTGTGGTGGATAATGGTTGGGTGGGCTATCTCAAAGATTTTTACCAGGATGACGACGGCAAGAAGCAGGCAACGTTCCACCCATTGCAATTACCCACTTTACAAAAAGCAAGAGCCGAAGCGTATATCGGGGTACGTGATATTTACCAGCAGCTTTATATCAAAGAAGCGGAGCAACAAACCGAACATCAGGAAGAAAGGGAAACCCTTAACCGCCTGTACGATGCCTTTGTCAAAAGATACGGCAACCTCAACAGTGCCGATAATATCAAGCTGATTAAAACGGACAGTGCAGGTAAAGAAATGCCCTATTTGGAGCGTGTCGTTGGCGGTGTAATCCATAAGGCAGATATATTCAGCCGTCCCGTAAGTTTTTCTAACACAACCATAGCGACGGACAACCCCGAAGAAGCGTTATCGGCTTCGCTGAACAAATACGGAAGCGTGGATTTGGGCTATATGTCCGAAATAAGTAGTATGCCTACCGATGCTTTGAAAGAAGCCTTACACGGTCGCATTTACTATAATCCACTGCAAAAGGAATATGAAATAGCGGAACGCTGGGTTGCCGGCAACGTGGTTGAAAAAGCGGTGGAAGTAAGAAGCTACCTCGAAAATAATCCTGATAATGCCGAAGCCAAAGAAAGCCTTAGCGTTTTGGAAGAAGCCCGACCGACAAAGATTGAATTTGAAGAACTCGATTTCAATTTAGGCGAACGCTGGATACCCACGGGCATTTATGCACGGTTTGCATCGCACCTTTTCGATGCAGAAGTACGTGTACATTATTCGGATAGTGCCGATGACTTTTCCGTAACCTGTAAACAGAAGAACGTACATATTTGGGATAAATATGCGGTAAAAGCCCAAAGCCGGACGTATGACGGGATTGCCCTGCTCAAACACGCCCTTGTCAATACCACACCCGACATTTCAAAAACAGTAGAGATAGATGGAAAAGATGTCAAGGTGCGGGATATGGAAGCCATACAAATGGCGAACACCAAGATTGACGAAATCCGAACCGCCTTTACCGACTGGCTTCACGCCCAGAACGATGAATTCAAAACAAGGCTTACAGACCAGTACAACGATACCTTTAACTGTTTTGTCCGCCCGAATTATGATGGCACACATCAGGAGTTTCCGGGATTAGATCGCAAGGGATTAAAGATTGACGACCTGTATTCGAGCCAAAAGGATGCGGTTTGGATGATAAAGCTGAATAACGGTGCTATCTGCGACCACGAAGTGGGTGCGGGAAAGACGTTGATTATGTGTACAGGCGCACAGGAAATGAAGCGGTTGGGCTTAGCCCACAAGCCGATGATTATCGGGCTGAAAGCGAATGTACCCGAAATAGCCGAAGCCTACCGCACCGCTTATCCCCACGCTAAAATCCTCTATCCGGGCATAGATGACTTTACGCCCGAAAAACGCAGGCGGATTTTCGGCGATATTAAAAACAACGAGTGGGACTGTGTGATATTGACCCACGACCAATTCGGAATGATACCCCAATCGCCCGAAATACAAAAGGAAATTCTGCAAGTAGAATTGGACAGTGTAGAGGAAAACCTCGATGTATTACGAAGCCAGGGCGATGATGTAACCAAATGGATGCTTACAGGAGTTGAAAAACAGAAAGAAAACCTCGAAGTAAAGCTCAAAACCCTGCAACACGATATTGAAAACCGCAAAGATGATATAGTGGATTTCAAGATGATGGGCATAGACCATTTGTTTGTGGACGAAAGCCACCAGTTCAAAAATTTGATGTTTAATACAAGGCATTCGAGGGTTGCGGGATTGGGCAATCAGCAGGGAAGCCAAAAGGCAATGAACCTTTTGTTTGCCGTCCGTACCATACAGGAGCGTATTGATGCGGATATGGGCGCAACCTTTCTTTCGGGTACTACTATCAGCAATTCGCTTACCGAATTATACCTGCTCTTTAAATACCTGCGACCACGGGCGTTGGCAAAACAGGGCATCAATTCATTTGATGCGTGGGCGGCAATCTATGCGAAGAAAACAACCGATTATGAGTTTTCGGTGGCTAACAATATCGTGGCAAAAGAGCGTTTCCGCTACTTTATCAAAGTGCCTGAGCTGGCGCAATTCTATTCCGAAATCACGGATTACCGTACTGCGGAAATGATTGGTATCGATCGTCCCGAAAAGAACGAGATATTCTATAACATACCGCCTACGCCTGACCAGGAAGTTTTTATCCAAAAACTGATGGAGTTTGCCAAAACTGGCAAGGGCGAATTGTTAGGCAGAGAACCGCTATCTAAAAAGGAAGAAAAAGCCAAGATGCTCATCGCTACGGACTATGCCCGTAAGATGTCGCTCGATATGCGAATGGTAAGCCCCCATTACAAAGACCATCCTGACAATAAGGCTTCACATTGCGCAGCAAACATCGCCAAGTATTACAACAAGTTTAATGCACAGAAAGGTACACAGTTCGTTTTCTCGGATTTGGGGACGTACAAACCAAACGAATGGAATGTGTATTCTGAAATTAAACGCAAGCTCGTTGAAGACCACGGCATACCTGCGCACGAAATCCGCTTTATACAGGAAGCCAAAAACGATAAGCAGCGCAAGGCACTTATCAATGGAATGAACGACGGTACAATCCGTGTGCTGTTCGGCTCTACAAGTATGCTCGGTACAGGCGTAAACGCACAGAAAAGAGCCATTGCTGTACATCATTTAGATACGCCGTGGCGACCGTCTGACCTTGCCCAAAGGGACGGTCGGGCTATCCGAAAAGGCAACGAAATCGCTAAACATTTTAATAATAACAAAGTGGACGTAATTATCTATGCAGTAGAAAAATCGTTGGACAGCTATAAGTTCAACCTGCTGTACAACAAACAGCTATTCATAAACCAATTAAAGTCCAACAATCTCGGCAAACGGACGATTGACGAGGGCAGTATGGACGAAAAATCGGGTATGAACTTCTCCGAATATGTGGCTATCCTTATGGGAAATACCGACCTTTTGGATAAAGCCAAAATTGAAAAACAGATTGCCGGGCTGGAAAGCGAAAGGCAATCGTTCAACCGTTCTAAGTATAGTGCCAAATACAAGTTGGACGACTACACGGCAGATATGGAGAAAGCCCAATCCCGCTTTGACTGTATGAGCCTTGACTGGAATAACCTGCAAGGGCGTATCCAAAAACTGCCTGACGGAACTGTTGCAAACCTTATCAAGCTGGACGGCTTACCGCCCGATGCGGATATAAAACAGATCGGTGCAAAGCTCAACCAGCTTGCGGACAATTCCCGTACAGGTGGAGATTATGAGGAAATTGGCAGCCTTTACGGTTTTCAGATTTTGGTAAAAACGGAAATGTCGCAAAAAGACGGTGTGGATATTCGGGTAAACCGTTTTCTGATACAGGGCGAGGGCAATATCAAATACACGTATAACAACGGTATTATCGCTAAAGATGAAAAGCTGGCATCTGCTAATTTTCTTAATGCTTTGGAGAAGCTACCCGCCTACATTGAACAGGAGCAAAAGAAAATAGCCGAAATACAAAAGGATGTACCTGTTCTTCAGGAAGTGCTGAACGGTACGTGGAGCAAAGAGAACCGATTGAGCGAACTCAAAACAGAGCTGGCTTCTGTTGAACGTAAAATACACTTATCTATAAAACCCGAAACACAAGAAGAACCTGCGGAACAAGCCGAAAAAAAGCAAGAAAATCACGAGGCTTCGGAAAGCATTGTACGCACAAAAGGTGTTCACTTTCCGAGGGGTGCGCTATAATTGTAATGAGAACGAACAAAAAGAAAACGGGGTCTGCAGATCCCCGTTTTCTTTTTGTTCGAATTTATAATCTTATTCTTCTTCCTGCTCATCCATCCGTTTTATAAGCGCATCACGCAGGCTGTCAAGAAATTTGGTGCGGTTTATCTTTCGGGCTTTCAGTTCCATAAATGTATGGTAGAAGTCGCCTAAATCAATATTAAAGGTGGTTTCAAAGGTTTTGGCGATTATTTTAATATCGGCATTTCCGTTGTCAAATATCCCTTGTGCATACAGCGCATAAATGAGTTCGGTTAATGCTGTTTTGCTTCCCGTCCAGTTCAACGGCGATTTTTCAGAAGCCTTTTTCTTATTGCTGCAATTAAGCTGGTCTTCGAGATAGACCTGTATCAAATCATTGGCAATTATTTTAGCCACTTTATAATCGTGGGAAGTGGTAAAATTATGGTCTGTTTCAAAGTAGTAGGTATCTAAGCTCAATTTTATATCGTACTTGCCCCTGATAAAATATTTTTCATCAAGATAGGTATTGTTTGTTCTGTAATACTTGTAAAAGTCGAGGTTGTTATCAAAATACCTTTTCAGCTTTGCAAGTTCATTACCGATATATTTCTTTATGGCTTTGCCATTGCCATAAGGCTTTTTAGTTTCTATTTTATAGATGGCATTGTGATAAATGAGCTTGGAAAGAAAAACTGGTTTTATATGTTTGAAGAAATAGATCTCTTCGTCAACATTTTTAAAACCATTTTCCATTACATAAGATTTTAGTTCAGCCATACAACCTAATAGGAGTTCTATTAATTGATGAGCTAAGCCAATCGGGTTCTCCGCTTCGGCTGTCAATTCTTCAATCTTATGTTCTAAGTTTTGTACGTAATTTTCATATTGTTTATCCATAGCTTGCAGCTTAATGTTAAAATAATTACGAGTAAAACCCGTATTCCCGCAGGATCATTCTCCCGAAAAATTGGCATCCGAGCCAACGCTACTTTCGTTCAAGTAAGTAATTAGGGCTTGTACGGTAGTTACTTCTAAATCTATTCTGTTACTGCCGTATTTATCCGAAACACCTTGTTGGGTGATGTAGGCAACCTTATAGATGCTTTGCTTATTAAGATGTACGCCCTCGAATAAGATTTCTTCTATTCGGTAGCCACAGGGGTTTTCGATATGGAATTTAATTTGTAAGCCTATATGCCTTTTGCAATATCCGCCCATTTGCTGCATTGGATTAGTTGCAAATGTTCGTTCAAAGTTCTCTTCCAGCATATCAATTATTTCTTGCCCCGTCATATCTACGGTGGTAATTACAGGGTTCATCGGAACCATATTGTACAAATCCCACACGGTGATATCCCCCTTGTCAATAGGCGCACCATATCGCCAGCCGTTTGAGAATGCAATAGCTACACCTGCCGCTTTACGGACAGCTTCTAATAATAAATCATCCATTGACGATGAAAACGTAGAATATCGGTGCAGAATGTTGTCTGTCTTTGCGACTACCTGCTTTTGCAGGCTTCTGTATGAAACCATAATATCGTTTACCATCTGCTCCACAGATCTGTCGCTGGCAACTTGCTCATTGACTTCTATAAGCTCATATTCGTGGTGTGTGATTTTATTGTCTGAAACAGATAGCTTCAAATGTCCCACAAAAGAGCCGTGGCAACCGCATTGAATTACAATAGTATCATTCACTTTTACAGGTTCATACAGCCTGTTATGGGTATGCGCACTAAGGCAAATATCAATCCCAACGGTGTGTTTCAGCAACTCAATATCCTGCGGAAAGCCGTTGTGTGAAAGAAGTATAATAAGGTCAGCACCCTGATTTTTCACTTCGTCCACGTAGCCGTTTATTTCCTGCATTGCATCGGTTACATATATTCCTTTGCTGAATTTATCGGGCATTGTTTTATCTATAATGTTGGCGCAAATACCTATCACGGCTACTTTGATATTGCCAGTTTCGATAAATGAATAGGGCTTTAGGAATAGTGTGCCGTCCTCGTTAAAAACATTAATCGCCAGTACAGGGTAATTGAGCTGTTCTGCCAGCGAGAGCAGATGATCGGGTGTGTAAGCGAAATCCCAATGTCCAACCATCCCACTAAGACCGAGCTGGTTTAGAATAGGTACAATTGCTTCGCCTTTTGAAGATACTACTGGCAGGGTTCCGTGAAAGGTGTCGCCACCATCGAAAAATAAAGCGTGTTCATTTTCGCTTTTTATCTTCTCAAAAATGGTTGCAATCCTTGCATATCCGCCCGCTGTTTTTATATATTCTCCGTCTTTGTTGTAAAACAGTTCGGGATGTGGTTCGAGATAGCCGTGTACATCGTTTATAAATCCTATTGATAATTCCATAATATTGAATTTTGGGTTTGAAACATTTTTTGATTAAGGATGAACAATCGCCCAACCCTCATATTGCCTTAATATAATTTCTCCGTTACCGCTCGGAACATAATTCACGAAATCAAACAGTTCTTTTTTTTCAATTTTTCGTTCCTCCATCGTTTTTGAACATTGAGCGAATACTACGCCCTTGTCTTTTAGCGCAATCAATAATTCCTGATAGCTGTTCGCTTTTTTATACATTTCCACCCCGTCAGAAAATGCAATGACTTCTATGTGTAGCTTGCCTTTCAGTCGTGGGTCAGTCAATACATTATTTATATTGCGAAGTATGCCCCTTACTTTTTTATCTTCTGCTTCGTTCAAGATGTATAGAGCGTTGTAATGTTTTTTATATGCTTTTGCAGGCTCAAAAACTGCATCGGTTTTTTGCTGTGCAAAAATGCTGACAGATGTAAAACACAATACCACTATAAACAAGGCTTGTAATCTTTTCATTTTAAAAACTCCTTTTGTTTCGTTATTCATTTATTAACTCTTCTATCTGCTTTACGAACTTGTCTGAGGCGTAATTGGCAAATCCTGCGTGGTGCAATCTGACTTTTCCTTTTTTATCCAATACAACGGTAGTAGGCAATGAACCAGAGTAAATTTCTGCCGGAACATTACCATTGGATTGATACATCGGGACTGAAAATTTCTCTTTTTCCAAATACGCCTTTCCTGCTGCGGGGTCATTGTCTTCGTTGATGGTCAGAAAGACCATATCAGGGTTGTTTTTGAATTGGGTATAAAGTGTTTCGATTGAGGGAAATTCAGCCCTGCAAGGCGGACACCACGATGCCCAAAAATTGATAAACACAACTTTACCTCTTAATGATGCGGTATTTTGTACATTGCCTTTTTCATCCGTAAAGTCAAAATCCGTGTTCGCCTGGCTCGCCGTAGCCGCATCTTTTTTATCCATACTTGCATTAAAAAGCCCTGTTGCCATTAGCTGCCGCAGCACGAATGATTTTGCATCGGGGCTGACAAACATTATTCCTACAAAAATGACCATTACAATGGTAAAGGCATTTTTCTTGATGTACTGCCATTTACTGGCAGGCGGTTTTTTTTTGGAAACCTCTTTATTGTTCAGCATAATCCTATTTTTATCTGTTAGTTACTTTCTACCAATTCATTCAGGGCTTTGATAATTTCGGGGCTTGTATAATCCCTGCCGCCCTCCATACGGGCTATCATATCTCCGCTTTTATCGAGTATAACCGTAGTCGGGATAGCACTGCCTAAATAGTCTTGGGGTATATCTCCTGCCGGAACATAAACAGGCAAATCATATCCTTTATCTTTCATAAAGGCAGTGGACTTCTCTATCTTGTTATCCACGTCCACCATTAAAAACACGATGTCATCATTATCTTTAAAAGATTGTTTGAGTTTGTTTATAGAGGGCATTTCGTGGATGCAGGGCGGACACCACGTAGCCCAAAAGTTGATGAATACCACCTTGCCTTTTAAGGAACTTAACAATACCGTTTTACCGCTTTTGTCCTTAAAAGAAATATCCGAAGCTGCCGGAGCAGGGGCTTCCGTTGTTGCAACTTCTTCCGTCGGGGTATTTCCGCTTTCTACCTTGTTCTCTTTGTTCTTATCCGTATTTCCACAAGCTGCCAGCGAGATAGCTGTAATAATGAAAATCCCGGAACGAACTGCCAAATTTCTAAACTGCGTTTTCATATTCTGTGATTTTTTACTGTTTCTAATTCTATTTTTTATTCTTGTATCGGTCTATCGCAGATTGCAAAAAGCTGTAATAGCTTTTCGGGTCATAATCTGCTCCGATAGGGTTTACCAAAATTTCTTCGTTGGCGGGGTTTAAAAGCATATAAAAGGGTTGCGAATTGGCGTTGTATTTACTCGCCTGAAAATCGCTCCACTTGTTGCCTATGGTACGGATATTTTTACCACTGAACGATGATACAAATTGCTCTGCCTCCGGTAAGGCGGTCTTGTCATCCACATAAAGCTGTATGATAACCAACTCTTCGTTCAATAGCCGGAGTACATCTTTGTCTGACCATACCGATGCTTCCATCTTACGGCAGTTCACGCAGGCGTGTCCTGTAAAATCGAGCATCACGGGCTTGCCCGCTTTTTTAGCATATTCCATTCCCTCGTCGTAATCAAAAAATACGTTCAGGTTTAACGGAGCGTGGAATATATCGGAATATTTATGGGCTTTGCCATCCGTTGAATAGCTTGCTTGTGTTCTGCCTAATGACGAAGTATAAAGGTCAAAATCCTGTGTAGCCTGTGGGGGTAAAAATGCTGAAATGGATTTAAGGGGTGCGCCCCATAATCCCGGAACCATATACAGGGTAAATGCAAGCACCACCATTGACAGCACCATTCTTGGCAGGCTTATATCTACCGCAGGACTATCGCCGGGAAAGCGTAGCTTGCCCAATAAGTAAAAGCCCAAATACCCGAAAATAATAATCCACAGTGCTAAAAAGACCTCCCTGTCAAACCAATTCCAATGATAGGCAAGGTCAACGTTGCTTAAAAATTTCAGTGCAAGAGCCAGTTCCAAAAAGCCGAGCGTAATTTTAACGCTGTTCAGCCAGCCACCCGAAGACGGCAGGCTTTTTAAAAGGCTTGGGAACATTGCAAAAAGTGTAAACGGTATTGCCAATGCCAATGCAAAGCCGAGCATCCCGATGGCGGGACCTAAAAGTTCGCCCATTGTGGCAGCCTGTACCAGCAAGGTTCCGATAATCGGACCCGTACAGGAAAATGACACGACCGCTAATGTTGCCGCCATAAAGAAAAGCCCCAACAAACCGCCTCGGTCTGCTTTACGGTCTAATTTGTTCGCCAGCGAAGCGGGCAAAGAAAGTTCAAACGCACCGAAAAATGAAAAAGCGAAAACCACTAAAAGAACGAAGAAAGCGAAATTAAAAATCCCGTTTGTGGACAGGCTATTAAGTGCATCCGCCCCGAAAATAACCGTTATCAAAATGCCTAATAATACATAAATGAGTATGATGGATAAGCCATACATCATTGCTTGCATTACGGCTCTGCCTTTGGTATGCCCGCTTTTGGTAAAGAAACTCACGGTTAAGGGCAGCATCGGGAAAATGCAGGGCATTAAAAGTGCTGCAAAACCGCCAATGAAACCCGCAATAAAAATTGCCCATAAGGAACCTTTATCCGTTTTGGCTCCATTCTTTTGCAAGGTAGTCCCGTTTTCTTTTGTTAACGAAGTTTCCGGCTCTTTTGATGCTGCGATACTATCCTGCTGAACGGGCTGCTGCTCCGTTATTTCTGTAAACTCCACATCATCATACGATACAAGACTGTCCGTCTGCGCATTTGCAGTAACAGCCATCAAACCACTGATGAATAGTACCATTAATATTTTCGCTATTAATCTCATATTATATCCTTTATTTTACAGGAATGCTGAACGCTACTTCTTCAGGCGGTAAGCATTGCTTGTCGTTACAAACCATATAGGTAAGCGTACCTTTTACCGTAGGCGAATTTCCTGTTAGTTTTACCTTTTGCTGGAACACCACAGATTTTTTGTAGTAACCCACTTCCATATCAAAAGTCGGGTCGTGCTTTACAATAGGTTTAGCTGCCAATACCTTTCCGCTCAATTGGTAGGCTTTCGACGATTGGAACGAAAAACTTGTCGGCTGCGGACCGTTTTTAGGAACCGTCTGCGAATAGATATGCCAGCCGTCTTCTATGGTTGCCTTTAAAAGCAGTACAGCTTCTTTATCGTTGATACGTTTTGAAGCATAAGACCATTTTACAGGCTTTAGTATTTGTCCGAATGATGCGGCACTTATGAATAAGAATGCGACAAAAAATATTATCCTTTTCATTGTTTTTATCTTTTAATTGTTACTGAATATTTTTCTTATTTATTACCAACTATTTTTCGTTTAAAAGTTTCGTCATCAGGTCAATGACTTCTTTAGACGAATAGTCTGCGCCGCCCACCTGCCTGCCGATGATGTTGTTTTGCTTATCTACAATAATGGTGGTTGGGATAGAACCCGTAAATAGCTCACGGGGTATGTCGCCGTCGGGAACGTGTACAGGGAGGTCAAATTTTTTCTTTTTCATCCACTCTTTTGACTTTTCTATTTTCCCGTCCACATCGACCATCAGGAATACCAGATCCTTGTTATCCTTAAAGGTCTTCCGCAGTTCATTGATAGAGGGCATTTCGTGAATACACGGCGGACACCACGTTGCCCAAAGATTGATAAAGACAACCTTGCCCTTTAAGGAGTGTAACGAAATGGTTTTTCCGTTTTCGTCCTTGAACTTTAAATCAGGCGTTGGTTGCGCATTTGACACTAATGGCGAAAAGCCATTAGTGTTTTGATTTTTATTCATACTTCCATCAATACCATTGCTATTGATTGCTGCGTATGCCCATCCCGTAATCGCTATTAGCGGGAGCAGGGCTATTTTTTTTATGTTCAACTTCATAATCCCTATTTTTTAATTTTGCCCTCTTTGATTTCTTCCGAAGGCTTTACAATAATTTTATCCTGTTGCGAAAGATTACCGAACACTTCGGTCAGCGTATCCAAACGAACGCCCTCACTTACAGCTATACGTTTTACCTCATTGTCGTTTAAGGTCAGCACATACGTTCCCGACTGCGTGTTCAACACGCTTTTGCTCTGCACCCAATAAGTAGGATTTTTGCGCTGTAATTTTAGCTTTACCTGCGCATAGTCGCCGCCCTGCAATTCGCCGGAGGGGTTGCTTACATCAAACTCCAATGTAAGGGAGCGGTCTTGCTGATGGAGCAAGCCCGATGTACGGGAAAGTACGGCATCAAATGTTCTACCTGGTTGTGAACTGACGGTAAAGGTGGCAGGCATACCCTGTTTTACGGATGAAGCGTGTTTTTCAGGCAACGATAAGGTCAATCTTAGCTTATTGCTTTGAGCCATCATAAATAAGGGCGTATTGCTTCCAGTTCCTGCCAATGCACCTACCGAAACATTCCTGTCGGTAATTACGCCGTCAAACGGTGCTGTAATGCGGAGATACTGCTGCAATTGCGAAGAATGCGCCGTACCTGCTTTAGAAGCATCATAAGCTGATTTGGCACTTTGCATTGCGCTTTTTGCCCTGTCCAGCTCAATATCCGCAACCGCTCCTGTTGTTTTGGAAGCGGTTACCAATCTGTCATAAGCCTGTTTTGCGTACAGATAATCACTATATACTTTTTGCTCCGTGGACTTATCAGAAAGATATTGCTGGTTCATTTCAGGAGCTTCCAGCACCGCCAAAAGCTGACCTCTACGCACACGATCCCCTCTGTCTACGTACATTCGTTTTACAAAACCTGTAACCTTTGCATAAACGGCTACCTGCTCATACGGTTTCAATTCTGCGGGTACAGATATTTCGTATTCGGGATTGATGAACTGCACAGGTTTGGCAGGATAGTTAACAGCCTTTACTTCCTGCTTTTTTTGCCCCTGTCCTTTTTCTTCCGTTTTATTTGAACAGGAAGCGAAAACCATTGTCAGCACTGCCGCCATTGCCAGTCCTATACCTGATTTTTTATTTATTGAAATGCTTTGATACATTGTATTTAATATTTTAAGAGTTATGATATAGTTTGTTGTGCCGATGGCTCCTTGTAATATCTGCTTTCGCAATCATCAGGATCTAATGACGGGCTAATCACTTTTGTTCTCGACAGCAGGGAAGAGAAGAAATGCGGAACCAACAAAAGGATAGTTACCGTAGAAGCGATAAGCCCCCCGATAACGGCTCTGCCCAATGGTGCTACCTGCTCGGCTCCATCGCCTAAGCCCATTGCCATTGGCAACATACCCGCCAGCATAGCTGCGGCAGTCATTATTACAGGTCTTAACCTGGATGAAGCTGCGAGCCTTGCCGCATTCTTCGGTTTTAATCCTAATTTCTTGCGGTAGAACTCTGCCTGATTAACCAGTAATACCGCATTGGACACCGATACACCGAGCGACATAATGATACCCATATACGATTGCAGGTTAAGTGTACTTCCAGTAAGAAAAAGGATGATAAGGCTTCCCGCAATCACGGCTGGTAAAACAGAAAGTATAATCAACGGTACTTTGAACGATTGGTAATAAGCCGAAAGCATCAGGAATATGGCAATAATGGCTACGCCCAAACCAGCTAACAGGCTTCCTAATGTATCATCCAATAATTGTAATGTTCCCTCCGTCCAAACGTTTGTACCACGTGGCGGTTCTCCGGCATCTTTAATGGCTTGCTTAACCGCTTTGGAAGCTGTACCCAAATCTTTGCCATATACATTGGCAACCACGGTAACGTATCGATTAGGTCCCTTACGGTTTACCTGTGCAGGCGATGTAACTTTGCGTATGGTAGCCACATCTTCCAACACAGGGCGAAGACTTCCTTTTTTCAGCGGAAGCGACCGCAGCTTTTCTTCGGATTGCATAATTGCTTCAGGTATCTGCACTTGTGTTTGGAATACCAATCCCGATTTCGGGTCTATCCACAGGTTCTTATCGGTATATCGTGTAGAAGAAGTAGCGGCAACAAGGCTTCGGGTAACATCCTGCATCGTAAGCCCGAACTGTCCTGCAAGGTCACGGTTTACATCTATTTCCAATGTAGGATAAGCGATAGCTTCGGCAATGCGGACATCACGCAGGTAAGGCACTTTTTTAAGATTGGCTTCAATTTTTGATGCGTGTGCAAATGCTCCTTTTATCTGATTGGCTCCTACTTTTACTTCGATAGGTGTCATTGCACCCTGTCCCATAATCTTTTCGGTAAGTTCCATCGGCTCAAAATTGAAAGCGACACCCGGGTGCTTTTCGGCAATCTTTTTGCGTATGTTTTCTTTCAGTTCTTCCATAGAACCCTCATACACATCCTGATTGACCGATACCTGCAATACTGCTTCGTGTGAAGCACTTGTAAATAGGAATATCGGATTGATAGGCGTTCCTGCGGCGTGTGTTCCTACAAATGCGGAAGTCAGTTTGATACCGTTTTCAGGTATTATTTCACGAATATCATCAGTAACATCTCTTACAAGCTGCTCCGTTTTTTCGAGCCTGCTTCCCTGCGGGGCTTGCAGTCGTAGCTGAAAATCGCCGTTATTGGAAACAGGCATTACGTCTGTACCCACTACGTTGAGCAGTAAAGCGGTAACCAATCCTGCAACCAAAACATATGCTATAAAAAGCGGGGTTGCCTTTGTTGACCATTTACGCATCCGGTAGGAATAGTTGACACGGAACTTGTCAAAGAATGCCCGTTTTCTTGGTGTGCTGGCTTCATCATTATGCTTGTTCTTCATCATCCAGTTTGCCAAAATCGGCACAAAGGTTTGCGAAGCCAAAAAGGAAGCGACCATTGCAAATGCCACCGCCATAGACAAAGGCATAAACATATCTTTCGGAATACCTGTCATAATAAAGGCAGGTGTAAGTACCGCAAGGATACAGAGCAATATCAGTAATTTAGGAATAGAGATTTCGAGCAAGGCATCTACGATTGCCCGCTGTTTGGATTTGCCCATTTCCATATGCTGGTGTATGTTCTCTATCGTTACCGTGGCTTCGTCGACCAGGATACCGATGGAAAGGGCAAGCCCGCTCAATGTCATAATATTAATGGTTTGCCCGAAAAGATGCAGTGCTGTAACGGCTGATAGGATAGCAATCGGGATAGTCAGTACCACAATAATCGCTCCCCGAGTATCGCCTAAAAACAGCAATATCACTAAGCCTGTGAAAACTGCTCCCAATATGCCCTCGTGTATCAGGTTGGAAAGCGAACGTTCGATGTAGGTCGATTGGTCAAATTCGTAACGGACATCAACATCTTCAGGCAACTGGCTTTTGAGCATCGGTATAGAAGCCTTTAAGTTCTTTACGGCATCTAAAGTGGAGGCATCTGCTTTTTTGATGATAGGGAGGTAAACCGACCGTTTGCCATTAACCACCGCATAGCCCACGGTCTGATCTGCACCGTCCAACACGCTTGCCACATCACGCACATAAATAGTTCGGTTATCACTTGTTTTTACAGGCGTGTTCAAAAATTCTTCGGGATTTTTGGCAATGGAGTTAATCGGAGCCATCAGGTTTTCATCGCCTATGCGGATATTTCCGGCAGGCGAAGGCAGACTGTTTTTAGTAATGGCGGCTGTTATTTCTTCGGGGCTTAGCCCGCTCGCCTGCATTGCTTCGGGATTGATGTTTACGATAATCGAACGAATATTACCGCCAAACGGTGCTGGAGAAGTGATACCGGGAATTTCGGTAAACATCGGTCTGATTTTCGTAATGGCGAGTGTCTGCAATTCGTTTACCGAACGCTGTTCACTTTCAAATACCAATTGCCCGACAGGGAGTGAGCTACCGTCAAACCGTACTACCATTGGCGGTACGGCTCCGGGCGGCAGGAAGCCCATTGCCCGGTTGGTAAAGGTAGAAACCTCTCCGGCTGCCTGTGCCATATCCGTTCCGGGATAAAATGTTAGTTTCATCAGTGTTAATCCCTGTACGCTTTTGAAGTCGATGTTCTTTACACCGCTTACAAACAGGAGTACCTTTTGGAACTCATTTGCCATAAACCCGTCCATATAGGCTGGCGACAAACCACCATAAGGCATAGCAATATATATCGCAGGCAATTCCACTTCGGGGAATATATCTACGTTTATTTTTTTTACTGTGTTATAGGAAAAGAAAGCTATCGTAAGCACTGCTACCATAATAGCAATCGGTTTCCTTAACGCAAATCTTATCAGGTTCATACGCAATAATTAAAGATTGTTAAACAAGAAATCGAAGTTGGCGGTCAGTTCCGCCTCGTAAGCAAGGAGCATCCAATAATCACGGGAAGCCTCTATGTGGGCATTCTCTGCCTGTTCCAGCAAAATGCGTATCTGTAATAATTCGCTTAAAGTGATCAGACCGCTTTTGTACCTTGCCAGATACATATTGTAAGCGTCCTGCGATTGCTGTACAGCAAGTTTCGTTTTCCTGAGTTGCTCGTACTGCTGAATGATTTTTGCCTGCGAAGCAGATAGATCTGCCTGCATTGCCTGTTCGTATTGTGAATGCAGCAATTTGGTACTTTCCGCTTCTTTGAACAATTGTTCCCCTTTCATACGGTTGGTATGCAGGCTCGTCAAATTCCACGTAATACCAATGCCCGCCAAAAAGTTATTGGTCGTATTGCTGAACCCGTTTTTCCACGCTCCCGATACTGTTCCGTTAGGGTTGATACCTGTACCCCGATAAGCGTAACCGCCTAACAGGTTAATGGATGGCAAGGATGACCTTTTCTGTGCTTCGCCGCTTAACGTATAATAGGCTGATTGTTTATCCAAAGCATCTAAAATTGGATGCGATGGGCTTATACTATTTACTCTATTGAAATTATTTTCGGCGGGATTACCGAAGCGGTTGGCAGATGCAGTATAATTAACGCTGTCATTACCGTACAATTCCAGCAATTTGATAAGGGAAGCATTTTTAAATCCATTCCATTTATCATTTTCGCCCAATGCCTGTACATAGGATGAGGAAGCGAGCAGGCTGTCTGCTGCCGGTCTTAAACCCGAAGCGGATAAGCCCGAAGTTATTTTGCGAATATCATCCAAACGTCCTGCGTTATTCGCTGTCCAGTCCAGCTTGGCATTGTTGTACAAAAGTGTAATGTATCTTTCTGATAGTATCTTTTTAAGGTTGAGTATGTAAGCATCTTTATCACTTACCGATTTATCATATAAAGCACCCGCAGCCTCGTTCTGCTTGCGCAACTTTCCGAAAGAAAATACTTCCCATTGAACAATGGCGGAGCTAAAAGTATTGGCAGCCGTAGAACTACCGTCCAGTGGTACTGCCGAACCGCTAACATTGAAAAAGCCTGCCTGCGGAAAAAACGCTCCTGCGCTTCCCTCATACGTTCCGTAGGTATTCTGTGCCTGTGCGTTTACCTGTGGGAGCATATTGCCCTTAACCGCCCGTTGGTTGAACTTTGCGGCATCTATCGCCGATGTTTTTACCCCAACGCCGGGATAGGTTTCTTCGACTTTAGACCACAAGCTGCCTAAAGTATATTCCTGTTGTTGCTGTGCATATAGTGGAAGCGCAGCAACAATGGCTAACCATAATAATATGGTTGCCATAATATGTTTTATCATATTACGATACAATTTTGGAGAGGTCGCTTATACGACCTAAGATTATTTTAAAATGAAAACAATAGAAAGCCTATTGAAACTGCATCACAGTCAATAGGAAAAAAGAATTAGCGGGCAAAGTGGATGATGAGCTTCCGGTATTCCAAAAAGATAGGAATAGAACTACGGATTTTGTTGCTACCGCTATAAAGTGGATGCTTGTTTTCTTTATTTAACGGACGGAAGCCGATAAGGAAAAGAAGCGAAGCCGTAAAAAGAAGAACGGGTAATAAATCGTTCGCCTTAAAATTAAAGTTTTGGACAATCTGGTTGTCGGCAGTTTCAATCTTGCTACATTTTTCCAGCGAGCTTGCCGGAAAACTATGATTGGTCTTAGGAACGCCGCTTTCTGTTTGTGTGGGCAGACCTGCAAAAATTTTAATGCTGCTTTTGATTGGGCAGGATGTAAGCAATACCAACAAGAACGTGGCGAATACAAAGAAGTATCGCCTGTAAGTTGCTGAAATATGTGGTACAGTCCTGTTCATCAATTTACAAAAATACTTTTAATTCTTTAAGCATACAAGAAGAAATGGGTATTTTAGTGTTTTTTAACACGAAAAGATGTGAAGTCTGGTATGTTTTACCGATAGGGTCAAGCATTTCTATGAATTGTGCAATAAAGCGAAAAGAGATGCTGTAAACATCTCTTCTCAAGTTTTGTAATAATTAAGAAGTCTTTTATTTTACCAATTCATTCTTTTTTTCTTCCCATTCATTGATGCCGCCTGAATATGTTTTAAGGTTCTTTACGCCGTTTCTTTTGAGAATAGAATATGCCATTGCAGCACGTACACCGCTCTGACAATGGACAATAACAGGCTTGTTCTTACTGATTTTATCCAAGTTGTTTTCCAAAGAAGTCAAAACGATATTTTCCACGCCTTTGATGTGTCCATTGTTGTATTCGCTTTCTGTGCGGACATCTATAACCTGTACATCTTTTTTATCCAAATGTTTTTTCAGTTCTTCGATGCTAACAAGGTCTGATTTTTCCAGTACCATATTCATTTTATTCAAATCGGTTACAAACCCGTAAATATTATCCATTCCTATCCGCATCAGCTTACGGGTCAGATCTTCTGTATGCGCTTCATCAGTTATTAATATTAATTGCTGTTGGTAATCTACTAAAGAGCCTGCCCACGTAGAAAATGTTTTTCCGTTTTCGATATGCAGACTACCTGCAATATGCCCTTTGGCAACATCGCCTTTTTTTCGGGTATCAATAATCAGAAGATTGTTATCTATTGATTTTTGTAAATCCGCCTGTTTTAGTTTCGGATGAATGGGAACTTCTATTAAAAAAGGGCGGTCAATCTTATTCAGCCGCTTCATCACGGCAAAGTATTTAGGCGGGGTCGGTTGTCCGTCAAGAATAAACCTTATAAAGCCTTTTTCATCATTTGTAAATTGAAATGCTTCGCTGTTCTGCTTTTCTTCCTTTAATGTAGAATGCGGAATAGTGCTTAAACTTTTGCCACAAAACGAGCCTGCTCCGTGTCCTGCCCATATTTCCAAATCATCGGGCAATTTGGAGAATTTTTGAATAGAGGTATAAAGCTGTTTTGCTCCAATCTCCTGCGAACCGATTTGTCCTGCTGATTTTTCCAATAAATCAGGACGACCGACATCGCCCACGAAAATAAAATCTCCCGTAATAGCTCTTTGAGGTGTGGCAGGAACTTTCGTATCTCTTACCAAAAAGGTAACGCTTTCTGGCGTGTGACCAGGCGTGTGCATTACTTTCAGTTCTACCTGCCCAATTTGGATAATGTTCCCGTCTTTCAGTCCTGTATGCGGAAACTCGTACTGCCAATCCGTTCCGCCCTCATTGGACAGTAGCAACTCCGCATTGGTAACGGCTACCAATTCACGGGAACCGCTTAAAAAATCTGCGTGTATATGTGTTTCGGCTACTTTGGTTATTTTGATGTTGTTGGTTTTGGCTATTTCCAAATAAGTATCTATATCCCGTTTGGGGTCAATAACTATGGCTTCTTTGGTATGCAAATCGCCTATTACGAAACTTGCCTGTGAAAGTGTTTCATCATACACACGCTCGAAAAAATAGCTTTGAGCTTGTAGTTTATTTCCTTGTAATATTGACATAATTAATAAGAATATTATTGAAATTGTTAAGTTTGTTTTGGACAACATAATTAATCACTTTTTAAAAGTTCACAACCTGCAAATTTAAACTATTCGGTTTTTATGTACTGTTACTTTTGTTACATAACCCGATTAATTTGATGTTTTTCTTGCTGTAATTTTTGTTGAGTGATTAAATTCAGAAAAGTGCTGTTATCGGCAATCTTTTAAACCGATAGATAACCGTTTTTTAGTGTTGCAGCTTCTCTCTTAGCAAGCCGTAAACCCAAGTTCCTGCAACAGCACTCAATAATGTAACGGCAATAACGGTTGCACCCGTCCCAATCTGTGCAAACAAGGGACCGGGGCAGGCTCCTGTCATTGCCCATCCTAAACCGAAAATCAAACCGCCATAGATTTGACCTTTATGGAATGTTTTGGGAGCAATCTTAATAGGTTCGCCGTAAATGGTTTTGATGTTGAATTTCTTTATCAGGAAAATGGAAATCATACCTGTTACGACCGCACTCCCGATGATACCGTACATATGGAACGATTGCAGGCGAAACATTTCCTGTATGCGGAACCAGCTTATAACCTCCGATTTCACGAATACGATACCGAACATTATACCGATTATCAGGTATTTGATGTTATGATACCATTTGTGTTCTAAACGGCTTTCGTTGACACACATCGCATCCAGTTCACGAAGCTGTAAATCTTTTTCTGTATCTTTATTTTGTTGCATTTCTTGTCGAGGTTAAAGTGAAAGTATAATAGGTAAAATCAGGTTTGCCATAATGAAGCCGCCAATCATAAAGCAAATGGTGGCAATAAGTGAGGGCAACTGCAAATTGGATAAGCCCATAATGGCGTGTCCACTTGTACAGCCTCCCGCATAGCGTGTTCCGAAGCCTACCAGAAAGCCGCCGACAACCATCAATAAAAATCCTTTCAGCGTAAACAACGATTGCCAGTTGATAATATCTTCAGGGATTAGATTGTTGTAATTGGTAATACTGTACCCTGCCAATTCCTGCGCTAACTTTGGGTTGACTTCGATGGGCGCAGGATCTGACAGCAGATTAATAGAAATTAACCCACCTAAGAATATCCCGAACACAAAAAACAGGTTCCATACTTCTTTTTTCCAATCGTATTTAAAGAACGGGATACCCGCAGGCATACAGGATGCGCATATATGCCGTAGTGAGGAACTGATACCAAATGATTTGTTACCGACGATTAAAAGTAAGGGTACGGTCAGCCCCACTAATGGGCCTGCAACGTACCAAGCCCAGGGTTGTTTCAAAAATTCTAACATTTATCTTATCTGTTTTCGTAAATCAATCATATTAATACTTCAAATTTCTGTTACTTATTTGTTTCGTACAGCTACTTTAGTTACACAAGAGCTATTTATATTCGTAGGGTTTCTTTGATGATGATATAAATGCCCATTACCAAAACGAACCAACCGAAAGCTGGTTTTAATTTGGAAGCCTTTATTTTAGTAGAAAGATAACTACCTATCAGTATGCCGATAATGGCGATAGCGGCAATGGTTAGTAAAAAGCCCCATTGTATGGAGGTGTGGGATAAGGAAAACAGAAATCCCATTAAAGAATTGATGGAAATAATAACCAATGATGTGCCTACGGCTGTTTTCATTGGTAATTTCAATAGTTTTACCAAAACAGGAATTATAAGAAAGCCGCCACCTGCGCCAACCATTCCTGTAATAGCGCCTACGATAATTCCCTGAAAGAGAATTTCCCAATAATTGAATTGTCGATTTTGCAAGGCTTCATCATTAGTCTGTTTCTCTTCTTTTATCATACTATACGATGCTGCAACCATTAGTACGGCAAAGAGCAGCATCAGGAAAATATTTTTGGTTATCGTATAACTCCCAATTGTGAAAATCTCCTGCGGGATTGCGGGAAGCAGATACTCCCGTGTCAGAAAAATGGCGGCAATGGACGGAATACCGAAAACAATAGCTGTTTTGATATTGACCAATCCTTTTTTGAAATAGGAAAATGAACCGACAACGCTCGTTGCGCCAACGATAAAAAGAGAATAGGCGGTTGCCAATACTGCATCGAGGCTAAACAGGTAAACCAATACCGGGACGGTAAGGATACTGCCACCGCCACCGATTAAGCCTAATGCTATGCCTATAAAAATTGATGCTAAATAACCAGCTATGTCCATTGACTTCTGAAATTGATACTGCAAAATTGTATCAATTCCAAATCCTATACAGCTACTTTAGTCACATAAGGATGATTTTGTTCCTGCCCAACTTAACTGTTCCGTTTTCTTCCAACTGCTTTAAAAGGCGTGATACAACGGTACGGGCTGTTCCTAATTCGTTGGCTAATTGCTCGTGGGTAATATTTAAGGTATTATTGTCTGTTAAATTTCTTTTCTTTTGTAGCAAATCCAACAAACGTTCATCTACTTTTTTAAAGGCAATGGCATTTACTATTTCCAGCAATTCTTCAAAACGCTTGTGGTACAAACGAAAAATATAATCCAGCCATTGCGGGTATTCCTTGATAAACAAGGCTACTTTATCCATAGGCAGAAAAAGGATTTCTGCATCCTCTTCCACTTCGGCTTTAACCTTGCTGGTTTCATTGTGCATACCACCCAAAAAAGACATAATGCAGCTTTCTCCGGCTTTGATATAATACAGCAAAATTTCTCTGCCGTCTTCTTCTGTGCGGATAACTTTAAGGATACCTTTTGTAACAATAGGGATAGAGCGTATAGATGAATTCTCATTCAGTATAACGCTTCCTGCGGTGTATTCTTTCGTTATACTGTATTGATAAAGTTTCTCCACCAATTCGGGCGATGACTTAAATTCTGTAATTTGTCCGAGTTGTTCCATTCTAAAAAAACATTTATCAAAGTTAGGTAAAAGAAGTAGAAGCTACCTTATTTCTGAGGCAACTTATGTCATTTTGAAATTATTCATTTTGTACCAAATGCTGTAAGTTCGGATCATTCTTGATACGCTCCATTTCACTTACAACAATATCCAGGATGTCGGATTTTATCTGTTTGTAATTGCTTTCAATTTCCTGCTTCATTTTATCCTCGCCCTGCTCATTTATAAAAGATAAGATTTGAGGTATCTTTTGATAGGCTTTGGTTTCAGCCGCTACCTTTTCATTATTTACTACAATTTCGGCGTGGAAAATCTTTTGCTCGATACGTTCATCAAAGTTATCTGATACAGAACCGACAAACATACCCTGTGTAAGCGTTGAAATTTTGGAAGCAGGTATTAAGCTATCTAATTGCGTTGATATGGAAGTAGATTTATCGTTGCGGTTAATGGTCATACTCTGGCGTTTTTGCAATACTTTCCCGAAGCGTTCCGAAAGGCTCTTTGCGGTTTCGCCTACAACCTGACCACTGAAAATATTACCGACTGTATTCTGAATAACCTTAGCTTCCTTGTCGCCATAATCCCGTATTAATTGACTAAAATCCTGAAAGCCCAAACATACAGCCACCTTATTACTTCTCGCCGTTGCGATAAGGTTGTCCAGCCCCCTAAAATAAATCGTGGGCAATTCGTCTATGATAACGGAACTCTTTAATTGCCCTTTTTTATTAATGAGCTTTACAATCCGGGAGTTGTATAAACCCAAAGCTGCGGAATAAATATTTTGACGGTCGGGGTTGTTGCCTACACATAAAATTTTTGGTTCCTTCGGGTTATTGATGTCCAACGAAAAATCATCGCCTGTCATAACCCAATACAACTGCGGTGAAATCATACGGGATAGTGGAATTTTTGCCGATGCGATTTGTCCCTGTAATTGGTCTTGTGCGCCGCCTTGCCAAGCATCCATAAAGGGCGACAAATAATTTTCCAATTCGGGATATGAAGTAAGTATCGTAAACACGTCGGCGTACTTTTTATTCAGCAATTCAATAGCGTGTGGGAATGTACAATGCTTACCGTTATCATAAATTTTCAGAAACCAGATAATGGCAGCTAAAAGAATAATTGGGCTTTCCACGAAAAAATCGCCCTGTTTCTGGATCCAGCTTCTGTTGAGATTTAGCATTATGGTATATGCCGCTTCGTAGGCATCGGATATATCCGTCATAAAATCGGGATTGAGTGGATTGCAACGGTGGCTCTTGCGTGGGTCGTCAAAATTTATCACGTAAAATTTTGGCTGTACTTTGTACTTATCCCGGTGCTTCAGCAAATGGTTGTATGCTATGGTGGAAAGGTCGTCAAACTTAAAATCGTAGATGTACATTGAAAAACCTTTCTCTATCTGCTGCTTGATGTAGTTGTTTACGATTGCATAAGATTTTCCAGAACCTGGTGTACCCAACACGATGGATGCCCTGAATGGATTTACGATGTTGATCCAGCCGTTATTCCATTTCCCTTTGTAGTAAAATTTGGTAGGCAGATTGACGGAGTATTCATTTTCCATCAGTTTTGTTTCCTGTTGGAAACTCTCATTTTCGTTATTGAAAACATCGTCCATTAAATTGTTTTTCAGTAACCTGCTCATCCATACACCCGCCATCAGCAAAGCGATATAACCTAACGAGATAGTAAGCATATAAAGGAATGTGCCTGTTGCCGGAGGTAGTTTTAGAAACGGCGTGTTGAGGAAAAACAATACAAACCCAACGCCCAAAGCCACATAAATTTTAGACCAGGTTATCTTCTCGGTCTTTACGCCCTTTGTGCCTAAGCAGCTTAAAGCCAACAAAACCAAAGCAAATACTTTGGTATATAAGGTGTGCGAAAACAACCCTGCCGTTCGGTCGAAATTGCCTAATACCTTATTGATTACTTCCAACGTCCAGCCACGTTCTAAAAAGAAACCGTAGCAGAACCAATACAAGTGCATCAACACTATGATGATGCTCACTGCCCGCATAAAAGCCATTATTTTGGCTAAGCCTCTTAAATCGTCTTCTCCCTGCATTATTTTTCAGTTTTAATGTTCGGGCGTGAATTTAAAGGCTGTGTGGAGTGGCTGTAAGAATATGGCAGCCTGTGGCGTTCTGTGGCAGTGTTTGGCTGAATGCCAATCATTCTAAAATGAAAAGAGTGCTTCCAAAATGAAAGCACTCTTTAAAATTTTACAGATTGCTACAATAAAAGTGTTATTTTTTCTTAACTACTTTCCAAATATCCTGTGCGTTATCATATTTAAGCAGCCAGTTTTTCTTTGAAATGTTAGTGCCTTTAGTTGTCGTATATCCATCAATATAGACTACTACTTCTTCGGCATTCAATGGCTCAATCTCGGCATTTGTTACAGCTCCATCGCTAAACTCGGCTACGGCTAACATTATAGCACTTTGCAAGGAAATCCTGAAATTAAATATTGCCAGACATCCCGGATATATGTGCGTGTCCTGAAAGCTAATTTTATTCATCCTTTAAACTTTTTAGTTCGTTAACCTTTGGTATTTATATCAAATTTCTAACCACTTTAAATTACAAAACGTGTTTGAATGAACAGTCTATCTTTGTTTTTCTTTTCATCTTATTGGCAAAGTCCTGTTCTTCGTAATCTTCTCCCTGTGCTTCAGGAATTAAGCCGCCCAATGCTTCAATCAAACCGTCTTCGTGTTTCTCCGTAGTTAAGAAGTCGAACAAATGGTGTGGTTCTTCCGCAGGAAGATCTGCATCATTTGATATGAATAGTTAGGTTTTAAAATTACAATGGCAGTAAGCGGCGTTACGTGGCAGTGTTTGGCTGTAAGTGGCTCTAATCCTTTGCAGATAATCCAATCATTTTTTATAAATTTATAGTTGTGAAAATCATTTTGCTTTTCTTAGTTGGAACAAGCAAGATTTAAAGGAGAATGCTATGAGTTGGAATAATCCAGATGCGTATCCCGGAGAAACTGAACAGGAATATGAAATTCGGAAAAGCGGAGAAAGCCAAGCTGCCACCGGATTAATGTCGGGGATAATAAAGTTTCTTCTTTTCGTCCTAAAAATCGGGGCGATTTTCGGTGTGTTCTTTTATGCTGGATTTTTACTGTCGCAAAAGTTGTGGGGCAAAGGAACCGAAAACTTTAAGATTTGGGGCTTCTCCCTATTATTTGCCTACTTTATTTTCTGCATCGTTTACTTTTTGAAAGGAACCATTATCGGGTTGCGGAGAAAGAACCGCAAGCTATGGGTATTGCCCTGGGCAATCTGTGTACTATTATGCTGTATTGTTCCTGCATTTATTATTAAATCAATAGTAGCCGGAATGTTCAGTATTGCAGAACGGGAAAGTATTTGGTGTATCGGGCTTAGTTGGGGAGCGTTCGTACTTTTTGCATTATACATATACGGTATTAACCAATTCAAAACACCTACTGCACCTAAGATTTTACACTGGAGCTATGCGTTGGGGCTGAAAGTTTCTACATAACAGGCAAATAAAAACTTATTACTGACCTCGCTTGCGCTTGCGCTTCTTCTTCATCCGGTTGGCAAAATCCTGTTCCTCGTAATCCTCGCCCTGTGCTTCGGGAATAAGCAAACCGCCCAATGCTTCAACCAATCCGTCTTCATTTTTATCGGTATTAATAAAATCAAACAAATGGTGTGGTTTTTCCTGCGGAAGACTTGCATCATTTGTTCTTGCTGTTTTTGGTTTTAACTCATCAGGCTCTTTAATGTCGGGCTTTATGTTGTTGTTCCAATAATCATTAAATACGTTGGCAGAAAGTTCTTTTGCCAGGCGTGAGCCGTTCCATACCGTTTTAGAATTGTGGTCGATGAATGTCATTCCGTAAATCCGTCCTGCATCGTTCCGGCGTACCACTACATTAATGCCCTGTTCCCCTAACTGCTTTTTAAAAGCCTGTTCATCGTTCGTAGATTGCAGGGCAATGGTAACGGCAGATTGTAAGGTCTGTTTGGTCGGGGTATCTTTAAGGCTTGTTTTGCATTTCGCAAAATGCACTTCCAGAGCCGGAAGCCCTGCGCTCTTTCCGAACAGCGAAGCCTTGAACGGATGTCCGGCTCTTTCTCCTTTTTCATTTAAGGGAATATACAATAAGCCCTGCTGTGCCTTACCGTGTAACTCGCCCTCCACTTTTTCAATAGTAATATTAAACAGGGAAAGCAAAGCATTGTATTCGCCCAACGTTTGATATCGGTAATAGTTCGGCAGGTGGCGAACGACCGAAGCAATCTGACTTTTTACATCGCCTGCCCGATAATCTACCGGACGGAAAACCTTATCCGTTTGGTTGCGCTCTTTGTCCGTTGCGGGTATCAATCCGTGTTTTCTTTCCAGTTCACGACATACATTCATAGACCGCATTTTCTCGAATTTGTCCGAAATCTTTTTGCCCTGCTCATCCACGCAAACCGAAACGATATGAATGTGTGAACGGTCAATATCCGTGTGTTTGAAGACTACAAAAGGCTGTTCGCCGTAGCCCATCTCCCGCATATACTGCTCTGCCATTTCCCGATATTTGTCATCGTTTACAGTATCATTCGGGTCGGGATTGAGCGAAATATGCAACGTATGTTTTTCCGTATTGCGGTTTGCCAACAGATAAGGTGCAAAAGATTGGGCTAATTGTGCTACGGTATATTGTCCGTTTGCGGTTTCAATCATCTTATTAGCGAACAAAATTTGTCCGTTTTCCTTTTCGATTTTCAGGTTATTATACGCCAGCGCACCGTATAAATTTTCACTTCTTCCGATTTTAGCTATCATTTCTACGGCTATTTTTGAGATGTTTGGCTTCAAATTCTTCGGTTATCTGAATGATTTTTTGACACAACATTGCCATTTCTGCCGTCTGTTTTTCCAGTTTGTAAAGAAATGCTGCGGCTTTTTTCTCCGAAAAATGGCGGTACAACAGCTTCACAATCTGGTTATAGTTTACACCTATTGCCCGGAACTGAGTGTGAAACGAAGTCAATCGCATATAAAAATCAACCGTTCCCTTATCAATTTTAACCGACTTCATTTCCTTTCCGAACAACTGTGAAATGATAAACTTGGCTTTATTGGACATTCCCGATGCTTCAAAAAGCGATAAAAGTTTGGCATTTTCCTTATCTGTCAATCGGAATACGTGGCGGTGCGTGCTGGGATCAAGCTTCGGCTTACGCCCGCCTTTGTTCTGTTTACTGTTATTGTTCTCGTTCATCACTAATCCATTTATAATCTACACGAAAAGCCGACTTCGGAGGCTTTTTCTGCCCCCTGCAAAGGGCAAGTTGTTTTGAGGCACTAAACTCGGTTTAGAGTGCCTCAAAACACAACTTGCCGTGTTCTGTCGAACACAAAAATCCGCCCTGCGGGACGGATTAAATGTAACAGGGAAAAACGGCTCGATGCCGTTCCCGTTGCCCTCCGATTTGTCAAAAGAATTTTGCATAAATCCATTAATAAAAATCATTGTACAAAGTAAAGCCCTGTTTACGAAAGCATTGTACTGTATAGCAGTGCCAAACACTGCCTTTGAACGCCAAACACTGCCACACCGCAATCAGCGGGCAAATCAATCGCTTTATTTGCCGTATAATTTTAGTGCAGGTAGTAAAAAATGTATCTAAACAAAGAAGAAAATCAGGTTTGCAAACAAGCGGTTTGGAATAAAAGCATAGGGTTTTAAAAGCATAAAACAATAAAAGTGTAAAAGCATAAAAGCGGTAAAGCAATTTACCTGTTGCAAGTTTTGCCACTTGCTAAAGAATGTGCCTTACAAGGCAAAAATGAAAGCAGATACCTGTGCAGGAAAGTACCCAAAAGGGAATGCAGGAATATAGGAATGAGGTAATAATCAGATAAACCAATATTCAATCCTGCAAACAAATAAAGTGTGTAACAATAAATTTTTAAATAATGGAAACAACAAAGAAAACTTTAAAAATCAGCTTCTCCACCCAAAAAGGCGGTGTGGGAAAA
>JAANMY010000881.1_pt1 | contig 38299 bp, 38 predicted proteins | sample 7279691 | NCBI WGS metagenome assembly JAANMY01 (sample SAMN14094543, study PRJNA606508) | bioreactor metagenome | isolation source: A lab-scale SPAN reactor treating ammonium-rich wastewater day 388 | place: Ireland: Galway | collected 2018-02-07 | reverse complement strand
AGCCACGCGGGTCCTTGTTGTTGTAGCCAGGCGCTGAGGTCTTGGCCAGCACCGCCCACAGGTAGGGCAGGCAGGCCGCGACGATGATGCAACCGTAGGCGATGAGCATGGGGAACTCCCGGCAGGTGGATGCCGGGAGTCTAGCCCCAACGCCGGGCGTGACAGGACCGGGATGGCGGGCGCAATTACCTGGCGATGGTCGTTGCCGTCGGACGCGCTGCGTCGCGGGCGGCCTTGAAGGGGTTGCCATCGCGCCAGTTGGGCCACTGGCCGCTGTTTGCCAGGGTCTCGCCGACAGACCGCACCGCTTCGAGGTCCTCCACGATGCCGTCCAGCTTCCAGCTGGCCGGGTCGTACTGGTCGCCGGGCTTGTGGTAGCGCTGTTCGTTGTAATCGCGGCTCGCGGCTTCGCCCGCCGCGGCGCCGCCTTCGACCAGATCGCTGCCGCTGCCGATGTACAGCGCCGGTACGCCCGCCTTGGCGAAGTTGAAGTGGTCGGAACGGAAGTAGTAGCCGGCGGCGGGGTGTGACTCCTCCACCAGCCGGCGCTTCTGCCGGTCGGTGGCAGCCTTCAGCAGGTCTTCCAGCTGCGAGCTGCCCTTCCCGACCACGGTGAGGTCTCGCGCTTTTCCAACCGGCGCCATCGCGTCAAGGTTGATCACCGCCACGGTCTGCGCGAGCGGGATCACCGGATGGGCCACGTAGTACTTCGAGCCGAGCAGCCCGGATTCCTCCAGCGTCACCGCCAGGAACAGCACCGAGCGCTTGGGCGGGGTGGGCGCCTTGCGCAGGGCCTCGGCAATCTCGAGGATGCCGGCCACGCCGGTGGCATTGTCCACGGCACCGTTGTAGATGGCATCGCCGGTTTCGCCCTCGTGGGTACCGAGGTGATCCCAGTGCGCCATGTAGACGATGGCTTCGTCGGGTTTTTCGCTGCCCGGCAACAGGCCAAGCACGTTGCGCGAATGTTTTTCGACGCTGCGGCTTGCCAGCTCGATCGAAGCGCTGGCGTCCAGCGGCACCGCCCGGAAGCCCGGCCGTCCGGCCGCGGCGCGCAATCTGGCGAGGTCCTGCCCGGCCGCCTTGAACAACGCGTCGGCGGCCTCGCCGGTGATCCAGCCCTGCACCGGCAGGCGCGGCGCCGGGTCGTCTTTCGCCGGCAGGTCGTACTGTGGGCCGGACCACGAATTGCGCACCACATCCCAGCCGTAGGAGGCGCCGGCGGTGTCATGGATGATCAGCGCCGCGGCCGCACCCTTGCGCGCGGCTTCCTCGAACTTGTAGGTCCAACGGCCGTACCAGGTCATCCGGTCGCCATCGAAGAGGCGCGCGTCGTGGCCGTGGAAGCCGGGGTCGTTCACCAGCATCACCACCGTTTTGCCCTTGACGTCGATGCCAGCGTAGTCGTTCCAGTCGCGCTCGGGCGCATCCACGCCGTAGCCGACGAAGACCAGCTGGCTGTCCTTGAGGCTGACGCGGGCCTGACCGGTGCGGGTGCCGACCACCATGTCGTCGCCGAACCTGAGCTGTCGGGTCGTCTGGCCGATCTTCAGCCCGAGCACCGCCGATTCTTCGGCGGTGGTCTCCATCATCGGCACGGTCTGGAACCAGTCGCCGCCATTGCCGGGCTGCAGGCCGATGCGTGCGAACTGCGCCTTGATGTAGTCGACCGTCCGCTCCTCGCCGATGCTGCCTGGCCCACGGCCGGCGAAATCGTCGGAGGCCAGCGCCTGCACGTGGGCGGCGAAATCGTCCGCAGTGATGGCGTCCTGGAAGGCATGGTTGCCGGCGTTGGCGGTGGGGCCGCGCGCATCCGGCGCAGCGACGCCCGCAGCCTGCGGTGCGGGGGCGCGGGACCCGCAGGCGCACAGCGCCAGCAGGACAATGGACAACGAGGTGGCACGCAGCATCGCGGGACTCCGTTCGGATGTCCCGCGATTCTATCCAAGCCGGGGCGGCCGCCCGGCGGGCCGGTCAGTCCTTCGGCGGGGTGGCGCCGTCGTAGCGCACCGGGGTAGCACCGCTGACGCTGCCGATGCGGGCGCTGGCGTGGACGTAGAGCTTCACTTCGCGCTCGAACACCAGCGGGCCGTCGACCACGGCGTTCGGCCCGATGACCACGCGCGGGATCTTGTGCTTGCCGAAATTGAGACCGAAGTTGCCCTTCGGCTTCTCGATGCGGATGCCAAGCGCCACCCGCGAATCGGCACCGACGGTGACGTCGCCGTTCACCGTTTCGATGCGCCCATCCACGGTGGTGCCGACCAGCCCGATCGCGCCATTGACGGTGCTGACGTCACCACCCACCCGCGTCCCGCGGTCGGCGAAGACGCCGCCGTTCACCGTTTCCAGGTTGCCGCTGATCCGCCCGTCGCGCCCGAAGCGGATGCCACCGTTGACCGTGGACACCTCGCTCGCGCTGACCTCGTCGCCCGCGGTGATGCCGCCGTTGACCGTCTCCACCTCATCGGCGCTGGCGCCGCGGTCCAGCTGGATACCGCCGTTCACCGTGCCGAGGTCGCCATAGGCCCGGCCGGCCTCGGCGGTGATGCCGCCATTGACCTTGTCGATGTCGCGGCGGGTGTCGCTGGCCTGGGGCGAGGCGAAGGCAGCGGCGCTGGCCGCCACCAGGATGGTGCTGATCAGGAAACGGTTCATCCGGGCCTCCGGGGCCTGTTGGGGATACCACTGGGATGCGTCCTGCAGGCGCAGGGTTTACACGCCGCTACAATTCGATTTCCCCCACCATTGCACAGCCCGCAGGAACCACGTGTCCACGATCCCGTCGCATCCCGGAGCAACCGGGTCCCCCAGGCCGGTTGTCCTGCTGATCCTGGACGGTTGGGGCCACCGCGAGGAAACCGCCGACAACGCGCTGGCGCTGGCCGAGCTGCCGCACTGGCGCCAGCTGCTGGCGACCTGCCCGCACACCCTGATCCACACCGAAGGCCGCTTCGTCGGCCTGCCGGACGGGCAGATGGGCAATTCCGAGGTCGGCCACATGAACCTCGGCGCCGGCCGCATCGTCTACCAGGACCTGACCCGCGTCGACGCCGCGATCGAGGACCGCAGCTTCTTCGCGAACGTCGAACTCAATGCCGCCTGCGATGCGGTGAGGGCCAGTGGCGGCACCCTGCACGTGATGGGGCTGCTGTCGCCAGGCGGCGTGCACAGCCACGAGCAGCACCTGTTCGCGATGCTGGAGCTGGCGCAGCGCGCCGGCGTACCGCGGGTTGCAGTGCATGCGTTCCTGGATGGGCGCGACACGCCGCCGCAATCGGCCGAGCCCAGCCTGCGCACCCTGCAGGCGCTGTGTGCCAGGCTCGGCAATGCGCACGTCGCCACGGTCGGTGGGCGCTACTACGCAATGGATCGCGACAGGCGGTGGGACCGCGTGCGTCGCGCCTGGGATGCCATCGTCGAAGCCGAAAGCGGGCAACACGCTGCCGATGCGCTGGCGGCGTTGCAAGCGGCCTATGCGCGCGGCGAAAACGATGAATTTGTCGCTCCGACCGTCTTGGACGGCGCGCAGCCGATGCGCGATGGCGACGCGGTGGTGTTCATGAACTTCCGCGCCGACCGCGCCCGCCAGTTGACCGCCGCGTTCGTCGAGCCGGGCTTCGACGGTTTTGCCGCGCGCCGCCCGGCGCTGGTGCGCTTCGTCTGTCTGAGCGAATACGACGCCAGGCTGCCGGCAGCACTGGCGTTCGCTCCGGACGACCTGCGCCATACCTTTGGCGAGGTGCTGGCCGCCGCCGGCAGGACCCAGCTGCGCATCGCCGAAACCGAGAAATACGCGCACGTGACGTTCTTCTTCAGTGGCGGCCGCGAGGATTTGTTCGACGGCGAGCAGCGCATCCTGATCCCCAGCCCGCAGGTGGCCACCTACGACCTGCAGCCGGAAATGAGCTGCCCCGAACTGACCACCAAGCTGGTTGATGCCATCAATGGCGGTGGCTTCGACGCGATCGTGTGCAACATCGCCAATCCGGACATGGTCGGCCATAGCGGCATCCTCGAGGCCGCCATCCTTGCCGCGCAGGCGGTGGACGTGGCGATCGGCCAGATCGTGGCGGCGGTGCGCGCGGCCGGTGGCGCGGTGTTGATCACCGCCGACCACGGCAACCTCGAGATGATGCGCGACCCCGCCACCGGCCAGCCGCACACCGCGCATACCGTCGGCCCGGTGCCGCTGGTGTACGTGGGTGAGCGCCACGCCACCCTGCGCGAGGGCGGCGCCCTGCGTGACGTCGCACCCACCCTGCTCGATCTGCTGGGGCTGCCGCAGCCCGCGGAAATGAGTGGGCAGAGCCTGCTGCTGCCGGCCTGATGCGCCTGGTCGTCGCCGTTGCCACCTGCCTGCTGGCGCTCGCCGGCGGCCTGCGTGCGCAGGACGCCAAGGACGCCGAGAAGCGCCTGCAGAGCGTGCGCGGCGAGCTGCGCGAGGTTGCCGCGCAGCGGCGCAGGCTGGAGGGTCAGCGTGGCGACGCCAGCCGCAAGCTGCGCGAGGCCGACCAGCAGGTAGGCGGCACCGAGCGCGCCCTGCAACAGACCCGCGTGCAGATGCGCCGGGACGCGGAAGCGTTGGTGCAGTTGCAGGAAGAGCGCCAGCGGCATGCCGGCGATCTCGCGGACAAGCGCGCGGAGCTGGCGAAACTGCTGCGGGCGGCGCAGTTCGCCGGCGAAGCGGCGCCGCTGAAGGCACTGCTGGCGCAGGACCGGGTGGCCGAAGCCGAGCGTGCGTTGACCTATCAGGGCTACCTGCAGCGCGCCCAGGTCGAACGCATCCGCGTACTCGGCGCGGAGATCGCACGGCTGCAGGCGCTGGAGGACGAGATCCTGCAGCGTCGCAGCGCGCTGGATGCGGCAGGCCGCAGGCAGGCCGAGCAGCTCGCGCAGCTGCAGGCCGCCCGCCAGCAGCGCGCCGGCCTGTTGGCCCAGCTTGACCAGCAGTACCGTGATCGCACCGAGCGCGAGAAAGCCCTCGGCCGGGATGCAAAGGCGTTGCAGAACCTGCTGGCGCAGCTGCGCGCCGCGGCGGCGAAGGCCGCACGCGAGGCCGAGCGCGCCCGTCGCGAGGCGGAGCGGCAGGCCAGGTCGACCGGCAAGCCGGCGCCGAAGCGCAACGCGGTCGCCAGTGCACCGGCGATGCGCGTGGGTGGCCTGAGCTGGCCGGTGTCGGGCAGCCTGCTGGCCGCGTTTGGTGGCCGCCTGCCGGATGGCCGGCGCAGCGACGGCGTGCTGATCGCCGCGTCCGCCGGCACCGCGGTCAAGGCGGTAGCCGACGGTACCGTGGTGTTCGCCGACTGGATGACCGGCTACGGCAACATCCTCATCATCGACCACGGCAATGGCTACATGAGTCTGTACGCGCACAACGACAGCCTGCTGCGCGCGGCGGGCGATGCGGTCCGGCGCGGCGACGCACTGGCCGCGGTGGGCAGCTCGGGGGGACAGGAGCGCCCGGCACTGTATTTCGAGCTGCGCCGCAACGGCACGCCGGTGAACCCGTCCGGCTGGTTGACGCGGCAATGACGCCGCCTGCGCGCGGTTCGCAGGCATGATGGGGAACCCGGGCCGGTTGGCGCGGGTCGAACCGTCCGACGGATCCACCGACGCAGCCACACGGAGCAACGCATGCGGGCCAGGCTTCTTTCCCTTCTGATCTCGGTCGCCCTGTATGCCCCGCTGGTGGCTGCGCAGGAGGCGCCGGCGCAGCCACCAGCGGAGGACGCAACCCCGGACGCGGCGCAGGATGCCGCGCGCGCCAGCGACGATCCGGACGCGGTGGAGGCGGAGGCTGCCAAGGTGCCGCTGGACGAGATCCGCCGCTACGTCACCGTGTTCAACGCGATCCGCCAAGCCTATGTCGATCCAGTCAACGACCGTGAGTTGATGGCGTCGGCGGTGCGCGGCCTGCTGTTCGATCTCGACCCGCACAGCGCATATCTGGAAAAGGCCGACGCGGAGCAGTTCGACGAGCAGACCCGCGGCAGTTACGACGGCGTGGGGGTCGAGCTGCAGCAGCTGCCCGACGGCACCCTGCGGGTCATCGCGCCGCTGGACGACAGCCCCGCCGCGCGGGCCGGGCTGCGCAGCGGCGACCGCATCGTCGCCATCGACGGCAAGATGTTGAAGACCGGGCAAAGCGATGCCTCCGCGCCGCTGCGCGGCAAGGCCGGCACCAAGGTGGTGGTGAAGGTGCTGCGCGAGGGCGTGCGCGAACCGTTCGACCTGACCCTGATGCGCGACACCATCCGCGCCACCAGCGTGCGTTCGCGCATGCTCGAGCCGGGCCTTGGCTATCTGCGCATCTCCAGTTTCCAAGCCTCGACCGCGGCCGACTTCAACAAGCAGCTGGACGCGCTGCAGAAGGACGCGCCGCTGCGCGGCCTGCTGCTGGACCTGCGCAGCAACCCGGGCGGGCTGCTGATCGGCGCCGTGCAGATCGCCGACGAGCTGCTGGAAAGCGGTGGCATCGTCAGCACACGCGGGCGCGAAACCATCGGCGACAGCCGCTTCGATGCCACGCCCGGTGACCGCCTGCATGGTGCGCCTGTGGTGGTGCTGGTGGACGCGGGTTCGGCCAGCGCCGCCGAGGTGCTGGCCGGCGCGCTGCACGACAACAAGCGCGCGCGCGTGGTCGGCAGCCGAACCTTCGGCAAGGGCTCCGTGCAGACCCTGCTGCCGCTGGACAACGGCGATTCGATCAAGCTCACCACCGCGCGCTACTACACGCCCAGCGGGCATTCGATCCAGGCACGCGGCATCGAGCCGGACGTGGTCCTGCATCCGGAGGGCGGGCAACGGCGGCCTGCGCCGGTCAGCGAAGCGGTGTTGCCGGGCCACCTGGCGGCCGAGACCGGGGCGATGGAAGGCGACAACGCGGGCGAAGTACTGCCCGGCGCCAAGCCGATCGAGGCCGCGCTGGTTGAACTGAAGCGCATGGCGGGGATGACGCAGGCGCCCAAGCCCGCCAGCAAGCCCTGAGTCGGACCGGGATCGGTCGGGCTAGTAGCCGCGGCTGCGGCGCAGCCGGCGCGCGATGGCGGCGCGGGTGAGCAGGGCGAACAGCACGCCGAACACGAAGCCGGCCACATGCGCCGGCCAGGCCACCGCGCCGAACGCCGGTCCGCTGTAGGCGAAGCCGAACTGCAGCAGGGCCCACATGCCGATCAGCAGGAACGCCGGCACCCGCACGAACTGCAGGAACAGCCCCAGCGGCAGCACCACGCCCAGGCGCGCGCCCGGGAACAGCGCCAGATAGGCGCCGATCAGCGATGACACCGCGCCGCTGGCGCCGATCACCACCCGGTCCGGCGCGCCGATCGCGAGGACCGCGGCGAGGTTGGAGAACGCCCCGCCCAGCAGGAACAGCAGCAGCAGGCGCCAGCCCCCCATGGTCCGTTCGGCCGGCAACCCGAAGATCAGCAGGAACACCAGGTTGCCCAGCAGGTGGATCCAGTCCGCATGCAGGAACAGGCCGGAGAACAGCCGCAGCACGCTGCCGTCGGCCAATGCCCGCCGCCATGCCTCCACGCTGTCCAGTCCGCCGGTCAGCACGCCCCAGTCCAGCGCGGTGGCGATGCTGCCGGGCGGCGCGCGCAGGGCCGCCACCACGTAGCTGAGCCACAGGATGGCGAACAGCAGCGGGGTTGCCCAGAGGATCAGGCGGTGCTGGCGGGTGCGGATGCCGACGAACATGGGGCTCGATAGGTAGGGTCGATGCGGGATGTTATTGGACAGTTAAAAGTTGGGGTATAGTCACATACGGCGTCGTATGTCGGGACGGAATCCACCCGGCGCATCGTAAAGATCGTTCGGCGATCCCGGTGATGCAGGCGCACCATGAATCCACATCGTCCTATGGAGAGAGCGTCCACCATGCATACCGCTTCCAAAATCGCACGCATCACCGCCCTTGCCATCGGCATCGCCGGTGCGCTGGCCTGGGGCCAGGCCGACGCCGCGGCGTTCCAGCTCAAGGAAAACAGCGCGAAGGGCTTGGGCCGCGCGTTTGCAGGCTCCACCAGCGCGTGGGGCGATGCCTCGGTGGTCGCTACCAACCCGGCGTCGATGCGCCTGCTCAACGGCCGCCAGTTCCAGGCCGACGTGAGCGCCATCGCCTTCTCGGCCAAGCTGCAGGACGGCTACAGTGGCCGCTTCGCAGGTCCGGGCGGCGCTGGCACCGGGATGCCGATCCAGGGCGGCAACGGCGGCGACGCCGGCATGATCGCGCCGGTCCCGGCGACCTACTTCCACATCCCGTTCGGCGAGAACGACAACATGCATTTCGGCATGTCGCTGACCGCGCCGTTCGGTTTCAAGACCGAATACGACCGCAACTGGGTCGGCCGCTACCACGGCGTCAAGACCGACCTGAAGGCGGTCGACCTCGGTGCCGCGTTCTCCTATGACGTCAACCCGTACGTCTCGTTCGGCGTCAGCGTGTTCTACGAACACCTGGCCATCGAGCTGAGCAATGCGGTCGACTTCGGCGCCGTTGCCTACGGCGCGACCAACGGCGCCAGCGCCGCGCTGGGGCTGTACCCGGGCAGCGCCGATGGCTTCGCCACCATCGAAGGCAAGAACAACGCCTGGGGCTACGTGCTGGGCGCCACCTTCAGCGTCACCGAAGACACCAACATCGCGCTGAGCTACCGCTCCAAGGTCAAGCACAAGATCGACGACGGCAAGGCCACCTTCGATGTCCCCGGCAATGTCGCCACCGCCCTGCAGACGCAGGCGCGCGGCATCTTCGTCAACACCGGCGGCAAGGCCGAGTTGACCCTGCCGGCCTCGGCCACCCTGAGCCTGACCCACCGCGTCAACGACCGCTGGACGGTGATGGGCGACCTGTCGCGCACCGCGTGGGCGCCGTCGTTCGACCAGGTGGTGGTGGATTTCGCCTCCAACCAGCCCAACAACGTGCTGGTGTTCGGCTACGACGACACCACCTTTGCCTCGATCGGTGCCGAGTACAAGCTGTCCGACACCGTCACCCTGCGCGGCGGCGTGGCCTACGACCAGACCCCGACCACCGACGCGCACCGTGACGTGCGGGTGCCGGACGTCTCGCGCCGCTGGCTGTCGTTCGGTCTGGGCTGGACCCCGTCGGAGAAGACCCAGTTCGACTTCGGCTACACCCATCTGTTCACCAACGATCCGTCGATCAACATCACCTCGGCCACCGGCAGCACCCTGAAGGGCAGCTACGACGTCCGCGGCGACGTGCTGGGCGCTTCGATCAACTACAAGTTCTGATCGATCGGTCATTGCCGCACTGGAAGCCCCGCGCAAGCGGGGCTTCTTTTTGTCGCGCGATTGCCGGCCTGCGCCGATCCGTGCGCATGAAAAACCCCGCCGCAGCGGGGTTTTTCATTGCATGCCGGGTGCGAGCGACGATCAGTCGCCCAGCGTCAGCAGCGAGGCGTTGCCGCCGGCGGCGGTGGTGTTGACGGTCACCGTCTTCTCGGTGGCGAAGCGCGGCAGGTAGTGCGGGCCGCCGGCCTTCGGGCCGGTGCCGGACAGGCCCTGGCCGCCGAATGGCTGCACCCCGACCACCGCGCCGATCTGGTTGCGGTTGACGTAGATGTTGCCGACCTTGGCACGCGCCACGATGCGGTCGATGGTGGCATCGATGCGCGAGTGGATGCCCAAGGTCAGGCCGTAGCCGGTGGCGTTGATGGTGTCGATCAGCGCATCCAGCTCCTCGGCCTTCCAGCGCACCACGTGCAGCGCCGGGCCGAATTTCTCGCGGTCCAGCTCGGCGATCGACTTGAGCTCCCACGCGGTCGGCGCGAAGAAGGTGCCGTGCTCGGTGCCTTCGCCCAGCATGGCCTGGGCAATGAGCTTCGCGGAGCCCTGCATCTTCGCGGCGTGCTCGTCGAGCACGCACTTGGCCTCGGTATCGATCACCGGGCCGACGTCGGTGGACGGCAGGCCGGGGTCGCCGACCTTCAGTTCGGCCATGGCGCCGGCCAGCATCCCGATCACCTTGTCGGCGATGTCGTCCTGCACCAGCAGCACGCGCGCCGCCGAGCAGCGCTGGCCGGCGGAGGTGAAGGCCGAGCCCAGCGCGTCCTTGACCACCTGCTCGGGCAGTGAGGAGCTGTCGGCGATCATCGCGTTCTGGCCACCGGTTTCGGCGATCAGGGTGGCGATCGGGCCGGCCTCGCGGCTGGCCAGCGCGCGGTTGATCAGGCGCGCGGTTTCGGTGGAGCCGGTGAAGCAGACACCGGCCACGCGCGGGTCACGGGTCAGCGCGGCACCAACGGTGGCGCCATCGCCGGGCAGGTACTGCAGCACGTCCTGCGGGATGCCGGCTTCGTGCATCAGCCTGACCGCGGCGAAGCCGATCAGGTTGGTCTGTTCCGCCGGCTTGGCAATCACGGTGTTGCCGGCCGCCAGCGCGGCGGCGATCTGCCCGAGGAAGATGGCCAGCGGGAAGTTCCACGGGCTGATGCAGGCGAACACGCCGCGCCCGGCCAGCTGCAGCTGGTTGGATTCGCCGGTGGGGCCGGGCAGGGCGATCGGGGCGAAGTGTTCGCGCGCCTGCAGCGCGTAGTAGCGCAGGAAATCCACCGCCTCGCGCACTTCGGCGATGCCATCGGCCAGCGTCTTGCCGGCCTCCTTGGTGCACATCGCCATGTAGGCCGGCATGCGCGCCTCCAGCAGGTCGGCGGCGTGTTCCAGCAGGGCAGCGCGCGAGCTGGCCGGGGTGGCGTCCCAGCCGGGCTGCGCGGCCACGGCGTTGGCCAGCGCGCGCTCCACGTCGGCGCCGGTGCTGGCCTGCCAGTGGCCCACCACCTCGCGGCGGTCGGCCGGGTTGGTGACCGCGACCTTCTCGCCGGCCGGCTGCGTGCCCGGTACCAGGGGGCTGGCGGTCCAGCTGCCAGCGCCGGCGCTGTTCATCGCCGCCGCAAGTTCGCGCAGCGCGTCGTCATTGGCCAGGTTGATGCCCATGGAATTGTCTCGATGCTGGTTCTGGCTGCGGTACAGGTTGACCGGCAGCGGGATGCGGGGGTGCTGGATGTGTTCGAGCGAGGACACGAATTCCACCGGATCGCGGATCAGTTCCTCGACCGGGATGCTCTCGTCGGTGATGCGGTTGACGAAGCTGGAGTTGGCGCCGTTCTCGAGCAGGCGGCGCACCAGGTAGGGCAGCAGGTCCTCATGGCTGCCGACCGGGGCGTACACGCGGCAGGGGACGTCCAGCCGGTCGGCCGGAATCACTTCCGCGTACAGGTCGTCGCCCATGCCGTGCAGCTTCTGGAACTCGAAGTCGCGGCGGCCGCGCATCGCCCGCGCCATCCGGTGCACGGTGGCGATGGTCTGCGCGTTGTGGGTGGCGAACATCGGGTAGATCGCGTCGCCCGCATCGAGCAGCCGGCGCGCATTGGCGATGTAGCTGACGTCGGTGTTCTGCTTGCGGGTGAACAGCGGGTAGCCGGCCTGCCCGTCCATCTGCGCGCGCTTGACCTCGGCATCCCAGTAGGCGCCCTTGACCAGCCGCACCGGGATGCGCCGGCCCAGCTGGCCGGCCATGGCGGCGATGTGGTCGATCACGAACGGCGCGCGCTTCTGGTAGGCCTGCACGACGATACCGAAGCCGTTCCAGCCGCGCAGCGATGCGTCCGCCAGCACCTGGAAGATCAGGTCCAGCGAGAGTTCGAGCCTGTCGGTTTCCTCGGCGTCGATGGTCAGCCCGATGTCGTACTGCTTGGCCAGCTGCGACAGTTCCAGCAGGCGGCCGCCCAGCTCGTCCAGCACGCGCGCGCGCTTGGCGTGCTCATAGCGCGGGTGCAGGGCGGACAGCTTGACCGAGATGCTGGGCGCGCCGAACACCGCGTCGGGCGCGGCCTGGCGGTGCGGCGCGTAGTCGCGCCCGATCGCATGGATGGCGCTGCGATAGGCTTCCTGGTAGCGCAGCGCATCCCTGGTGGTCAGCGCGCCTTCGCCCAGCATGTCGAAGGAATAACGGTAGTTCGCGCCGTCGCCCTTGCGGCTGCGCGCCAGCGCCTCGTCGATGGTCCGACCCAACACGAACTGGTGTCCCATGATCTTCATCGCCTGGCGCACGGCCAGCCGGATCACCGGCTCGCCGGCGCGGCCGACCAGACGCTGGAATGCGCCGTGGACGTCGCGTTTGGTGTCGTCGGCCAGGTCGACCAGCCTGCCGGTCAGCATCAGGCCCCAGGTGGAGGCGTTGACCAGCACCGAGTCCGACTGGCCAAGGTGGCGCTTCCAGTTGGCGTCACCCAGCTTGTCGCGGATCAGCGCGTCGGCGGTGGCCTGGTCGGGGATGCGCAGCAGCGCCTCCGCCACGCACATCAACAGCACGCCCTCCTCGCTGCCAAGGTCGTACTGGCGCATGAAGGCTTCCACCACGCCCTGGTTGCGGGCGCGGGCGCGCACCCGGCGGACCAGGTCGGCGGCCACCGCCTGGGCGGCGTCGCGCTCCGCGGCGGGCAGGCGGGCCTGTTCCAGCAGTTCGCGGACGTGGGTGGCCTCGTCGCGGATCCAGCCGGCGGTGATCGCGGCGCGGGAATCCGGCGCGGGCGGGGCCAGCTCCGGGGACAGGATGGGAGCGACGGAAACGGTCGGGGAATCGATGCTCATGCGCCCGCAGGCAGTGTTCGCAGGGGGCCATAGTGTAGATCGGCGGCACCAAACAGGCATGCGCCGGTTGCCGTGGCCCCGCTGCGCCAGTAATCTTTGACTCAGATCAAGTCCGTGCGCGATCCCTGCGCAGACTTGATCCAAGTCAAAACGGGTTGCTGTTTACTAGTGACCTGTCGGGCGCGGATACGGATTCCCAGGCTGCCTGCAGCCCGGGCATCCGTTGCGCGGCCATCCATCCCGGAATCGAATCAGGACATGTGGGGCTCGGTGTGATGACATCCCGTCGTTTCAAACAATTGGCGCTGGCCGCCGCGATGACCGTGGCGATGCCGCTGGCGGTCCATGCGCAGGATGCCGCGGCCGGTCCCGCCGACCCGCATCGCTGGCAGCTGAACATGGGGCCGGGCGTCACCCCGACCTCGCAGGCCGCCTACGACGCCCACATGGTGGTGCTGTGGGTCTGCGTGGTGATCGGCGTGCTGGTGTTCGGCGCGATGGCCGTGGCGATCTTTAAGTTCCGCAAGTCCAAGGGCGCGGTGCCGGATACCACCTTCACCCACAGCACCAGGCTGGAAGCGGTGTGGACGGCGATCCCGGTGCTGATCCTGATCGGCCTGGCGTTCCCGGCCACCAGCGGCCTCATGCGCATGTACGACGTGCGCGATTCGGCGATGACGGTGAAGGTCACCGGCTACCAGTGGATGTGGAAGTACGAGTACCTGGGCGAGGACGTGTCCTTCACCAGCCGTCTCGACCGCAAGCACGACGAGCTGCGCCAGAGCGGCAAGGTCGTGACCGAGGCCGACGACCCGCATTACCTGCTGAACGTCGACAACGTGCTGGTGCTGCCGGTCGATACCAAGGTGCGCTTCGTGCTGACCGCCGACGACGTGATCCACTCCTGGTGGGTGCCGGCGCTGGGCTGGAAGCAGGACGCCGTGCCGGGCATCGTCAACGAGGCCTGGGCGCAGATCGAGAAGCCGGGCATCTACCGCGGCCAGTGCGCCGAGCTGTGCGGCAAGGACCACGGCTTCATGCCGATCGTGGTGAAGGCCGTGAGCAAGGCAGAGTTCGCGCAGTGGCTGGCCGAAGAGAAGGCCAAGCGCGCGCCGGCCGCCCCGGCGGCTCCGGAAGCGGCTCCGGCCGCGCCGGCTGCCGAAGCCGAAGCCGCGCCCGAGGCCACCGCCGCCGCCCCGCAAACCGCCCAGCCCGCCGCCGCGCAGGCCGGTTGATCCACGCATAGCATCCAGAAGGTTTCCCCATGTCCGCCACGCATCCAGACGCCGTCGGCCAGCACGACGCCCACGGCCATCACAAGCAGGGCTTCATCGAGCGCTGGTTCTTCTCGACCAACCACAAGGACATCGGCACGCTGTACCTGGTGTTCGCCTTCCTGATGGCGATCGTGGGCGCTGCGCTGTCGGTCGGCATCCGCACCGAGCTGGCCACGCCCGGTCTGCAGTTCGTCAAGCCCGAGTTCTTCAACCAGCTCACCACCATGCATGCGCTGGTGATGATCTTCGGCGCGATCATGCCGGCCTTCGTCGGCCTGGCGAACTGGATGATCCCGCTGCAGATCGGCGCGCCGGACATGGCGCTGCCGCGCATGAACAACTGGTCCTTCTGGATCATGCCGTTCGCGTTCGCGCTGCTGCTGCTGACCTTCTTCCTGCCGGGCGGTGCGCCCGGCGGTGGCTGGACCATGTACCCGCCGCTGTCGCTGCAGGGCGGCAGCAACCTGGCGTTCGCGATCTTCGCCATCCACATGATGGGCATCAGCTCGATCATGGGCGCGATCAACATCATCGCCACCGTGCTGAACATGCGCGCGCCGGGCATGGATCTGCTGAAGATGCCGATCTTCTGCTGGACCTGGCTGATCACCGCGTTCCTGCTGATCGCGGTGATGCCGGTGCTGGCGGGCGCGGTGACCATGCTGCTGACCGACCGCTTCTTCGCCACCAGCTTCTTCAACGCGGCCGGCGGCGGCGACCCGGTGATGTACCAGCACATCTTCTGGTTCTTCGGGCATCCCGAGGTCTACATCATGATCCTGCCGGCGTTCGGCATCGTGTCGGAAATCATCCCGACCTTCAGCCGCAAGCCGCTGTTCGGTTACCAGGCGATGGTGTATGCCACCGCGGCGATCGCGTTCCTGTCGTTCATCGTGTGGGCCCACCACATGTTCACGGTGGGCATGCCGCTGGGTGGCGAGGTCTACTTCATGTTCGCCACGATGCTGATCTCGATCCCGACCGGCGTGAAGGTGTTCAACTGGGTCACCACCATGTGGCGCGGCTCGCTGACCTTCGAAGCGCCGATGCTGTGGTCGATCTCCTTCGTGGTGCTGTTCACCATCGGTGGTTTCTCCGGCCTGATGCTGGCGATCGTGCCGGCCGACTTCCAGTACCACGACACCTACTTCGTGGTGGCGCACTTCCACTACGTGCTGGTGACCGGCGCGCTGTTCGCGATCATCGCCGCGATCTACTACTGGTGGCCGAAGTGGACCGGCCGCATGTACAGCGAAGGCCTGGCCAAGTTCCATTTCTGGTGGACCATGGTGTTCGTCAACCTGCTGTTCTTCCCGCAGCACTTCCTGGGCCTGGCCGGCATGCCGCGCCGCATCCCGGACTACAACGTTGTGTTCGCGGATTGGAACCTGGTCAGCTCGATCGGTGCGTTCGGCATGTTCCTGACCCCGTTCATGATGGCCTTCGTGCTGCTGCGCTCGAAGAAGCATGGCGCCGTGGCTGAAGCCCGTGCCTGGGAAGGCGCGCGCGGCCTGGAGTGGACGGTGCCGTCGCCGGCCCCGCATCACACCTTCGAGCGCCCGCCGGTCATCAAGGACGGCGACCTCGCCCACGGCGACGTCAGCCACTGACGCCGCCCGGAACCCGCAGATGCCCGTTGATCCCGCCTCCGTCGATCCCACCCTGGCAGCGCGTCGCAAGCGCGCCCGCCGCACCGCGCTGCTTTGCGCGGTGATCGCGGTGGCGGTGTACGCGCTGTTCTTCCTGTCCGGGGTGACGGGGCGATGAGCACCTCGCGCACCTTCGGCGTCTGGAAGATGGTCGGCGTGGCGGTGGCCGCGTTCGGTTTCGCCTTCTCGCTGGTGCCGCTGTACCGGATCGCCTGCGAGAAGGTGTTCGGGGTGCGCCTGGAACAGGGCCCGGTGGCCGCGAAGGGCGCCAGTGGCGCGGGCGAAGACGGACGCTGGGTGACCGTGCAGTTCGACGGCGGCGTGAACTCGAAGCTGCCCTGGCAGTTCGCGCCGGAGCAGCGCTCGATGCGGGTGCAGCTGGGCCGACAGTACGAGGCGCTGTACTTCGCCCGCAATACCGCCGACCGCGCCATCGTCGGCAGCGCCGTACCTTCGGTCGCACCTGCGCGCGCCTCCGGCTATTTCAACAAGACCGAATGCTTCTGCTTCACCGCGCAGACGCTGGCGCCGGGTGAATCCCGCGACATGCCGGTGCGCTTCATCATCGATCCGGCGCTGCCGGCCGGGGTGAAGACGTTGACCCTGTCCTACACCTTCTACAAGAACGACGCCCAGACCGCCGCACTCGCGGCAACGACGGGCCACGCGGGCGCGGTCCGTTCCGCGCCCTGATCCTCCGCCAAGACCCAACCGGAAAATCGCCATGGCCAATGCCCACGCCGCCCAAGGCAGCCACGACCAGGACACCTATTTCGTCCCGCACAGCAGCAAGTGGCCGCTGTTCGCCTCGGTCGCCCTGTTCACCACCATGGTCGGTTTCGCCACCTGGCTGAATGAAGTCAGCTGGGGACGCACCGTGTTCTTCGTCGGCATCGCCGGCCTGCTGGCGATCCTGTTCAAGTGGTTCGGCGACGTCATCCGCGAGTCGGTGGCCGGCCACTACAACAAGCAGGTCGACGTGTCCTTCCGCATGGGCATGGTGTGGTTCATCCTTTCGGAAGTGTTCTTCTTCGCGGCCTTCTTCGGCGCGCTGTTCTACGCCCGCCAGTTCGCGCTGCCGTGGCTGAACGGTGAAGGCCATGGCGCGGTGACCAACAGCCTGCTGTGGCCCGGTTTCGCCGGCGGCTGGCCGAGCAACGGCCCGGGCGCGATCGGCGGCACCTACCAGACCGTGCCGGCCTGGGGCCTGCCGCTGCTCAATACGCTGATCCTGCTGGCTTCCGGCGTCACCGTGACCATTGCCCACCACGCGCTCAAGGCGGGCAAGCGCGGCACGCTGCTGCTGTTCCTCGGCCTGACCGTGCTGCTGGGCAGCGTGTTCCTGTTCTTCCAGGCCGAGGAATACATCCACGCCTACACCGAGTTGAACCTGACCCTCGGGTCGGGCATCTACGGCTCCACGTTCTTCATGCTGACCGGCTTCCATGGCGCGCACGTGACCCTCGGCACCATCATGCTGGCGATCATCTGGCTGCGCTGCCTGAAGGGCCACTTCAGCAAGGATGACCACTTCGCGTTCGAGGCGGTGGCCTGGTACTGGCACTTCGTCGACGTGGTATGGCTGGGTCTGTTCCTGTTCGTCTACGTGCTCTGACGGTTTTCCTTCCCCTGCCCGGGGAAGGCGGCGCGAAGCGCCGGATGCGGGTCCGGGAACCGTTCGTTGGTCCCGGGCCTTCATCCCGAGCCTCCCGCGGCGCGCGGGACAGGAAAGACAAAGGCCGGCATTGCCGGCCTTTGTTCTGGGGCCCCAGCCGGGGTCAGACCGGGCTTCGGCCCACCCCGTGAGGCGTGATCCAGCCCTGATGGATGGCCAGCACGACGAACAGGATCAGCGCGACGCTCAGGGCGATGCGTTTGGTCAGTGAATTGACGGTGCGCTTGGTCTGGCCCTTGTCCGCCAGCATGTAGTACAGGCCCGCGCCCAGGTTCCACAGGATGAGAATCAGGATCCCGACGATGAGCAGGGTTTTCAGCGAATCGCTCATGTATTGCTCCGTACCTCGGACACCGCGTGCCCGTGCGCCATTATCGCAGCAGCGGGGCGCCCGGCGGTGAACCCCGGCGCGCGACGGCTGCTGGGTTGGTGGCTGCTGGCCCTGCTGGTGGCGGCGGGTTTCGCCCAGCTGGGTCGCTGGCAGCTGGCGCGCATGCACGAGAAGGAGACCATGCTGGCGGCGGCGTCCTCGGCGCTGGACCATGCGCATCCACAGCCGCTGCTGCTGGCCTCGGACCCGGCGCGCGCGCAGGGCTACGACTGGGCGGCCGGAGGCGGCACGCTGCTCGATGACAGCCTGTGGCTGGATGCCCAGCAGCGTGGTGGCCGCGTCGGCGTGCGGCTGTACTGCGTGTTGCTGCCGGACGATGGCGCGCAGGCGGTGCTGGTGGATGCCGGCTGGTGGCCGCTTGCGGGCGATCGCCAGCTGCCGGAAGCCGCTTGTCCCGCGGGTGCCGGCCAGGCCGTGCGCGGGCTGCTGGCGCCGCCGCCGACGCCCGGCCTTGCGCATGGCGATGCGCTTGCGGAACAGGCGGGCAAGCGCTGGCTGGCTTCGCGGATGGATCTGCCGGCAGTCGCGAAGGCGCTGGGCCTGCGCGTGGCGATCGCGCCGCGCGTGCTGCGGCTGGATCCGCAGCGCCAACCTGGCGATGGCGGCGTGATGGCGGCATCCGGCGAGCGGGACCTCGACATCCTGCCCAACACGATGCCGCCGGAGCGCCACCTCGGCTATGCGGTGCAATGGTTCGGTCTGGCGCTGACCGTGCTGGTCGTCGCCGCCACCCTCACGTTCAGAATGAAGAAGAAGGCGACATGACGGAATCCAATCCGGCGCCCGCGGCGCAACGCCGCAACCGCGCCGCCCTGCTGGTGGTCCTGGTGATGTTCTTCGGCGGCATGCTGGTCGCCGGCGCACTGCGGTTTTCCGGCTGGCGCCCGGACGGGATGAAAAACAAGGGCGAGATGCTGCAGCCCTATGTCGACTTGCGCGGGTATTCGCCGACGCTGGCCGATGGCCGGCCCTATGCGTGGCACGACGATCCGCGCACCTGGCGGATCGTGGCGATGCCGCGCGACTGCGATGGCGCACGTCGCGAGGCCTGTACCCGACTGCTCGGCGACCTGGACAAGGTCTGGCGGCTGATGGGCCGCAACGCCGACCGCGTGCACGTGCTCTGGGCCGGCGCGCCCCCGGTGGACGTGGGCACGCTGCGCGAGGTCCATCTGGTCCGCGTCGATCAACGCCTGCGTGAAGTGCTGGTGCGCAGCGGCAGGGACGCCGCGGACAGTGACCCGGTCTGGCTGGTGGACCCGAACGGTTTCGTGGTGCTGCGTTACGCTGGCGGTTCCGATCCGGGTGACCTGCGCAGCGATCTTGCGCGGCTGCTGAGGATCAACTGACCCATGAATGCAATGCCTACCCCCCAAGCCTCCTATCTGTACCGCCATTTCCACCGCATCGCCTGGCTGGCGGTGCTGCTGGCGACCTGCGTGATCGTGTTCGGCGCCTTCGTGCGGCTGTCCAACGCCGGCCTGAGCTGCCCGGACTGGCCCACCTGCTACGGCAAGGCCGCATGGCCGACGCATGCGGACCAGGTCGTGGACCACGTCGCTACCGCAATCCGCCCGGTGGAGCCGAGCAAGGCCTGGCGCGAGCAGTTCCACCGCATGATCGCCGGCCTGCTGGGCGTGCTGGTGCTGTCGCTGGCCCTGCTGGCCACGCGCCGCCGGCCGCGCGGCTGGCTGCACGTGTTGGGTGCGGCCACCGCGGTGGCGGTGGCGATCCCGCTGTACATGCGCGGCATGCACGTGTCCGCCTCCGCGCTGGCGGTGGTGGGCGAGACGTTGCTGTTGGTCGGGGCGCTGCGCTGGTCGAACGTGGATATGGCGCGCGCCAGCACCCTGACCCTGGCGGTGATCATCTTCCAGGCCCTGCTGGGCATGTGGACGGTGACCTGGCTGCTCAAGCCCATCGTGGTGATGGGCCATCTGCTGGGCGGGCTGACCACGTTCGCGTTGCTGGTCTGGATCGCATGGCGGGCGACCGGCATCCCGATCGTCAGCGGCGATGCGCGCCGGTTGCGCCTGCTGCTGGGCGTCGGTCTGGCGCTGCTGGCGGTGCAGATCGCGCTGGGCGGCTGGACCTCGGCCAACTACGCGGCGCTGGCTTGCGGTACCGATTTCCCGAAGTGCGCCGGTGCATGGTGGCCGTCGCATGATTTCGCCGAGGGCTTCGTGTTGTGGCGCGGCATCGGCGTGGATTACGAAGGCGGCATCCTCGACAACGCCGCGCGCGTGGCGATCCAGCTGGCGCACAGGATGATGGCGGTGGTGGTGGCCTGCTACCTGCTGTTCATGGCGGTACGCCTGTTGCGCATGCCGGGGCTGCGCGGCTGGGGCAGCACGCTGGCGCTGCTGGTCTGCATCCAGTTCGGGCTGGGCATTGCCAACGTCGTGCTGTCGCTGCCGCTCAAGATCGCGGTGCTTCACAACGCCGGCGCAGTGGCGCTGCTGTTCGTGCTGGTCACGCTGCTGGCGCGCCTGCGCCTGCCGGAGGCCTGAGCATGGCCGGCCCGCGCTGGTCGCAGTACTGGGCGGTGACCAAGCCGCGCATCGTGGCGCTGATCGTGTTCACCGCGATCATCGGCATGCTGCTGGCGATCCGTCCCGGCGAGGCATGGCCGTGGTCGCGGCTGCTGGCGGGCAGCATCGGCATCTGGATGGCCGCGGCCAGCGCGGCGGCGATCAACCACCTGCTGGATTCGCGCATCGACAAGCTGATGGCGCGCACGGCCGAACGCCCGCTGGCCACCGGCACGCTGCGGCCGGGACAGGTGCTGGGCTTCGCCCTGCTGCTGGGCGCGCTGTCGATGGCGATCCTGGTGCTGTGGGTCAACTGGATCTGCGCACTGCTGACGTTCGGTGGCCTGATCGGCTACGCGATCATCTACACCGGCTTCCTCAAGCGCGCCACGCCGCAGAACATCGTGATCGGCGGGCTGGCCGGCGCGGTGCCGCCGCTGCTGGGCTGGGCTGCGGTCACCGGCATGCAGCGCGAGTGGGACTGGGCGCACGCACTGCTGCTGGTGCTGATCATCTTCGTGTGGACGCCGCCGCATTTCTGGGCGCTGGCGATCTTCCGTCGCGAGGATTATTCGCGCGCGCTGGTGCCGATGCTGCCGGTGACCCACGGGGTGACCTATACGCGCTGGCAGATCCTGCTCTACACGGTGCTGCTGGTGGTGGTGACGGTGCTGCCTTGGGCCACCCGCATGAGCGGCGTGTTCTACCTCGCCGGCGCGCTGGTGCTGGGCGCGGTATTCCTGTGGTACGCGTGGAAACTGCTGGATCCGCCGGACGAGTTCTTCGCCATGCGTACCTTCCGCTACTCCATCGTCTACCTGATGGCGCTGTTCGCTTTCCTGCTGGTCGACCACTGGTTGTTGCCTCTGTTCGACGCCGTGCCGGCGCTGGAGTTCGCGCCAGCGCCGTGAGCGACCTGTTCGCCGCGCAGGCACAGGGCCGGAGCACCGCGCTGGGGCCGCAGGCCTGCCTGCTGCACGGCTATGCGCTGCCGTTCGCGGACGCACTGCTGGCCGGAATCGAGGCGGTCACCGCCGCCGCCCCGTTCCGCCATCTGGTCACGCCGGGCGGCCACGTGATGCAGGTGGCGATGACCAACTGTGGCCACTTCGGCTGGTGCAGCGATCGACGTGGCTACCGTTACGACCCGGTCGATCCGCAGACGGGGCAGGCGTGGCCGGCGTTTCCGCCGGCCTTCCTGGCCCTCGCCGGCGAAGCCGCGGAAGCGGCGGGGTTTCCCGGCTACCGGCCCGATGCCTGCCTGGTCAATCGCTATGCGCCGGGTACCCGCCTGTCGCTGCACCAGGATCGCGACGAAGACGATCGGGTGGCGCCAATCGTCTCGGTGTCGTTGGGGCTGCCGGCGACCTTCCTCTTCGGCGGCTTCGCGCGCGGTGACAGGAGCGTGCGGGTGCCGCTCATGCATGGTGACGTCGTTGTCTGGGGCGGGGCGGACCGCATGCGCTTCCACGGTGTGCTGCCGGTGCCGCCGGGACTGCATCCCGACACCGGCGGATATCGGCTCAACTTGACCTTCCGCAAGGTGCGCTGAGCCGGCCGGACTGCGCAAGAACCGGGATGTGCGCCGCGCGGGGCCGGACTACAGTGGCGCCATGCAAGCTCCCTCCACCGCCAAAGCCCGCCGCGATGCTGCGCTGGTCGCCGCCGCCTGCCGCCGCATCGAACGGGCGGAAGCGCCGCCCGTGCTGGATGCGCTAGCGCGCGATGCGGGGCTCAGTCCGCACCAGTTCCACCGCCTGTTCAAGGCCATCACCGGGCTGACGCCGCGCGCCTACGCACAGGCGCAGCGTGGCAAGGCGCTGCGCGATGCGCTGGCCAGGCCGGGCACGCGGGTCGTCGATGCCGCGTTCGATGCCGGCTTCAACGCCAGCAGCCGCTTCTACGACAGCGCCGACGCATTGCTGGGCATGAAGCCCGCGCAGTACCGCGACGGCGGCGCCGATGCGCGGATCATGTTCGCCATCGCGCAGAGCACGCTGGGTGCGCTGCTGGTGGCGCGCAGCGGGCGCGGCCTGTGCGCGATCTCGCTGGGCGACGATCCCGAAGCCCTGTTGCGGGAGCTGCAGGAGCGTTTCCCGCGGGCCGAACTGGTGGGTGGCGACGGCGGGTTCGAGCGGCTGGTGGCGCAGGTGGTCGGTTTCGTGGAAGCACCGCGGCTGGGCCTGGACCTGCCGCTGGACATCCGCGGTACCGCCTTCCAGCAGCGGGTCTGGGAGGCACTGCGCAAGGTGCCGGCGGGCGAGACGGTCAGCTATGCGGAGATTGCCGCGCGCATCGGCAGCCCGAGATCGGTACGCGCGGTGGCGCAGGCCTGCGCGGCCAACACGCTTGCGGTGGCGATTCCCTGCCATCGGGTGGTGCGCAGCGACGGCGCGCTGTCCGGTTATCGCTGGGGCATTGCGCGCAAGCAGCTGCTGCTTGCGCGCGAGAGCGGCGCGGAGTGAATTTCAGCGCTGCAGCATCGCCTGCAGTAGGGCGCGCAACTCCTGCTTCTCCGCATCGCCCAGGGCGCCGTCGCGTTGCTGCTGCTGCAGTTCCTCGATGCGCTGCTGCTGCACCTGCTTTTCCAGCTGGCCGATCGCGTCGGTGAACTCCATGCGCAGCTCGGGCTCCTCGCCCGGCAGCTCCAGCACGGCGAGCTTCTGCAGCGCCGCCAGTTCGTCGCGGCCTTCGAAGTGCTCCAGCAGCGCACCGGTGGTGATGTCCGGACGTTCGCGCACCAGCAGCACCAGCTCGGACAGCAGCTCGATGCCGGGTTGGCGCAGCGTGGCGAAACGGTAGGGCGGCTGCAGCTCCAGCGCGAAGGCGGGGCGGTGCAGCAGGTGGGTGATGGCCGCGCGCACCAGGCTGGGCTTCTGCGCAGGGCCGCCGCGGTTCGCACGCTGCACGGGCGCTTGGGCCTGCTGCGCGCTGGCGCGTGCGCCGACGCCGGTGAGTTCGGTCAGGCGCTGCCGCATCAGGTCGCCGAAGGCGCCGTCGGGGATCTGCGCGAGCAACGGCTTGCAGCGCTCGGCCAGGCGCGCCTTGCCGTCGAGGCTTCCCAGGTTCACGTCCGCCGACAGCTGGGCGAAGAAGAATTCCGACAGCGGGGTGGCATCACGCAGGCGCGCGTCGAAGCCGGCCACGCCCTCGCGGCGCACCAGCGAATCCGGGTCCTCGCCATCCGGCAGGAACAGGAACAGAGCCTGCCGGCCATCCTTCATGCGCGGCAGCACCGACTCCAGCGCTTTCCATGCGGCGCTGCGGCCGGCGCGGTCGCCGTCGAAGCAGAAATACACGTCCGGTGCGTTGCGGAACAGCAGCTCGGCGTGGTCCGGCGTGGTCGCGGTGCCCAGCGTGGCCACTGCCTGCGACACGCCGTACTGGGCCAGCGCCACCACGTCCATGTAGCCCTCGACCACGATCAGCCGTTCCAGCTTCTGGTTGGCCTGCTTGGCCTGCCACAGCCCGTACAGCTCGCGACCCTTGTGGAACAGCGCGGTTTCGGGCGAGTTGAGGTACTTCGGCGAATCCTCGGGGTCGATGACCCGGCCGCCGAAGGCGATCGTGCGCCCGCGCCGGTCGTGGATCGGGAACATCAGCCGGTCGCGGAACTTGTCGTAGACGTGGCCCTTGTCGTTCTTCGAGAACAGCCCGCCGCGCTCCAGCAGCTGCATGCGCTGCGGGTCGGTGCCCAGCGCGTCGCGCAGTCCGGAGAAGCCGTCCGGCGCATAGCCGATGGCATAGCGCTCGACGATCTCCGCGGCGATGCCGCGTTTGTCCACGTAGGCACGCGCCTTGTCGCTGCGCGCCAGCTGGGTGCGGAAGAAGGTGGAGGCCGCTTCCATCGCGCCGTACAGGTCGCGTGTCTCGGGATTGGCGTTGCGCTGTGCGGTGTCGCGCGGCACTTCCAGGCCGACGCGCCGGGCCAGTTCCTCGACCGCGTCGAGGAATTCCAGCCGGTCGTACTGCATCAGGAAACTGATCGCGGTGCCGTGCGCGCCGCAACCGAAGCAGTGGTAGAACTGCTTGGTCGGCGAGACGGTGAAGCTGGCGCTGCGCTCGTCGTGGAACGGGCAGCGCGCCGCGTATTCCTTGCCCTGCCGCTTCAGCGGCACCCGCGCGCCGACCACTTCGACGATGTCGGAGCGGGCGAGGAGATCGTCGATGAAGGCGTCGGGAATGCGGGCCATCGGATCAGGCGGTGGTCCGGCTCACAGCTCGTCGCGGGCGGCCAGCGCGTGCAGCGCGGCGCCCTCCAGCCGCTGCACGGTCCATTCGTCCATGCCTGTGGCACCGATGCTGCGGTAGAAGCCGATGGCAGGAGCGTTCCAGTCCAGCACGCTCCATTCGAAGCGGCCGCAATCGCGCTGCACGGCGATGCGCGCCAGCGCGGCCATCAGGTGCTTGCCGAGGCCGGCGCCGCGTGCGGCCGGGCGCACGAACAGGTCCTCGAGGTACAGGCCGCGTTTGCCGAGGAAGGTGCTGAAGTTGTGGAAGAACAGGGCGAAGCCGGCTGGCTCGCCATCCAACTCCCCGATCAGCACCTCGGCGGCGGGCCTCTCCCCGAACAGCTGCGCGCGCAGGTCGGCATCGGTGGCGACCGCGGCATGCGCCAGCCGTTCGTAGTCGGCCAGCTCGGCGATCAGCTGGCGGATCAGCGGCACGTCGTCCGGCGTGGCCGGGCGGATCGAGAGCACGGGCGTGGTGGCTGGCATGGTGGTCCTCGGGATGGCGCCGGGATGGACATCATCCCCGATCCGCCGGCACACCGCCGGCGGAGACGCGGGGCGTCTCAGCCGAGCTTCTGCTTGACCAGCTTCGACACCAGGCCCATGTCGGCCTGGCCGGCCAGCGCAGGCTTCAACACTCCCATCAGCTTGCCCATGTCGGCGGCGGAGGCCGCACCGGTGGCGGCAATCGCCTTATCGATCTCGGCCAGGATCGAGGCCTCGTCGAGCTTGGCCGGCAGGTAGGCATCGATCACGCCCAACTCGTAGCGCTCCACCGCGGCGAGGTCCTCGCGGGCGGCGGCTTCGTACTGGGTAATGGAGTCCTTGCGCTGCTTGACCATCTTTTCCAGTACGGCCAGCACCAGCGCGTCGGTCATCTCCACGCGCTCGTCGACTTCCTTCTGCTTGATGGCGGCATTGATCAGGCGGATCACGGCCAGACGATCCTTCTCGCCGGACTTCATCGCGGCTTTCATGTCGTCGGTAAGCTGCTGCTTGAGGCTCATGGCTTGCTCCATCGGGCGTGCTTCACAGGAAGCTGGATTGCAGAAACGCGAAAAGCCGGCCACGCTCGCGCGTGCCGGCTTCCGCAGCCAACCACCGCGCTCAGTACAGGCGCTGGCGCTTGGTGACGTCGCGCGAGCTGCGACGGGCCTGACGCTTGACGGCGGCAGCGGCCTTGCGCTTGCGCTCCTGGGTCGGCTTCTCGTAGAACTCGCGCTTGCGGGTCTCGGCCAGCACGCCGGCCTTCTCGCAGGTGCGCTTGAAGCGGCGCAGGGCAAACTCGAACGGTTCGTTTTCGCGGACTTTGACGCTGGGCATCGGGGAATCTCGTGACTGGAGAATTCGCCCGGACAAGTGGGCGAGCCGCGCATGATAGCAGCAGCCCAGGTTTCGGCGCAAGATAGGGGGATGAACGTCCTTGGCATCGAATCCTCCTGCGACGAAACCGGCGTCGCGGTCTACGACACCGGCGCAGGCGGCCTGCGCGCCCATGCGGTCTACAGCCAGATCGCCCTGCACGCCGAATACGGCGGGGTGGTGCCGGAGCTGGCCAGCCGCGACCACGTGCGCAAGCTGCTGCCGCTGATCCGCCAGACCCTGGCCGAAGCCGGCCTGTCCACCGCCGACATCGATGGCGTGGCCTATACCGCCGGGCCCGGCCTGGTGGGCGCGCTGCTGGTCGGCGCGGGCGTGGCCCGCTCGCTGGCATGGGCGCTGGACGTGCCGGCGATCGGCGTGCACCACATGGAAGGCCACCTGCTCGCGCCGCTGATCGAGGAAGACGCACCGCAGCCGCCGTTCGTGGCCTTGCTGGTGTCCGGCGGGCATACCCAGCTGGTGGCGGTGGATGCGATCGGCAGCTACCGGCTGCTGGGCGAAACCCTGGACGACGCCGCCGGCGAGGCCTTCGACAAGACCGCCAAGATGATGGGCCTGCCGTATCCGGGCGGGCCGCAGCTGGCCAGACTGGCCGAGCAGGGCGTGCCGGGGAAATTCAGATTCTCTCGGCCGATGACCGACCGGCCGGGGCTGGATTTCAGCTTCAGCGGCCTGAAGACGCAGGTGCTGCTGGCGTGGCGCGACAGCGACCAGTCCGAGCAGACCCGCGCCGACATCGCCCGAGGCTTCGAGGATGCGGTGGTGGACACGCTGGCGATCAAGTGTGGCCGCGCACTGGATGCGGCTGGCACAGACACCCTGATCGTGGCCGGCGGCGTGGGCGCCAACCGGCGGCTGCGCGCCAAGCTGGTGGAGATGTGCGGGAAGCGCGGCGGCCGGGCCTGCTTCCCGCGCCCGGCGCTGTGCACCGACAACGGCGCGATGATCGCGTTTGCCGGCGCGCTGCGGCTGGCCGCCGGCCAGCACGACGATGCCGCGATCCGCGCGGTGCCGCGCTGGGACATGGCGACGCTCGCGGCGGTGTGAACGGGCGGGCGCCGCGCGGCGGCGCCGGCACGCACGGACGGGTTGTTAAGCTGTGCATCCAATCCCCATTCCGCCGCGGTATCCGGTTCCCCGGGAACGCGAACACGCCCCATGACCGACACCGTTTTCATCGAAGGCCTGCGCCTGGACGCCCTGATCGGCGTGCACGACCGCGAGCGCCACGCCACCCAGCCGGTGCTGCTGGACATCCGCATGCGCTTCGACAACCGCATTGCCGCCAGCAGCGACACGCTGGCCGATGCGCTGGACTACGAGGCGGTGAGCCTGCGGCTGGCCGACTACGTTGCGCAGACCGACTTCATGCTGGTGGAAACGCTGGCCGAATGCTGCGCCGACCTGATACTGACCGAATTCGGCGCCAAGGCGGTGCGGCTGAAGTTGTCCAAGCCGGACGCGCTGGCGAACGCCGCGGCGGTGGGCGTGGAGATCGAGCGCGGGAGTTTTGCATGAGCGTGGTGCTGGTGACCGGCGCCTCGCGCGGGATCGGCCGCGCCATCGTCGAACGCTTCGCCCGCGAAGACGCCACCGTGATCGCCTGCGCGCGCGGACAGGCGGCGCTGGACGCGCTGCGCGCCGCACTGCCGCAGGTCGAATGCCATGCCTGCGACATGCGTGACGGCGACGCCGTGGATGCATTGGCGCGCGACGTCCTCGCGCAGCACGGCGCTGTCGACCTGCTGGTGAACAATGCCGGCGCGTTCCGGCCCGGCGGGATCGCCGGCGAGGACGACGGCGCCCTGCTGGACATGCTGCAGGCCAACCTGTTCGGCGCCTACCGCCTGACCAGGCGCCTGCTGCCGAAGATGGTCGAACGGCGCAGCGGCATGGTGCTGAACGTGTGCAGCACCGCGTCCATCGCCGCCTACCCGAACGGCGGTTCCTACAGCATCGCCAAGCACGCGCTGTACGGCTTCTCGCGCAACCTGCGCGAGGAAATGAAGCCGCACGGCGTGCGCGTGGTGGCGCTGCTGCCGGGCGCGACCCTGACCGCCTCGTGGGACGGCGTGCCGCTGCCGCCGGAACGGCTGATGCCGGCCGCGGACGTGGCGGAGATGGCGTGGACGGCGTGGTCGCTGTCGGCGCGCACGGTGGTCGAGGACATCCTGATGCGCCCGCAGCTCGGCGACATCGAAGAGGCGGATTTCCCATGAGCCCGTCCGTCGTCATCCGCCTGGCCAAGCAGAACATGAAGTTCTCGGCGGCGCATTTCACCATCTTCAACGCGACCGAACGCGAACGCCTGCACGGCCACAACTTCACCGTGGAGGTCGACATCCATGCACGCATGCTGGGCAACGGCATGTGCTTCGACTACGGCATCTACAAGGATCGCGTCGTCGCGCTGTGCCGCGAACTGAACGAGTGGACGATCCTGCCGACGCGGTCGAAATTCCTGCGCATCGAGGAAGCCGGCGAGCACGTGCATGCGCATTTCAACGGCCAGCGCATCCCGTTCCTGCGCGGCGACGTGCTGCTGCTGCCGATCGAGAACGCCACGCTGGAGGAGTTCGCGTACTGGTTCCTGCAGCGGCTGTGCGAGGACCGCGACGCGCTGCGTGCACACGCCATCGCGGCGATCGAGGTGCGGGTGTTTTCCGGGCCGGGACAGAGCGCCGGCCGGCGCATGGAGCTCGACTGATGGCCGCGTCCACGCTGCCGATGCCATCCGCCGATGCGCAGGCGCACAGCGCGCACCTGCGCGAGGTGATCCAGGAACAGATCATCGCTGCCGGCGGTCGCATCCCGTTCTGGAAATTCATGGAGCTGGCGCTGTATGCGCCGGGACTGGGCTACTACAGCGCCGGCGCGCACAAGTTCGGCCCGGGCGGCGACTTCACCACCGCGCCGGAGCGCTCGCCGCTGTTCGCGGCCTGCGTGGCTGACGCGCTGGCGCCGGCGCTGCGGCAGGCCGGCAAGGGTGCGGTGTTCATGGAGGTGGGCGGCGGCAGCGGTGCGTTCGCCGAGGCCTGCCTGGAAAAGCTGCAGGCCGATGGCGTGCCGCCGGCGCGCTACGCGATCCTGGAGCCCAGCGCCGACCTGCGCCAGCGCCAGCGTGAGCGGCTGCAGGCGCGGCTGCCGGCGGAGCTGTTCGCACGGGTGGAATGGCTGGACGGGCCGATCTCGGAACCGTGGGACGGCGTGCTGTTCGCCAACGAGGTGATCGATGCGCTGCCGACGCCGCGCTTCGCCATTCGCGCTGGCGAGGTGCTGGAGGAGTGCGTGTCGCTGGATGGCGAAGGCCGCTTCGTGCGTGCCGAGCAACCCGCCGACCCGATGCTGGCGGCCGCCGTGCGCCGCGTCGAATCGCAGCTGCCGGCGCCGTTCGCCGATGGTTACCGCAGCGAGGTGCTGGCGCAGCTGCCGTACTGGCTGCAGGCGGTGGCCGGCGGCCTGCGCAACGGCGCGCTGCTGTTCATCGACTATGGCTATTCGCGCGGCGAGTACTACCAGCCAGGTCGCGACGATGGCACCCTGCGCGCGTTCCGCCAGCACCACGTCACCAATGACGTGTTCGCCTGGCCCGGCTTACAGGACATCACCGCCTCGGTGGATTTCACCGCGCTGGCCGAAGCCGGCGTGGGTGCGGGCTTCGAGTTCTCCGGTTACTGCTCGCAGGCCAGCTTCCTGCTCGGCAACCGGTTGCAGGAAAACCTTGCCGCTGCCGAAGCGCAGACCGCCGATGAAGTCGCGCGCCACAACCTGCGCCAGCAGGCCAAGATCCTGACCCTGCCCAGCGAGATGGGCGAGCGCTTCCAGGCGATCGGCTTCCAGCGCGGCGTCGAACTCGACGCGGCCTTCCTGGTCGGCGACCTGAGCCATCGCCTGTGAGCTGCTGCCGGTGAGCCGCGCGCCACGTATCGGCCGTTCGCTCAAGCCGTTCAGGCGGCCTTGGCTGTGGGCCGGACTGTGGATGCTGGCGATCGCCATCGTGGTGATCGGTTCGCTGCTGCCTGGCAAGGACCTGCCGCCGCTGCCGGTCAGCGACAAGCTGGAGCATTTCGCCGCCTACGCGGCGCTGGCGGCGGGCGCGGTGCAGCTGCTCGCGCGGCGGCTGTCGTGGGGCTTCATCTGCCTGCTGCTGGTATTGATGGGGATCGGTCTGGAGTACCTGCAGGCGTCGATGAAGCTGGGCCGGATGCTCGACCGCAACGATGCGCTGGCCAATACGCTTGGCGTCCTGATCGGGCTGGCCACCGCATTCACCCCGCTGCGCGATTTTCTGCTGCGCTTCGATCGGCGCCACTGACGCCTTCCGGTCAAGCGTGATCGCGCCCTGCCGGGGGCTCTCTCAGTCCGATAGCTGGCGGGCGTCGGCAATCACCGCGATCCGCGCCTTGCGCAGCGCCTCACCGAACGCCGGGCCGATGACGCCCTGCGCGGCGATGTCCGCACCGCGCACCCCCATCGCCGCTGCGTGCAGGCGACGCAGCGTGTCGGCCTGCGGATAGTTGGCTTCGCCCCTGCCGGCACGGCCGCGCGCGTCGGCTTCGCAGACGGTGGCGAGCTGGTCGATGCGGGCCGGCTTGCGGAAGCCGTCGCAGCGGGCGATCAGTTCGTGCACTGTCGCGGCTCTCAGCTCGGCGATGCGATGGACATTGAGGTGTTCGCGGCAGCAGGCCACCGCCAGCTCGCGGTGTTCGTTCGGCACTTTCAGGCGCTGGCTCATGGCGATTGCGGGGGCGACCCCACGCTGCTCGTGCATCAGGTGCTTCGGAAGCACGTCCGCGGGGGTGAGCGCCTTGCCGAGGTCGTGGCACAGTGCGGCGTAGCCGACCAGGTCGTCCCCCGGCGCGAGGCGGGCGGCCATGTCGCAGACCAGCTCGCAGTGCAGGCCGGTATCGATTTCCGGGTGGTACTCCGCGCGCTGCGGCACGCCGTACAGCGCATCGACTTCCGGCAGCACCGCGCGCAGGGCGTCGGCCTCGCGCAGGGTGCGCAGGAAGGCGCCGGGGGCGGCGGCGCGCAGCGCCTTTGCCAGCTCCTGCCAGACACGCTCCGGCACCAGTTCGGCCAGCTCGCCGCTGGCGACCATCTGCCGCATCAGCGCCAGCGTTTCCGGGGCGACGGTGAAACCCAGCGGCGCGAAGCGCGCCATGAAGCGCGCAGCGCGCAGCACCCGCAGGGGATCCTCGACGAAGGCGTCGCCGACATGGCGCAGCACGCGCGCTTCGATGTCGCGCGCGCCGCCGAACGGATCGACCAGCGTGCCGTCGCCGGCGCGGGCGATGGCGTTGATGGTGAAGTCCCGGCGACGCAGGTCGTCCTCCAGCGTCACCGACGGGTCGGCATGCACCACGAAGCCGGTGTAGCCGCGCCCGGACTTGCGCTCGGTGCGTGCCAGCGCGTGTTCCTCGCCGGTTTCGGGATGCAGAAAGACCGGGAAGTCGCGGCCCACCTGCCGGTAGCCGGCATCCAGCATCTGCTGCACGCTGGCGCCGACCACCACGAAGTCGCGGTCGCCTGCAGGCAGGCCAAGCAGCGCGTCGCGCACGGCGCCGCCGACGAGGTAGGTCTTCACGTTGTCCGCAAGCGCATGCATGTGCGGATGATGCCCCAGCGGCTACCTGCGTCGCTTGCCGGGCTTCGCTGGCGCAGGCGCCAGCGGCGCGACCGCCGCGGGCTCGACCGGGCAGGCGAACGCCTTGCGCGGGCCGCTGGTGAGCCCCTGCATGCGATCGCCCAGGCGCAGCGCGCTGCCGTCCATGCGCCAGTCGTAGATCGTGCTGAAGCTGAGGACGCGCGCCACGTATTCGCGGGTTTCCTTGTAGCTGATGGTCTCGATCCAGAAGTCCGGGTCCATCGTCGGGCGCTGCGAAACCCAGCGGTTGAGCGGGGTGGGTCCGGCGTTGTAACCGGCGATCACCTGGTAGGGCTTGCCGCCGTAGCGGTCCATCAGCTGGCGCAGGTAGGCGGTGCCGATGGCGATGTTGGCGTCGGGATCGAACAGCGTGTCGGCGCCGTTCCAGGGCTGGCCGATCTTCGCGGCGATCGCCGCGCCGGTGGCCGGGACGACCTGCATCAGGCCGCGCGCGTCTGCGCTGGAGCGGGCGCTGGGGTCGAACACGCTTTCGGCGCGGATCTCAGCCGCCACCCACGCCGGGTCGAGGCCGTTGCGCGCGGCTTCGCGGCGGATCGTTGCGTCGTGGTGCAGCGGGAAGCGCAGCCGGTACAGGTGCTGCTCTTCCGGAAAGCGCTTGCCATCGACGTTGACCAGCCCGAACACGCCGCGGTCGAACCAGCCGTTGTCCTGCGCCACCTCTACCGCCAGCCGCCGCTGTTCGTCGCTGAAGCGCGCCAGCGCGGCGTTCCACTCGCGCGCGGCCCAGCCCCTGCGGTCGAGCTGGAACAGCTGCACTGCGCGGACGATGTTCGGATCGCGGGCCACCGCTTGCTTCAGCGCCGGCGTCGGCGCGGGCAGCCACGGGCATAGCGCGTACGGCTGGTCGAGGCGGTCGGCGGCGAGGAAGCCGTGGAAGTCGGGCTTGCGCGCGGCCTGCGCGTACAGCGACTTGGCAGCGGCCACGTCGCCGGTCAGTTCGCTGGTGCGGGCGGCGAAATACAACCAGCGTGAATCGTTACGCTGCGCGTCCGGCATGCGCTTGATCGCGGCCAGCGCGGCAGCCCAATCGCTACGCGAGAGCGCCTCGCGCACCCGCCACTCGTGCAGGCTGTCGTCATAGGCCGACGCCGGGACGTTGGCGAGGCGGCGCGCGGAATCCGGCAGGTAGGACGCCACCGACCACAGCGCGACCTGGTAGAGCACGCGGGCGTTGTCGTCCTCCCCGAACGCCAGGGCCTTCGCTACGCCCGGCAACAGCATTTCGGCGCGAGCCGGGTCGGTCTTCGCCAGCTTGGCCAGCGCGGTCGATGCCACCAGCCGGCTGCGAGCGGTTTTCGGCCACGCGTCCACGGCGGCCTCCGGCGCATCCAGATAGGCCGCGTACTGCAGCGCCAGAGCCGCATCGGCCGACGGCAGGCCGGCGGCAATCGCGCGCATCACGCCGCCCTGTGCGTCGGCGGCGGCACGGTCGAAGCGTTCCCAGCGCAGCGCATCCGTCAGGCCGCCTTGCGCGGCCAGCAGCGCGAACGGCGGGTCGCATTGCGCCGGCAGCGAACGGCCGCTGCTGCGCCATAGCGCCTGCGCGTCGGCAGTCCATTGCGTATCCGCGCGATTGACCGCCATCAACGCCTGCAGGCGCAGGCAGCGCAGCGCGGCGCCGTCGATGCCGGCATCCCACTGGTCCAGGAAAGCCTGCCATTCGTTGCGGCGGGCCAGCGCGCTGAGCCAGTCGTTGCGGAAGGCCGCGGCCACCGGCTCGCCCCGATGCGCCGCCAGGAAGGCATTGCCGCGCGCCAGCGGCAGCGTATCCATGCGCCCGCGCAGGGCGACGTACTCCAGCCAGCCGGCCAGCGGCTGGCTGGAAAAACCCGCCAGTGCCAGATCATCCAACCCGCTGCTGCCGGCGGCGGTGTCGAAGGCGGCGCGCAGTGCCGGATCGGGCGGCGCGATCCGCACCGGGGCCGGTTGCAGCAGCGGCGCCGGGCGCGGCGTGGGCGACTGCGCGTGGACGGTGGTGATGCCGGCAACCAGCGACGACAACAGCAGCAGCGAGGGCGCGATCTTGTGCATCGCTCGACTATAGCCGAGCATCGATGAACGTCTTTTTCGATGGTGCGCGATGTCGTTCCTGCTTCTCTATCTGGCGCTGGGCGCGTGTGCCGGCGTGCTGGCCGGGCTGCTGGGCATCGGCGGCGGGCTGGTGCTGGTGGGTGCACTGGCATGGCTGCTGCCCACCCAAGGCGTGCCGGTGGACGCGGCGATGCACGCGGCGCTGGCCAGTTCGCTGGCCAGCATCGTGCTGACCGCGGCCTCATCGGCGCGCGCGCATCACCGCCGCGGCAGCGTGCTGTGGCCGACGGTGGGCTGGATGGTGCCCGGCGTGCTGCTGGGCGGCTGGCTGGGCAGCCGCTTCGCGATCACATTGGATGGCAACGTGCTGCGCTGGTGCGTGGCGGCGTACTGCTGGATCGTGGCGGCGCAGATGCTGCTGGTGCAGCCGAAATCCGGCGGCGATGCCGCGCTGGTGCCCCGTGGCCCCGGCTACACGCTGGCAGGTGGCGGGATCGGCATCGTGTCGGCCATCGTCGGCATCGGCGGTGGCAGCCTGACCGTGCCGCTGCTGGTGTGGCGCGGGGTGGTGCCGGTGCAGGCGGTGGGCACTTCGTCTGCCTGCGGCATCTTCATCGGCCTGGGTAGCGCGCTGGGTTACGCATTGCAGGCGCCGGCAGGCGCGCTTCCGCTGGCGGGCGCGGTGGGCTATGTCTATCTGCCGGCGGCGATCGGCGTGGCGCTGGCGTCTGTGCTGGCGGCGCCTTACGGCACCCGGCTCGCGCATGCGCTCAGCGGGCCCGCGCTGAAGCGGGTGTTCGCGGTCTTCCTGCTGGTGGTCGGCAGCGCGTTCGCGTACAGCGCAACCTAGGCTCGTTTCAGCGCAGCGCCGTTTCCGGCACGTCCAGTTCCACCGACAGCGCCAGGTGGTCGGACTGCGCGGCGGGCAGCGCCTGCATGGTGGCCAGTGCCAGCGCCGGCGTCACCAGCATGTGGTCGATGGCGCGCTGGGGGCGCCATGAGGGGAAGGTGGGCACGCAGCGGTCGGGCGGCTGCAGCCGGGTCTTGCGATACAGCTGCTGCATCTCCGGCTGCTCCGGATCGCAGTTGAAGTCGCCCATCAGCACTGCGTGCGGCAGGCCGGCGAGGATGTCGGCGATGAAGTCGATCTGCGAGCGCCGCGACTGGCTACCCAGCGAGAGATGGGCCACCGCCACGGTCAGCGCGTCGCGGCCGTCGCCGAAGGTGGCGGTGAGCACGCCGCGGCCCTTGACCCTGCCCGGCAATGGGTGGTCCTCGACCAGCCGCGGCTCCAGCTTGCTGAGCAGGCCATTGGCGCTGGAAGCCACGCCGGCCACGCTGCGGTTGGGCTGGTGGCTCCAGTAGGCGAAGCCGGCGCGTTCGGCCAGGTAATGGGTCTGGTTGGTGAACCCGGAGCGCAGGCTGCCGGGATCGGCCTCCTGCAGGCCGACGATGTCATGGCGGCCGGCCAGTTCGGCGATGGTGTCCAGTGCGCCGCGCTTGTTGCCGGCCGGCAGCACGTGCGACCAGCTGCGCGCGACGTAGTCGCCGTAGCCGCGCGTGCTGGAGCCGGCCTGGATATTGGCGCTCAGCAGGCGCAGCCGGCGTTTGTCCATGGGGCGGGAATCAGCCCTGCGGCGCGTCCGTCGCCACAGGGCTGGGCGCCGCCGCGGGTGCCGAGGCGGCGAGCTTGGAGCGCTCGGCGACGATCAGCTGGTTGATGATGCGGAACATGTCGTCCACGCTCTTGCCCTTGACCCGGTACTTGCCGGCGACCACGAAGGCCGGGGTGCCCATCTGGTCGCCATTGGCGAAGGCTTCGGTCATGTACTGGCGGGCGCGGTTCATCTTGGTGGCCACCGCGAAGCTCTGCATGCTGTTGAGGAACTGCCCGGGGTTGGCGCCATAGTTGGCGTAGAACGCGGCGATGTCCTCCGGCTTGTCCATGCCGCGCTCGCCCTTCAGGGTCTGGTCGATATGGATGGCCCGGAACATCGCGTCGTGGGTCTTGTCCACCAGCCCCATCGCTTCGGCGGCGTAGTAGGCCTTGGCGTAGTTGTCCCACATCGCGCCGAACGCGGCCGGCACGTAGACGAAATGCACGTCCGGCGGCAGCTTGGACTTCATCGCCGAGACCTGCGGCTGCACGGCGGCGCAGAACGGGCAGACGTAGCCGAAGAACTCGACCACCTCGATGCGGCCAGGCGCGGTGTCGAACGGCTGGCCGTTGGGAATGGTCACGTAGTCGGTGCCTTCCACCGGCGGCGGTGCCTTGGCGGCAGCCTCGGCCGCGGCCTGCACCGCCGCTGCGGCCTGTGCGGCGCGCTGCGGATCCTCGGCGCTGGCGGCCTTGGTGGCGGCCTGCGTAGCCGCCGGGGCGGCGTCGCCGGCCGCGACCGGCGCGGGCGCGTCGTTCTTGCAGGCGGCCAGCGGCAGCAGGACGAGCAGGAGCAGGGCGTGGCGCAATGCGGTCATGGCGGTTCCGTCAGTCGGTCAGGATCGGGGGGCGGCGGGTTTGGCCGCCGGTGCGGCCCGCGGGGGGGCCGGCTTTTTCTTCGGTGCCAGCGCGTCGACGACCGCACGCGCATTGGCCAGCAGGCTTTCGTAACTGTTGCCGAGGACCAGGTAACGGCCGGCGATCACCAGCGATGGCGTTCCCTCGACCTGGCTGCGCACGCCGAAATCGTAGGCCTGCTTCAGCTTGGGCAGCAGCGCGGCGTCGTCCGCCATCGCCGCTTTCAGTGCCGCGGCATTGCTGCCCTGGACCCCGCCGGCGAAGGCGAGGATCTGGCCGGCATCGGCATTGCGCGGCAGTTCGCCGGTCTCGTGGACGGCGGCGAACAGGCGCGGGTGCAGGACCTGCAACGACTTGGCGGCCTGCGCGGCGAAGAACACCCGCGACCACGGGTCGTCACGGCTGAACACGCCAGGCACCAGCACCAGCCGGGCATGCGCGGGCAGCTGCTTGGCCCAGGCTTCCAGCATCGGCGAGAAGTGCGCGCAGTGCGGGCAGGTGTAGGCGAAGACCTCGGCCACTTCCACCATGCCGGGCGGCAGCGCGCGGTAGGGCTGCCCGTTGTCGATGTAGCGGTACTGCACGCCTTCGGCAAGGCCGGGCAGGGCGCGCTGCGCCTGTGCGGGCGCAAACGCGGTGGCGGCAAGCAGGACGAACGTCAACAGCGGTCCGCGCATCGAATCAGGCTCCGGTGTTCAAGCAGTGGGCCCGGACGAGCATGCACGGGCCAGGGCCAACGCATGGTGAAGCATCGCTCAGCGGGCGATGCTTTCCTTGGTGGTGCCGGGGGCGCGGGTATGCAGGCCCTGCACGTAGCTGGCCAGCGAACGGATTTCCTCGTCGCTCAGCGACTTGCTGACCGCGGCCATGAGGTTGAAATGCGCCGGCGCGGTGTAGGTGGTGGTGCCGGTGCGGTATTCCTCCAGCCGGCGCGTCACGTATGCCGAGTCCTGGCCGTGCAGGGTCGGATAGGCCGGACCGGGGTTGCCGGCACCCGACGGGCCGTGGCAGGCCATGCAGGCCGGCAGGCCGCGGGCCGGGTCGCCACTGCGGAAAAGGCGCTCGCCGACCTGGTAGAACTTCATGCCCTGATTGGGGCCTTCGGCAATCGTGGTGTCATCGGCCACGCCGGTGCCGGCCTTCTGGCTGGCGTACCAGGCGCCGACGTCGCGCATATCCTGCGCGCTGAGGATGCCGGCGAACGGGGCCATGATCGCGGCCATGCCGCTGGTGCGCTGGCCGCTCTTAAACAGGTGCAGCTGGTCGGCGATGTAGCGCTCCGGCATGCCGGCGATGCGCGGCGCGTTCTGCTGCATCGCGTTGCCGTCGAGACCGTGGCAGGCCGCGCAGGCGCCGGCCTTGGCCTGTCCGGCCTTGGCATCACCCCAGGTGGCGGGCTTCTCGGCCAGCGGCGCGGTCTGCACCGGGGCATTGTCGGGTGCGGCGACGGCTTCGCTCTGGGCCCAAGCAGCGGCGGCAAGAGCAAGACAGGCAACACCGGCAAGGGCATGGACAGGACGCATGCGAAACTCCACTGGCATAAGGACGCGGGCAGGTGCCGCGCAACCTGCAAATTATGGTCGGCGCGCCCGGAGCGGTCAAACTGGACCGACATCCGCGCGGACATGCCATGCTATGCCCATGGCTGCACCCAATCCGTTCGCGCGCGCCCAGTACCTGCTGGCCGCCCACAATTACCGGCAATTGCCGCCCGATGGCGGCTTCGAAGTGGCCTTCGCCGGCCGCTCCAACGCCGGCAAATCCTCCGCCCTCAACGCGCTCTGCCAGCAGAACGCGCTCGCGCGCGTTTCCAAGACCCCCGGCCGCACCCAGCAGCTGGTGTTCTTCGGCCTGCCGCCGCACGAGAACAAATACCTGGTCGACCTGCCGGGCTATGGCTACGCCAAGGTGCCGCAGGACCTGCAGGCGCACTGGCAGGCCTTCCTCGAGGGCTATTTCGGCAGCCGCGACGCCCTGCGCGGGCTGGTGGTGGTGATGGACGTGCGCCATCCGCTGAAAGAGTACGACCGCCAGATGCTCGGCTACGCCATGCGCCGCGGGCTGCCGGCGCACGTGATCCTGACCAAGGCCGACAAGCTCGGTCGCGGTGCCGCCGGCAATACCCTGCAGGCGGTGCGGATGGAGCTGTCGCGATCGTTTGCCGACAGCGTCAGCGTGCAGCTGTTCTCCGGCGAGTCCAAGCAGGGCGTGGACGAGCTGCGCGCCGTGCTGGCCGGCTGGCTGGCCCTGTAACCGCATTGCGCGCAAACGCGGAACGCTGAAAGCGCAGTCGCGGTGGTGCGTTGCGCCTGCGTGCCCGGCTATC
>JAANMY010000880.1_pt1 | contig 38312 bp, 38 predicted proteins | sample 7279691 | NCBI WGS metagenome assembly JAANMY01 (sample SAMN14094543, study PRJNA606508) | bioreactor metagenome | isolation source: A lab-scale SPAN reactor treating ammonium-rich wastewater day 388 | place: Ireland: Galway | collected 2018-02-07 | reverse complement strand
GCGGCAGTGCCGCTTGGCGTCAGGAAGGCTTCGTTGATCGCTGGACAGCGACGATGGAGCGCGTGAACGAACAATATAGACAACAGGCCGAAGCCGCAGGCATCCGCTACGCCGCGACGGACGCACAGATCACCGCCGCGCAGATCAGCACCGACAACCTTCACCTCACGGCGGACGGCAGCCGCGCGATGGCCAATATCGGCATTCAGACCCTGAAAAGCTGAGTGAACGAGCCGCGTTATGCTGATCTACCGACTCGTCGATCTCTTCAAGCGATACGTCTCCCCCTCGCCCGATCCGATGCTTCAGATCAGCCATGCCGCCAGCGTCGCGATCGTCGATGTCGGCAAAGCCGCAGGCGATTTCTGCACCACCAACAAAACCAAAATCAGCGGCGCCCTCTCGGCGGTCAGCAGCGTTGCGCTGAGCTATGAGGGCGTGCGCTCGGGCAACCCGGCCCTGATCATCGCGGCAGGCGCGGCTCTGAGCGCCGACGCCATCCTGATGCGCTACGGCGATCCGATCCGGGGCCGGGACGAACACAATCCGCAGGATAAAGAATTCGAGTGGAAGGACGCCGCCAACGTCGAAGACTACCCCCACGAAACCTCGACCATCGGCTACACGCTCCAAAGCGCCGTTATGACCGCCGCCGACTTCACGAGCGGAAATATCAACAGCTCCATGGGTTATCTCGCAGCGGGCGCGAGCGACCTGATGGGCAGCGCGATCACCTTCTTCGTCCGCGAAAAGGAAAACCCGACCGAAAAATTCAAGAACGCCGTGCTGAACCTGCCCGGCATCAAACAGATCGCCAACCTTGCAGAGACGCGGACCAATCTGGCCGCCGGAATGATCTCCGTCTCCGGCCTCGCCTATCTGACCCTCACCGACCTCGCCAAAAACAACTGGAGCGTCGAGAGCAGCGCCCCCATCCTGACCTTCAGCTTCGCGACCCTCGGCTCGGAGGTGTTCTACTGGTTCGCGGAAAAGCGCGGCCACGTGCGGGAAGAGCTGGAGGAAAAAAGCGTCATCGATACCGACATCAGCGTCGATGCGCCCGACATAGCCCGCGACCTTTAAGACTCTGTCTTAATTTCAGACCGCCGCCACTTCAACAATCTTCGCCACGTCCCCACATCGCTCCAATCCACGTCCATTTCACGCGCGTAAGACGAAGAAGCCTTTTCCATCACCGCGTAATCAACCGAAATGGATTCTATTTCTGAATAACGCGCCACATCAAGTTGAAGAATTTTGTCTTTTTGAGCCCGCGCCTCATAAGCCCGAAAACACGATTGATAAAGTTCCGGCGATGCCCGCTCCAGCGCCTGCAAAAAAATGCCGGGCCGCGTCAAAAACATCCCCGTATTCCACAGACAGCTCCCCGCCTCCATAAGCGCCAGCGCCCGGGCGGCATCCGGCTTTTCAACAAATGCGCGCACAGGGCGGCACGCTCCCGGCGCAGTCGGATCGGTGACGATATAGCCGTAAGACGTTTCCGGCTCCGTCGGCTTCACGCCCAGCAGCACCATATGCTCGATCGTATAGGCCATGGACTCGATCACCGCCTTCTCGAACGCCCGCACGTTTTTCAAAACATGATCGCTCGGCAGCACCAGCATCAAAAGCCCCTGCCCCTTGAGATGAAACGCCGCCATGGCGATGGCCGCCGCCGTGTTCCGGTGTGCGGGCTCCGCAATGATCGTGCGCGGCTCAGTCTTGATATGCGTGAGATCGCGCTCGGCGAGTGCCCGGTATTCCTCGTGACAGACAATCACAGGCGGCGCGAAGCAACGCGCACGCAAAACGGTGCGCTGGAAAAACGACAACCCCGTAAGCAGGGAAAGAAAGGGCTTGGGCCGCTGGGCGTTTGTAAGCGGCCAGAGCCGCCGCCCCCGCCCGCCCGCAAGAATGACGGGAACGATCTCAGGCCGCGAGGTCATGCGCCCCCCGCGCGAGATAATCTGCGTACGCCCGCTTCAACCCGTCATCGAGCGAAGTCGCGGGCCACCATCCCGCCGAAAAAATCCGTGAAGAGTCCATGACTTTACGAAGTACACCCTCCGGCTTGGTCGTGTCAAATTCAACCCACCCCTTGCATCCGACGCAATCGGCTATCTTTTCGGCCAATTCGGAAATGGCGGTTTCAACCCCGCTCCCCACATTCACCGGCCCCGCGCCGGAATAATGCTTGAGCAGGAACACCAGCGCATCGGCCAGATCGTCCACGTAAAGAAATTCCCGCAGCGCCTGCCCGCTCCCCCACACGCGCAGAGGCGCTCCCGCGAACTTCGCCGCATGCGCCTTGAGGATCAGTGCCGGAATAACGTGCGAACGTGTGGCATCGTAACGGTCGCCGGGTCCATAGAGATTGCACGGCATGGCGGAAATGAAATCGCAGCCATATTGGGCGCGGTAATAGGCCGCCATCTTGACCCCGGCGATTTTCGCCAAAGCATACGCCTCGTTCGTCGGCTCCAGCGCTCCACCGAGCAGGGAATCTTCCGCCATCGGCTGCGTCGCATCCCTAGGATAGATGCACGAGGAACCGAGATACAGCAACCGACCCACACCCGCCTGATAGGCCGCATGAATGACGTTCGCGGTTATCGTCATATTGTCGTAAAAGAATTGCGCCGGATGCAGGGCATTATCCAGAATACCCCCGACCCGCGCCGCGCAGAGGATGACAACCTCCGGCCTGTTCCGCGCCATCCAAGCACCAACCGCCGCCTGATCGCGCAGGTCCAACGCCTCCCTTGGCGCGGAAATCACTTGCACGTTTTCGGATTGCAGCCTTCGCACCAGCGCCGAGCCGACCATCCCGGTCTCGCCCGCCACAAAGACGCGCTGGCCCGCCAGCGTGAAGGGAACGCTCAGCCAGTCATTTTCCATACGGAATCTCCCCCGGCCTCCCGCCAGAGCAGCGCCCGGTCGGCATTGACCATATCGGCCACCAGATCGTCGAAATAATATTTCGGCAGCCAGTTCAGCGCATCCTGCGCCTTCCGCGCATTACCGAGCAAATGATTAACCTCCTTCGGCCGGAACAGCGCCGGGTCGATGGAAACCAGCAACCGCCCGGTGCGTTTATCCCGCCCCGTTTCCTCGACGCCCGAACCGCTCCAGACCACGGTTGTCCCGATCTGCGCGAAGGCCCGCTCCACGAACTCCCGCACCGAATGGGCCTGCCCCGTCGCCAGAACGTAATCGTCCGGCCTCTCCTGCCGAAGCATCAGCCACATCCCCTCGACATAATCCCGCGCATGGCCCCAGTCGCGCATCGATTCAAGATTTCCAAGCGTCAAAACCTCGCGCGATCCGCCTTCGATGGCCGCCACCGCCTTGGTGATCTTGCGGGTGACGAAATCCTCGCCCCGCGCCGGGCTTTCATGGTTGAAGAGAATACCGTTGGAGGCATGAATTCCATAAGCGTCGCGGTACGTCTTCACAAGCCAGTACGCCGCCAGCTTCGCCACGCCGTAAGGGCTGCACGGCTGGAACGGCGTGTTCTCGTCCTGCGGCGCGGGCGCGCTGCCGAACATTTCCGACGACGACGCCTGATACATCCGCACCGTCTTTTCCATATCCAGAATCCGGATCGCCTCAAGGATCGCGAGCGTCCCCTTGGTGTTGATCTCCATCGTCACCGCCGGGGTCTTGAAACTGACCGCCACGTGCGAAAGCGCGGCGAGATTATAGATTTCGTCGGGCTTGATCGCCTTGATCAGCGCGGTCACGGCCTGCGCGTCGGTCACATCGCCCTGATGCAGCGTCAGCGCGGCATCGGTCAGGCCCAGCGCCTCAAGCCGCTTCAACCCATCGGCGGGGTCCATATAACTGTCCCACCGGACCAGCCCGTGAACCTTGTAGCCTTTGCGAATGAGGAACTCAGCAAGATATCCCCCATCCTGCCCGGCGATGCCGGTGATGAGGGCTGTTTTTTTCGCGCCGAACATGAGCGTCTCTCCCCACGGATGCATGCTGCGAAAACACATTGCATGATCTGTGCCAAAAGCGCAAAGAAAAGAATGAGCTAAAAGGAAACTTTAAAGTTAGATATAAAATAGCAAAGCCGTGATTTTTTCTAAACGTCATCCTGAGCGAACGCGAATGATCTGAGAGCGAGCAAGCAAACAAAGATTCTTCGCTCCGCTCAGAATGACTATAAATTCTAAAACCTAACCCCTGACCTTCTGCACAATCATATACCCGATCGCCAGCGCCGCCGCGCCGAACAACAGGATGCAAAGCACGGGCATAAACAGCGGCTCCCCCTCCACGATCATCCACACCCCGATCGCGACGAACCCGATCGCGCACACCTCAAGAATAATCAGGGTCGGCAAATTATGCGCCTTCGCCGAGCTTTTATAGGATTCCGCCACTGTGATGGCCTCGAACGAGCGCTCCAGCCCCCGGGTCGTGCGATAGACCCACAGCGTAAACAGCACGATATAAACCGGAACCAGAATGAAATTGAGCCACGCGCCCACTGCGATCTGGATGATGATAATCGCGGGCAGCATGATCATGTAATTAAGCTTGAGCGCCCCGCGCAGCTTCTCCTCCTCCGCAAGCGTGCGCAGGACATAGCCCTTGCCCATGATCCCCCACGGGTAAAAAACGCTATTCCCCGCCGCATCTTTCTTGAATGAGCCGCTGACCAGCCCGTCAAAATACCCCATAATCCTATCCCTTAGATATTTGAACCGTTAAAAATCCAACATTTTAAACTTTTCTAATACATTCCCCAGTGTCTTAAGACCCGGACTTTCAATATCCCGCTCAAGACATCCATCAAGCATGGCCTGCGAAACACGGACTAATTCTGAATAAAAAGCACTAACGTCTGCATGTTGAACACCGCCAACCCTTGCCTCCCTCACAGGCTTGTGACACTCCAGAACACACTCAAACTCAAGAGTTTTAGAATCTAACTGCTTGAAATACACCAAGCGACGAACCTCGTCATCAAAACACATAAAATCCATTATTCCGGCCTGAACTTCTCCCTTAATAAGTTGGGAGAAATTGAGCATCCAAAACCCCAAGGGCATCACGGGATAATCCACCCAAGCCCTTTCTGGAAACTGATACTCCCCCCAATCTAAATAAAGCGGCGCCGTGATCGTACCACTCCCCCCTCCGGGCTCGCTTTGATGAAGCTTGCCGGGATCAAGATAAATTTGGAAAAATCCCAAAGCTTAGCCCGCCTTCCTTTTCCCTATTCCCGTCGCTTTCGCCCTGAATTCCCTGCGCTTGTCCTTGCTCAGGAACGGCCAGAGCAGCTGATGCGTGAATTTCGCGGGCATGAATTCGCTGATCCCGATATCGGCGGGCGGGCGGCGGTCCTGCGGGTTGATATAGGTGCCAAACAGCATGTCCCAGAGCACGACGTTCTCGCCGTAATTCTTGTTACCCTCCCGGATATCGCGACTATGGTGCCAGCGGTGCAGCCCCGGCGTGTTAAAGACATAGGAAATCCAGCCGAACCGCATCTCGACGTTGCAATGCGTGAGCATCCCGATAAACGCCGTGACGGCGGACAGCCATTGCAGAACCTCCATCGGCGCGCCCAAAAGCGCCAGCGGGATCATGCCCATCAAAACGCGGTAGAGACTGTCCATGAAATGAAAGCGCCCGGTATTGACGAACCACAGCCGCGTCACGCTGTGATGCACGGCGTGAAACCGCCAGAGAACGGGAATCTCGTGCGCCGTGCGGTGCGACCAGTAACACATGAACTCCGCGATCACGACCGCAAACGCCACCTGAAAAAACATCGGCCAGCCGCGCGGCCACAGCTCCGCCCCGAAAATTCCATAACCGTCCGCCGTCGCGGGCCTGAAAATCTCGGTCAGCCCGATGACCCCGGCGAACAGGAACAACGTATGCACCGTCCCCTTGGTCGTCAGCGTATGCGCGATATCGGCGAAGGTCTGCCCGTCCGGCTCCTGCCATTCACGCTCATGCGGCATAAATCGCTCAAGGAAAAAAAGACTGAGTATCAAAAGGATATAAGAGAATATGAAAGCGGTCATCGGCGCACCGAACGCAAACCCGATCCCCGTCAGGGTCATGCACAGCGCAAACAGCCCCGGCCACGCAACCCAAGAGAGATAATATTTCAGCGCAGACTCGTCGTTCTGCGGCAATATCTGTGTTGAATTGTCCATCTTTACGCCCTCACCGAAGGTTTAAATCGCCTCTTTTATAACACGCCAAAAGCAACCCTGCATGCATCGGATAATCCGTGAGCGCCGCACCTGTGGAATAAACCGGGCAAAGTTTTTTATAAATCAAAATACGATACGAACCGATATTTTATAAAAAATTTTAATTTATTTGTTATTTTCAAGCATGTTAGGAAAAAAAATATTCTCTGAAAACCCGCTTGCATCATTCAACAGGGGCGGCGGGCGGACTTATCCCCTGCCCCGGCGCTGGCGACCCCAGTTCAGCCGGCGGTGCCGGCAAGGGTGACCCGTCCAGCTTCTGCGTGTGCGGATCGACGCCCAGAATTTGCGCGAACACGATCTTGAGCTGCTGCATGACCGTCAGCTTTTCCATTAGATAATCTCCGCTGCCGCACTCCATTTTCTTCTCAGTCAGCCGCGCGGTCATCGCCTCGAACGATTTGGCGCGGACATTCTCAAGCGCCGCCTTGCGCTCCGCGCTTTCCGCCTCGCCGTAGCGCGTGATGACCCCCGCACCCAGCCCGTCCTCGCCCTTGCAGAAAACATTATAGGCATCGACCTGCGCCGCCAGCCGCACCGTCTCTTTGAGCGGATCGGCCACAGGCGCGGCCTCCGGCGCGGGCGCAGGTGCAGCCGCGAACGCCTCCGCCCCGCAAAACGCGAACAGACAAAAAGAAAAAATCTGAATTGTTCTCAGAAAAACCATGCGAAAACCCCTTGCCAGCCCAAGAATACAGCCAAAATCCGCCCCTGAAAACGAAAAAGCGCCAGAAAAATCCGGACGAAGAGCGTTTAGATTGAACTATGAACGAGGAGTGAAGTGAACAAACCGTGCATAAGCGACGAGTGAAGCGGGTCAATCTAAACGATCAAAGCCCGAAGCCCGCGCGGCCCTTCGCAAACGGTCGTTGATGGCCACCCCTAACCCGGTCTCGGGAATATTCATAACGGCAATCGCCTTATGGCCGGGTCGATCCAGCGCCCGCATCATGGAGAATAAATTCGCCGCCGCCTCGTGCAGATCGCCCGCCTCGCTGAGATTGCGCAGGGAATCCTCCGGCAGATCCTTCGCCGCCCCGCCGCCGCGTATGCCCATGAATTTGATCGGCCCGAACGCCAGCAGCGCCTCGCCGGGCAAAAGGTCGATGGCGTTGATCCGCACAGGAACAGCGGGCGCGTAATGCTTTAAGGTCTGCCCCGGCGATTTCGGCGCGTCATGATCGCCGTGGTCGTAGCCCACCGCGCGGCCCAGAACTTCGGAAAGCTCCTCCGCGCTCACCGCGCCGGGCCGCAAAACGACAGGCGCATCGCCGGAGAGGTCGAGCACCGTGGATTCCAGCCCCACCGCGCACGCCCCGGCGGCCAGAACAAGCTCAACCTCATCCCCGAACGCCTCCGCCACATGCTGGGGCGTCGTCGCGCTGAGCGAGCCGGATTTATTGGCGCTCGGCGCGGCCAGCGGCACCCCAGCGGCTTTAATGACGGCCAGCGCCGCCTCGTGCTTGGGCACCCGCACCGCCAGCGTGGAAAGCCCTGCCCCCGCCAGATCGCTGACCGGACAACCCGCCTTGCGCGGCAGAATAAGGGTCAACGGCCCCGGCCAGAACGCCTCCGCAGCCGCCCGTGCGCCCGCGTTCATCTCCACAAGCTCCGCCGCCTGATCGAAGTTATGGCAATGAATGATAAGCGGATTGAACTGTGGCCGCCCCTTCGCGGCGAAAATCTTGGCGACTGCACCACCGTCCAGAGCGTTGGCAGCCAGCCCATAGACCGTCTCGGTCGGCAGACCCACAAGCCCGCCGTCCTTCAGTATCCGCACGGCCTCCTCAATCCCGGCCATGTTGGGAACCATGATCCTGCTCATGCCCCGAACAAAGCCACTAACGACCGGAAAAATCAAGATTTATCGGTGAAAATCATGCCTTGCACTCAATAGGCGCAGGCTTAAGGCGCGAAAACATCTGTTCGGCATCAAATTTCGCGTCGGGAAAGACCTCTTTATAGCGCCCCAGAAGCTTTAAAACCTTTTCCTCAACCCTTTGACGGTTACACCAGGGCTCATTATTAGAAAACGCCTGAGTATTAATGATCAGTACAGCAATCTCCGGTATAGACAATTCAATCGCAGATACTCCAAAAAATCCCTGCGAAGCCTCATCCAATCCTTGCCATTCAGCGCGCGGGCCATACTTCTGATCGTGAAGAATAGTCGTGAGGATTTCGACCTGGCTCCAACGTAAGTAAACCCACAGGGCAGCTAGAGTAGCATTCACATGCCAACCCCGCTGAACGCGCTCATATCTCTCAGATGAAAGACGCTGAAACAACATACGTGCTGCGCGATAAGCTAGAATAAAATTCTCAGGAATACGGTTTTCCCTTCTAATATCTGCCCCAATTCCACCATCACGAATGATATCAAGCCTCAACAAATCAATCGCTGCCTGCGGATACTCCGCCTGCGAAGGCGCGGTGTTATCGGGAAGAATGAGATAAAGCCGATAAGACACATACCCGGCGACCCCCGCCACAAGGCATAAAATCAAACCGAAAACGATCAGGAAAAACCGCCGCATTTCATCCCTCTGGCCTATACAACACCCCGCCCGTCAGGGGCTTGCCCACCCCCGTCGTGCCGGGTTCCGTGAGCGGCAGGCCGAGCAGCGACCGCACGGCCAAATACGCAAACCCCTGCGCCTCGATCGCGTCGCCGTCCCAGCCCACCGCCTCCACAGGCGCGAGCGGAGCGCCCAGAGCCGCGCCCAGCCTTTGCATCATATAAGCATTGCGCCGCCCGCCGCCCGTCACGTAAACCGCCCCGGGCGCCGACGGACACAAGGAAAACCCCGTCTCAATCGACCGCACCGTGAACGCCAGCAACGTCGCCGCCCCGTCCGCGTCATCCATGTCGCCGACATCCGCATGGCGCCACGCATCGCGGTCCAGCGACTTGGGCGGTTTGAGCGTGAAATACGAATGCGCCAGCCAGCGCGCAATCCGCGCGTCATCCGCCCGCCCCGAAGCCGCCAGCCGCCCGCCCTCATCATAGGGCCGCCCGGTACGTTCAAAAGTGAAATCATCCATCAGCGCATTCCCCGGCCCGCAATCGAACGCCAGAATCTCAGCCTTCCCGATCCATGTGATGTTAGAGACACCGCCAATATTTAAAACGGCCATCGGTTTGGCCAAATCATGCGCAAGCGCCCGGTGGTAAAGGGGAAGAAGCGGCGCACCCTGCCCGCCCGCCTGCACGTCCGCCACACGCATCTGCCCAACAACCGGAATTCCGCACGCATCGGCCAGCGCCTGCGCGTCCCCGATCTGCCACGTAAACCGCGCGGCCGGATCGTGAAAAATCGTCTGCCCGTGGAACCCGGCGACATCAACATCCTGTTTTTGTATCTTATATTTGGTCAAAAAATCAGCCAAAAAGGAAATATGCCGCTCCGTCACGATCCGCTCCGCCGCCTCCGTCTTCGGTCCCTTCTCCCGACGCCCCAGCGCCGCGCGGATCACCGCCCGGTCCGCCGCATCATAGGCATACCCCTCGGACACCAGCGGGCGCACAATCCCCTCCCCATCGGTCTCGATCAGGGCGATATCTGCGCCGTCGAATGAAGTTCCTGACATAAGTCCAATTGCGCGATGGATTTTTTTCTGTATCATGTGGGGCGGTTATCCGTTTTGAGGCGGCGCATGGCATTTTGCGCCAATCGTATTATGAGCACATACAAGTCAGATTTTTTAAACACTTTATCCGAACGCGGCTTCATTCACCAGTGCAGTGATTTCGAAGGGCTGGACCTGAAGCTCTGCACCGGATCGCAAACCGCCTATATCGGCTTCGACGCAACCGCGGACAGTCTGCATGCGGGCTCACTCGTCCAGATCATGATGCTCTACTGGTTCCAGAAAACCGGTCACAAGCCCATCACCCTCATGGGCGGCGGCACCACAAAGATCGGCGACCCCTCCGGCAAGGATGAAGGCCGCAAGATGCTCAACGATCTCACGATCACCTCGAACATCAAGGGCATTACCTGGATTCTCTCCGTCTTCCTGAAATACGGTTACGGGCGCAATGACGCCAAGCTGCTCAACAACGCCGACTGGCTGAGCAATATCAACTACATTGATTTCCTGCGCGAATATGGGCCGCATTTTACCATAAACCGGATGATGACGTTCGACTCCGTCAAAAATCGGCTTGAGCGCGAACAACCGCTCACCTTCCTCGAATTCAACTACATGATCCTGCAGGCCTATGATTTTCTGGAACTCTACCGCCGTTACGGCGTGATCCTCCAGATGGGCGGCTCCGATCAGTGGGGCAACATCATCAACGGCGTCGAACTGGCCCGCCGCAAGGATGGCGCACAGATTTACGGCCTCACCACACCTCTTCTGACAACCGCCTCCGGCGGCAAAATGGGCAAGACGGCCGAAGGTACGGTCTGGCTCGATGAAAACAAGCTGTCCGCCTACGACTATTACCAGTTCTGGCGGAATACCGAGGACGCCGACGTGGGTCGCTTCCTGAAGCTCTTCACAACGCTGCCGATGGATGAAATCCGCAGGCTGGAAGCCCTGCAAGGCGCGGAGATCAACGAGGCCAAGAAAATCCTGGCCTTCGAGGTCACCCGCATGTGCCGGGGCGAGCACGCCGCCATTCAGGCGCAGACCACCGCCGTGGAAGTTTTTGAAAAAGGCTCGGTTGGCGGTGACCTGCCGACCGTTGAAATCGAGATCGACCGCCTCAAGCGCGGTGCTAACGTCGTCGATCTGCTCGTCGAAACGGGCCTGAGCGCCTCAAAGGGCGAAGCCCGCCGTCTCATTCAGGGCGGAGGCGCGCGCGTGAATGACGTGCCCGTCGGCGGCGTCGAACAGACGGTCGGAATTTCTGATCTCTCAAGGGACGGCGCGATCAAGATTTCCTCGGGAAAAAAGCACCACGCGCTGGTCAAAATTCCGAAATAAGTGCCGATAACTCCGCAGATATAAATTTGATTTGCCTCAAAGCAGGTTTTGGCGTTGTGTAGACCATGTCGAACGCCCTTCTCTACACTTTGACCGTTCTGATCTGGGGATCGACATGGTTCGCCGTGTCCTTCCAGCTCGGCGTGGTCCATCCGCTCCTGTCCATCAGTTACCGCTTCGCGCTGGCCTCCCTCGCCCTCTTCGCCTTCATCGCCCTGACAGGCCGCCTGAAACAGGCCGTCTTCACAAGGCGCGAGCATGGCTGGATCGCGCTGCAGGGGCTGTTTCTATTCTGCCTGAACTATTTGCTGTTTTATTGGGGCACGGGCTTCCTCACGACCGGACTCGTTGCGGTCGTCTTTTCCTCCATGAGTCTGCTCAACAGCTTCAATCAGGCGATCATCTTCAAAATCCCCCTAAACCCGAAAGTGCTGGCCGGGAGCTTCATCGGCCTGATCGGTATAACCCTCGTCTTCTGGCCGGAGATTGAAACCCTGAGTTTCGGCGACACAAAAGTTATGGGAATAATCATTTGCCTCGCCGCGTCCTACAGCGCTTCGCTGGGGAATATGGTCTCGCTCAGGAACACGCGCAACAACATCCCGGTGATCGAATCCAACAGCTACGGCATGGCCTATGGCGCACTTTATTCCTTCATTCTGGCGATGCTTTGCGGCGCAACGCTCGACTTTGAATTCACGGCACCCTACATCCTCTCGCTCCTGCATCTCGCTGTTCTGGGGTCGGCGCTGGCCTTCGCCTGCTTCCTGACGCTCATCCAAAGGATCGGCGCGGACAAGGCGGCCTATTCGACGATTCTGATCCCGATCGTCGCGCTAGCCATTTCCACAGTTTTCGAGAATTATGTCTGGACGCCCAGCGCATTTGCGGGAATAGCCTTGATCGTCAGCGGAAATGTGATCGCGCTGGCCAACCGCGAAAACCTGCTGCAATGGCGTCCGCGCCGTGCCGCCGCGCTTATTCGAACAAAATCCGCCGCAGAAGCCCGGGTGCAAGAACCGACAGAGGGTTCGCCGAAATCACCGGATCGGCCATCTTGCCCTTGATGCTATAGGTCGCGGCGAACAGGCTACCCGATCCGCCCGTAATGATATCGCCCACCAGCGGTATATTCCCGATCACTTTATTGATGCCCGAGAGCGGTATAAGCGTCCCCGAAACATCCAGCGTCTGCCGGGCATTGTCGAATTCCCCATCGAATGTTAATCCCAGCGTATTACCGGACGTGCGCCCGTCCTTAAGCACCAGCAGCGCGCCCTCCCGGCGGTAGACCCAGTTGAACTTCGCCTCCAGCCGTGTAAACGCCAACCCGTCATTCTGCAAAACCTCCATCAGCCCCGAAAGCGAGAGAATGCTGAACAGCTTGGTCAAGCTCGGCGCGTCGTCGGCCGTAAAGTCGCGGATCTCCACAGTCCCGCTGAAATTCCGATCGTAAACGCCCTTCACCGGCTCGCCTGAAACGGTCATCGTGCCGCCCTTCATGCCGTTATAGACGTTGAACGCCTTGAGCGTGGCGCCGGCATCCGTCGCCTCAAGGAAGAATTTCTTCTTCCCCTCCCTGTCAGGCTTGAAGCGCAGATAGATATCGCCCTTGCCCACCTTGGCATCCATCTCGAACTGGTTGAAACGCCCCTCCGCGTCGATATCGATATAAAGCTTGCCGTCACTTACCGTCTGCTTGTCGGACGTCCGCAGGGTCTTGGCCGTAACCGACACGACGGAGGGCGGATCGGTATACCCCTCTGCCTTCGGCGGCTCCGCGTCCATAAAGGGCCGCATGTCGAGGAAATCCCCATCGAACAGGATTTTGACCTGCCCTTTCTCGTCCATGGTAAAATCAAGCTTGGCGTTGGTCTCATCGAGCTGGAAGCGCTTGGTCTTCCCACCGCTCAGATACGTCTCCGCCCCCTTACCCTTGAACGTCAGCTGCGACTCCTCCAGCGTAAAACGCTCCGTCTTAGCCGTAAGCCCGGTAATCTCTGTGATCTGCTCGTCTTTGAAGTGCGCCTTGAAGCTTGCGCTGCCCTCTTCACCGACTGGCTTTTCATAGTCGAACGGATCAATAAAGAAACGCGCCCCTTTGGCATCCGCATTCACATCCGCCACCGCCTTGCCATCGCTGTGCGTGGTATAAGTGATATCCAGAGGAACCGAACCTGCCAAAAACGTATCCAGCACGATTCCCAGCTCTTGGCGCAAATTCGGATCGGCGGCGATCTTGGCCGTCACCTTGGACTTGTAAGGCCTGCCCTTGCTGACCAGAAATTCTTCCCAGTTGAGGTCTATATCCCGGCTGTGCAGTTGCCCCTTCCCCTTGAGCGCGACCTTTTTGTCTTCCAGCGTCAGCGCGAACGGCCCGCCCGAAAGATCAAGCGTCCGCAAAACATCCGGAATGACAATATCCTTAAGCGTGCCGTTGGCCCGGATATCCATCTCATCAATCAAGACCGGCTTGCTGGTGTCGAAGATCATGCGTACATCGAGATCAGCCTCACCCTTGACCTGTTTCAGGTCGATTTTCTTGTTCTTCTGAAGGTTGATCGGGTCTTCAGAAAGATAGGCAAAAGCGTCGCTCAAGCCGCCCTTCAGCTTCACGGAAATATCCGCCGACCCCTTACCCTCGGCGACAACCTCGCCCAGAACGATCTCGCCGCCCAGAATATCAAGGGCGCCCAGCTTTCCGGACTCCACCTTGATGCCCAGAATATCGGTCTTCAGGTCGAACTGTCCCGTCCCCTTGGAATTGGTGACCGGAAACAGCGGCGCACGGTAATCCACGCTTAGATTTTCAAACGCATACCCGGCCTGAACGTTATCAACATCGAAAGCCCAGCCCGGCGCTGGCTCTTCTTCGCCTTCGACAAAGCCGCTCGGCGCGGGAGTCTGCATGTTATCCTGAACCGGGAGCGCTTCAGACGGAGCCTGTCCGGGCGCTGAAGGCTGGGCAGCGTCAGACGGCGGCACAGCGCTCTGCTTAGTCGCGCGGATCTCCGCCGTCGCCCAGACATCGCGGAACGTCCCTTTGGACATGCGGTGCAAAATCCACTGCTCGCTGTTATCCCCGCGCAAAAATTCGGGCCACAGCGGATCAAGCTGGGCGTGTTCGACATGATCGACCCGGATGCTGAGCGGCCCTGTGATCGACTGGAACTGATGATTGACCAGATCGGCCTGCGCCCGGATCGTGACATCATTCAACGTGACATAAGTATCGCGCAGTTCGAACTTGCCCGTGGAGTTGACATAAACTGCCCCCAGGCTCAATCCCTTGTAGGGAAGCGGCTTGCGCGTCACCTCGGGGTGATAGAGTGTCCCAGCCTCCGAGTAAGCCTTCAGGATCACATGCTTGGGCTGGAAATCCTGGCCGAAAGACGTGTGCAAAACCGCGTTCACGACAAGATCCTGATCCCTCAGGACATCCAGCGATGGCAACTTCCCGGCCAGAACCATAGCGTCCAGATTGAGGATATCAACCAGAACATCGAAATCCTCTTGGGCCCGGTCGTAATTAAGAAGCATGCCAAACCTCGAAGGCTTGCCGCGCACATCGGGAAGGTCGATCGTCATATCGGCCTTCAGCCCCTCCTTGGTACGCCGCAGAGCCGCGTCGAAATCCGGCAGGAACCACGAAAGCCCGATGATATGGTCCTCGACCATCAGCCGCGCACCCTCGATCTTCAGAAGCCGCAGGCGCGAGAGCGGATGCCCCGTCCGCACATTCTTGTCGGGCTGCGAGAGCGCTTCGAGTATCCGGGCGATTTCCTCTTTCTGCCCCGCAGGCTCAGAGCCCGCCTCCCCGCCGCCGCCGAAACCGACATCCACCTTGCCGTCCGCATGGCGGGTGATACGCAGCTGCGGCTGCCGGACGATAATCGACTTCGGCATGACCCGCCCCGCCGCGAGCCCGGTTTTAGACAGCGTCAGGGAAACTTCGTTAACAGACAAAAGCGTGGCGTTGTCCTTGTTAAGGATTTTTCCGCCCTTAAGAACCAGATGGATCGCGTCCTTGAAATCCGGCCAATAGAGAAACACCTGCTCCATCGTGGCGTGGTTCCCGGTATCCGGGTCGTAAAGCGTACTCTCGATATACGCCTTGGCAAACCCGATCTCCAGCGGAGCGGACGCGATCCGCACAAGCAAAACCGCCGTCAACAACACAAAAATCGTGAGAACGGACACAAAAGTAAAAAGCGCCCAGCGAAAAGCCCGCGCGGAAATTTTCAGGTATTGATGTAACACCGTGCCCCCAGAACACGAAAATCAACACAGTTAATTAGTTTTACAGGACGACCAAAGCTTTGACCATGCCGAACTGCTTAAAAAGCTTCGGCAGACCACAAAAGGGCCTATAACTTCATATTCGGCAAAACAACAAGGAAAAGAACATGAGCAAGGAAAAAATCGAAATCGGCAAACCCGCCCCGGACTTCACCCTACCCGCCGACGAGGGCGCAGATTTCACCCTCTCGAAAAGCAAAGGAAAAAATATCCTGCTGTTCTTCTACCCTAAGGACGACACGCCCGGCTGCACCGCCGAAGCCTGCGGCTTCAACGACGCCCTGCCGGATTTTTCAAAACTGAACGTATCGGTCTACGGAATCTCGAAATGCAGCCTCAAAAAACATAAAAAATTCCGCGAGAAATACGGCCTCGCCTTCCCTCTGCTGTCCGACGAGAACAACGACCTCTGCGAACGCTACGGCGTCTGGGCCGAAAAAAGCATGTACGGTAAAAAATATATGGGAATCGAGCGCAGCACGTTTCTGATCGACGAAAAGGGCATCGTTCGGGCCATCTGGCGCAACGTCAAGGTCCCCGGCCATGTCGATGAGGTGCGCAAGGAACTGTCAGGCTTGGCGAAGGCGGCATAAAAGGATCAGCCCAAAAGCGCCGATTTCCGGTAGAAAAAATCGGCGTTTTCGGTAAAATGCCCGCAGAGGCCCGAAATGCTGCATCTGACACGGATTACCGAGACCTTTCCCTCGGTGCATATTCCCAATAACGCCGGCGGCGTGCCCGTCGAAGTGACCCTAATCGCGCAGTTGGGCCACGGTGCTGGAAACCATCTGTTCGCGCATGTGGCCTCTAGGCAAAAGGGGCATGCGGAGTTCATCGACGAGCTGGACGAACCCTCGGTCAAGATCGGCGGCACGAATTTTCCGCTTGGCGATACGACGTCGCTTTATTCCTTTGTCGTCGGTCCCCGGGGCCACCCCTTTCATAAACATGCCGGACACCGCATTTTCACAGCCGTTTCGGGCAGCGGCGGTTCGCAGCTTAGATTTTCGACCGTGACCTCGGAGGAAATGCAAAAAGACCCCCATAAGTTCATAGAACATATGCATTTCATAAATATTCCGCCCGATTGCCTGTTCACGGTGCGTTTCGGCGGCGAAACATGGCATCAGTTCTGGCCGCTTTCTAAAAATTCCCTGCATCCTGTGTTTTTTGCGCTCTCATGTCACACCGATGAACTGGGCGGCAACTTGTCCGATGAACTCAAGAAAAAGATCATCGCTAACGAGGCGAATATCCCGGCCTTCACGGAGGTTTTACCCCCCGAAGTGGCCAAACTGATCAACGCCCGAAGCTTCCAGCAGGAAATGGTGCCCACAACCACCCTCTCTCTGGACGCACCTGCGGGCACCGTGCACCGCAAGGTCTGCGACTCCTTCAGGAGCGGCATGGGACTTTTAAGAGGCGCATGGGGCGCGTGGTATGGCTCCGGCGGTTACGTCTCCCGCACGGATTTAACGAAAATCGTCACGGAGCTAGAATCCCTTCCCGAAAATTCTCTCCTGAAAGAACATCTGGCCGAAGATGTCATCGATCACGAGGATACCTTCCTACTCACCGTAAAGGGACCGGATTTCAGCGACCTCAAAGCCTCGCGGCTTCTGGAACTGATGCTGGAAGGGTTTCTAATGAACGCCCCGAGAGGCGTATCGAGATTGATGCTGATCCGAAACATTCTCGTCAAACCGCTGGGCTTGCGAACCTCACCCCTCGGTTGTCCCGTGTCTTCCCTGCTCTCGAACGACACGAGAAACCTGTTCGCGGGGCAATATCCGGTTCTCGACCAGCGGATCAATCAAGAGGACACCCTAGCCGAAGTGATACTGGGCGCGAATGACAAGCACCTCCGGTTCCGCTCCTGCATCAGCGTGGAGATCGCAAATGAGAGCCAGATCAAAATTACGCTCGGAACCCGTGTTAATTGCCGGAACGCGTTCGGAAAATTTTATATGTCTGTCATCAATCAGGTGCATAAGCGCTACATTTCGCCGACGATGCTCAGGCGGGCCGCAGACTATATGATCGCTCAGCTAAAATAAAAATCCTGAAAAACCAAGGTTTTCAAGGAATATTAAGGACATACGCAAGTAAAACCACACAAATTTCTTGTGACTTCCCAACTCTTTAAGCTATTCTGAACCCACGTTGCACGTCCAATGCGGCGCCTTTGGCGTATGCGTTAAAAAAAGAACAACAAGCGGCGAAAACAGGGGTATGGATAAGACGCTCTCACCACAGCAGCAATATGCGGGCTTTATCGCCCGGGCGCAGCCGTGGCATCAGGGGCACCAAAACGTGCTGGCCGAAATGGTGGCCGAGAATTTCCAGCCCGTGATCTTCCTTGGCTCCTGCAACGCCGACCGCAACACCGAAAAGAATCCTTTCACCTTTGCCGAGCGGGTGCAGATCATCGAAAAAGCCTGCGAGCAGCTCCGCTACGCCGACGGCCGCGCGGTCAAACCAATCTTCGTGCCCGTGTACGACCACGAGCGCACCGCCGAAGAAAAACCCTTTTTCGAGGGCGGCGAAAAACGCGTGCCGCTCAATTCCGCATGGTTCGCGGAATTCGTTGATTTCTTCAAGGAGTCCGGCATCCGCCCCGACCACTTCACGCTCTTTTATTCCGCGAAGGACCAAGACACCAAGAATTACGTCTTCGAACCCTTCTATGACGTAAACGGCACCAAATTCTCCTTCCCCGGCCTGACCGACAAAACCGTCTTCGCGGACGAGGACCTCTCCCTCGCCTTCAAGCTTTACGGCGCGAAACGCCGGGAAATGCCCGTAACGGCGGAAAACGCCACCGACATCCGCGTCGATTTTGCCTCCCGCAAAGACCTGCTCGTACCCGGAACGGCGGAAGTGATCGACGGCATTTTGAAACAGGAACGCGCTAAAAACGCCGCCTATGACGGACAGGACATCACCGACGAGACCTTCGCCGCCGACCCGCTGAAGGTTCTGCTTCACGAACGCCGCACCCGCGACATTCATCTGCAAAAACAGCCCGCCGACCCCGGATTCCATAAAAACGTCCTGCTTGTCGGCGGCGCCGGATCACTCGGCCTGGCCGTAATCGAAAGCATGCTGCAAAACGGGCATGATCTCGTGCTCAACCACCACGCCGCGAATGTTGAAAAATTCAAGCAGGACGTTGAGCAGATCGCGGCGCGTTACCCCGCCCGCACCGTAAGCTTCGAGGAATGCGACCTGCGCGAACCGAAAACCTGGACACCTGAATTTTGGCGTGACACCTATCAAAGGCACGGCATCGACGCCGTGTTCAACATGGCAGGCATCATCGAGGAAAAACCCTCCATCGGCCTGACCTTTGAAAACGTCAATTACCGCCCCGTCAAGGCCATGGCGCAGGCCGCCGTGGATACCGGCATCGACCGCATGGTCTACGTCTCCACCATCACCGCCGGAAACCCCGACGCGCAAGCAAACGCGCTTTCGCAGGACGAACCGCTGACCTACGCCGGGTCCAAGCGCAAGGCCGAAATGGCGCTGGAGGAATTTTCCGGCAAGCTGAACTGGATCAGCGTCCGCCCGATCACCGTCTTCAACCCCGACACGCCCGACTGGGGCCGCCCGATGACCTTCCCCCATCTGGCCAATCTCGCCTTCATGCCCATTTTGGGCTCGGGCCAGCAAAAACTTCAGCCGCTCTATATCGGCGACCTCGCCAAGGCCGCGCGCCTGATCGAAAGCCCGCTTGAAGGCGGCCACATCTTCGAGGCCGTAGGACCGGAGCAGGTCACCCTGCAAAAGGCCATGACGTTATTACGCCGCCCCACCGACGCGTTCGCCGCCGTGAACGTGCCCTATGATGTGGCCGAATTCCTGGCACAGAATTACCCCTTCGGCGGCATTAACCCCTCGTTCGTAAAGGTCATGAAACAGCGCGAATCCTTCGAGGCCGCGATCCCCAGCGACGACTGGGCCCGCGCGATCGGGGAGGAAGGCCATTTGACATCGTTAGAGGACATCTACGCCGCCCCCGAACGCGACCTGCAATTCTCCGAGCCGCCCATCGTGGAATATGGCGGCATCATCGCCAAAAATCCGCAGCCGCTCTACCAGTTCCTCGCCCGAAAGATGGGACAAAGCCCGTTGGTCGAACGCTTCCGCGACGCCTTCGATGCGTTCCGCGAGAATGTCGGCTCCCGCGAGGCGCGCGAACGTGTAAGAACCACGGCCTTTGAAATCCTGCAAGCCATGCGCGACGCGCTCGGCAACGACAACGACCACACGCCTAAACCCGCAACCTGATCCGCCCCGGTTGGCCATGCACCTGACCGAAAAAGCCGTTACGGAAAATTTCGATCTGCTCTTTTATCTGGAGGGGCAAAACACGGCGGGCGAGCCCATCTGGTGCTATGTTACGGTTGCCCCTGACCGTGTAGAGGAATTTCTCGAAAAATCCCGAGAACACAGCTTCCGACCCGGCCAATACGCCACGATCAAAGCCTCCGGCGCAGGCGAACCGACCGACGAGGAAAAAGACCGTCTGGAGGACGAACTCGGCCTCGAACGCGGGGTTTTGTAAAGTGAAAATGAACATTCACGACGACAAAACGCTATACACCCTCCTCGCGGGTTCATATGCGATTTTTCTCCTGCTGCTCTTCATCGTATTTACAACAGGAAAGGGTATGGCCGCAGGAATCTTCGCCCTGTTTCTCGCCGTCATGGTTCCCCTGTTCTGCTGGGCATCAGCAACTCTATACAAATGGATGGTGCTGGACCCCAAATACAAAAAACCGCTATCGAATGTATCGGGCACGTTCGTTAACTCATGCCTGTGGACTGTTCTCTTTGGGTTTCTTCTGTTTATCTCAACGACATTCGCTTTTATGACTTGGGAACATCTGAGTGCGGCCTTCCCCGCTGCGGAAATAAAAAAATCGCCTGTCTCTGTCATCCCAACGCCTGATCAGTTTCCAAAACCAGCAGCGAAAGACTAATCCGCCGCCTTCGGCCCCAGAAACGGCACGAACTTAACGGGAATGGTCTTGGTCTCCTGAACGCTTCCGTCTGCGTTTTTCTCGATCACCAGCAATTCCTGAGTCCGCCCCTCCGGCCCCACGGGAATGACGATCCGCCCGCCGGGCTTGAGCTGGTCGATCAGCGGTTGCGGCACATGGTCGATCCCCGCCGTGACAAGAATGGCATCGAACGGCGCGTGTTCCGGCCAGCCCTGATACCCGTCCCCGATGCGCACATGAATATTGTCGTAACCCAGCGCCGCCAGCCGCGCCTTAGCCTCCAGCCCCAGCGCCTCGACATATTCAACCGTATAAACCGCTTTCACGATCTCGCCCAGAACGGCGGCCTGATACCCCGACCCCGTGCCGACCTCAAAGACAATATCCTCCGGCCCGACTGCGGCCAGTTCGGTCATCAGCGCAACGATATAGGGCTGGGAGATCGTCTGCCCGTGGCCGATCGCCGCCGCGCCGTCGTCATACGCGCGCCCCTGCTGCATCGGCGGCATGAATTGATGGCGCGGCACAGCCCGCATAGCGTCCAGCACCAGCGGATCGCGGATTCCCCGCGCCTCGATCTGCGTTTTCACCATTTTCGCGCGGGCGCGGTCCATGAGCGGCTCCCTGATCTCCGAACGGTTGAAATAGAAATAGGATAGCACAAGCCCACAGGCCGTAAGACCGAAGAAAAGTAACAGCGCCGCCTTGCTCATGCCGCCCGCGCCCGAAAGACGCCCTCCTGAAAGAATGTCTCCCCCAGCACCGCATGAACCATCGATAGCCGGAAGATAAAATCCCCGCCGCCCAGATCCTCGTGCGCTACATGCGTTTCCCCCGGCGCCAGCCAGCGCGGCAAACGCACACGCAACGGGCCAAGCTGCCAGAAAAAATAACGGCTGCGGAAATGCAGAGCCGCATGTTCTTCCGAAACACCCAGCACCATCCCGAACCCGCCGCCGACACACTCCAGCATCTCGCCGGACTTCGACTCCTTCTTGACCGAAACGACGATGAACGGCTTGCGCCCTTCGTAGAAATAGGTCCGTTGCCAGTAAACCCCGCGCTTCCCGCGCTTCTTGGTCAATTCCACATCCATCGGCACGTCCGACCCTGCATAAGGGGTGAGCGGGTTGCCGATAATCCGTGTCAGCTGCGCGAACAGCCAGCCCATCTTTGATCTCCGCACCGTATGCATCCGCCCGGAATAGGCGACGACTTGTCCCTCCTTCGGGTCCGCCATAAAACGCGCCCGGATATGCGGGTCAAGCCGCATCCAAGCATCCTCGCCCAACTGATTGCGGATGGTGCTGTAAGGAACGTCGGCCAGAGCGTCAACGCGAACGGGCGCTGAAAATTGACTTCCCTCGTCGCGTCCGGTTTTGAACATCGCCCGCCTTGCCTTTCTGCCGCGCAAGTGGTAGTATAATTTAGCTAAATAGCTAAATATCATACAAGGATAGAACCGTCAACCGATGATCGACAAAGTCTTCCAAGCCCTCTCCTCCGGCGTTCGCCGCGAAATTCTCGCCTACCTCTCCGAGGGCGGGATGACGGCGGGCGAGTTGGCGCGGCATTTCGACATCACCAAACCCTCCCTCTCCAAACATCTGAGTATCCTTGAAAACGCCGGACTGGTCGTTAGCGAGAAAAAGGGCCAGTTCGTCCACTACGCGCTGGCCAAACACAACCTGATCAACACGGTGAACAGCTACATGCAGCAAATCTGCCCCGTCAGCTACGCGATCAAAAAAGAAATGAAAAAGAAGAAGCGTTAATCCCAGCCTTTCGGAGCGAGTTCTTGCTCCAGATCGGACAGCGACTTCTCTAGCAAAGCGATGAACGCCGCCCGATCCCCGCCCCACGAAAGCGCCTCGCCCACATTGACCTGACAGACGAACGGCACCAAGAGCGCCTCCCCGCGCGGCAGGGATTTTCCGAGCCCGTGCATAAAGACGGGCGTAACGGTGACATCCGGCATCTGCTGCACCAGCTTGGCGACACCATATTTAAGCGGCTGGCGCTTCTCCGGCTCTCCGCGCGTCCCCTCGGGAAACATCACGACCGTATAACCCTCATCGATAGCCTGAATAACAGGCGCCAGAGGGTCCGTCCCCTCCGCCGCGTTGCGCTCGATGGGAATGACCCCGATCAGATTAAGCGAAAGCCACGTGCGAAAAGGCGTCTTGCAGAAATAATCCTTCGCCGCCACCAGCTTCACCTTCGGAATGTCGTGAAACTTGATCAGACTCATCAGAACCAGCGCATCGAGGTGCGAGTTGTGGTTCGCCGCGATGATCTGCCGGGGCTTGACCGTAAGCCGCTCAAGGTGGCGTACGCTTAAGCCCAGAAGGATCATGAGAACGGGCCGGATGATCAGCACATAAAACAATTGCCGGGGCAGGTCGGATTTGGCTTTGAGTGCGCTCATCCCCTACCCCACGTAATAGAAATAGCGCACGCAATGGAAGAACAGCGGCGCTGTCAGGGAAAGCGAGTCGATCCGGTCCAGAATCCCGCCATGTCCGGGAATAAGATTACCGGAATCCTTGATCTGCAAATCGCGCTTGAGCGCGGAAAACGTCACGTCCCCGATGAAGCCCGTAACCGCGATCACCGCCCCCATAAACAGCGCGAACGGCAGCGAAAACGGCGTCAGCAGCGGCGCGATCAGCCCGGCGACGGCGATGGTGGTCAGCGCGCCGCCGATAAACCCCTCCCATGTCTTCTTGGGGCTGACCTTCGGCACGATCTTGTGCTTGCCCAGCAGCTTGCCCCAGACATACTGCGCCACGTCGTTACCCTGATTCAAAACCGCAAGAAACATGATGAGCCCCACATGCCCCTGCAACGCGGTGGAATACTGCATCAGCATCGCCGCATGCGAAACGGCGAAAACCGCAATCATCAGGCCCCAGCTGATCTTGGCCGTGGAGTCCAGAAACCCCTCCGTCTGCCCCGCGATGATCAGGCGGAACGGCAGCAGGAAAAACACCCACACCGGAATGAACACGATAAATAATCCATACTGCCCATTCGCCACGAAATAATACTGAACGGGAATGGCAAGGTACGCCCAGAACAGCGCCCGCCGATCCGCCTTGCGCAGCGGCACGATGGAGAAATATTCCTTAAGCGCCAGAAAGCTTAAGAACGCGAAAAATATCACCGAAACGACCGGAGAAGTCAAAATCGCCAGCGAGAAAATGGCGATCATGAACCACCAGCTTTTGACCCGCGCCTCAAGCTCCCGGTAATGGTCCGCCGTGTCGTTCCGGCGCAGTATATGAACGATCGCGCTGGCGATGATCAGAACGCCGAACACCCCGGCGATGCTGAGATGAACGGGATTGGAGGGAATGAGACTAAACATCCTCGCCCTCCGGCCCGCCCGGCAACCCCGGCCCCGACTCCAGATGCCAGTGCACCGCGCTCAGGCGCCTCCACACCGTAAACGCGCTCCCGGCAATAATCACGACCAGCGCGAAGGCCAGCAGCGTCCCGGTTGAGAACATCAGCCCCTCGAACGGCGTCAAGAAAATGGCGACCGCCGCCACGCCCATCCGGTGCGGCTTGGCCATCGGCCCGGAAAAATCCACCGGTGCCCCGAGGCTGCGCCCCAATGTCCGCGCATAGGCGGTCATCACAGCCATCAGCGCCGCGCCCCAGCCGAGGATTCCCCCGAACAGGCCAAACGACACCGCATACCCCATGCCCACAAAAATCAGTGTGTCCGCGATCCGGTCCGGCACGTCATTGTATAACTCGCCGGAAGGCGTGCTCTTTCCACCCTCCACCGCCACCAGCCCGTCGAACAGGTTGCACAGCACCCGCCCTGCGATCCCGGCCAGCGCCAACAGCATGAAAAGAAAACCCAAAAACCCCGGAAAGGCCGTCATCCCGACGCACGCCACCCCGGCCAGCGCGGCAAAGCCCATACTGGCCAGTGAGATATGGTTGGGAGAAATATCCTTTTGCGATAAGATGGTAGCCGCCTTCTGGACGGCTTCAAGCTTGCGGACCTTGAGCGGGCGGCGGGCTTCGGAATCGATCATAGGGGGCGCTTTCCGTGATGAATGAACCAGCCCCCTTTATACCAGAATAAGGCAACCCATGAAACGCGTGTTGATCATCGGCGGATACGGACAGTTCGGAAGCCTCATCGCCCGCGCCCTCGCGCCGGACCGCAACATCGCGCTCATTCTGGCGGGCCGTGACGGCGAAAAAGCGAACGCCTTCGCAAAAACCCTTCAATCGGTTAATCCGGTTGAAACCTGCGCCGGCGACATCCGCAAAGACCTCGCGCACCTGCTGGAAACCGCGCGGCCCGACATCGTGATCCACACCGCAGGACCCTTTCAGGATCAGGATTACAGCGTCGCGAAAGCCGCCATCGAACACGGAAGCCATTACATCGACCTCGCCGACGGGCGCGACTTCGTGGCCGGTATAGGCACACTGGACAAACAGGCGAAAGCCGCAAATCTTTGCGTCATCGCGGGCGCAAGCTCTGTCCCCGCCCTGTCCTCCGCCGTGATCGAGCAATACAGGCCCGCTTTCAAAACGCTCGAAACCATCGAATACGGCATCAGCACCGCCCAAAAAACGGGGATGGGCCTCGCCACCGCCCACGGCGTGATGAGTTACGCCGGAAAACCCTTCAAGACCATGATCAACGGGGAGATGCAGATTGTCCACGGCTGGCAGGGTCTTAAATATCATAGATTTTCCGGGCTGGGCCGCCGCCCGCTCGGTTATTGCGATATTCCCGACCTTCAACTGTTTCCGGCTTTGCACAAAGACCTGAGGACTCTGCAATTCCGCGCGGGCACTGAACTCTCCACCCTGCACCTCAGCCTATGGCTGCTCAGCTGGCCCGTGCGCTGGCACATCGTCAAATCGCTTGATCCGCTCGCCGCGCCGCTTTTGAAGCTGTCAAAAAAATTCGATATTTTCGGCACGGATCGGAGCGGATTCTATATGGCCCTGAGCGGAACGGACAGACAAGGCGCACCACTCGCCATAGGCTTCGATCTGACCGCGAAGCAAGGCCACGGCCTCAACATCCCCGCCACGCCCGCCGCCCTGATCGCCCAAAAACTCGCCGCCGGGGAGAAAATCCCCCCCGGCGCTGTACCCTGCATCGGCATCTTGAGCCTTACGGATATACTCAGCGCACTCAAACCTTACGACATCGGGTGGCAGACATGGCAGAAAACCGCCAGATAGTTCTTAAGATTTTCATAACAACAATAAGCCGCAAATCTATGGGAGTTTTGTCAGAAATTTGAACAAAAAGGGGGTGCGCCCAACCCGTTAGCACGTTATAATAACATGTTGTTATTTTTCTGTTCTTTTGCGTACCCGCTCCGCCAATCAGGTCATACTCGTCATGAAAGACACCAATGCGAAGCCCAAGGGCAAACTCTATGCGTCAATCCGGCTGCTGGCTGTGGCCGCTGTTCTTGCCGCGTGTTCATCCCTGCCCTCATGGGCCGCCGAACCCGCGCAACCGCACGCAGACCTGCCGCAGGTCGTGACCGAGGCATCCGCACCCGCCGGGTTGCCGACGCTTAAGGAAACCACGCACCCGACCATTCATCTCAGCCCCGACGACACCCATCTTGTGAAGTTAGACAAGGACGCGGGCCTTGTTGTGGTCGGTAACCCCGAACATGCGAATGTCATCGCCGACTCGACTCGCACACTCGTGGTCATCCCGCGCAATCCGGGCGCGACCTATTTCACCGTCATGGCATCCAACGGCGAAATTTTGATGCGGCGCATGGTCATCGTTGCTGGGCCGGAACAAAATTACGTGCGCGTCAAGAACACCTGCCGCAGCGGCGGAAGCAAAAACTGTAACGAAAACAACATCTACTTCTGTCCTGACACCTGCCATAAGATCCTGCTGGGAACGGAGGAAATCTCTGTAGACGATAAAGATGTCCCCGGTGGCGGAGAACAGCAAAGCGCCGATAACGCTCCGCGCCCCGAAGATAAGGCCGCAGCCGACGCCGCCGCTGATGAAGAAGCCGCGCAGCAAGGCACAGAGGAATAAACCAAGGATAAAACGTCAAACGACAAAAACTGGATAACAGCAAAAACCACCAAGCTCACCGGGAAACTGAAAACGATGAAGAAAATCTCGCCACTGGTCCTCTTGACCGCAGCCATGCTCAACCTCACCGCCTGCCAAACCACCGGATCAGATAAAAACGGTGCCGATCTGGCCAAACAGCAGCAAAGCGCGAAAATCGACGCGGCCATTGACAAGGCGCTGGCCGAAGGCGGCGAAATCAACCTCACGGGCGCCCTGCTCGCGCTGGAACGCCAGTACAAACAGGACAGCACCAACCCCGACAAGGCCTTCAAATACGCCAAGGCCCTGCGTCAATCCGACTATGCCAACCGCGCCGCGATCGTGCTGACCCCCTTCGCGAAGGCACCAGACGCACAGCCGCATATCATCTCTGAAATGTCCTCAATCGAACTGGCCCTCGGCAAATTCAAGAGCGCCGAGACCTATGCCCAGCAAGCGGTCATTAAGAATCCTCAGGATTACATCGCGTATCAAAATCTGGGTATAGCACTGGAATCTCAGGAAAAGCATGAAGCCGCCGAACGCGCATTCCGCAAGGGCCTGGAAACCTGGAAGGGTAACCCCACGGCGATCATGAACAACCTCGCGCTCAATCTGGCCACGCAGGGCTACATCGACGAAGCCATACAGATATTGGAAAAGGCGCAGGCCCTTTCACCTGACCGCATAGAGATCGAGCGCAACCTGCGCATCGTCCGCGCACTGGGCGAAACGTCCTAATAGGATTTTTACAGAGCTTTAATCAGGGGCCGCAACACGGCCCCTTTTTAGTGGCGGTCGGATGATTCCACGGCATCTTGGCCAGAAGCATCGCAAGCCCGCAAAAGCCCGTATACCCGGCGAAAAACAGCGCCCCGCCGATCAGCCCGGCCAGAACGAACCCCAGCATCAGACCGGAAAACCCGAGCAGCACCAGAAACGCAACCATCGCGCCCGCGATCATCTGCACCTGCCGGAAAATCGAAAAACGCGGGGCAGGCCCGAGGGAAACGGTTGGAAACCCGGCATCCTTCCAGGCGGAAATCCCGCCCTCTATATTATAAACCGCATGCAAGCAGCGCCCGTCGCCCGCAAAAACCGCGCAAGCCTGTTGTCCGCGCCCGCCCTTGAGACACTGAAACAGAATCTTGCGATCCTGAGGAATCTTCAACTGCTCTGTGAGCGACCCAACAGAGGCCAGAGGCACGGAATGCGCGTAAACGATATGCTCCTGCGCAAACTCGTCGGGCTCCCGCACGTCGATCAGGATCGCCTCACCCGCCGCCAGCCAGTCCGCCGCTTGCTGTACATTAATGGTCCCGGTCATCTCATTTCTCCTTACAGAAAGATTCATAAAGCGTGCCTATGATGGTCATAACCGCCTCGTGCGCGATGCGGTAATAAAGCGTCCGGTGTTCCCGCCGGAAATCAACGATCCCTTCGGCCTTGAGCTTGCCAAGATGCTGCGACATCGAGGTTTGCGCGATCCCCGTCGCTTCGATGAGTTCGCTGACGCTCTTTTCGCCCTCCGCAAGCTGACAGAGGATCATCAGCCGATGCGCATTGGCCAGCCCCTTGAGAAATCCGGCGGCCTCGTCGGCCTTCTCCAGCATCCGGTCCATACCCTTCATGCGTCACCTGAAATTCGATCTTTACATTTCATAAATTTATGATATCATAAAAATATAAATTGCAAAGGAGAAAAACAATGGCAAAAGATTACAAACAGATCACCAAGGACATCTCGCAATATATCGGGGAATTGAAAAAACTGGCCCCTGACGCGATGCAGGGCTTCTACGCCCTCTCTAAAAACGCCACCGCCGACGGCGTTCTCAGTGAAAAGACCAAGGAATTCATCGCTCTGGCGATCGGCGTGACGCAACGCTGCGACGGCTGCATCGGCTTTCACACCAAGGCTCTGCACAAGCTGGGCGCAACGAAAGAGGAAGTGGCGGAAGTGATGGCGATGTGCGTCTATATGGGCGGTGGACCGACCCTGATGTACGCGGCGGACGCCCTGCGCGCCTTCGATCAGTTCAGCGCGGAATAGGCTTAACCGCCGACTCCGGCTGCGGCCGCCTTGATCCCGGCAGGACCGAGAATAATGATGAAGAGCGCCGGAAGAAAGAACAGGATCATTGGCACCGTAAGCTTGGGCGGTAAGGCGGCAGCCTTCCGCTCGGCTTCGGCCATGCGCATATCGCGCAACTCTTCGGACATCACGCGCATCGCCTGCGAAATGGAGGTCCCGTACTGCTCTGCTTGAATCAGCGCGGTGGCAAACGATTTACCCGCACCGCTGCCCACGCGCCGTGCAAAATCCTGCAACGCCTGCCGGCGGTCGTTCAGCATCGCCATCTCGGCGCTCAGAATCCCGAGCTCCTCCGCCAGAATGGGCGAATGCTCCGCCACCTCCGTCGCCACGCGCTCGATGGTCTGTTCCAGCCCGATACCGCCCTGCACGCAAATCAGCATCATGTCGAGCGAGTCCGGAAAACTGAGATTTAATTCCTGCTGACGCTTCTGAATCATATTTTTAATAAGAATATCCGGCAACTTGAAACCGGCCAGCGCAGCCGTGAGCAGGATGATAGAAGCCATACCGTCGGAAAACTGTTTTTCCTCGGGAATCTTGGACAGGAAAAGCATACCCAAAACAACGAACAGGACCGGCAGAACGACCCGCGCGATCATAAACCGCAAAGGCGCCTTGGGATTCCGGATGCCCGCCTGGAGCAGCTTTTCCCTCAGTTTTTCGCCCATCTTCCCCGCAAGCTGTTGCACGCGGAAAAAGCTGGACATCGAATCCTTTGCCGAAAGCGACGCCTCCTGCCCTCGGTTACGGCTCGCATCTCTTGTCTGCTGGTATAGGTCCTTGCGCCGCTTTTCGATGATCGCTATGGACTTTTCCTTCTTGTCGGAATTTTGCAGATAGGGAAAGGCGATCCCGACGACGGTCGCAGCTGCCGCAATAGAGGCCAGAAGCGTAATAATGGTTTCGTTATCCAGTTCCATAGCAAATGTTCCTTATCAAACGCAAAACTCAAACCTTGAAGTTGATCATGGCCTTCATGACGAAGATACCCATGCTCATCCAGACAACCGAACCGGCCACAAGCCACTTCCCGGTCGGGGTGGTAAACAGAATCATGATGTAGTCGGGATTAAGAAAATAAAGCCCTAAAGCCACCAGAATAGGCAAGGCACCAATAATCGAAGCCGAAGCGATCGCCTCAGACGAGAGTGCGACGATCTTGCGCTTCAGGCGGAACCGCGCCCGGATGACGTTGGCCAGATTGGTCAGAACCTCCGACAAGCTCGAACCCGTCTGCGCCTGAATAGCCAGCCCGGTGGCGAACATCTGCATTTCCGTGAGCGGCATCCGCTTGGTAGCGTCCAGCGCCGCCTCATGAAGGGGAATCCCAATTTTCTGCTTGTCGTAAACGCGGGACATTTCCTCACCAACGGGCCCCTCAAACTCCCGCGAAATCATGGCGACAGCCTCGGAAACGGGCATACCGGCCTTAAGCAGTCGGACGATCGCCTCAAGGGCATCGGCGAATTCTGCCAGAAAATTTTTCTGCCTGCGCTTGATCAAAAACCGCAGAACAAAACGCGGAAGCCCCAGTATCCCGATCAGCGGCATAAGGCCGATGACATAATTCGACATACCTAAGAAATACGCCCCGGCCGTCATGGCGATTCCGCACAGAAACGACATCATCCAGAATTGCTTGGGTGTAATTTCAAGCCCCGCCTGCCCCAGCTTCATGGCGATTGTGACTTTCTTTTTTCCCTTATGCTCTTCTTCCTTGCTCTCCTTGAGCTTACGGGCAATTTCGGCGCGTCGCCTGTTCTGCACGTCACGCTCGTTACTCTTGTTTTCGTTCCCGGAGCTTCCGCGTATGACCGCCAGCTTGCCTTCCCGGGTCTTGCTGTCCTTGTTCATGAGGACAGCGGCAACGACCCCGAAGACCAGGAAAACGATGGAGGCGATGAGAACGATCTGAACCAGCGTCATGGCGTTTCCTACCCGTAGGCTTCCTCCATCGCATCCAGAACCAGCTGCTCCACCCCGAACTGCCGCGCCTGATCGTAGAATTTTGGACGCAGTCCGGAGGAACGCTGCCGTGTAATCAGCTTGCCCTTCTCGTCTTCGCCCATGATTTCAAGATAGAAAAGATCCTGCATCGTCACGACATCGCCTTCCATCCCGGTGATTTCCGTGACGTGCGTGGTCTTGCGCGAACCGTCACGCAAACGCTGCACCTGGATAATGACGTTGACCGCCGAGGCGATCTGCTCTCGCACCGCCTTCTGGGGCAGGTTAAGCCCGCCCATCGCGATCATGTTCTCCATACGCGAAATCGCCTCGCGCGGGTTGTTGGCGTGAACCGTACCCATCGAACCGTCGTGACCGGTGTTCATTGCCTGCAAAAGGTCGAACGCCTCGGGTCCGCGCACCTCCCCAACGATGATCCGCTCGGGGCGCATCCGCAGGCAGTTTCGCACAAGGTCCCGCATGGTGATCTCGCCAACGCCCTCAAGGTTCGGCGGACGGGTCTCAAGACGCACCACGTGCGGCTGTTGCAGTTGCAGTTCGCAAGCATCCTCGCAGGTGATAATCCGCTCGCCCGCCTCGATATAACGGGTCAGACAGTTCAGCATCGTGGTTTTTCCCGAACCCGTACCGCCGGAAACCAGAACGTTTACCCGGCAACGGCCCACCGCCATGATCAGCTTCGCGCACGAGGGCGTCATAGAGCCGAACTCCAACAGTTTTTCGAGCGTCAGCTTGTCTTTCTTGAATTTCCGGATGGTCATCGCCGCACCGTCAACGGCCAGCGGGGGGATAATCACGTTCACGCGCGAACCGTCAGGCAAACGCGCGTCGCAAATCGGGCTGGCTTCATCCACCCGCCGCCCGATCGCGCCCACGATCCGCTGACAGATGGTAATAAGGTGCTGGCTGTCGCGGAACTTAACGGCGGTTCTCTCGATTTTACCGCCGACCTCGATATACGTAACATCCGGCCCGTTGATCATAATATCGGCGATATCATCACGCTCCAGAAGCTCTTCGAGCGGACCGAAGCCGAGCATATCGTCCGCGCATTCTTTGGCGATGCTGTGCAATTCAGCGGGCGTAAGATCAAGATTACGGAACCGCGAAATTTCCGCAACCGCAGAATAAACTTCATCGCGCGCCGCCTTGGCATCCATTCGGGCCAGAGCCTTGAGGTCGATCCCGTCTCTCAAATCGAGCCATATCCGGTTACGGCAGCGTTGCAGACGCAGCGTAGTGATCGAATCCCCGTGAGACCGCGCCTCCTCTTCTTCCTCCTTTTCAGGAAGAAGCACATCATCCTGCATGGTTTTACGCTGCTTGGGTGCCGCCGAAGCCTCACCGGCTTCAGACGCGGCGGCAGGAATATCCGCGGAAGCTGACTCGGACGCATCACCGCCGAGATTATGTTCAAGAGCGGCTAATACCGGACCTATGTGTTCAGCAGGCCCCAGAGGATCGGCGGGGGTTGAGGATGAGCCCTTGGTCGCGGAAAGCGGGGAGGCATCGTCAAGAACAGGGGGCGTAGCGGAAAGCGGGGGAACGGCGGCAGCTGGAGACGGCGTTTCAATGATCGGCGCCAAACGCTCCGAACCAGCAGGCTTTTCGCCCGCTGTCGTTTTCGATGAAGGGGGTTTTACCCCTCCTGAGGTTTGTTTTTTGCCGAACATGCTATTTCCCGTATGAGTTTGCGGATTTTCCGCGCTTTTCCTCTATTTTCACTTCTTTTTGGTTAAAAAACTCCCTAAAAGGCCCGATTTTTTGTCAGATTTATCGTCCAGATAACCATCGGAATCCACCGCAACGGTGCGCCGGATGACCGGCAGTAAGGTTGCCTTGAGAAGCTCCAGCCCCTCGCGGTCCTGCAGCACCTGGTGCAGGTTGCTCTCATTCCCCATAAACAGGGCGGGCAAATAAGGGACATTGGCCGAAGGCGCCAGCTCGACGGCCTTCTGAATTTCATAACTCGTGACTTCGTAAGCTTTGGCCTGTCCGGCCTTATTGATAATCAGGGATAATTCCTCCTTGCCGCCACCGCGCAAATCGGAAATCTCCTTGATCAGGCTGCGCGCAAAACGCAAAGACGTAAGGGTCGGCGTAGACACCAGAACGATATGGTTGGCCCGTGAGATCAAAAGCTTGCGCAACCCCGGCTCCGAAGCCGATAAGTCGGCCAAAACCACCGGGGCCTTAACCATGAGCATATCCAGAAAGCGCTCGTACTGGTCGGGCGCGATCGTGGAGTCCAGCAGCGCATCGCCACCGCCCGCCATGACAGACAGGCGCTCCCCCTGCTCTATGAACATGCGCTTGAGGCCCGCCTCATCTTTCTTGTCCACCGCGCGGGAAATTTCGCGCAGCGTTCCTGCGGGGTCGAAACCCATACCAACGCTTAAAGACGACCAGCCCCCAGAGGAATCGATCAGGACGCTCTTCTGCCCCATAAGCTCGCTTACGCCCAGCGCCATGATCTGGGCAATACTGGACGCGCCAACACCGCCTTTACTGCCCAGAAACGCCACAAGCCGGCTCCCGCTGACGCCCAGCCGGACGATCAGTGTCTTAGCGATCACTTCCGAAATAACGTTTTTCATAACGGGGCGGACTAGATAGTCGCTGACCCCCATTTCAATCAGGCTGCGATAAAGATACACGTCGTTCACGGGCCCGATAATCACCGCCGCTGTATCCTGCGAGCACAGGCCCGACAAAGTCTCAAGCCGCCCGAGAAACGCCTCGTCGATCGTTTCGGTCTGAATCATGATGAGGGCCGGCGCTTCCCGATCTGAAAAAATCCGGATCGCCGTTTCGACATCGCCCTCAGTAACATCAAGCGCCACACGCGCAAAACGCCAGTCGCTGCGAATTTCAGCAGAGTTGCGCAACGTCTCGGGGTCGCGCGAAAAAACCGCGACTCCCGCTGCGGGAAGCAGTATATCTGTGGCTTGGTTCTCTGCCTCACTCATTCGTTTTACCTGTGTGCCGCCCGCGAACCGGGCATGATCTGCTCATTTTTGAACGGTAAAAGACGTTCTTTCCCTGCGCACACTGTAACACTGCAGCCTTAAAAATATCCTAATGCCACAAGGGGTTAATGGAATATGAAAAACAGAAGAATATAATACCCTCCGCCTAACAAAAAAACACGCCTGTATGCACCCGGCAACGCGCGGATACAACTATACGCAAAAGGAATTTGAAATTAGTTCTGCCCCGAAGCGGACTCACCGCCCAGCTCTTTATTTTCGGCACCGGACCGCACAAGGTCGACGATGTTCCCCGCGCTCCGCCCCTCGGTGTTCAGGCCGGGATTACCTTGCCCCTGAAGATCCTTGGGTCTGGAAACTTGCCGCGCGATCATGGTCTGGACGGTGCAGCCCATACGGTAATCCGCGTTAGGCTCCACGATAGCGCTCTCCGTTCCTGGCATGGTCGTACAGTTTGAAGGCGCGTGCGCGGAATAAGCGTCATACGATATCAGCACGCGCGACTCATCACCCTGTCCGGAAACAGGCAGGATATCCGCATCAACCTGCGCCACACCTTGCCCACGTATGGCGCGGGCCAGATCGGCGGCCTTTTGGCTCGCCATCATCGCCGTATTACGGTAATTTTGGGGATCATAGGTAACGGTGACCTGTAAAGGACCATCCGCGTGGCGGGCGTGATGATGCGCGACACGAGCCGCCAGATCATCGTCTGCCTCGCGGGCAGAAACATCAAGGAAGTATGGCTCCTCCCGAACCTGAATTTTCTCAGTGGAGAGCGTTCCGGGCGCATACATCTCACATCCGCCCAGCAGAACCGGCGCGAACGCAACACTCGCCCCCGCCAACAAAACCCTGACCTTCAAACCCGATCGTAAAGACATTCGAAACACCCTCGCCCCGTTCTAATCCAGCATATAACCGTAAGTCCCGGAGGCCGAAAACACCGACTCATCCTCAACATTATACTTGCGGCGCACGTTGCGCGCGAAAACTTCGGCCAGCGGCCCCTGTTCCCGCTTGCTGACGGTTATGGCCTTCTCCTTATCGGCATAGGCGCCGACAAGATATCCGGTTACGATAACCACAAGCTCAGTCTCATTCCGGCGGAAACTGTCAGAAGAAACAAGCTTACCCAGCACCGGGGTATCTTTTATACCCGGCAGCCCCGAAAGCCCCTTCGCCGCATCGGATTGCAAAAGCCCGGCAATCATAAGACTGCCGCCGCTCGGAATCTCGATGGTCGTCTGCGCCCGGCGGATATCCAGCCCCGGCACGACAAGGTCCGCCAGAACGACGGCATTGCTGGAATCCAGGGAGGAGACTTCGGTATTCATCTGCAGGCTGATCCGCTTATCCGACAGGACAACGGGCTTAAAGTTAAGCGAAACGCCGAACTCGCGGAATTCTATAGTAATATTCCCGAACTGGTCCCGGCCCGTGGGAACAGGAAACTCCCCACCCGCCAGGAACCCGGCCTGCTGCCCGGAAACAGCCGTCAGGTTAGGCTCGGCGAGAACGTTTATAAGATTTTGCTCTTCCAGAGCATCAAGGAACAGACCGATCTGGCCAATGCCTTTGAGCCCGGTATCAAACAAAAGCCCAGCCGTCCCGATCGCATCCTGAGAAAGCGCAAGCCCCTCCGCACCGCCAAACTGTAAGGCGTCTGTCCCGTCGATCAGGCGGGAAGGCGGGTTGCGGCCGAACAGCTCGACAGCGGACAGTTCGTTCGGATCGTTGGCGTTGGTATTGACGCCCAGCTCTTTCAGAACGCTGCGTGTCGCCTCGACGATCTTAACCTGAAGCATGACCTGCTGCTCGCCGCGCACTTCCAGCATATTGGAAATCAGTTCGTCGGCGCTCTTATCCTTGTCCTGCAGATCGCTGACGTAATGCGCAACCAGATTCGCGATTTTAGAGGCCGCATCCGGGGTTGAAACCGTACCCGTCAGGTAAATCTGGTCATGAACCGAGCCAACCTTGGCCTTTTCGTTCGGAAACAGTCGGTCTACGAGCGACTGAATGGCTTGAAGGTCGTAGGAAACATGAACATCGACCTTACGGACGACGTTACCGACAGAGTCCAGCGCTATAATATTGGTGTCCCCAACCGTAAGGCCAACAACATACAGCCGGTCGGATTGAATGGCCTGCACATCGACGACGGCCGGGTTAGCCACAAGAATGTCGGAAACCGGGCTGTCCAGCACGATGATCTCCGCCTTGCCCAGCGGGATGTCAGTGGGAGCGACCGCCCGCTGTTCATCAAGAATTGACCGCAGATCGCCCTTCTCGGCATAGGCGGTCATAAACCCGCCCGTACCCGCGACGAAAGCCAGCGTCAGCGCAGCGAAAACGAACATACCGCGCAATCTGGAACCGAACCCGTTCATAGTTGTTGTCTTTCAGATATCTAGCCGTTGCACTTAAAAACTTTGCTTAGAAACTCAGAAAAATTAGGACGCAGAAATCAGATCATTTTGAGCCGGACGTACCGTTATAGATTCGCACGACGTTACGTTTGATGCCCGTATCCGTGCTCATAGTTCTGTATTGCTGAAGAATCTCGTCATCGATGTGGGTCATACGGGCATCCGTGACTGTCGGCCAGGCCCGCTCACGAACGACATCGTCACCCACAGCGCGCAGGGCCAGCGTAATCTTGCCGAACTCCGATCCGAGGGCAAGCCGCTCAGCCTGCTGGGCATCCACGGCCAAAGTGACTGTTTTGGCCACCTCGACTTTGTCCTTGTCATCATCCTGCTCAGCCATCTGGTCAATCGCCAGAACCTTGACACGCTGCAGGATCGTCTCCGTGGCCCACTTGTCCACATTCATATTCACAAGCGCCTGAAGCCCGGGAGCCTCGTTCTTGTCGGCCTTGATCTCAAGCTTGTAAGTCATGACCACATCGACAAAATCACCGGGCTTGATAAAACCGCCAACCATGGTTTTGGCCTCAACCTTGATCGCCATCGCGCGCATACCGGGCTCAAGGCTGTTGGCTACGAAATTTCCGCTGCTCTCACGCAAAAGAAAGCTTTTCAGGACAGCCTCGTCTTTGGCGACATCACGGCGTAACCGCCCGGTAAGTGCCTCATGGGCCTCCTGCTCGTCCTCACGCTGGATCGCGCCGCGGAACATCGCGGACTTGGGCCACTCCTGCCAGCGCAAATCGCCCTCTTTCAATTCCTGACCGACCTTGAGATCATCCGACGCCACAAGCACCTCAACCATTTCCGAACTGGTGCTGCCGCCCTTCTTGCCGCCCAGGGAAACCTGAACAAGCACAGCGACCAGAACCGCGGCCAGCACGGCGCCCCCAAGAACGATGAGTATATTCTTATTCATAAAACCAAAACCCCTAGCGGAACCGGGTACATTCATAATGTCACACAGAAGAACTCAGATTGATACAAACCCAGAAGGCAAGAACGCAGAAGGTACACAGGACAAAAAACTACATTTCATAATATAGTTTTTTTCTTAAGAATAAGATAAAAACAGGCCGCCTTTCATACGCTTATCGCCTATAGAAAGGCCGCCAAAAAATCGCTACTGAAATACCCGGCCTTTAAAAAGGCTGCAAAGGCACCGACAAAAATAGCCACCCCGTAGGGCACCTTGCTCTCGCCCCTCTGAAGGCGGTAAATCCAGCCTCCCTCGCGCGGCGCCGAAAACGGCTTCCTGCGCATGATCACCAGCGAGATGAGCGCCATAATTCCGCCGGCGAGCGTCATATAAGCCAAAAACAACGGCAGATCGCTCAACCTGAACCACAGTGCATAGCCCGTAGCGAGCTTCGAATCTGCGGCGCCCAGCATTCTTAAAGAAAACAATAAGGCGGTAATTGAAAACGTCAATACCCCGGAAAGCAGATGGGCAACGATCGGCCACGCGGCCTTTTCGCTACCGTTTGCCCACAAAACCCCATATGCGAATAGAAACGAAACGACCACGATAACGCTATAGATGTTGGGAATCGTGAGGCCACGAACATCCGACAGGCCCGACAAAACGCCCGCCCCCAAGGCTACAAAAATTGAAAAAAGAAAAAGAATGAGCAAAACCATCAGGACAAAAGACTACTCAAAAAGCGGTGGAAAAAAAATTGAAAGCTGCGAATCATCAAAATCTGTCAACGACAATTCACAAAACAGAAAAAGCCCGCCGGAGATACGATGGCGGGCTTTTCGGTATTTAGGTTCTTCACAAGAAGGAAAAAACCAACAACTCTTGTGATCGCTACGTGACGATTAGGACGTCAGAGCGGTCTGGATGCTTTCGAACATCGCAACGAGGTCGTCCCCAAGCAGGAACACAACCACGGAAATCGCAAGGCCGATACCGGCGGCAATCAAGCCGTACTCGATAGCGGTCGCACCATCTTCGTTCTTGAGGTAAGCTTCTTTGAATGCAATCAGTTTGGTCAACATGTTCTATCTCCTTTGTAAAAGTCTGTCTGTTGGCTTCATCTCGGCTATCTCTAAAAACCCGTGAAGCGCCTAACCGATAATTCATCTTACCCCGGGCATGATTAAAAAAACCTTAATATGCCCAAGTAAAATTTAAAAATTACTGCCTTTGAAGTTTTTTTTATAGAAATAATTATAATAGTATTTATATAAAATTTTATACAACAAGTATAATTAAAAAAACAAGGAAATTTTACTTTAAAAATACTTTAGT
>JAANMY010000878.1_pt1 | contig 38337 bp, 32 predicted proteins | sample 7279691 | NCBI WGS metagenome assembly JAANMY01 (sample SAMN14094543, study PRJNA606508) | bioreactor metagenome | isolation source: A lab-scale SPAN reactor treating ammonium-rich wastewater day 388 | place: Ireland: Galway | collected 2018-02-07 | reverse complement strand
CGCGGTCGGCGAAAAGCGTCGTGTGGGCCAGTCGGCCATGTCGAGCGCTGCGATGGTGTCGGGGGTTTGCACAACGCCCTTGATGACGTCACCCGGAATCGGCTCGACGCCCTCTTGGAACGGCCAAAGCCCGACGACCGCGCCGAGCACGAGACCGAGCAGCACCCCGAGCGTCGGCTTCTCGAAACGGCGGAGCAGGTAGCGGATGAGGTTGCTCACCGCAGCAATGCCGACGCCGACACCGAGACCGACCGGGATGAAGACACGCACGACCGGGTCCACCGCCGCGCTGTAGTCGCCCGAGGCGACCGCGTCGCGCGCGGCGTCGATGGCCGAGAGGATCGGCACGTACTGGCCCAGAACTAGCAGAAGGTATCCCCCGCTGACGCCGGGCAGGATCATCGCGCTCGCTCCCGCAAGCCCGGCGATGAACAGCGTGAGCCACCCCCCCCCGCCCGAACCGCTGGCCGGGGAGAGCATGGCGAGCGCGATCATCGCCGCGAGACCGGCAAGCGCACCCACCACGAGCGGCGCGGACAGCCCCCTCGCCATCGTCCAGATGACAGGCACTCCTCCGAGTGTCAGGCCGATGAACACGCTGTACGCCGCCCATCGGTGATGAACGACCATATCCTTCACAGGCCCCGCTCCGAGCACGATCGCCAGCCCCGCCGCGACGGCGACAGCGCCGAGAACCAGCAGCGACCGGAACCGGAACCGGAGCGTCGTCAGTTCCGCGATCGCGCCGATGAACCGCGGGTAGATGCCCGTCACGAGGAGCATCGTGCCGCCGCTGATGCCCGGCACGAGGTTCGCAAGCCCCATGAGCGTGCCGCCGGCAACCGAGCGTGCGGTGAGCGGAATCAACGCAGGCTCGGCGGCGGCATCTACGCCCGGTGTCGTCGTGTCCATGCGTTGCTCGACCATGCGCTCCTCCGGCTCGGCGTCGATCGTAGGCCCCGGCGCACTATCATCGACACGGCACGCCCGTCCGCAGCAGCGTGCCGCGAGGAGGCCGCATGAACGTGCTCGTCACCGGCGCTGCCGGGTACATCGGGTCACACGCCGTCCGGCGTCTGCTGGCCGATGGGCACACGGTCCTCGCCCTCGACAACCTCACGCGCGGGCACAAGGCGGCGATCGACGCCGTAAGCCGGATCGCTCCGTCGCGCCTGACCTTCGTGCGCGCGGACGCCGGCGACACGGCAGCCCTCGACACGCTGCTCACCCAGCACAAAGTGAACGCCGTTCTTCACTTCGCCGCCTACGCGCTCGTGGGCGAGTCGGTCGGCGAGCCGCTGCTCTACTACCGCAACAACACCTCGGCGTCCGTCACGCTCATCGACGCGTGTGCGCGCGCCGGGGTCGAACGGTTCGTCTTTTCCTCCACCTGCGCGACCTACGGCGAGCCTTCCCCCGAGTTCATCCCCATCCCCGAGTCATGCCCCCAGCGGCCGATCAACCCCTACGGCTGGAGCAAACTCCACGTCGAACAGGTGCTGCGAGACGCCACGCACGCCGCAACGATGCAGGGTCGTCCGTTCGCCTTCGCCGCGCTCAGGTACTTCAACGTCGCCGGCTGCGACCGATCGGGCACGCTCGGAGAGGACCACGACCCCGAGACGCACCTGATCCCGGTCGTTCTGCAGGCCGTGCTCGGGCGGCGCGACGCCGTCACCATCTTCGGCGCCGACTACCCCACCCCCGACGGCACCTGCATCCGCGACTATGTCCACGTCGAGGACCTGATCGACGCCCACGTCGCCGTCATGGACGCACTGCGACCGGGCGACCAGCGGGCGTACAACCTCGGCATCGGTCGCGGGTACTCGGTCCGCGAAGTGATCGACAGCGTTCAGCGCGTCACGGGCCGCGACTTCGTGGTCCGCGAGGGAGCGCGACGTCAAGGCGACCCGCCAACGCTGTACGCCGATCCCTCGAAGATTCGCGCCGAGCTCGGCTGGGCCGCGTCGATCACCGACATCGACGAGATCGTCTCCACCGCGTGGGCGTGGTTCCGCGACCACCCGAGGGGGTATGCGAAGTGAGTCCGCTGAAGAAGTCAAGGCAACAAGGGATCAGGCGTGCGAGGGTCCGGGTTCCCCACTCCGCACGCGATCGGCTCGGGCCGGGCGCAGGATTGGGCGATGCCTTCGCGGGCTGCTGCGCGGCGGCCCTGCTCTGCCTCGTTGCCCTCGCGAGCGTCTGCCGCGCTCAGCAGGTCGATCCCGCGGCATGGCCCGCTCGCTTTGCCGTCTGCGGCGAGCGCGGCGTCATCCGCGAGATCGAAGGCCCGTTCGGCGACTGGGCGGTTCTCCGTATCGCGTCGTCCGGGCTTCGCCCCACCCGGCAGGACCTCGCCGACGCGGACGCGCTGCTCCAACACTGCGGCGACGAGCCGCCCGCGATCCGCTTCGAGAACGATGGCGGGATGTTCGTTCGATTCCGTCCGCAACCGGACGGCGCGGCGCCGGTCGAAGGGGCGCCGGTCTCCGCGTTCGTCTTCGTCTCCGCATCGCTCGCGGACGATCCGGAGCCGACCCTCGACCTGCAGCGCACCTGGTTCGCGTTCTACGAGCCTGCAAACCCGGGCGATGCGCCGCGGGGTGTTGTCCTGATCGCGCCCGGCATGTTCGGCACGCCGGAGAACGTCGTGGAAGCGATGGTCCAGACACTTCGGCACGCGGGCTGGCACGTGCTGCGAATGCTCACGCAGCCCTCCCGGTTCACCGAGAGCGTCGTGTTCACCATCGATCCCGAATCGGCCCCGGAGCCGGTCGCGCGTCAGGCCGCTCGGATTCTGGGCGATCGTGCCGCCGAGTGCGCCTTTGCGGTGCAGGCGGCATTCGCCCACGTCGAGCGCAACGACCCGCGACTTGCGAATCTGCCTCGAGCCGCGCTCGGCATGAGCGGCGGTGCGATGGCGATGCCGACCATCCTTGCCCTCGAACCCGAGCGGTACGGCGCGTGCGTGCTCATCGCGGGCGGCGCGGACTTCTGGGCGATCGCCGCCCTGAGCAACTACGCCGACTGGATCGACGCGGTGCGCGTCGAGTGGACCGGCGGACCTCCCCCGCGCTCCGCCATCGACCGCTTCGCCGAGGCCTATCGCGCCGCGGCCCCGCTCGACAACGTGAACACCGCCCCCGCGGTACGGTCGATCCCGACGCTCATGATCCACGGCACGCGCGACCGGGCGGTGCCCTCGGACCTCGGCGACCTGCTCTGGGAGAGGCTTGGCAGGCCCGAACGATGGAGCGCGCCGATGGGGCACGAGATGCTCTTCTTCGTCTACCTCCCGCGCCGATCGGCCGACCTGATCGCGTGGCTGGACCGGACGGCGGGCGGCCGGCCATGATCGCCGCGCTCAGCCCGTACCACCTGACGACGCGGGAACCGGCGGCGATGGCCGCGCTGCTGCTCGCCGAGCGGGTCGTCACCATGGTGCCGACCCCCTTCGACGGCGCGGAACGCTCACACGTCGAGCGCGCCGTCTCTCGATCGCCGCGCTACCTCGACCTGATGGAGTCGTGGAGATGGTCGGTCCCGCTGTGGAGCGCGGGCGTCATCACCGGAGACGCCGAGGGCGATGACGCGGCAGACGAAGTTCGCACCGTCTGCGCTCGCCTGCGCGACGACGAGCATCTCGCCCCGCTCAGACTCCTCATGCGCGAGAGCCTGTTCGATGATGAACGCTCGTACCTCGACGCGATCGCAAGAGACCTTCTCCGGGCCGGCCCTGACCCGGCGATCAGCATCCCCGTCGCCGCGGCGATGGACCGCTTCGCGGCGCTCCGCGGCATGGTCGTGATGCGATCGTTCCCAACGAGCGTCGCCCAGCGGGCCGAGCACGGCATGGCGGAGAAACGGTTCGCGTTCGCCATGCCCCTGCTGATCCAGGCGAGCGGCGAACGCCTCCTCGAAGCCCGCGAGGCGCTGGGCAGTTCGCTGACCGACCTGGGGCGGACTGTCCGCGCTGCCGCGTTCGGCGAAGCTTCAGCGTTGGACGTCGCCGATGCCGCACGCGATGCCGCCCGTGCCTTCGAGCCGCTGCACGCTGACCTGGCTCGCCCATGCGAGGACGAGGACGACCTGCACGTCATCATCGGCACCGCATCGGTCACGGCGGTCACCCTGCCCGTGGACGCCGTCCTGGATTCGAGCCTCGCGGCCTTCAACTCGTTCGCGCAGACCCCGGTTCGCACGACCTCGGAGCCGTCAAGCCTCCCGGCACTCCGCGATCCGCTGGCCGGCGAGCGCGTCGTCTCGCTGGTCGTGCGTTCGATGGGGCGTCGGCGGTGACCGCTCGGCAAGGGGTCAATCCACTCGGCGAGGCGACACCGAAGTGACGAGTCGAATGCTCGGCGTTTCCAGCCCCGCCGCGATCGCAGCATCGCGAAGGTCGTCAGGACGGAGCGTCAGGTCCACGGTTGCCCGCGTCAGGCGAGGCCCCACGTCGTAGTACAGCGTGAACTGCACGTGCTGCACGTTGCGAAGCAGGGGCGCCTCCTCCGGGTCGCCGACCGGCAAGCCCCCGGAGAACCGGGTCCGGACGTTCCACAGTTCGAACGGCGGCCCGCCCTCGGCGATGACCCACGACGGCGCGTCGCGGCGTTCGAGGCGCGTCACCTCCGTCGGAACGCCCGCCCCGTCCCGTGCGCTCACGAACTCCAGGCTCGGCGGGTCGGGCACGAGCACCGGCGTAAGGATCGGGTTCACCGGGTAGGGTCCGAACTCCTCGCCGTTGCGGATGAGCGCGCTGACCCGGTGCATCACCATGCGGGCCACCACGTGCGACGACGCGGACTCGCTCGTGGTCTTGTAGCTCTTGAAGCAGGCGTCCAGCGCGGAGAGCGTGGCGACGAGCAGCGTCGCGCTGATCGTGAGCGCGATCAGCAGCTCCACCAGGCTGAAGCCGCGAGCGGACAGACGCGCGGGACGAGGCTTGCTCACAGTTTGCCCTCCCGGTAGGAGTTCGGCACGGGCACGACGCCGAGGGGAAGCATGATGCCATCCGGCAGTGACATGTCGGGGTTGAACCGGAGGCGGACCGAGCCGAATCCGTGGAAGGGCACGGGCACCGCGCCGTCGTCGAGTTGCTGCTGGGTCGGCCACTGGTCCGGGCCGAGGTCGACGAACCCGTCGCCGTCGAGATCCCATCCGACGATCTTGACGCCATCGACCTCGGGCAGCGTCCAAGGGTCGAGCGATTCGTGCTCCCCGTCCTCGGGGCCGAGATAGCCGAAACTGGCGTTGAAGCCCGCGGGGTTGCCGAGCGGGTTGCCGTGCGGATCCTTCAGAGGCCCCGCGCCGTACTCGGGCTTGAAGGTCAGCAGCAGCGCGCCGTCGATCTCGGCGTTCCCGCGCACGTCGAGCACGCCCGCAATGATCGCCCCGCGCAGGCGCACGTCCTGATCGGCCGGGCTGTTGAACGTGCCCACGTCCACCGAGAAGTTCGGCAGCATCATCGACGATTTCTCGATGTGCTCCAGGTCGTGCTGCTCGGGGTTCAGGTCGGGCCGCGAGGGGTGCTCGGTGAAGAATCGGGTGCGCCCGGTAAACTGCATCTTGTTGCGGACGTGCGTGTACTCGGCCGGCGCGTCGCTCACGACAGACCCGACGATCAGGCAGTCGTGGAAACGAAGGTTGTTCGAGTAGAGCTTCGTGTCCGTGACACGGGTCGGCACCACGTTCTTCACGCCGTTAATCTCCCGCGGCACGTCGATCACGAGCGGGTTCGGCAGCGCGGCGTACGCCTCCTCGGGATAGAGCATCACGTCGCTCGCCGGGATGTCCCCCTTGTCCACCGGCTCGAACGCCATCAGGAGCATCTGGTTCGGCGGGCGGGCTTCATCGGGCAACACCGCCTCGTCAAGCGGCGGGCAGTCGAGGCACCCGTCCTCTTCATTCCACTCGTCGAAGTCGTCGCCGAACACCCAGCGCGGCCGCTCGGGTACCGGCCTGCCCACGCTCGGATTGAACCGCATCCGACCGTAGAACGCCCAGTCGATCTGCGGAGCGCCGGGGTCGTAGCCGTGGTTCTGCACGTGCGTGCGCACCCACGTCACGCCGACGAACGTGCACCCCTTGAAGAGCGCGTTCAGTCCCATCGGGATCTGCACGTCACGGAAGACCATGTGCTCGAAAACGGGCCGGTAGTACCAGTCGGCCGCGTTCGGCGAGCCGAGCGGCATCGGCTCGTAGTACGCCGTCTGCCAGTTGTCCGGCAGGCCGTCGAGGTTCAGGTCGGGGTCGAGTCGCAGGTACCGCGGCAGGTACTGCGGGTTGTCGGGATCCCCGTCGGTCGCGCCTTCAGGCTTCGTTTCCTCATACGTCGGCAGCGAATCGACGCTGATCCCGAGTTGCTGCGCGACCTGCTCCCAGAACCCAGCGCCATCGGCCGCGTTGTGAAGGGCGGTCTCCGTCCCCGTGAACGAGCCGGCAGTCACCTCAGGGAGCAGGTTGTCGTCGGCCTCGTAGACCCTCGGCGACTTCTGCTCGCTGGGCCGGATCGACCCCAGGAGCCGAGGCTCGTAGTCACCCCGCTCGGCCCGCCACGCGGAGTCCTGCACTCGGAAGACGAGACGCCCGTTCACCTTGACGTACCGGTCCATCGCGTCGATGTACCCGTCGAGGTAGCCGAGTTCATGGTCGAGGTAGACCTTGACCTGGTGGCCTTGCTCGTTGGTGATCCACGCCCAGTCGAGCAGTTCCTCGGGCGGCTCGCCCTCCGGATCCCACCGGCCGTTCGCGTTGTGGTCGAGGAAGCCGTAGACGCCGTTGCGGTTCCGGTCGGCGTTCGAGGTGTCGATCAGCCTTGCCAGGTCGGGGTCGATCACGTTCCCTTCCGCGTCCACGAACTCGGTCGCGATATGCACCCGGCGGTCGTCGTTCGCGTCGAAGTGGTTGATGAAGATGTCGAACTCGTCGACGTAGCCGTCCCCGGTGACGTCGTGGAACGCGGTCCACGGCTCCGGGTCCGAGTCATCGCCGACGTAGCTGTTCGGGATCGCGCTCCCTTCCACCGGGTGGCCGACACGCAACCGGTTGTCGCCGTCCACGTCCGCGGCGGCGACGGCGGCATAGAACGCATCGAGTTTGTTGTCGAGCAGCGGGTCAAGACCGTTGAAGTCGCACCGCATGATGAGCGGGTCGCCGTGCTCGAACTGCACGTCCTCGTACCGGACGCCCAGGTCGCCCACGATCTGCACGTTCTTCCCGATCATGATGCGACTCGGGCTGATGACCGCGTGCCCGACGCGCTTCACGATCCGGAAGTCGCGCGTCATCGTCCGCGTCATCGGGGCGCGGTTCGCCACGAAGTGATACCCGATCACGATCACCCGGACGTCGGTCCCGTTGGCGAGCGGCGCGTAGATGATCTGAAACGCGGGCGGCGGGACCGATCCACCCGTAGGCGAGAGCGCGACAAGCGGCGTGACCACCCAGCCCGTGCTGCGATAGACGTTCAGGTCCGCGTGTGGCCAGGCGTCCGTGATTGTCGGCACGGACGGGTCGCCCGCCGAATAAACCACGATGTTCTCGTCGCGCGCGTGCGCGTTGACGAGCGCCTCCGCGATGCCGTCCGGATTGTCGCCGCCGTACCCCCCGGGCGAGGGCAGGATGATGTGCTCTCCGTACGAGCCGAGGTTCCCGTCCCAGATCGCGTGCCCGAAGGCCTGGTCGATGTCGCTCCGCGAAACGATGAAGCGACCGGCCGCCTCCGCGAGCCTGCGCTCAGCCAGCGCCATGCCCGTCTCTGCCACACCCATCGCGTGCATGACCTGCACGTGCGTCTCGGCCGTGCGGACGTTCCCGCGGCTGGCGATCGCCATCGCCGCGACCAGCGAGCCGAAGAGCACGAGGAACATCATCGCCAGCACGGACGCGACGCCGCGCCGGGAGCGCGGCCGCATCCGCCCGCCTCGCCCCTGCGCCTGTGCTGTCAGAAGTTCGCCGTTCACGCTCACTCCTCGCTCCCCTCGCCCCGTGACATCCCGCCCTTGTCATGGCACGACCCACGACAGGCGCGCGACCTCCATCGCCGACCTGCCCGGCGGGGTGTACCAGACGATCACCGTGACGCGCACAGGGAAGGCGTCGACCGCGATCGCGGGCAGTTCGCCGAACTGCGACTCGCGGTAGTACCCCTCCTCGCGCACGATCGAGTAATCGTGCGGCTCGACCTTCTCCACCAGCACTTCCTGCATCCAGCCCACCATCGGCACCGGCCGGCCGAGGTCGTCGAGCACGACGTTGCCCAGCAGGTCGAGCTCAGGGATGACCGCGCCTGTCGCGTCGATGGGACCTTCAAAGTCGCCCCCTGCGCCGAACCGAAGCCCCGCGAAGTCGTCCACGTCGTCGTAGTCGTCCAGCGTGATCTCGTTCGACTCCGGCCCGAAGACGATCGGCCCGCCCTCGCTGATCGGCATCAACCCCACCACAGGGTCGTGACGCGGCAGGTTCCGCATGTACTCGCGCACCTCCCCCGCCAGGAACGTCCCCGCAGCGGCGTGCGACGACCACAGGTTCGACTGCACGAACGCCTGCTGCGCCTCCACCATCGCCAGGATGCCCACCCCGATAATGACGGTGGTCATCGCGGTCTCGAGCAGCGTGAACGCCGGCGCCCTGCCCCGGCGACGCGCGGCCCTCCGGCCGGCCTGCGGAGCGTCCATTGGCCATCCCTCCCGCGGCGCGTTCGGCCGCCGGAGCGTCCATCGGCTATTGCACGAGCTGACTCATCTTGAAGATGGGCAGAATGATCGCCATCGCGATGAATCCGACGATTGTGCCCATTACGAGGATCATGACAGGCTCGATCATGCTCGTGACCGCCTTGATCCGATCCTTCAACTGCTTGGCGTAGAACGTGCTCACCTCGTCCAGCACCTCGCCCAGCTTACCGGACTCCTCGCCCGCCGAGATCATCTGCACCACCGAGCGGGGAAGCAGCCCGTCCTTGCCCAGCGGCGCGGTGATCTTCTTCCCCTGCTTCACGCTGCTGTGCACACGGCCCCACAGCCCCTTGTAGAGCTGGTTGCCCGAAATCTCCCCCGTAATCGCGAGCGTGTCGAGCATCGGCACGCCGGCGTTGATCAACTGGCCCATCGTCTGCAGCGAACGGCTGATGTAGAGCGAGCTGAACATCCCCCGAAGCACCGGGATGGTCAGCTTGAGCTTGTCGATCCAGAACGACCCGACCTCGGTGCGCGCCCCGACGTAGAGCAGCCCGCCAAGCCCGACCGTCGCGCCCACCACGATCGGCCAGCGCGCGACGAGGAACTTGCTGATGCTCATCAGGAACGTCGTCGCCCAGGGCAGGATGTCCTCCTTGCCCTCGAACACCGTGTAGAACCGCGGCAGCACGAACGTCAGCAGGAAGATCGTCACGCACACCGCGAGCGACCCGATGATCCCAGGGTAGATCGACGCGCCGATGACCATCTTCCGCGTCTCGATCTGCTGCGCGATGTACCCGGCGATGCGGTCGAGCATCTCCGCGAACGAGCCGGACATCTCCGACGCGCGAACCATGCTCACGTAGAGCGGGCCGAAGAGCTTCGGATGGCGGGCGATCGCCTCCGAGAACTGCTTGCCGCTCTCGACGTCCTGCTTCATCCCCATGATGACGCGCCGGAAGGCAGGCTGTGTCGTCTGCTCGGCAATGCCCTCCAGCGCGGCACGCAGGTTGATGCCCGCGCGGATCATCACCGCCAACTGCGTCGTGAAATCCAGCACGTGCTTCTGCGAAGGCTTCCGTGAGTTGAGCCGCTTTAGGATGTCGATGAACCCGCCGTCGGAATCCTCCGTCGCTGCCGTCGAGAGCGAGACGACGTGCAGCCCCTGGGCGCGGAGCGCGGCCGCCGCTCCCGCGACGCTGTCCGCCGCGAGCGTGCCGGCCTGCACCTGGCCCGATGAACCGCGCGCCTGGTAACGGTACTGGGGCATGGGTCAGGCGGCCAACTGGCGGGCGAGCTTGTCCGGATGCACCGCCTGCGCGACCGCGTCCTCCTTGCTGATCATCCCGTTGAAGTACAGTTCCGCGATCGACGTGTCGAGGCTGCACATCCCGATCGCACGGTTCGTCTCGATCACGTTCGGAATCTCGAACGTGCGGCTCTCGCGGATCAGGTTCCGCACCGCAGGCGTGCACAGCAGCGTCTCCACCGCCGGCACCATCCCCGGCCGGTCGATCCGCGAGAACAGCGACTGGCTGACGACCGCCTGCAGCGTACCCGCGAGCATCGCGCGAATCTGGTTCTGCTGCCCGGCCGGGTACATGTCGATGATGCGCTCGACCGTCTGCGAGGCGTTCACGGTGTGCAGCGTACTGAGCACAAGGTGCCCGGTCTCCGCCGCGCTGATGGCGAGCGCGGTGGTCTCGAGGTCGCGCATTTCGCCGACCAGGATGATGTCCGGGTCCTGACGCAACGCGTGCTTCAGGCCGCTGGCGAATGTCGGCATGTCCTGCCCGAGTTCACGCTGCTCGATCAGGCACTTCTTGCTCTCGAAGGAATACTCGACGGGGTCTTCGAGCGTGATGATGTGCTTCGCGTAGCGCTCGTTCATCGCCTCGATCATCGCCGCCAGCGTCGTGGACTTGCCCGAGCCGGTGTCGCCCGTCACAAGCACCAGCCCGCGCGGCAGGTACGTCAGCCGGGCGATGACCTCCGGCAGGTTCAGGGCCTTCAGCGGCGGCACCTTGCTCTTGATGGCACGCAACGCCATGCCCACGCACCCGCGCTGCATATGCGCGTTCACGCGGTAGCGGCCGATGCCCTTCAACTCGTACGAAAAGTCCGCGTCACGCTGGCGGTCGAACGTCGCCTGCGCCTCCTTCGGCGACATCTCCCGGAACATCGCCAGAACCTGCTCGGCGTCGAGCGGCGGCGACTCCATGCGACGCACCACCTGGTGCACGCGGATCGTCGGCGGGTGCCCCGCCACGAGGTGGATGTCCGACGCGTCCGCCTCGTGGGCACGGCGGAGAATCTCCTGGAGTTGCACGGCGACCTCCCTCGGCCGGCGCGCCCGCCGACCGCGCAAACGCAGCCGACCGGGAGCGCACGAAACCGAGGGTTCATCGGACAACCCGGCTCCGCCCTTCATGCCGAGCGATCGGCCTCGCCAACCGCCCGCTCCGCCCCGGGCCGCGGACCCGCACAACCGTTACAGACCGCTCCGCCCGAACCGACCGAGGTCAGCGGCCGGCCCCGGACCGGCAATGCGCACACCATGACCCAGCATCCATCGGATCGAAGCCCGCAGACGCGAGCGAGGCGAACGCACGCGCCGGAGCCGCCGCAGGCGGCAGAGACGCGAGCCGGGACTTGAACTCTCGCTGGAAGCGATCCTCGTGCAACTGGTACTGGTCCGGACGATCCTGCGTGTAGGCATACTCGCCGCGGAGAAGCCTGTTGATCTGCTCGATCCGACGCTCCGGGTACGGGTGCGTCGAGAAGAACTCCGGCGGACGGCTCCCCTCACCCGCAGCCGCCTGCAGGATTTCCTGCACCTGGCGGGCGCCGAGCGGGTTGTACCCGTTGCGAACCATGTACCGCACGCCGAGCGCATCCGCCTCGAGCTCCTGGTCGCGGTTGAACTTCAGCAGGTACCCCTGCCCGCCGAACCCGACGACGACGGGCACCGCCGACTGCAACCACTTCTCGTCGCTCTGCGCAGCCCCGACCGCCGCGCCGACGACGAGGCCCTGGACCAGCATCGCATGGGAGATGCGCTCGTTGGAGTGCCGCGCGGTGACGTGCCCGACCTCGTGCCCGAGCACCGCGGCAAGCTGGGCCTCGTTCGTCATTCTCGCCGCCAGCCCGCGCGACATGAACACCTTGCCCCCGGGGAGCGCGAAGGCGTTGATGACGTCGGAATCAAGGAGCGTGAACTCCCACGGGAGCGACGGATTGTCCGACTCCGTCACCGCCGCGAGCGCGTGCCCGATCCTTGCCACGTACGCCTGCAACTGCGCGTCCGCGACGGCCCCCCCGTACTCGGAAGCCAGTTCCGCCTTCGCACCCTCGCCCAGCGCAATCTCGCGCTCTTTGCTCAGGAGCGTCATCTGGGAGCGGCCCGTGGTCGGGTTCGACGAGCAACCCCACGAAAACGCCGCCAACGTCGCGAGCACGATCAGTCCGAGCCGTCCCCGTGTCATCGGTGCATCTCCCTTCGTCGGCCCTACAGTGCCCCACCGGCAGGGCCAGCCATGAATCATCTACAGCCTACCCACTCCGCGGATGCCGCGCCCCCGCAGGCCTGGACCGATGCCGAACTCGCAGATCCGCACGCGAACCCCGAGAAGGCCGAGCGCGTGCGGCGCATGTTCGCGGCGATCGCACGGTCGTACGACCTGAACAATCGGCTCCATTCCTTCGGCCGCGACCAGGCCTGGCGCAGGCACGCCGTTCGGGCTGCCGGCGTAAGGTCGGGCGACGCCGTCCTCGACGTGGCCTGCGGAACCGGAGATCTGACACTGCTCTTCGCGCAAACCGAGGCCGCCCGAGTCGTCGGGCTTGACTTCACGCCGGAGATGCTCGACCTCGCCAACGCCAAACGCGCACGCCTTGCCACTTCCGTTCAGCCCGAGTTCATCCGCGGAGACGCGCAGAACCTGCCCTTCGACGACGCCTCCTTCGATGTCGTCTCCATCGCCTTCGGCATCCGCAACGTACAACGGCCCGAGCAGGCGATCGCCGAGTTCGCACGCGTCCTTCGGCCCGGAGGACGACTCGTCATCCTCGAGTTCGGACAGCCGGGCTTCGCCCCCATCCGATGGCTCAACAACTTCTACTGCGGCTGGGTGATGCCCCGTACCGCAACGCTCATCAGCCGCGATCGCTCGGGTGCGTACCGCTACCTGCCCCGCAGCATCGGGTCATTCATGCCTCGACTGGCCATGCTCGACCTGCTCAACAGGTCTGGCTTCCGGGACGGCGCCTCGACACCGCTGACTTTCGGTGTGTGTGTGTGCTACCGCGCTGTCAGAGTCGGGGCCTGAGAGGCCCCACCGCGTTTTCTGGGGCTGGGGATTGCGAGCGCGAAGGTCTTTATCGGACTCCGCGCCCGTGCTCGAAGGTCCGACTTCTGCGCCTCGTTCTCGCCTCACGCCCTGTCCGCCCTACAACCGATCGTCTCGGGCGTGATCGGCGAGGGCCGACGCCCGGTCCGGGAGGGCCGGACAACCCACTCCACCCGTCCGCGGCGGAGCCGTGCCGGATCGATCGTGTACGGAGACTCTCCCCCATGAACCACGAGTTGTTGACGGAGCGGTTCTTCGAGGCGCTGATCAACGGCGACCGCCCCGGCGCCCGCGCTCTGATCGAAGAGGCCTCTCTCGCGGGCTATACCCCACGAGACCTCGTGACCGACCTCTACTGGCCGACATACGACCTCGTGCAGCGGTTGTACCGCGAAGACCAACTGACGACGCTCGCCCACCGCCTCTCGACGAGGCTGCTCCGCGTGCTCGTGGACCAGACCGCCTCGTGCCTCGGACGCGCCAACGCAATCCGCCGATCCGTCTTCGCGTTCTGCGGACCGTCGGACGCGGACGAACTCGGGGCCCAGATGGCCGTGGACATCCTCGAATCCGAGGGGTTCGCGGTGACGTTCGCCGGAGGCGGAATCGCCACCGACGAGATCATCGCCGCAACCAACGAGCGGCGGCCCGGAATCCTCCTCATGTTCTCCTCCGCTCCTCAGGACCTTCCCACCATCCGAGAGGTCATCGACCGCCTGCGCGAAATCGGGGCCTGCCCCAACACCCAGATCGCCGTCGGCGGGGGAGTCTTCAACCGGGCCGAGGGCCTCGCCGAAGAAATCGGCGCGGACATCTGGGCGTCCGACCCCTTGGAACTCGCCCAGGCACTCATCGTCCGTCCCGCGCAGCGCGCGGTCGCCGAGCAGCGAACCGTCGGCCGAAACCGCCGGGCGAAGGCGGCGTGAGCTGGATCGTCCGAGAACTGCATTCGTAGGGCGGGGCGGGTCCGGTGGCCCGCCCCGTCTGTTGCGCATCCGTGACGGGTCGAGAGGGAACAAAACCGCAAGTTAGTGCGTATAAACATGCGTCGGCTGGCTCTCAGCGACATGCCAGCCGGATTCCGAACGGGCAACCGCCCGGTCGTCCCCCGGGTATAGTCGCTCCGGGAAAGGGCTTCACATGGACCGCGCCCAAGAACGCCGCCTGATCCGACGTGCCGCCGCCGGCGACAAGCAGGCCGCCGAGGCCTGCATCCGTGCCCATCAGCAGAGTCTCTATGCCTACATGCTCCGACTGTCGGGTCGGCCCGACGTGGCGGAGGACATCGTGCAGGAGGCGTTCGTTCGCGTGCTGACAAGCCTCGACCGGTTCGACGACCGCTACCGGTTCTCGACCTGGCTCTTCACGATCGCCCGCCGCCTGTATGTCAACGCCTGCCAGAAGCACAAACCCGTCTACGAGTCGGACGTGGTGGGCGGGTGGCATTCTTCCGGGGACGGCCCCGAGTCCCCGGTGATCGATGCTGAGGTTCACGAGAACACCCGCGACTCCCTGCAGGCGGCGCTGCTTCAACTGCCCGAGGACCAGCGCGAGGTCGTGATCCTGTTTCACCAGCAGGACTGGCCGATCGCCCTGATCGCGCAGCACATGGGCATGCCCGAGGGGACGGTCAAGAGCCATCTGCACCGCGGTCGTCGGCGTCTTCGGGTGCTGCTGGAGGCCTCGGAGCGAGACGCCGCACGGGTCGAGGAGGCGTGGCGTTGAACGATGACCATCGCCAGCCCGATCGTCGCTCCCGCGAAGAGTGGGTGGACGAGTTCCTCGATCGGCGCGCTGACGACCCCGAAGCGAGGGCCATCTTCGATCGGCTGCGCACAGACCTCGACGCCTGCCGCGAGTTGGCCAGTCTCAAGCGGGCGACCGACGCCCTGCGTTGGCAGCCCTCCGCGCCCGACCTCGCCGCTGACATCCTGCACAGCGTGCATCGCCGACGCCGGTTCCTGCCGGCTCGCCTCCGGCGAATGGTCACCGTCGGTCGAGTCGCGGTTGCAGCCGGCGTCGTCTTCGCGATCGGAGTAACCGCTCTTGCCCGTCGGCACGGGCCCGATCTGGCCTTCACCCCGGAGCCTTCGCACATTTCCACGCTCGTCGTGAGCAGCACGCACGAAGCGCGCGAGTGCGCGAAAAACATGGTCACTGCCATCGGCACGATCCGGGACGATCTGGCCGCCCCTGTGGCTCAGGTGGTCGTTGTCCCAGTGCCCGCGAGCGACGGACCACAGCGGTATGTCCGCTACCGCTCGAACTCGCTCGCCTTCGATGTCAACCGTCAGCCGCTCTCCGTCTCCTGGCAGTCCTCGGTGCCCGTCGTCGGCGGAAGCGGCGCGTCAGATTTCGCCGGCTGGGGGTTCTACGCGGACGATGCCGAAGCACGGGCCGTCCGGCCGACCTACGCCTCGCGGCGCGTCGCTCCGGACCTGATCCGAGCCGGATTGTTCTTCGAGTTCCTGCACGAGCCGGCACCAGTCCTGCCCGACCGCTTCGAGCGCGCCTCCCGGGACATCCGCTGATCGCTCCCCGGCCCGAGAACCCGCTCTCAACGCTTCCCACTGCCGCTTTCGCCCGGGTTGCCGGTATCTTCGTGCGATGGGCGTGCTCACTCTCGAACCGCCAGCCTCGAAGTACGAACGGACAGCCTGTCGCCGCCGGCGTCTCCTCGCTCGGCTTGCGGCGGTCGTCTTGCTGCACGCGCCCGTAGCCGCCCAGCCGAGCGCTCCCTACGCGGCGGCAGTCGCGCTGCCGGCGCAGGCCGAGATCGCACTCGTCCTCGACGGGGCATCGCGTGTCCGCACTTCGCCCGCCGGAGCGACGCTGAGTTCGGCCTTGGCCGATGCGGGGCTGCTCGCGGAGTCCAACCGAGCCTGGGATGACCTCGCCCGCGTGCTCGGACTGCGGCGCGAGGAGGCCCTCGATGCGCTGCTCGGCAGGCGAGTCGTGCTGGTGATGACGGGCCTCACGGCGGATTCCCCCACGGGATGGGCGATCGCCGCCCAGGTCTCGCCGGAGATCGAGCGGCGATTGCGCGCTGGGCTTGGCGCGGCGCCCCGCCAGGTCGTCGCCGGTCAGCCCATCCTGTCGGTCGAACAGGGCCGATACGAACTCGCTTCGGCAGTCTTCAGGGATGCCGGCGCTTCGCCGCTGCTCCGGGACGATGGACGCGCCGGACCCGTCGCCCTCGTCTTGCTTGCACCCGCGGGCAACAGCGCTCTCTTTGACGCGATGCTGCCGCTGGTGCAGGGGAAAGCCGTCGAGACACCCTTCGGCACGTCGCTGAACCCCGCGGCATCGCTCCGCGAATCCGACGGCCTGCTGATCGCCAGGCTTTCCGCCGCGGAAAGCGCCAAGGATCGCTACGCAGCAGTCGCCTTGCACGCGCATCCGAACGCCTGGAGCGCGGACACCATCGCATGGCCAGCGAGGCTGTGGCTGTCCGGTGTCGAAACCGAGCGTGTCAGCCCGTGGTCGCGTCGGGCCTTTGATACCGTCTCGAAGGACTCGCTCGCAAGCGTGGTCGGCATCTTCGGCGCCGCAGGCCCTCCGGCCGAACTCATCGCGCTCGCTGGAACGGCGGCTCATCTGGCCTGGCCCGACGGACTTGACGCGCTCCCGGCCGGAAGGGCGATGCTCACCGTCCACGGCCCGGAACCCGACTCGCGCGATCCGTTCGGGCTTTCCGTCTCTATTGCGATCCAGGTCCGAGACGTCGAAGCATCGGCCAAGACCTGCGATCGAGCGGTCGCTCGCTCACTCGCGGTAGCCGGGCGCGACGGCGCAGCCGCTGACCTCGGCGGCTTCATGCCCGGCGCGGTTCGCACGGCGGAAGTAAGCATCGCCCCCGGACGCACGACGACGATCGCCTGGGCATTCGAGCGAGATACCGAGCCGCGCAGCGCGGACTCCCCGAAGAGCGGCTGGTGGGTCATGGCCCTCGGGCCGACAAGCCATGCGCCGTCCTGCGCAACCTCGCTCGTTCGCAACACGGCGGCATCGTTGACCGAACGCGAAGACAAGCACGAGTCACGCCGAAGGATCAGCCTCGGCGTCGTCCGGCCGGCGCGGGCGGTTTCGTTCGTGACTCGAGGCGACGACATTCCCTCGGGTCCGATCTCCCTTCTGCGAGCAATCGACATGGCCGAGTGGGACGCCTGGATCGAGGGCGAGACGATCAGGGTTGTGTCCTCGGTGCGCTTCTCGCCTCTGCAGGCTCGTTGACCGGTAGACTGGCCGCATGGCCATGCTCCTCGGCATCGACGTCGGAACGTCATCCACCAAAGCGCTCGTCATCGACGACTCCGGCCGCGTCATCCAAAGCGCTTCTTCCCCGCACACGCTCGAACAGCCGCACCCCGGCTGGTCCGAGCAGGACCCACGCCAATGGTGGGCGGCAACCGTTGCCGCGACACGCGATGTCATCGGGCGGCTCGGATCGCGCGCGACCGGAATCGCCGCCGTCGGACTGAGCGGGCAGATGCACGGCTCGGTGCTGCTGACGCGCGAGTCGCTCGAAGCGACGGGCGAACACGCCGAGCCATTGCGCCCGGCGATCCTGTGGAACGACCAGCGCACCGCCGCGCAATGCGAGTTGATCGAGCGTGCGGTCGGCTCGCGACGACGCCTTGTCGAGATGGTCGGGAACGCCGCCCTGCCGGGGTTCACGCTCCCGAAACTGCTCTGGGTACGCGAGCACGAGCCGGAAGTCTGGCGGCGAACGGCGATGGTCCTGCTGCCGAAGGACTACGTCCGCCTTCGGCTGACCGGCCGTCCCGCGACCGACGTGGGCGACGGCGCGGGAACGCTGCTGCTCGATGTTGATCGTCGGGCGTGGAACGACGAGGCGATGCGCCTGTTCGACATCGACCCCGCAACGATGCCGCCGGCGCTCGAAGCCGCCGCCGCCGCAGGAACGGTGACAGCCTGGGCCGCCGCACAGACAGGGCTTCCGGCGGGCATCCCCGTCGCCGCAGGTTCGGGGGACAACCAATGCGGCGCGGTCGGTGCGGGCGTCGTCGAGGGCGGCATTGCGCTGGCGACGCTCGGCACCAGCGGCGTTCTCTACGCCCACGCGACCGCACCGCGGCGCGACCTCGGCCCGGACGAACGCTCCGCGGGCAGAATCCACACGATGTGCGCCGCCGACGGAGACGCACGCCACGCCGGACAGTGGTGTCTTACCGGCTGCATGTTGTCCGCCGCAGGCTCGCTGCAATGGGCCCGCGACAGGCTCTTCCCGGGCGAGAGCGTGGACGGGCTGATCGCCGAGGCCGCGGCCGCGCCACCGGGGTGTGAAGGGCTGGTCTTCCTCCCGCACCTGACGGGTGAACGCTGCCCGCATCCCGACCCGCTCGCACGCGGCGGGTGGATCGGACTGACGGCTCGCCATACACGCGCTCACCTCGTGCGCGCGGTGCTCGAGGGCGTAACGTTCACCATGCGCTCGATCCTCGACCTCTTCATCGAAGCAGGGATCGACGCGACCACCGTGAGGCTCGGCGGGGGAGGCGCTCGCTCCGAACTCTGGCGGCAGATGCAGGCCGACGTCTATCGCCGCCCCGTCGGTCTTCCAAACACCGAGGAAGGCCCGGCGCTCGGCGCAGCGTTGCTCGGCGGCGTGGCGGCGGGCCTGTGGGAGAGCGTTCCCGCGGCGTGCCGTGCGTGCATCCGCGTCTCCGAGACACGCGAGCCGAACACCGCGACCGCCGTTCGCTACGAGCCGGTCCGGCGGGTGCACGAGTCGCTCTACCCGCGCCTCCGCGACGCCTTCCACTCGCTCGCGTCTTGACGGGCGTTCAGCGGCGGCGACGGCGCCGCGCCCCGATCGCCCCACCGAGGCCGAGCGCACCGAGCGTGCCCGGCGCGGGCACGTGCTCGACCGTCACACGGACGTTGTCGATGCCCCACGACTCGTCGATGTAACCTTGCAGGCCGACGCCGCGGAAGTCGATGAGCAGTTCGGTCGCATCCGCCGGCAGCACGAACGGCACCTCAACACCCCGGTAGATCGAATCCTTCCACTGCGCGTGATAGCCCAGGTGCGCGGGGCCGACGTCGGGTGCGCGATAGGACTGCTTGCCGTCGGGGAGATTGGTGAACGTCTCGGAGAAGTGGACCTCGCGGTTGATCAGCACCTCGAAGTAGTCAGGACCGTGGACGCTGTTGTTCCCGTCCCAGGAGTCGATGATGTAGAGATCGAAGGTCACCAGCCCGGCGATGTAGGGCGTGCCTCCCCCGCCCCCGCCACCACCGTCGCCGTCCGGGATGTCGTCCCGCTGGCCGCGAGTGGGGTCGAGTTTCAGACGGATCGACTCGGCGCTCTTGCGACCGACGAAGCGGGTGAAGTTCGCGTGCGTGTCGAGCGTGGTGTTCGCGCTCCACTCCTTCCCGGCAGCCTGAAGCCCCTCGAAGGTGTTCTCGTACAGCGTGACCGGCTGGGCGAGGGCGGCAGCGGCAAGGATCGCGGGCGCAGCGGCCCCCGCAACGGCGAGGCGTCGAGCGTTCATCGGGCACTCTCTTTCCGGGTCGCCGCGCAACGGCGGCCGACTTCCGCCTACACCCTGCCACGCCCCCAGCCCCAACCCACCCGCGGGGAGGAACGGTCACATCGGCGGTTCCGGCTGTGACGCCTGCGCAAATCGGGCAAGGCGTGAGCGTCGGTTCGCGGACCCGCGCGCCTACACTCAGTCGCCGCGATCCACACGGCGCGGACCCGATCGGCCGTCCCGCCCCGTCCGCACACCCGCACGAACCGAAGCCCGCCTCAACCGCCACGGACGGCCCGCCCGTGCCCGAGGGCCGAGAACGCAGCCCGAGCCATGCCCACGCCTCCCGTCGCCACCGCCGAACGAATCCGCAACGTCGCGATCATCGCGCATGTTGACCACGGCAAGACCACGCTCGTCGATGAACTCCTCCGCCAATCCGGCATGTTCCGCGAAGGCGAACTCGACAAGCTCGCCGGCGGACAGCACGACCTCATCATGGACTCCAACCCGCTCGAACGCGAGCGCGGCATCACCATCCTCTCCAAGAACTGTGCCGTCACCTACCACGCACAGAACGGCAGCGACTACCGGATCAACATCATCGACACCCCGGGGCACGCGGACTTCGGCGGCGAAGTCGAGCGTGTGCTGCGCCTCGCCGACGGGTGCCTGCTGCTCGTGGACGCCTTCGACGGCCCCATGCCTCAGACCAAGTTCGTGCTCGGCAAGGCTCTCGAAGCCGGCCTGCGCCCCGTCGTCGTCATCAACAAGTGCGATCGTCCGGAGGCCGACCCGAAACGCGTCCTGCACGAGGTCTTCGACCTGCTGGTCGATCTCGGCGCGGAAGACCACGCCCTCGACTTCCCCGTCGTCTACTGCTCGGGGCGCGAGGGGTGGGCCTCGCCCACCCTCGACCGACCCATCGACGACCTGCGCGCCGGCGACCTCGGCCCCATCTTCGAGTCGATCGTCCGCGAGGTCCCCCCCCCGAGCGCGAACCCGGACCGCCCGCTCCAGTTCCTCGTGACGAGCCTCGATTACTCCGACTACCTCGGCCGCATCGCCATCGGACGCGTCGTGGCGGGGTGCATCCGTTCGGGACAGCAGGTCGCCATCGTGCGCCGCGACGGCAATGTCGAGGAAGGCAGGGTCGGCAGACTCCTCCGCTTCGAAGGCCTCTCACGCCAGGAGACCGACGAAGTGAACGCCGGCGACCTGTGCGCCGTGCCCGGCCTGCCGACCGTGGACATCGGCGACACCATCGCCGACCCAGAGTCGCCCGTCGGGCTTCCCCCGGTCCGCGTCGATGAGCCGACCATCTCGATGCTCTTCCGCATCAACGACTCGCCCTTCGCCGGGCAGGAGGGCAAGTACGTCACCAGCCGCCAGATCCGCGACCGCCTTCTCAAGGAGCTCGAGCGCAACGTCGCGCTCCGCGTGAAACCGGGCGAGTCCGCCGAGGAGTTCGTCGTCTCCGGCCGCGGACTGCTGCACCTGGGCATCCTCCTCGAAACCATGCGACGCGAGGGGTACGAACTCTCGGTCGGCCGGGCTGTCGTCATCACGAAGGAGATCGACGGCGTCACCTACGAACCGGTTGAAACGCTCGTGATCGACGCCCCGTCCTCCGCCGTCGGCGCGGTCATGGAACTGGTCGGCGGCCGGCGAGGTGAGTTGCGCAAGATGGAGCCACGAGGCGACGTCATGCACCTCGTCTTCGACGTCACCAGCCGCGCCCTGATCGGACTGCGCGGTCGCATCCTCACCGCCACCCAGGGCGAGGCCGTCATGCACCACCGCTTCGACCGCTACGAGCCGGTCAGCGGCGAGCGCATCCGCCGACCCGTCGGCGTCCTCATCGCCACCGAGGCCGGGCAGGTCACCGCGTACGCGGTCGAGAATCTCGCCGACCGCGGCATCCTCTTCGTCGCCCCCGGCGACCGCGTCTACACCGGCCAGGTCGTCGGCGAGCACAACCGCGACAACGACATCCCCGTGAACATCGTCCGCGAGAAGCACCTGACGAACATCCGGTCTTCGACCAAAGAAGCCACCGTCACCCTCAAGGCGCCGCGCCGTCTCACGCTCGAAGCCGCGCTGGAATACGTCGAGGAGGACGAACTGGTCGAGATCACACCCGAATCCGTCCGATTGCGCAAGCGCCTGCTGGACGAGGGCGAGCGAAAACGCGCCGAACGCCAGGCACGCGACCGGAACCGTCCGCCGCCCTCCTAACCCGCGCGAACCGTGCTGACGATCACGCATGCACCGTCCTGACAGCGACCGCGAGAGGCATGCGTTCCACGCGCCCTCGCCGTCACGGCCTACGGCGTCCAGCCGGGCAACGCCGCTGCCTGCTTCACCCACTTCGCCATCAGTGCCTCCTCGAACATGTCGTTCTCGTGGATGTCGATCCAACGAGCCTCCTTGTCCTTGCCCGCTCCGGGAGGCACGGGCCGCAGCGACGCCCCCTTGAAAAACGTGACCTTGACGTAGCGGTTGAAGACGTGGAACGAGAGGAACCAACCCAGCCCCTCGACGCCGTAGAAGGGTGAGTTCCACCGCACGGCCTTCCGCACGCCCGGAACGCTCCGCGTAATGACCGCATCGAGGCGGCGTCCAAGGTCGCTCTTCCAGCCCGGCATCGCGGCGATGTACGCCTGCACCGGCACGTCGCCGTCGGCCTTCGCAATCTGCGGGTTGCCGCCCGACAGAAGTCTCACCGGCCCGGACTCAGCCACCCCCCCCTTGGCCGTCTTTGTGGGCTTCCCGTTGCAGGCCGCCGCCGCCTTCACGATCGCCTTGAACGCGCGCCCGTTGATTGTCTCCCCTTCGCGGATGTCGATCGCCCGTCGTGTGTTGCCTTCAAGGCTCGAGTTGAAGAGGCCCGAGGGATCCGGCAGGCCAGCGCCCTTGGCAAACGTCAGTTTCACGACCTTCGTGTAGGCCTCCCCGGTGCAGACAATCCCGTTGTGCGACCATACCGGGTTGTTCCACTTCCACTCCTCCGTGATCCCCGGAACAGCATCGAGGATCATCGCTCTCATGCGCGCAAGCGTCTCTCCGCGCCATCCGCCCAGTTCTCGGATCCGCTCGTCGATGAGTCTCGCGGCGGGCGGACTGCTCGACCGCCCGGTCTTCTTTGCCACACCCCGCTTCGGCCTCGCCTCTGCCCTCGTCGCGGACTCGGGCGTGGTGACCGTTGTGCGCGGCTTGCCGGGCCTCGACGCGACCTTCCCCTTCCGTTTCGCCATGGTCCTTGACCTCGTTCGCCCTCGTCGTGACCGCTATCGGAGGGCCGTGCATCATGACCCAAGCCCAGCGACAGCACGCCCGGACCGTCGCGCCACGGTAGAGCCATCCCTCGCGTCACGCCACCGCTCGCCCCAGTCCGGACCGCCCGCCTATGCTCTCGACCCGTCGCGGGCCGGGTCCGAAGCCGGCTGTGCCGCCCCGATGCCCGCGCGGACGAGGAACGATCCATGCCCCAGTACGCCATCATCGAAGAATCCGGTGGCCAGCGCCGCGTCGCCGAGGGTGACACCATCCTGATCGACCTCCACAAGGGCGGCGAGGCCGCGGCGGGCGAGACCGTCACCTTCGACCGAGTCCTCATGGTCGGCGAAGCGGGCGGAAACGCCAAGGTCGGCACGCCCTACGTCGTGGGCGCGTCGGTCACGGCCCAAGTGGTCGAGCCGGTCGTGAAGGGTGAGAAGATCACCATCCACAAGTTCAAGCCCAAGAAGGGCTACCGCCGCAAGACCGGCCACCGCCAACGCTACACCAGCGTGAAGGTCACCGGCATCAAGGGCTGACCGCGAGGTCCGCGGTTACTCAACCGTCACGCTCTTGGCCAGATTGCGCGGCTTGTCCACATCGTGCCCCCGAAGCACCGCCGCGTGGTATGCCATCAGTTGAAGCGGCACCACCGTGAGCAGCGGGCTGAGCGGCTCGGCGCATTCGGGCACGTACAGCACGTCCTCGGCGAGTTGGGCGATCTCCGTATCGCCTTCCGTAGCCACGGCGATCACGTGCCCACCGCGCGAGCGCACTTCGGCGATGTTGCTCAGCACCTTGTCGTACTGTCGGCCACGGTTGGCGATGAAGACCGCCGGCATCCCGTCGTTGATGAGCGCGATCGGCCCGTGCTTCATCTCGGCCGCCGGCATGCCCTCGGCGTGGATGTACGAGATTTCCTTGAGTTTCAGCGCGCCCTCCAGGGCGGTCGGATAGTTGTACCCCCGCCCGAGGAAGAGCCAGTTCTCGCGGTCCACGTACTTCTGCGTCACGCGGCGGACGTGGTCGTCCTGCCCCAGCACGCGCTCCATCTTGTCCGGGATGGCGGACAACTCCGAGAGCATCGCCGCGCACTCCTCCTGCGACGTGAACTTCCGCCGCGCAAGGAAAAGAGCGATCATGGCGAGCGCGGTCACCTGCCCCGTGAACGCCTTGGTGCTGGCGACGCCGACCTCCGGCCCCACGCGCAGGTACACGCCGGCGTCGGTCTCCCGGGCGATGGTGGACCCGACGACATTGATGACGCCCAGCGCCAGCGCGCCGCGTTCCTTCGCCTCGGTCAGCGCGGCCAGCGTGTCCGCCGTCTCGCCCGACTGGCTCACGGCGACGACCACGCTGCTGTCCTCGATGATCGGGTTGCGATAGCGGAACTCGCTGCCGTACTCGACCTCCGCCGGAACTTTCGCCAGGTCTTCGAACAGGTACTCGCCGATCATCGCGGCGTGCAGGGCCGTCCCCTGCGCCACGAAGATGAACCGTCGCGCCTTGACCAGCTCCTTGGCGTACGCCGACAGGCCGCCAAGCACGACCTTGCCCTCGCGCTCGTCGATCCGGCCCCGGCAGCAGTTGCGGATCGCCCGCGGCTGCTCGAAGATCTCCTTCTGCATGAAGTGCTCGAACGAGCCGAGCTCGATCTGCTCGAGGTCGAGTTCGAGCTGCATCATGCGGGGCGTGACCTCCGCGTTGTCCACCGTCGAGGTGCGCAGACCCTCACGCGTCAGCTTGACGACGTTGTAGTCGTCCAGCGGGAAGGCCTGCGTCGTGTGCGCGACGATCGCCGCCGGGTCCGACGCGACGATGTACTCCCCAGCGCCGACACCGACCATGAGCGGCGAACCCTTGCGGGCCGCGACCAGCACGCCCGGCTCGTGCTCGCACACGACCGCGATCGCGTACGCCCCGGTGACCTCCCGGAGCGCGGCCTGCACCGCGCCCTCGAGGTCCACGCCCGAGGCGGGGTCGTACAACTCGCCGATGAGCATGGCGAGGACTTCGGTGTCGGTCTCGCTGGTGAACCGGTGGCCCTTTTCCTCCAGCCACGTGCGAAGCGTGGCGTAGTTCTCGATGATGCCGTTGTGGACGAGGGCGATGCCCGCCCGGTCGTCGCGGTGGGGGTGGGCGTTGGCCTCGGTAACGCCGCCGTGCGTGGCCCAGCGCGTGTGCGCGAGCCCGATGGTCCCGCGCATCTGCCCCTGCCGCTCGAGCCGTTGCTCCAGATCGGCCACGCGACCGACCGCACGGAGGGTGCGGAGCTTCCCGTTGTCGATGACAGCCACCCCGGCGGAGTCGTACCCGCGATACTCGAGCCGCTTCAGCCCTTCGATCAGCAACGGAAGAGCCTGACGAGACCCGATGTAGGCGACGATCCCGCACATGGAGCGATCCTCCCTCTCCCCCCACTATCGGCCGCATGGGGGCCACAAGTCGCCCCGGAGACCAACCAGAGAGTCCTACGCCCACCAAAGCATCCGGGATCGTGCCGGTCACTCGCCCTTCCGCCCGATCGCCACCCTACCGACCCGGCAAGTCAATCAGGAAAGCGCAGCGAGCAGGTCGTCGGCCGTCAGGGCGGTCTTGATCTCCCGAATCTGGACTCGCTTGACCCTGCCCCGGCCGGACGGGTCGTGCCCGACGACCACTGTGCCGCGGGAAGCGACGTTCAGGTCGGGCCAGTAGAACCCGTAGGCCTTGCAGACGTGCCGGTGCATGTCGGCGAGGAGGGTCTGCTTGAGGCCGAGGCTTTTCGCCCAGGCGTCGTGGGCGAAGAACGAGTCGCAGGAGATACCGACGACGGTCGCGCCTTTGCGGGACCACCGATCGAACTCATCCGTTACGCACTTCATCTCCGCCGAGCACACGGGCGAGAAGTCGAGCGGGTAGAAGCAGAGGACGACGTCCCCCTTCTTCACATGGTCGGAGAGCCGCCACTCCTGCCGGTTCTGGTCGGTCAGCATGAAGTCCGGGGCAGCCTCGCCCACGGAGATCGGATTATCGCGCGGCTTGAGGTGTTCGTTTGCCATGGCTCGTTCTCCCCGGAAGATCGGACCGCCTTGCGGGGCGATCCTGAGGCGGTATCCTAGCGGGGCGGGGCGGAGCCTCGCGGAGTTCCGGACGGAGGAGGACACGCCGTGCAGGGACGCGCCATGCAGACGGAACCCACCCTCGAAGCACGCTATGCGGAAGTCCGCGAGCGAATCGCACGGGCTGCCGAGCGGAGCGGGCGCCGGCCCGAGCAGGTCATCCTGATCGCCGTCACCAAGAACGCCGAGTCCGACGACGTGCGGACCCTGCTCGAACTCGGGCACCGCGACTTCGGCGAGAACCGCGTCCAGCCTCTGCTCCAGCGGCAGGCCATGGTCGAGGAGTTCGCGGCGCGGCTGCGCGCGCTCCCCCAGGCCCGCCAGGGTCGGGCCGCGCGCGACGCCGAGGCCGTGCTCACGGGTCGAGCGACGGCCGGCGACACCCCCGGCCCGGTCCGCTGGCACATGATCGGCCACCTGCAACGCAACAAGGTCCGCCGGATCATCGGCTCGGTCCGGCTTATCCACTCGGTTGACTCGCTCCGGTTGGCAGAGGAAATCCAGACCGCGGCCCTGAAAAGAGACACGCCGGTTGAGGTGCTCGTGCAGGTCAACTGCTCCGGCGAATCCCAGAAGTTCGGCTGCCCGATCGCAGCCGCTCTCCCGCTGGCCGAGCAGATCGAGACGATGGTCAACGTGCGTGTCCGCGGCCTGATGACCATGGCCGCCTACTCCGACAACCCCGAGGATGCTCGCCCGGCTTTCGCCCGATGCCGTGAGCTGTTCGAGGAAATCCGGACCACCGGCATCGGCGAGGGACGCTTCGACCTGCTCTCGATGGGCATGACCGGCGACTTCGAAGTCGCCATTGAGGAGGGGGCGAACCTCGTGCGCGTAGGCACCGCCATCTTCGGACCGCCAAAGCACGACGACGGCGGCGAGGACTGAGGCGCGTCAGGCCCGGGCCATCGTGCCGCCGCGCGACCTCGTCCTCTCCATGTAGGCCTGGAGGTTGCGTCCGGGGCAGGCGGTCGGCTTGAGTTCCTGGTGCGTATAGACCCGCGAGACCGGGACGCGATACCGCTGCATCTGCGCCGCCACGAAGTTGTCGAGCGCGGAAATCGACTCGTTTGTCGGACGCTGGTTGTCGTAGTTGCCCAGCACCACGATGCCGAGGTTGTTGCGGTTGTTCTCGCCTCCGGCGTGCGCCCCCTGCAGCGAGAGCGGACGGGCCTCCCAGACGCGCCCCGACGGATCGATGACGTAGTGGTACCCGATATCGGCCCACCCGTTGCTGTTGACGTGGGCGGCGCGGATCGCCTCGATGCGCCGGGCCGCCGCGGCGTCGCTGGTCGCCGTGAACGGCGTCATGCCGTCGTGGTGAATCGTGATCCGGTTGATGCCGCCCATCGGGTCGGCCCTGGAAATGATCGGGCCTTCGCGGGTCCACGCCGAGCGAGGGATGACTCCCTGCACCGGGGCCTGTCCGGCCCGTTGGCGGCGCCACTCGTCAAGCCAGCCGGGCTTGTGCGACACGACCTCGGGCGCGGGGCGGTCGTAGACCGGAGCATCCGGCAACGGCCGGCGACGCTGGGCCGATCGCGTGGTGCCGCACCCGCCGAGGACAAGACCCGCCCCGACGATCGACGCGCCGAGAACAAGACCGCTCCGCACGATGTCACGCCGCGTGATTCCGTCCATAGAGACTGCTTCCATCGGTCGAAAGGCTCGCGGGCGTGCAGGAAGCGGCGGCCATGCCGCGCGGGCGCGCCCCATGGCGTGGATCGTACCATCCGCGCGGGGAGCGTGCGGCCCGAAAAGACGGAATCCGGCACGCCTTTGCGCTACTCTTGCACCCCATGAACCCGTCTGATAACCGATTCGTCTCAAACCCGCTGGGATGGGCCGCGGCGGGCCTGCTGGCAACCCTCTCTACCGCCGCCCCCGGGCAAGATGAGGCCGCTCCGACCGAGGCCGAGGCCGCCCTGGCCGAGCCGGACGTGGTCTGGTCCGGGTCGGCGAGCCTGGGCCTGCACGGGGCGTCGGGGAACACCGAGCGGCTGAACGTCAGGGGCGATCTCGCCCTCTCCCGCGATACCGCACGATTCGAGACCGATTTCTCGGCTGTCTACTCCTACGCGACCGAGGAGGGTACCGAGAGCGCAAACCGCTTCGATACGAAACTCCGCAACGACTGGCTCATCGCGGACTCGCCCTGGCGGTACTACGCGCGAGCACGCTACGAGTTCGACGAGTTCCAGGACTGGCGACACCGGGTCTCGGGCGGACCCGGCGTCGGATACCTCTGGAGCAAGACGGAGTCGCTCTACTTCCTCACCCGGGCAGGCATGGACCTCACCCGCGAGTTCGACGGTGTGGACAACACCATCACCCCTGAAGCCGTCCTCGGCCTCGATCTGCAATACAACCTGAGCGAGTCGCAACGGCTGGTGTGGGTATTCGACTTCATGCCCGACGTGTCCGAGTTCGGACCGTACCGTTTCGAAACCAATGCCGCACTCGAGCTGGACATCGACAGGTCAAACGGGCTGTTCCTGCGAGTCGGCGTGGAGGACCGCTACGACTCGACGCCCGGACCGGAGAAAAAGCGCAACGACTTCGTCTACTTCATCACTCTCGGCTGGAAGATGTAACGCGGCCGAGCATGAAGCCGAACGGAACATGAAGCGGAACGGAGCACGAAGCGCAGGCGAACGCCCGCTCACGAACGAGCCGCCCTGTCACCCCCCGCCCCGCACTTCCTGCAACCACTCGCACCAGACGCTCAGCACCAGCAGCATGTACAGCCGCTGCGAGTGGTCTCGGCCGTGCCACGGGTTGATGCTCTTCTCCCCCGCCGCGTCGTGCTCGCGGAGCATGCGGCGAACAAAGCCCAGGTTCAGTTCGATCCCCGCCTCTGCCAGCCCCGGAAACGGCTCGGTGGATTCCAGGTGGTCGTAAAGCAACTGCCGCATCCCGCCGTAGTCGGTGCGGAACCACTCGCCGATCGGGATGGCGAAGCCCATCTTGGGACGATCGACGATCTCGGCGGGGAGGTACCTGCGGGCGACGGCTCGGAGGAGACCCTTGCGCTGGCCGCGGGGCATGAGCCGTTGAACAGGCAGGGCGAGCGCTGTCCGAGCAAGCGCGGAGTCGAGGAACGGCGATCGCAGTTCGACGCCCGCGGCCATGGACGCGGTGTCCACCTTGAGCAGCAGATCCCCCGGCAGGTGGTGTTCCAAATCGTACTCTCTCGCATCCAGCGGGCCTGGAACCTGTGCGGATTCCAGGTCCATCGCTCGACCAGGCCGATCCATGAGGCGATCCGCGTCGGCGCGAGGAAAGATCGCGAGCAGTTCTCGATACGCCTGGGATGACCCGGCCAGGCCTGCAAGGAGAAACCGAGCGGCTTTGTCCGCGATCGACTTCGGGTTTTGCCTGGGCAAGCCTTTGACCAAGGGACAAAGCAACGGCGAAAGCCCGGACAGCACCGCCGGGAGTTCCAGGAACTTCGCGGAGACGTACCGCTCGTACCCAAGAAACATCTCGTCCCCCCCATCACCGGAGAGCAGCACGCCGACTTCGTCCGCCGCGGCCCGGCACGCCCAGTACGTGGGGAGCAATGAACTGTCGCCGAACGGCAGGCCGATCGTGGTGATGAGGGTGACGAGATCGTCCGCAGGTTGCGCGTGGGCATCGATCGTGAGATGCCGGGTGCCGAGCCGCGCAGCCACGGTCCTCGCGTAGTTCGACTCGTCGTAGCGGTCATCGGGCATGCGGACGCAGATCGTGGTGAGCGGCGCTTTGTTCATCGCCTCGTTCGCAAACTTCGCGACGAGCGAGGAATCGACACCGCCGGAAAGCAGACATCCTACCGCGACGTCGGCTTCGAGCCGCCCGCGGACCGCCTCGCGCAGCAAGGCCTCGATGCGATCCTCCGTCTCGCGGCTCGGGCCTGGAACGGGCAGTGAACGCTTGAATCTTCCCACCCGCCCCGGGCCGAGTCGGCGATGTGCGATCGCCGACGCATCCTGCAACGCGCCATGCACGCTCATGAGGCAGGCATGCGGCGCGAGCCGTAACGCCTCGAAAGGTGTGCGCCGCGCGTGGTAACCGAAGCGAATCCACTCGCACAGGGCGTCCGCGCTCAACGCATCGTGCCCCTCGCCGGACGCGATGATCGACAGTGCCGCGGGGACACTGGCGAACACGACGAAACCGCTGGGTTCCGAGTCCAGGATGCACAAGGGCTTCTCGCCGAAGGCATCCCGTGCGGCGACAACCACGCCGCTTCCCGCGTCCCAGACGAGCCACGCGAACATCCCCTCGATCCGGTTCTGGACCTCCGCTCCCCACTCCCTCCACCCATGCAACAGCACCTCCGTGTCGCTGTGGTCGGTGAAGAACTCGTGTCCCACGGCCTCGAGTTCGCGCCGGAGTTCGCGGTGGTTGTAGATGCACCCGTTGAAGACGACCGCGGCCACCCCGGGACCGCACTGCGAGCAGACCTGCGCACGGACCGGTTCGTAGCGGGCGCCTTCTCGCGAGATGACGGCGGGCGTGTCGAGGAAGGGAAAGGACCGCTCCCTCACGGGCGCGGCTCGTTCCGACGAGCGAGGGGGCAAGGGCGCGCCGATCACCATTGGTTGCGCGCCGCCGATATGGTCGATGATGCTCAGGCGGCGGTGGACGAGCGCGATGTCCACGATCTCGCCGCTCGCCCGCATGACGCGCTGGCGAAAGCGTCCGAACCCGTCGGGGCCGCGGTGCCTGACGGACTCGTCCAGCACGTCAAGCCATGCCTCGGGTATGGCGTCGAGCGTCGAGGGCGGAGCCTCGGCCGCCGACTTCCAGACTCTGAGCACGCCGCCGATGCCGCACATGATCGCAGAGGGTACTCTCTCCGCATGGCCGACCACCTGACTCTGCCGAGCGTGCAGCACGAGTATGCCGGGCTGCCGCGGCTGACGGAACTGCAGCTCTACCGCCGCCGCGAGACCGTCTTCCTTGTCCTCGCCGGCCTCTTCCTCGGCACGCTGGCGATGCTGAACATTCTCGGCATCACACGATTCATCCGGCTCTACGAGATCACAGGCACGGCATGGGTATTCGCGGTCGCGGTCGGCGTGCTGCCCTACCCGATCACCTTTCTCTGCACGGACTTCATCAGCGAGTTGTACGGGCGTGCCAGGGCGAGCCGCGTGGTGTGGGTCGGCTTCGTGCTCAACCTGTGGGTCGTGCTCATTCTCTGGTTCGGCGGGCTGCTCCCGGGTTGGGAACCCCGCGACCCCGCAACCGGCGAGATCGTACGCGATGCGGCCGGGCGCCTGCCGGTCTTCTTCGAGGTCAAGGCCCTGGCCTTCGGCGCGGTCGCGGCGAGCATGATCGCCTACCTGACCGCTCAACTCGTGGACGTCTACGTCTTCCACTTCTGGAAGAGCCTGACGAAGGGTCGGCACCTGTGGCTCCGCAACAACGGCTCGACGCTCGTGAGCCAACTGGTGGACACGGTCGCCGTCATCACCATCACGCACTACTGGGCGAAGGCCCTGCCGCCACCCGCCGAGGGTGTGCCGATCTGGCAGCACCTCGGGCTGTTCATCGCCACGGGGTACGCGTTCAAGGCGGTCTGCGCGCTCGTGGACACGCTCCCGTTCTACGTGGGCGCGCCCCGGCTGGCCCGGTATCTCCGACTGCCGCCCCCGACGCACTGGCCCCACCCGCCCGCCGCTGCGGCCGTAGAGTCGGGCGTCGGATAATGAGAGAGATGTGACCATGCCCGACCCGTACACGCCGTCACCGAAGGACAAGTTCACGTTCGGCCTCTGGACCGTCGGCAACAGCGGGCGCGACCCCTTCGGCGAGCCGACGCGCTCGCGATGGTCGCCCGCCGAGATCGTCGATCTGCTGGGCGAGGTCGGCGGCGTCCACGGCGTGAACTTCCACGACAACGACCTCGTGCCGATCGACGCCACCGAAGCCCAGGCGGAGTCGGTCAAGCGAGACTTCGCCGCCGCGCTGAAGCGAACCAAGCTGCGCGTCCCGATGGCGACGACCAACCTCTTCAGCGATCCGGTCTTCAAGGATGGCGCGTTCACCAGCAACGACGCCGAGGTGCGGGCGTATGCGGTGCAGAAGACGATGCGGGGAATGGACCTCGGCGCGGAGTTCGGTGCGCAGGTGTACGTCTTCTGGGGCGGACGCGAGGGGGCCGAAACCGACGCCGCGAAGGATCCGATCGAGGCGGAGGAGCGCTTCAGACGGGCGATGAACTTCCTGTGCCGGTACTCGATCGAGCGGGGATACGGCTACCGCTTCGCCCTCGAAGCCAAACCGAACGAGCCTCGCGGGCACATGTTCTTCCCCACGACGGGGCACTACCTCGCGTTCATCGGCACGCTCGACCACCCGGAGATGGTGGGCGTGAACCCGGAGGTCGCGCACGAGCACATGGCTGGCCTGAACTTCGTGCACGCCGTCGCGCAGGCCCTCGGCGCGGGCAAACTCTTCCACATCGACCTCAACGACCAGGAGTTCGGCCGTTACGACCAGGACTTCCGCTTCGGCTCCGCGAATCTCAAGCAGGCCTTCTTCCTTGTGAAACTGCTCGAGGAACGCAGGTGGGACGGCTACCGCCACTTCGACAGCCACGCCTACCGCACCGCCGACCGCGACGACGTGATCGAGTTCGCCCGCGGCAGCATGAGAACCTACCTGATCCTGCGCGAGAAGGCCCGGCGCTGGGCGAAGGACGGAGAGATCCGCTCACTGCTGCGCAAAGTTGCGCGTGAGTCGAAGGACGTGGATGCCCTGACGTCATCGTTCTCGCTCGGCAGGGCGGAGACGCTCCTGGGAATGAAGTTCCATCGCGAGAAGTTGTCGGCACGGCCGCTGCCATACGAGCGGCTGGATCAGCGAACCATGGAAATCCTGCTCGGCGCGGACTGACCTACCCCGCCCGCCGCTCGGAACTCACCCCCACCGCCTCGCCTCGTTGAGCCATCGGCTGCGTCTGCGGCAGCGCCTCCGCCGGCTCGGGCCAGCCGTTGTCCGCGAATCGTCCGGTTTTCAATCCCCAGATGGTGTGGACGACGCGGGTCACCATGATGCCGGTAGCAAACCCGATGACGAACGCCCAGCCGTGCGAGACGCCGAACGCCTCCTGGAGCGTGTACATCAGTCCCATCGCCGTCGTGTAATAGACCGGCGAGAGCATGGCCCGCTCAAACTGGATCAGCGATGCATCCTTGAGGAAGGACCGGGTCGAGCCGCGCGGTCTCGACCCTTTCCGCAGCGGCTTCCAGTGGTTCGCAAGCCAGTGCAGCGCGAAGTAGATCGCGACGTCGACGACCAGGTCGATCCCCCCGGCCGCCAGCGTCACCAGGAACGGGTGCTCGTCCGCCCCGATCCAGTTCCCCACCACCGTCACGGGCCACTTGGCGATCACGATCGCGAGCAGCCCCGCGGCGATGATGTTTGCGTTGATGTTGACGATCCGTTTGCGCTGGTAGTACTCGAAGAGCCGCTCGAACATGGGACGAATCCTAGCGCGGGTCCGGCTCCGGGCGGGCCGCCGCCTCGCCCCGGAGTCGATCGCGAGCGAGCCGGATGGCGCCAGGGTTCGCATCGCCGACGAACGCACGCCGCCCGGCTGCCAGCGCGGCCAGCGCGGTCGTCCCGCTCCCGCAACACGGGTCCAGCACGACGCCGCCGGGAGGACAGCAGGCCCTCACCAGCACGTCCAGCAACGCGAGCGGCTTTTGGGTCGGGTAGCCCGTCCGTTCCGCGGCCATGTTGTTGATCGAGGGGATAAGCAGCACGTCCGTGGCCTTCTTGGTGCTCCCCCTGAGGCGGCGGCTCGTGGCGCGAACACGCGGCGGGTCGAACCAGTACCGGTCCGTATCCACCGCGTAGAACAGGATGTCGTCGTGCTTGCGCGCGAAACGCCGGGCCGACGAGCCGCCAAGCCCATAAGCCCAGATCAGATGGTTGACGAAGCCATCCGCCCCGAACAGGCGATCGAGCAGAAGCCTGGCGTGGTGGCTGGTCCGCCAGTCCACGTGCAGGAGCACGCTCGCCGTCGGCTTGAGCGCGGGAATCGTGGCAGACAGCCGCTCCTCGAGCCACGCCACCCAGGCGGTCACCGAAGGCCACGAGTCGTCGAAGCGGCCCGATCTCCCCTCGCGCGCAGTGCCTGTATTGAACGGCGGATCGGCATACAGCAGATCGACACCCGCCGGCGGAAGCGCGGAGACCGCTTCCAGCCAGTCGGCGCACGCCAGCAGGACCGGAGCGTCACCAGGCGCGTCACCATCGGGCGTGGTCCAGACCGGCTGCATAGCGGTCAGGACGGCCCGACCGGGGCACGCCCCACCGAGATATAGCGAAAGCCCAGCGGCACGACGTCCTCGGCATGGTACAGGTTGCGGCCGTCAAAGATGACCTTCGACTTCATCAGCCCCGCCAGCTTCTCGAAGTTCGGGCTTTTGAACTCGTCCCAGTCCGTGCAGATCACGAGCGCATCGGCGCCCTTCGCGGCGTCATAGATGTCCTTCGCGACGACCATCTGCGATCCGATCTCCGCGCTCGCGTTCGCCCCCGCCACAGGGTCATAGCCCCGCACGATCGCCCCGTGCTTGAGCGCGGACCGGATGAGCGTGAGCGAGGGCGCCTCGCGGATGTCATCGGTGCGCGGCTTGAAGGCCAGCCCCCAGAAGGCGAGCGTCTTGCCACGCAAACCGCCGGACGCCGTGAAGTGGTCCGCGATCTTGCCGAAGAACCGTTCTCGCTGCCGGCGATTCACTTCGTCCACCGCCTTCGAGAGCGCCATGTCGTAGTCCGACTGCTCGCCCATGGCGATGCAGGCACGCGTGTCCTTCGGGAAGCACGAACCGCCGTAGCCGAGGCCCGGGTAGAGAAAGTGGTGCCCGATGCGCTTGTCGGCGCACATGCCCTCGCGCACGCGGTTGATGTCCGCCCCGTACAACTCGCAGAGGTTGGCCATCTCGTTGATGAAGCTGATCTTCGTCGCCAGGAAGTTGTTCGCCGCGTACTTCACCATCTCGGCCGAGAGCACGTCCATGATGAACACAGGGTGGCCATTGCGCACGAAGGGGTCGTAGATGTGGCGGAAAACCTTGGCTGTCCGCTCGTCCTCCACGCCCACGACCACGCGGTCCGGCTTGTTGAAATCGTTGACCGCGTCGCCTTCCTTCAGGAACTCCGGGTTGTCGGCCACGCTGAAGGGCACCGCCGGCCCCACACGCCGACGGATACGCTCCTTGACCGCGAAGGTCGTGCCCACCGGCACCGTGCTCTTGAGCACCACGATCTTCGGCTCCTGGTTGGGACCGAGGGCCGCGATGGCCTCCGCTATGTCGTCCGCCGCCTTCTCGACCTGGGACATATCCGTCCGCCCGTCCGCGCCCGTCGGCGTCCCCACGCAGATGAACACCACCTGCGCCTCGCGGTACGCCTCGTCCGGGTCGGTCGTGAACCGCAGACGCCCCGCGGCGACGTTGCGCACCAGGATCTCCGTCAGCCCAGGCTCATAGATGGGGCACACCCCCGCACGCAGTTTCTCGATCTTCGCGGGGTCCACGTCCAGGCAGGTCACGTCGTTCCCCGTGTTGGCGAAGCACACGCCCGTCACCAGCCCGACGTACCCCGTGCCGACCATCGTCATCCGCATCGCGTGTCCCTCGTGTGTCCTCCCCAACGCGGGCTTCGACTATAGGCGACGACAAGCCCCGCCCGACTCGCGGATCACCCTTGACGCCACCGCTACACTCCCGCCCCATGCCCAGGACCACACGCGGGAAGCGAAGCAGGTACACCGCCGCTACGGCCGATCGCCACGTCCTCTACGGCATCGCCGTGCAGGACGTCGAGTCCGAGATCGACTTCATCGACGAGACCTACCGCGAACTGCGGGGCAAGCGCGCCGGACGACTCCGCGAAGACTTCTGCGGGACCGCGAACACCGCCTGCGAGTGGGTGCGGCGCCGGCCCGGCAACCTCGCCGTCGGCGTGGACCTGTGCGCCGAGACCCTCGCCTGGGCGGAGGAGCACAACCTCGCCCGCCTCACGCCGGCGCAGCGGAAGCGCGTCACGCTCCTGAACCGCGACGTGCGCCACCCCGGCCCCAAGGGGCAACGCATGGACGCCGTGCTGGCCATGAACTTCTCCTACTGGACCTTCAACACCCGCGACGCCATGCGCGGCTACTTCGAGAGCGTCCGCGCGTCCCTCGCCCCGGGCGGAATCTTCTTCCTCGACTTCTACGGCGGCTCCGACGCCCACAAGGAGATGCGCGAGAAACGCGACTGCGGCGGCTTCACCTACGTCTGGGACCAGGCGAAGTACGACCCCATCTCCGGTGCCATGACCTGCCACATCCACTTCCACTTCCCCGACGGCTCCAAGATGAAGCGCGCCTTCACCTACCACTGGCGGCTCTGGACCCTGCCCGAAATTCGCGAACTCCTCCGCGAAGCGGGATTCTCCCGCGTCACCGTCTACTGGGAAGAAGCCGACGACGACGGCGAGGGCACGGGCGAGTTCTACCCGGCCGACGAGGGAGAGGCGGACTACGCCTTCATCTGCTACGTCGTCGCCGAACGGTGAGTCTCGCCGCTAGGGTTCACGGGGCGCGCGGGCCGCCCCGCGGGAAGGACGCCAGGGCATGAGGCAACTGGTCGAGATCGACGATCGGCTCGCGCCCGTGCAGCGCGTGCTTGCCGATGCGCTCGCCCGTGTCGAGTCCCGGTTCGACGCGCAACTCGGCTCGGACCTCCCCGCCGTCCGAGAGTTGTGCGCCCACGTCGAGCGATACCGAGGCAAGATGCTCCGGCCGACGCTTGTCGTGCTCTGCGCGCTGGCTGCGGACCCGAGAGCATCCCGCCGGCCCGAGACGACGCACGCGACCGCCGCCCATGTGACCGTCGCCGCCGTCTGCGAGATGGTGCATATGGCCACGCTCGTGCACGACGACGTGCTCGACGAAGCGGAGAACCGCCGCCGCGGCCGCACCGTGAACCACCTCTACGGCAACGAGGCCGCCGTCATCCTCGGCGACTACCTCATCGCGTCCGCCTTCGAACTCTGCACGCAACTCGACAGCGTGATCAGCGCGCGGCTCATCGGCGCCGTGAGCATGACCACATGCGCCGGCGAACTCCTGCAACTCCGCTTCCGCGACGAGTACTCGATCGACGAGGAAACCTACTTCGAGATCGTCGAGCGCAAAACGGCCGCCCTCATCGGAGCATCCTGCGAACTCGGCGTGCTCCACTCGGGCGCGAACCCCGAAACCGCCCGGCTTCTGGCCGAGTTCGGACGACGGCTGGGCGTCGCCTTCCAGGTGCAGGATGACCTGCTCGACCTGACGGGCGATGAGACCATCGTCGGCAAGTCCCTCGGCCGCGACCTCGCCAAGGGCAAACTCACGCTCCCGATGATCCACCACCTCGCCGGTGCGACTCCGACACAACGGGGGCGATCCCTCCGCCTCGCTGAAGCAGCCGCCGGCGCCAGCGAGACCGCCCACGACGCCGCGCTCGCACTCCGCGAAGCCCTCGACTCGACGGAGTCGATCGCGCACGCACGCGAAACCGCCCGCCGGCTCGCCAACCAGGCCCGCACCCTCCTAACGGGCCTCCACGACTCGCCCGCGCGAGAGTTCCTCGACAAACTCGCGACCGCCGTCGTCGAGCGCGCCTACTGACGCAACGCTTGTCACTGCGGCCATCCACCCGACCCGCGTACCCTCAACCGTGCGCCATCCCGCCGATCATATCTTCCACCACACCCCCGACTCCTTTCGCGCCTGGTTCACCGCCCGCGGCCTGCCCGCCTACCGCGCCGACCAGACCCTCGACTGGGTCTACCGCAAGGGCATCGCCGACCCCGCCGCCATGACCAACCTCGGCAAGCGCGACCGCGAACGCCTCGCCACCGAGATGATCTTCCTCTCCGGCGAGGTCGTCCGCCGCCAGACCGCCACCGACGGCACCGAGAAACTCCTCGTTGAGTGGACCGACTTCGACCACGCTCACAACGAAGCACGCCGTGCAGATCGCGAAGCGCAGGCGAGCGCCCGCATTCCACTTCCGCTCCATGTTCCCTCCCCCTCCGCCCGCCAGACCGAGTGCGTGATGATCCCCGTAGAGGCCTCGCGCGATGCCCGCTCCGCCGCTCGCCGCACAGCCTGCATCTCCTCGCAGGTCGGCTGCCCCGTCGGCTGCCGCTTCTGCGCTTCAGGACTCGGAGGACTTGACGGCAACCTCTCCGCAGGCCGCATCGTCGAGCAGGTCTGGCGATTGAACTCCCTCCTCTCCTCTTCCGATTCCTCTGCCTCTCTTTCAACTCCTTCTGGCGGGGCGACCGGGACGGCCGCCTCATCCCACTCCTCCGCTCCTTCCTCCCCCCCCCGCATCTCCCACGTCGTCTTCATGGGCATGGGCGAGCCCCTCGCCAACCTCCCCAGCGT
>JAANMY010000877.1_pt1 | contig 38370 bp, 32 predicted proteins | sample 7279691 | NCBI WGS metagenome assembly JAANMY01 (sample SAMN14094543, study PRJNA606508) | bioreactor metagenome | isolation source: A lab-scale SPAN reactor treating ammonium-rich wastewater day 388 | place: Ireland: Galway | collected 2018-02-07 | reverse complement strand
AGTCGATCCGACAAGCGCGAGCGCCGAAGTTATCCGTGGCCAGCGGCATCGACTGGCTGGAGTTGCGGGGGCAGGTGCACTTCGACACCGCCGAGGGAGGCCAGGTGATCGACCTGGCCCGCATCGTCTCGGCCGCTCGAAGCGGCAAGGGTTTCCTCGCGCTCGAGGACGGCTCGCTGGCGGCGATACCGACGCAGTGGCTCAACGAACACGCCCTGCTCACCAGCCTGGGGCAGGTCGTGGGTGATCACCTGCGGTTTTCGACCAGCCAGGCGGCACTGCTCGACGCTCTGCTGGCGGGCCAGGAGACGGTCGACTTTGACGAGCGTTTCCGCGAGATGCGGGCCCGCCTGAGCGGTTTCGATCGCGTCGAGCCCCTCGACGCCGCCGCCACTTTCCACGGCAAGCTGCGCACCTACCAGCGCGAGGGCGTGGGCTGGCTCAAGTTCCTCAGATGGTTCGGCCTGGGCGGCATCCTCGCCGACGACATGGGCCTGGGCAAGACGATCCAGGTATTGGCGATGCTCGACGCCCGTTACGGCCAGACCGGCATGGATGAACCGGGCTTCGGCGACAACGGCCACGGAGACGGCGGATCGGCGCATCGGCCTTCGCTGGTGGTCGCGCCGCGATCGGTGATCTTCAACTGGGTGGACGAGGCTCGCCGCTTCACGCCCCACCTCCGGGTGGCGGCCTACGCCGGCGCCGAGCGCGAGGCCATGCGCGAGGCGTTCGACAAACTGGACCTGGTTGTGACGTCCTATGGCTTGTTGCGGCGGGACGTGCTGGAACTGCGGCATTGCCCGTTCGACTACGTGATCCTCGACGAGGCCCAGGCGATCAAGAACCCCAAAAGCCAGAGCGCCAAGGCCGGGCGTCTGCTCGATGCCCGCCACCGCCTGGCGCTTACCGGCACACCCGTGGAGAACCACCTGGGCGATCTCTGGTCAATTTTTGAGTTCCTGAACCCCGGGATGCTGGGACAAGCTTTGGCCTTCTCCTCGCTGGTACGGACGGCCTCGACCGATCGCAGCAACCTCGACCTGGCCCGCCAGGCCGGCCGAGCCCTGCGGCCGTTCATCCTGCGCCGCACCAAGAAGCAGGTGCTGGCCGAACTGCCCGACAAGATCGAGCAGACGATCGTCTGCCAGATGGATGAGCCACAGCGGGCCGTCTACAACCAACTGCGCGACCACTATCGCCGCCTGCTGCTCAAAGGCGACACGGACAAGACGGCGACAGCCACATCGACGCCGGGCTTTGGTGGTTCGACAATGCTGGTGTTGGAAGCGCTTTTGCGCCTGCGGCAGGCGGCCTGCCATCCGGCCCTGATCGATGACAGCCGCGAGGATCTGCCCAGCGCCAAACTGGACGTACTCGTCGATCAGCTCGTCGAGCTCATCGACGAACAGCACAAGGCCCTGGTGTTCAGCCAGTTCACGTCACTGCTGACGCTGGTGCGCAAGCGGCTGGACGCAGCCGGCATCACGTATGAGTATCTCGACGGCCGCACACGCGACCGCGAGCAGCGGATCGCCCACTTCCAGCAGGACGAGGCGTGCCCGGTCTTCCTCATCAGCCTCAAAGCCGGCGGCCTGGGCCTGAACCTGACCGCGGCGGATTATGTCTTCCTGCTCGACCCGTGGTGGAACCCTGCGGTCGAACAGCAGGCCATCGACCGGGCCCACCGCATCGGGCAGACGCGGCACGTTTTCGCCTATCGGTTGATCTGCGAAGACACCGTCGAACAGCGCATCGCCGAGTTGCAGCAGCACAAGAAGGAACTGGCCGACGCCGTGATCGCCGACCGCGACAACATCCTGCGTCACCTGACGCGCGAAGATCTGGAAACGTTGCTCAGTTAGCCGGCCCCGCGCTCGACGGGCACGAACTGCTCGATCGACAAACCGAAACCCGCCAGGGCGTTGGGGGTGAACGGGTGGTCGGTGATCAGCCGCAGGCGGCGCAGTCCCAGGTCGCAGAGAATCTGCGACCCGATGCCGTAGTCGCGCTTGTCGACCGGCGGCTGCACGCCCGGCGTGGTGTGTCCGCCGCCGATGGTCGGCCGATCCGGCTGGATCAGAATCGGGTCGTCGGCCGCAACCGACTGAACCGTCTGTAGACGGCGCAGGAGGCCTTCGCCCATCTGGGCATGGCGCAAGTAGACGATCGCGCCGCGGCCGGCTCGCTGAATCATACGCATGGACGCGCGGAGCGTGCGGCCTGAAGGTTGCGAGACATCGTCGAACACGTCGCCGAGCAGATTGTGGCTGTGCATGCGCACGAGCACCGGCTCGTCAATCGGGATGACATCACCTTGCGGGCCCGGCCGGCCGACATCGCCGACCGTCAGGGCCACATGAGGCAAGGGATCGACGTCGCTCTCGTACGCCACAAGCTCGAAGCGACCGAACTCGTTTTCAAACGGCACCTGATCCACGCGGCGAATCAGCTTCTCGCGATGCAGCCGGTGACTGATGATGTCGGCCACCGAACACATCTTCAGATGATGCCGCGTGCAGAAGCCGTGCAGATCGTCGCGCCGCGCCATGGTTCCATCGGGGTTCATGATCTCGATGATGACGGCCCCGTGTTTGAGGCCGGCCAGCCGGCACAGATCGACAGACCCTTCGGTCTGACCAGCCCGTCGCAGCACGCCGCCGGGCCGGGCGCGCAGCGGCTGCATGTGCCCGGGCCGATCGAGGTCTGCCGGCCGGGTCGCGTCATCAACCAGCAGGCGAATCGTCTTCGAGCGGTCGGCAGCCGAGACGCCTGTCGTGAGCCCGAAGCGGGCGTGGGCGTCGACGGTCACCGTGTAAGCCGTGCCGCGCTGCGATGTGTTCACGCGGCTCTGCGGTTCGAGATCAAGACGCTGGCACAGTTCGGGCGACAGGGCCACGCACATCATGCCCCGGCCTTCGCGCAGCATGAAATTGACCACTTCGGGCATGGCGAACTGGGCCGGGCAGACGAGATCGCCCTCGTTCTCGCGATCTTCGTCGTCGACGAGCACGATCATGCGGCCGGCACGCAGATCGTCGAGGATGTCGGTGATCGGATGCATGGGCGGTATTGTTGGTCGGCGCGGCCGCCTTGTCGAACGTGGTGCATCCCCACCGCTTAAGTCGCCGGTAGCCGCAGCAGGCGATCAAGCCACGCCCGCTCCTGATCGTCAAGCGGACCTCGCACCACCGACGCCATGTTCGCGTCGATCCACGGAAGCGTCCGCATGCAGACGATCAACTGGTCCACCGCCGGATGAAACAGCGCGTCACGCAGCAGCATATCTGCCACGCGGCGCACGCGTTGGGCGTCGGTCAGCGCCGGATCAAGCGACGCGGCTCGCTGGGCTAGTTCATTCAATCGCCAGCCACGCACAAATGGCGAACACGCGCACGTTCGCCAGCCGAGCGCACGGGCGGCTTCGAAAACCGGATCGGCCCAACGCGTGTCCACGTTGCGAGGATGGACCATGAAGCCGAAGGGATTGTCGTTCGCGTACACGTCCAGGGCATCGCGCCCGGGCACCCAGGTCCCCAACTCGCCGACGCAGCCGTCGGCCTGCCACTGGCGGGCCAGATCGAGCTGCCGCGCGTCCTCGCGGGCGTCACCGACCGCATGCACCACGAGGGCGTCGATACGATCGACACGCAGTTCATCGAGCATACGCGGAAGGTGCTGCGGCTGGTAGGCGGCCGGTCCACCCACCTGGTCCTCGGGGCCGAAGGGTTGAAAGAAGTTCCACGCGATGATCCGCGCCTGGTCACGCCGCCCCAGTTGTGTCAGGACCCGCCCCAGGGCGACACGCTCCGGCTGGTAGGTCGTATCGAACCAGCGTATCCCGCGATCCAGGCAGGTCGCGACGATTCGCGCCTGCATGTCGCCGTCGGCGGCGGGGTCACTGCCCAACTGGGTGATGAAGGAATGCCCGCCCAGGATCAGCGGCACGACAGGTGGTGTGGATTCGGTGTTGCCGTTCCCTGGCGGTTGGCGTTGAGCGACCATCGACAAAGTCCTCGGCCCATCACGTCCTCAGTGGATCGCGTCGCTGACATCCGGCGTCAGGCGCATCAGCGTGCGTGGCGTGAACGGCATGTCACGGATCAGGTCGCGCACGTCGGCGGCTGTGACGGCCATGAGCTTTTCAATCTCGTCTTCCAACGGCAGGTAGGCGCGGTGGTAAAGCCAGTTGCCGCCGAGGCCGCGCATGCGCCCGAGCGGCGTTTCGCCCGAGACGGTCATCTGCGTGGCGATCTTGTTGCGGGCACGTTCGATTTCGTCGTCGCGAATATCGGCCCCATAGCCGTCGAGCGTGGCGAGCAACGTCCGCTCCACCTCGCCAGCTCGCTCCACGGCACAACTGGCAAACGCCACGAACGCGCCCGCGCCATCGAGCGGGTAGTGAGAAAGATCCGCCTCATCGGCAAGACCGGGATCCACCAGGGCCCAGTAGAGCCGTGACCCGTCGCTATCGCCCAGCACGTCCGAGAGCACCCGCGCGGCATAGCGGCGCGAGTCCTGCGCCGCGGGAGCTGGACACATCACCGCCAGATAATGCCGCCCCACGCGCTTATCACGGACCCACTTGTCCGCAGCGGTGGCCGAAGGCGCAGCCGTATCGCGGTCCACACCCGTCGGCCTCCAAGCCTGCGTGATCGACCGCAACTGCTCGCGGACCGCCCGCACGTCAATCCTGCCTGCGGCGGCGAAGACCATGTTGTCGGGACTGTAGCGGGCGTTGAAGTAGCCGCGCATCCGCTCGACGGGCAGATCGCCGACCGTCTGCCTGGTGCCCAGAACCCGGAAGCCCAGCGTGTGGCCGCCAAAGTAGGTTTCGAGCAGCGCGTCCTGGAGCCGCCACTGCGGGCGGTCGTCATACATGCCGATTTCCTCGATGATGACGTTTTTCTCCATGTTGAAGTCTTCCTCGCGCAGGGCCGGCCGCATCATGTCGCCCAGCAGGTCGACCACGCGGTTCTGAAACTCGGGCAGCACCTGCGCGTAGTAGACGGTCATTTCCTGGCTGGTGAAGGCGTTGTAGTTGGCGCCCAGCTCGTCAAACTCGCGGTTGATGTCATCGGCCGAGCGGCGATCCGTGCCCTTGAACATCATGTGCTCAAGGAAGTGGCTCACGCCCATGATGGGCGCCTGCTCATCACGCGAACCGGTGCGCACGAAGAAACCATACGCCGCCGTGTGGGCCTGCGCGTTGTACTCGGTCAGAATGGTCAGCCCGTTGTCGAGCGTCTGGTGGTCAAAGGTCAGGGCCACGAACGGACCTCCGTCAGGGATTGGCCACGCCGCTGGTTCGCACCGCACAAAGAAGAACAGGGCCGAGCGGCGAGGCTCGACCCTGTGAGATCACCGCAAGCGGGCCGTGGTCAGGCGATCACATCGTTCAGGGCCGCCTCGAACTGCTTCTTCGGCGTCACACCGACGAACTTCTGCGCCACCTGGCCGTCCTTGAAAAGCATGACGGTGGGGATGGCGTTGATCTGATAGTTTGTGGCTGTCTCACGGTTGGCGTCCGTGTCGACCTTGCCCACCTTGACCTTGCCCGCAAACTGCTCGGCCAATTCGTCGATGGTCGGGGCGAGCATGCGGCAGGGCATGCACCACTCGGCCCAGAAATCGACCAGGACGGGTTTGTCGCTTTTGACCACCTCGGCCTCGAAGTTGTCGTCGGTCAGTTCCAGGACGCCTTTGCCGGCCATAGTCGCACTCTCCTTGGGTCTTTGTGCGTCCGCATACGCGGGTTGACGCGATTCTAGGCCCGGTCGCGAGGCCCATCAACTGCGCGCTCGCCAGGTCACCTGATAATCTGAAGCAGCCGCAGGTTATTCGCGCCGCCGGCAGGCCAAGTGTCGCCAGCCCAGGTGCGACCCCGAGCTTCGTATCCTCGCCGCCGAGAAAGGTTATGAGCCAGTCCGCCCGTCCGCACATTCTGATCTTCAATCCCGATCAGTGGCGCGGCGATGTCATGGGGCACCTGGGTAATGCCGCGGCCATCACGCCCCACCTCGATGCACTGGCCGCAAGCGACGCCGTGAGCTTCCGCCACGCCTACTGCCAGAACCCGGTGAGCACACCCAGCCGCTGTTCGTTCATGACCGGCTGGTACCCGCATGTGCGCGGACACCGCTCGCTGCTGCACATGCTCCAACCCGATGAGCCGTGCCTGCTGAAGATCCTTAAGGATCACGGTTACTACGTCTGGTGGGGCGGCAAGAATGATCTGGTGCCCGGGCAGAATGGCTTCCACGCCTACTGCGACGTGAAGTTCCGCGACACGCCCGAAGATCACGCCCGCTGGGGCTACACGCGTCGGCGTTATCCGTGGATCGACCCCAAGGCGCGCGGCAGGCTCGGCGACGACACCTTCTACTGCTTCATGGCCACCGAGACCGGCGTGCTCGACAAGCAGGGCGAGGACATCTACCTCACCGGCGATTGGTGTTACACGCTCGCGGCTGAGGAACTCATTGACCGCTGGGGACGCGGGGCGGATGATCACAGCGGTCGGCCGCTGTGCCTCTATATGCCGCTGATCTACCCGCACGTGCCCTTCGGCGTGGAGGAACCGTACTACAGCCGGGTCGACCCGGTGAAACTACCGCCGCGCATTGCCGCGCCGCAAGACTGGCGCGGCAAACCGTCCATACTCCGCGAGATTCACAAGCGGCTGAATATGCAGGGCTGGACCGAGGACCGCTGGACCACGCTGCGGCGAACGTACTATGGCATGTGCACGCGGGTGGACGATCAGTTCGGGCGCATCGTCGCGGCGCTCCGGCGCGCGGGGATGTACGACAATACGGCCATTTTCTTCTTCTCCGACCACGGCGAATATGCTGGCGACTATGGCCTGGTGGAAAAGAACCAGAACACGTTCGAGGACTGCCTCACGCGCGTGCCGCTGCTGGTTAAGCCGCCGAAGGGTGTGGACTGCACGCCTGGCGTGCGCGACACGCTGACAGAGCTGATCGACGTGCCGGCGACGATCTACGAGTTGGCCGGAATCGACCCCGGTTACGACCACTTCGGCCGGTCTTTGCTACCGGTACTTGCCGATCCCCAGTACGAACAGCGTGACGCGGTCTTCTGCGAGGGCGGGCGGCTCATCGGCGAAAAGCACTGCCGCGACTACCACCGCGACGAGCAGATGTCGCCGCAACATCCCTACTGGCCGCGGGAGTATGCCCAGGATCAGGAATTGCCGCAGGTCGGGAAAGCCACCATGTGCCGCACCCGTGAATTCAAGTACGTACGGCGGCTCATGGAGCCGGACGAACTTTACGACTTGCGCAAGGATCCGGCCGAGCTGCACAATCTGATTGACGAACCGGCCTGCGCCCCCGTCGTGCAACGCCTGCAGGACCGGTTGCTGACGTTCTATCAGGGCACGTGCGACGTGGTGCCCCGCGGTATGGATCAGCGATAGGCAAGCGGCGCCCCGGCGAGGAAAGGATGAGGCATGGCGCGTTTCAGTCTGGCTGGCTCGTGGCGGAGGTCGGTCGCAGGTGTACCGATTGACCGGATCGCGGTACCCGGCTCCTATCCGCCTATGGGGCAATGCACACTGGATTTCAATTTCGAACGTCCGTGGCCGGCCGCGGATGAACAGCGCGTGTTTCTCGTAACTGAAGGCGTACTCGCGACCGCGGAATTCACGACCAACGGCCAGCACATCGGCGCCGCCGGGCCGTGGGCCCGCTACCGGTTCGAGCTGCCGCGTGGTCTTCTGGGCCAGCGCAACGTCATCGCGGCGCAGGTGCGTGACACGTCCGAGGGGTTTGGCCCACCGCCCGGACGCCGCTTTGACGCGGGCCTGGTGCGCACCATCTGGTTGGAGAACCGGCCGGCCGCCTTCATCGACGACGTGCATTTCCGGACTGAACTTAACGACGACTGCACCGCGGCCGCGTGCACCGTCGCCGTTACGTTCGATGGCCTGGTGCGGCAGGCGGCTGAGGTTGTGCTGACGGATGCGGCCAACGGCCAGGTCGCGGCCCGCAGCCGCGCCACCATCGACGCGCCGGCGCAGTTCACCGTACCATCGCCGCGTCTCTGGTCGCCGCAGTCGCCGGCCTTGTACCGTCTGACGGTGACGTTGCCAGGATCCTCGGACGAGCCCTGGAGCGAACAGGTGGGCTTCCGCCGTTTCGCCGTCGATGGTCGGGGGTTTCGCCTCAACAACCAGCCGCTGGTGCTCAAAGGCGTGTGCCGTCACGAGTTCACCAGCGCCAGCGGATACAGCCCCTCGCTCGACGAAGTGCGGCGTGAGCTGGCGGCCATCCGGCATGCGGGGTTCAACTATGTGCGGCTTGTGCATTCACCGCACGGGCCGGAGGTCTGCCGCATCGCTGCGGAGCTGGGCTTGCTGGTCAGCCAGGAGCCGGGCACCTGCTTCTACGATCTGTCGGATCCCGCGATTTACGGGCCGGCGTATGAATGCCTGATCCGCACCGTGCAGCGCGACCGCAATGTGCCGTCAATCTTCGCGTGGCTGATCTACAACGAGTGCGATCCCAACACGGATTACGCCGTGCGGGCTGCCGGCGAAGTGCGGGCCCTCGATCCCGGCGCGCTGCTGAGCTTCGCCGACTGCTCGGGCAAGCATGACCAGATCAAAGCGATGGTCGCGGCCGCCGACCTGAGCTACTACGGCATCAACGTCTACGACCCCTGGCCCAAAGCGTATCTGGACCGGATGGCGGTCTTCACCGATCGGCCGCTGGTCTTCACCGAATGGGGCGGGCTCCTGGCGATCGGCAATCCTCGCATCGCGAGCACGCTTTGTGAGACCTTCACGCGGCACGTGCAGCCCCACGCCGAGCCGCGCATGGCCGGATGCAGCTTCTGGGTGTGGGCGGATTACGAGGAGAAGTCGCGCCCGGGACCGGCGGCGATCGATGGCTGGACGGTCGAAGGTCTGCTCGACGGTCGCGGCCGCCCGCGGCAGGAGCTGCGCATCCTGTCGCGCATGTGCCTGGAGATGGACCAACCGCCGATCGTCCGCACCGCTGCGATCGAGGTGCTCGCGCAGCGCCCGCAGCGCGAGGGTGATTGGCGGCCGCTGTCGCTTGCCGATATTCCTGGAGATCAGCAGGCGATGCAACGCACGATCGACGAGCGCCGTGCTGCGCAGGGCGGCGCTGCGCCGCGTCTGGGCCGGCTGATGGTGGACGGCCTGGAGTTCCACTGCGGCGACGGGCATCCGCTGCTTCTGGGTCCATCGCGGCCGCGAATCACCATTCCGGTCGATCGCACGGTCAGCGCCCTTGCCGTGCTCGGCCACGTGGCGATGGCGGGTGGCTATCCGTCATCGAGCGTGCAGACGGTGTGGAGCCGCGATGCCGAACCGCCGCGGAAGCTCGGCGACCCGGCCTCGCAGTACGCGCTGGAGTTCGAGGATTGCATGGAAACGATTGCGCTGCGGCACGGTCTGGAGGTGCTGCGGGCCAACGACATCTGCCGCTGGTGGCGCACGGCGCCGCGCGGGCCGTTCACACGGCCGGTGGTGCGCGCCGTGGTGCATCCGTCGTTCGAAATTCTGCGCGTGGACCTGTGGGAGAGGCAGTGGGAACAGCCGCGGCGGCTCAAGGCTCTGCACTGGACGCTGCTGGACGGCGAATCGGCGCAGGCGATGTACGGTCTGAGTGTTCGCCTGGCCGAAAAGCGGTCGCGATAGACTTCATTCAGGCGGCGAAGCCTTCGGGCTGATCGAGGCCGAACTGACGAATTTTCTTGTAGAGCGTGGTGCGGTTGATATCGAGCTGGCGGGCGGTTTCCTGCCGGTTCCAGGCGTTGGCCTCGAGGGCGGCGAGGATGATCTGCTTCTCAGGCTCGATGAGAGCGTCCGCCAGCGGCGTGGGTTTCCACCCATCGGCCAGAGCGGGCGTGTAAAGGTTGCCCCCACCCCCGGCGCGTTTTCCGGCCGAGCCGCCCGCGGCCCGCGCCGGCGCGTCGTCGAGCACGGTGTCCGGCAAGTCGTCGACGTCGATCACCGGCCGACGGGCGAGCACGACGGCTCGCTCGATGGCGTTCTCCAGTTCGCGGACATTGCCCGGCCAGTCGTGACGTCGCAGGGCTTCCATAGCCGCGTCGGTCAGGCCGGTCACGGCCTTCCGCGCCTCGGATGCATACTTTTCCAGGAAGTGGCGGACCAACAGCGGAATGTCGGAGATGCGCTGGCGCAGGGCGGGCATCTGGATGTTGACGACGTTGATGCGGTAGTAGAGATCTTCACGGAAGCCGCCAGCCTCAACGAGTTGGCGCAATGACTGATTGGTGGCGAGGACGAAACGCACGTCCACCTCCACGGTCTGCGTCGAACCCAGCGGCTCGAAACACTTTTCCTGCAGGACGCGCAGCAGTTTTAACTGCAGGGCCGGCGTGGCGCTGTTGATCTCGTCGATGAAGAGCGTGCCGCCGTTGGCGGCGAGGATCTTGCCGGGCTTGTCGGCATCGGCGCCGGTGAACGCGCCCTTCACGTGGCCAAACAACTCGCTTTCCAGCAGTGTTTCGGGGATCGCGCCGCAGGCGAAGGTGATCATTGGCCCGGCATGGCGTGAGCTGCGGGCATGAATGGCCTTGGCGACCATGCTTTTGCCGGTGCCGCTCTCGCCTTCGATGAGCACCGTCGTGCGACTGGCGGCGACGGCCTCGACCAGGTTGTAGACCTTCTGCATCCAGTGGTCGCCGCCGATGATGTTGGACAGGGCGAAACGTTCGCTGAGCTGGCTCTTGAGGGCGTGGTTCTCGTCCACCAGGGTGTGCTGGCGCGAGGCACGCTCGACGGCCAGCTTCAGCTCTTCGTCGACGATCGGCTTGGTCAGATAGTCCACCGCGCCCAGGCGGACGGCCTCGACGGCCGATTCGATCTTGCCGTAGCCGGTGATGACGATCGCAGCCACCGATTCGTGGTTCTTGCGCAGGGCTTTAAGGAACGCCATACCGTCGCAGCGCGGCATATTGACGTCGGTGATGACCACGCCGAAGCGGCCGGCGACGCGATGGCCGTTGCCAGCCCTCTGATTGACTTGCGCCCCGCCGGTGGGATCAGCCGCCGCGGCCGCGAGCATCGCCAGCGCCTCCTGGCCATCGCAGGCGGTGGCCGCGCCGTAACCTTCACGACGCAGAAACTCCGCAAGGCTTTCGGCCACAATCGGATCATCATCCACAACCAGGACGCGCGTCTGGACAGCCATCTCAGGCGCTCCTCCGCAAAGCATCGGCGGGACAGCGCAGCGTCAGCATCGCCCCGTGCGGCTGGCGGTTGGCCAGCGAGAGATTGCCGCCGAGGCTTGTCGCGATCTCATGGCACAGTTGCAGCCCAAGGCCGTGACCGTCGGGCTTGGTCGTCCTGCCGGGCCGCACCTGCCCCTCGGCGTCGACCAGCGCAGGATCGATGCCCGGGCCGTCATCGCTGACGGTAAGTTCGAACTTTCCGTCGACAAGCACCGCGGCGACGTCGATCCGCGAACCGCGATGAGGATCGTCGGGCCGCTGACCGTCAATGGCTTCGATGGCGTTGCGCACGGCATTGGCGAGAACGGCGTAGAGCGGCCCCGCAAGCAGTGAGGCGGCGTCGGGGTCGAGATCGACATGCATCCGCACGCCACGTTTGTCGGCGGCGGGTGTGAGCAGGCGGACAGCATGGCCTGCGGCATCGGCGAGCGTTCGATTGTCGTGCTCCAGCGGGCGTCCCTCGTGCAGGCTGTCCATCCATCGCCGCAGCAGGTCGGCCATGCGGTTCATCGCGTCGTTGGCGGCTTCAAGACGCTGCAGGGCGTCGGCCTCAGCGTGGGCGGCCTGTGCGTCCACCATCTGGTCGCGCAGGCACGACAGGGCCAGGTCGACATTGCGTCGACCGCCGTCGATCAGGCTCGCCAGTTCATGGGCTATTTTGGCCGCATTCATGCTCAGCCCCGTCGCGTCAGGTGCGTCGGTCCCCGGTCAAGGTCCGACGTGGTGTGAAGGCAACATCCCAACATCAGAATCGACACGGGGCCGTCGCCGGTTAACCACGGCGGCCCGCGCGCGCAATGCGGGGTTGGGTTTGAACGGTCTGGGCGCGTTGTCCGGGAGCATCATGGCGGGGCAACCAGGACGTGACGTGGCGTGGAGACCACAATCAGGCGGCCGCGTCATTGGCGGTCGCCCCCTCGTCAGGCTGCGCCCCTGCCGAGTGGGCCAGGCGTTGGGCGCTCACCGCAGCCGCCTGAGTCCGCGAGGACGCCTGCCCGACCTGCGGCCAGTCGGTCCATCGCGACCGCTCCCAGAAGGGGCGTGCGTCGGCGGCCGGAGGTAGTTGCACCTGGCACTTGCGGATGTGCTGGCCAGCGGCCTTGCGCAGCGCCCGATCGATAAGTTCGAGCACCAGCGGCGAGTCGGGCCCGATGTCGGTGCCGATGACCAGGCGTAGCGTCAGATCTGCCCGGGAATGGGTATCGTCCACCAGCACAGCGGCGACGACGACGGCTTCGTCCAAGGCCACGAGGCTCAGCCCGGGATAACAGCGGACCAACCGTGCGAGGTTCGCCTCGGTCAGGTCACCCCGCCCGTCGCTGGCGCCCTGCATCCACAGCTCAAGCAAGGCCTCAAAATCAGCCGTCTTCAGTTCCCGGATTTCCACGGCCATAAGCTGGGCGCCGACCGCCCCACCGCACGCGGGACGAACCGGGCTTCTCCTCTCAACGCGCCTATCGACCCGCTTTGAATGACGGTGAAGCCTGCCGTCCGGCAGACGCGGCGGAGATGGTCCCGGTCAACCGTCTGTGCCGCTCAGGCAATCCGGACGTATCAGGCCAGCTCCATCGCCTGGGCGTCGCGGTCCGATAACCAGTCGCCGCTGGAGCGCTGGCGAACCGTGCCGTCGCGTTTCCACGACCGTTCGCAGCGTGGCTGGTCGCGCAGATCCACCACGCGCGGGGCGGCCGGATCGACATCCGCGACCCCGGCTGCCGCGGCGAACCGGCTGATGCCGCACAGGTCTGCCAGGTCCACGGGGGCGAACACCTTCAGCAGTCCTTCGGCGTCGGCGATCTCCAGACCCACGTCCAGCGGATTGTCGATGCCGCGCTGGGCCCGGGCGTCTTCGATGGCCTTGAGCCAGCCATCGCGTGCGGCCATGACGGCCGACCATTGTGCGTGCACCGCGACGTCGGCAGGCTGCGGGAACTCGGCCAGGTGCACGCTGGGCTGCGGCGGCGTGCGGCCTTCCGCGGTATGCAGGGCCGCCCACGCCTCGTCGGCGGTGTGCGGCAGCAGCGGCGCCAGCAGGCGCACCAGAGCGTCTGCGATGTCAAACAGGGTCGCCTGCGTCCGACGGCGGCGCGCACTATCCGCCTTGTCGCAGTAGAGCCGGTCCTTGGCGGCCGCGAGGTACACGGCCGACATCGCGTCGTTGCAGAAGTGATACAGCGCCGCCTGGGCGTCGCGGAAGATGAGGTTGTCGTAGGCGGCGGTAACGCGGCGGATCAGCAGGTGCAATTCGCCCAGGGCCCAGGCGTCGATGGATGCCGAATCAGCCTCTGTGAATGCGTAACGGTCGCGGGCGGGGTCGAAGTCGTAGAGGTTGCTCAGCAGGAAGCGCAGCGTGTTGCGGACCTTGCGGTACTGCTCGCCGGCGACTTTGAAATAGTCCAGGTCGACCTTGATGTCGTTGTCCGCGTTCAGCGACGCGGTCCACCAGCGGCAGACGTCGGCCCCGAAATCCTTGAGCAGTTCCTCGACCTCCAGGGCGTTGCCCAGCGACTTGCTCATCTTGCCGCCGTGCTTGTCGACCATGAACCCGTGCGTGAGCACCGTCGAGAACGGCGGCTTGCCGGTGACGGCCAGGCTCGGAAGCAAAGAGAGCTGGAACCAGCCGCGGTGCTGGTCGGAGCCTTCGAGATAGAGATCGGTGTGGGCCGGCGCGTCGTCGGGCCACGCCAGGCCGCGCTGCCGCATGCAGGCGTGCCACGATGAGCCGGACTCGAACCAGACGTCGAAGATATCGGTGCTCTTGCGCAGGCCCGGGCATGGCCATGCCTGGGCTTGGACGGCATCGCGCACCCATCGCGGCGCATCTTCGTCGCTCGCCGGATCGTAGCCCGCCAGCAGTTCCCCCGGATCAGCCTTGAACCAAGCATCCGAACCGTGCCCCCGGAAGAATTGCGCGACCGCCAGCACCGACGCCCGCGTCAGCAGCGGCTCGCCTTCGACATCCTGCGGCGCATAGAACGCAGGGATGGGCAGACCCCAGGCCCGCTGACGTGAGAGGCACCAGTCGGGCCGGCTCTCAAGCATACCCCGCATGCGGTTGCGGCCCCATACCGGGATGAAGGTCATTTCGCGTGCGGCAGTGACGGTCATGGCACGCTGCCGCAATGTGTCGGTTTCGCCCCCGGTGCCGACGGGCATATCGACGCCAACGAACCACTGCTCGGTGGCGCGGAAGATGACGGGCGTTTTACCACGCCAGTCGTGGGGATAGCTGTGGGTGAAGGTGTGGGCGTGAAAGAGGTGACCGCTTCGGCGCAGATGTTCGACGACCAGATCGTTGGCTTGCCACACGCGCTTGCCGCGCAGCCAGTCGGGCGCCGAATCGTCGAACGTGCCGTCCTCACGGACGGGGCAGTAGATTTCGAGTTGTTCGCGCAGACCGGTCTGATAGTCCTCTACGCCGTGGCCGGGGGCGGTATGGACCAGCCCCGTGCCGTCTTCGAGGGTGACGTAGTCGGCGGATACGACGCGGCCGGTGCGGTCGATGAAGGGATGGCGATACGCGAGGCCGACCAATTCGCGGCCGGGCACAGTGGCGTGTGGCTGAGGGGTCGAGGTGCCGCCGTGAGCGAGGACTTTGCCCGCCAGCTCGGCCGCCATCACAACGCGGCGGTTGCCGCCAAGATCATAAATGCCGTAGTCATAGCGCTCGTGCACCGCCACGGCGAGATTGGCCGGCAGCGTCCACGGCGTGGTCGTCCAGATCATCAGGTACACCGGCGCGTCAGCCGGCACGCCTTGCACTCTTAGCGACTGGAGGAGTTCGGCTTTATTTTCCACCTCGAACAGGACATACACGCTCGTGTCCTCGCGGTCGTAATATTCGAGCTCGGCTTCGGCCAGGGCGGTGCGGTTTTCGATCGACCAGTGCACCGGCTTGAGGGCGCGGTAGACCAGGCCCTTGTCCACCATGTCGGCGAAGACCTCCAGCACGGCCGCCTCGTAGGCCGGGTCCATGGTCAGATAAGGATGCTCGTAGTCGGCGAGGGTGAGCAGGCGCTGCATCTGGCCGGCCTGGAGCTTGATGAACTTGCGGGCGAAGTCGGCGCAGCGCTGGCGGATCTGCGGGGCGGCCAGGTCGCGGGCGCCGTCGCCCTTCTTCTGGGCCAGATCCTGCATGACTTTGTGCTCGATCGGCAGGCCGTGGCAATCCCAGCCTGGCACATAGGGGCAGTCGTAGCCCGCCATCGTCCTGGAGCGCACCACGAAATCCTTGAGCACCTTGTTGAGCAGGTGGCCCAGGTGGATCGAGCCGTTGGCGTAGGGCGGGCCGTCATGAAAGACGTACTTCGGCCGCCCCGTCCGCGCCGCCCGGATGCTCGCGTACAGGTCCATCGCCGCCCAGCGTTTGAGGCTGGCCGGCTCGTTCTGCACAAGGTTGGCCTTCATCGCAAAGGACGTACGCGGCAGGTTCAGCGTGTCCTTGTAGTTCTTCTTCTTGTCCGTGGACTGGGTCATGGTGAGGGCGCCTGGAATCGAAGGTTGCGGACATGACGGCGTCGACGTGCGGCCAACAAAAAAGCCCCGCCGACGGCAGGGCTGGCTGTGTCATGCGTGGATGCACCGCGTGCCCTACCGGTCATCGGGACCGATGATAATCAGGACGACGGCGGCGTGGGCGGCGGTGCGTGGCACGGCGTTTCAGTATAGCGGGGCTGGGGTCTGGGGTTTAGAGACTTTGGTCTTCGCCCCTTTCGTGAATCCGATCGGCCAATTCAAACCAGTTCCTGAAAAGGACGTGCCAGGTCGCGGAACGTCGCAGCCGGCATGCTGACCGTATCCCAGCGAGCGCTTCGGGATTTCATGTGGGCGGCGTAATCGTCGAGCCCGACGGCCAGCAGACAATACCAGCGGTCGCCGGCTTCAAAGACGTCATGAAACAAGGCTCCGTCGGGCGCACTCTGGCACCAGTAAAGGAAGGCAAATACCGCCTGAAACCCGTCGCCGAAAAGCGCCTGCCAGCGACGCAGGCTGGTGATGTCCTCGCGCGTCACCCAGTTCTGCATGCCGCGGCTGGCGGCCCGGTGTTTGCGGCCCTTGACGTCGACCAGCAGGTTTTTGCCTCGCTGGCTGTAGACCACGAAGTCGAAGCTCTTGAGGGCGCCCGGCTCTTGTCCGCCGCGGCCGTCCGCGCCCCCGCCACCGGCCGGGACAGGCCGATGCAGGGCCCGCTTGGCCTCGTCGACCGCCACGTAGGGGATCGCACGCTGGCGCAAGTAGCCCTCAAACGCCAGATCGTAGTGGAACCGCCGCTGGCACATGTCCGCCATAGTAGCCAGATTCCGCGCAAAATACGAGTATCACATCACAATCATATCTTCCACCAGGCCGCGATCCGGCCCCTCAGCCGCTGGACGGCCCCCCTCACATCAGGTGCCGCACAAGGTCGTCCAGGGCCACCTGCTCCTGCCCCCCACTGGCCAGATCCTTGATCGAGGCCTGCCCGTCCGCGACACCGTCGTCGAGGATCACCACCCGCGAGGCCCCGCTGGCGTCGGCTTCCTTGAGCAGCTTGCCCATGTTGCGGGTGCCTCTGTAGCTGAAGCGGGCATGGAGCCCGGCCCGCCGCAGCCGCGCCACCACGCCCGACGTCGCCGCCGCGCCCACGTCGGACGCCGCCACGATGAACACATCCGGCGTCGGCGCCACGTCGTCGGGTGCAAGTCCCTTGTCGAACAGAACATTGGTGAGCACCACGTCGCCCATGCCGAAGCCCACGGCCGGCAGCGGCGGGCCGCCGAAAAGCTCGACCAGATTGTCGTACCGCCCGCCGCCGGCCATCGCCCGTTCGGCGCCGGTGATCTCATGGATCTCAAACACCATGCCGGTGTAGTACGCCAGACCGCGGACAATACCCAGGTCATACTCGCACCACTCCCCGATGCCGAAGCCCCGCAATTGTTCATCGAGGGCTTCGAGTTCATCGAGCCGGCCCTCCATGGCGATTGACCGGCACAGGTGGTCCACGTCGCCGGCTGCGTACTTGCGCCGGCACATCTGCTCGAAACGATCGACGCGTTGCTCATCCAGTCCCAGCTTGGTGGCCGCGGCGGTGAACGCCTCGCGTTCCATCTTGTCGCGACGGTCGAGCAGATCGAACGCGCCAAGCATCTTGTCCTCGGCCACGCCGAGTTTGGCCAGCACCTGGCGCACCGTTTCGCGGTGGCTGACCTTCACCTTCACCTGGTCCGGCCGCAGGCCCAGTTCGGCCAGCAGGTCCACGAGCGTGAAGATGCACTCGGCGTCGGCGGCGGCGCCCTCGAGGCCGATGATGTCGGCGTTCCATTGCAGAAACTCGCGCAGCCGGCCGCGCTGCGGGCGCTCCGCACGGAAACAGAGAGGCAAGGCAAACCATTTGATCGGCCGGGGCAGGGCGCTGGCCTTGTCGGCGACCATGCGGGCCAGCGTCGGCGTGAACTCCGGGCGCAGGGCCAGTTCACGGCCGCCGCGATCCTCGAAATGGAACAACTCGCTGACGATGCCGTCGCCGCTCTTGACTTTGTAGAGATCCAGCGTCTCGAAGGTCGGGCCTTCGATTTCCTCAAATCCGTTGCGGACCGACACCCGCCGCCAGACATCGGTGAGATAGCGGCGCCATGCCATCTGCTGCGGGAAGAAGTCGCGCGTGCCTCGGGGTGCCTGAAACTTCATGTCCTGTGCCTGCGTTGCGCAATGGGTTTCGAAGAGTGGGCAAGTCGGTTCAACTATCTGACGGCGACCACATAGGCGACCCACGACGGGTCGGACTCGGCCTGCCTGCGACAACGGTAGACGCCGTTGCCCTCGCCGGTGTCCGGGTCCGTATCCTCCCAGTAGACATCCGCGCGGGAAAAGCCTGCTTCCAGCAGCAGTTCGCGTACCTCGGGCAACGTCCACAGACGCCAGTCATAGGTAAACGCCTTCTTCATCTTGCTGCCGTCGGCGAAGCGGAAATGAATGTGGTAGAGCCCGTCGTGGGTGATCGGATCAAAACGGGCCTGCTCCCAGACATAGCGGAAGCCGTTGACTTTGCGCACGTCCCTGTGGTCCTCGATCATGACTTCCGATCCGCCCATCATGTCGAGCACCATGACGCCCTCGTCGGCGAGATTGCGACGGGCAACCTCGAAGTAGCCGCGCAGGGCCTCGCGCGTCTTGAAGATAAAGAAGGAAAAATTCTGCGCCGCCAGCACATCGGCCTTGCGGGTGTGCAGCTTGCGAACGTCGTCCTGGACCAGCACGACGCGCGCCTGGGCCGCGGCCGAAATCCTCCCCAGGTTGTGCTCACGCCCCCAGGCCAGCGGTTCCGGGTCAAGATCCACGCCGATCGCTTCACGCCGGCTGTGGCTGACCGCCCACGCGCAACACACCGCGAAGGTGCCGCAGAAGTCCTCGCGCAGCACCATCGGACGCCGTCCGTATTCCTTCCTGAAGACGCGGTCGAAGAACTCAACCTCGCATTCGGGTTCCTGCACCGATTGCTGGTACAGATCGTACTTGTCGGCCTGCCGGGCCAGGGGTTGTTGTGCGGGCTTGGCGCCCCTGGCGGTCTTCCTGTCACGCAGTTGGGCTCTGGGCATCTGCACAATCTAGCAAAAAGCCGGGGCCCCCGGCCATCCGCCACTGGGGGGCGACGGCCACATGCTTTTTCGTCACAATGGATCGATGCGCATCATCGGCGGTATCCATCGCGGCCGCGGCATCCTGCCTCCCCCAGAAGGACACGGCGGCTCCGCGCGCACGCGACCGATCACCGACCGTGTCAAGGAAGCGCTCTTCAACAGTCTCATGTCGCGCAACGTCACCGGCCGGGGGACCGTGCTCGACATCTTCGCCGGCACCGGCAGCCTGGGACTGGAAGCGTTGTCGCGCGGGGCCGACTTCTGCGCTTTCATCGAACAGGACCGCAAGGCAAGGGGGCTGCTGGACCAGAACCTTCAGACGCTGGGGATGAACGAACAGGCGCAGGTGCTGGGCGTTGACGCGCTGTCGAGCCACTGGCTCGGCGCTCTGCGACACGCGACATACCTCCTGGCATTCTGCGACCCGCCCTACCGTCTTATGACCGAGCCGAACAGTGCCGAACGCGTTCACCGCCTCCTGGCCAGCCTGGCTGAGCGGATCGAGCCCGACGGCCTGCTGGTCTTGCGCACGCCGCGCGAGACGGCCCCCCAGGCGATTGAAGGTTTCTCGCCGCCGCAAACGCGCCTGTACGGCACCCAGGCCCTGCATCTGTACGAGCCGACGACATGACGGCAGCCGGGGGAATGCACATCTGGCGCGTCGTCGGCCGAAGCGGCCGCACGGAGATCGCACCCTGCTTTTGCCAGGGTAACAGGCCGCTTCTAGGATGAGGCTTTCACTTGCGACCTGGAGCGTTGCGCCCAGCCGATCCCTTGGGAGTCCGCGATGTTCGACACGCTTTCCGACAAGTTCTCCAGCGTCCTGCGCCGCCTTTCCGGTCAGGGCAGAATCTCCGAGGCTAACGTCCGCGAGGCCATGGGTGATGTTCGCACCGCCCTGTTGGAGGCGGATGTTCATTACGAGGTGGTGCAGGATTTCGTGACCCGCGCCACACGCCAGGCGGTCGGCGCGGAAGTGCTCGAAAGCCTCAAACCCGGACAGCAGATGATCAAAATCGTCTACGACGAATTGGTGCGTCTGATGGCCGGCGAGGAGGCGGCGGAAGCGTCCGGGTTCAGTGCGCCGGGCCAGTCACCGTTGATGTTTGTGGAGCCGGGGCCGACGGTCGTGATGATGTGCGGGCTGCAGGGCTCGGGCAAGACGACCACGTGCGGCAAGCTCGCCGCCCATCTGAAAAAGATGAATAAACGCGTCATGCTCGCGGCCGGTGACCTGCAGCGACCGGCTGCGGTTCAGCAACTCCAGACGCTCGCCAACCAGGTGCAGGCCGAGGTGAGCGGCGGCGGCGAGGCGCTGTTCTACGCCGAGCCTGACAAGGTCGCTGAATACGGCAAGGCGGTGGGCGCGGCCGTGACCGTCGCCCGCCATGCCGTCGAGCAAGCCCGCAAGCAGAAGTGCGACGTGGTGATTCTCGACACGGCCGGCCGCCTGCATATCAACGACCAGCTCATGGACGAATTGCGCAAGGTCGAAGCGGCCACGCAGCCACACCAGATCCTGCTGGTCATCGATGCGATGACCGGCCAGGATGCTGTCAATTCGGCCCGAGCCTTCAATGAGCAACTCGAACTGGACGGCGTGGTGCTGACGAAGTTCGACTCCGATACCCGCGGCGGCGCGGCCCTGAGCGTCCGGCAGGTGACCGGCAAGCCCATCAAGTTCATCGGCGTGGGCGAGAAACTCGATGCCATCGAGCCTTTCTACCCCGACCGCATCGCGTCGCGCATTCTCGGCATGGGCGACGTGGTGAGTCTCGTCGAGAAGGCTCAGGAGCAGGTCAGCGAGGAGGAAGCGCTCGCCCTGCAGGAGAAGATGGCCGCGGGCAAGATGACGATGGACGACTTCCTCAAGCAGCTTCGCTCGATCCGCAGGATGGGATCGATGAAAAGCCTGCTGGCGATGATGCCGGGCATCGGACAGCAGCTCAAGGGGCTGGACATCGACGACAGCCAACTCGACCAGACCGAGGCGATCATCAAGTCCATGACGCCTCAGGAGCGCGCGGACGTCGACCTGCTGGACAACTCCCGGCGGCGGCGCATCGCCCGTGGCTCAGGCACCGACAACCAGAGTGTGAGCCAACTGGTCAAAGGCTTCAAGACGGTGGGCGAAATGAGCAAGCAGATGGCGAGCCTGAGCATGGTCGGCAGGCTCAAGTCGATGGCGGGCCTGGGATCGGCCGACCTGGCGGCGATGACCAGCCGGCGCGGCGGAACCCCCAAGCTCGCGGGAGGATCGGCCGGAGGCAAGCCTGGGCCTCGCTATAAACAGCGCAAGAAACGCCGCTGAATGACATGCCTCACCCATGCCAGCCGCAGCCAAAAGGTCTGCGCCCATCGGCAAACGTATGCCGCGAACCTGCTCTATTCTTGCTTGTGCGAGTTGACCCGAACCGCCGATGCGGAAACAGAAACGAGGTTCCCCGTCCATGCAACCGCAACCGCCCGCTTCGCACATCGGTTCGTTGCTCGCCGCGCTTTTCAGCGGTCTCGTAGCCGTCCAGGTTGACGCGGCTCCTGAGGACACCCGTATGACCCAGCCGACCGAGTCTGCCTCCCCCCAGCCTGTCGCTGACCCACATGCCCCCGATTCACCCGAACGGGCCGCCCTGGTCCAGACCTTCTGGGATGCTAGCGAGGCGCTGTCCGAGCGATTCGAAGCCCACACGCACACACGCGGCGAGCGTGTGATGCCGTACCGTCTGTTCATTCCGGCTGTTGAACCGGGGAAGACATATCCTCTGGTGATCTTCCTGCACGGTGCCGGCGGGCGTGGCGATGACAACGTGAAGCAGTACACGGGCGGCAACCGCTTCGGCACGCATATCTGGGCCATGCCGCAGAACCAGGCGAAATATCCCTGCTTCATCCTTGCCCCGCAGACCGAAGCAGCCTGGTACGCCCACGACGGACACGGCGGCCGCATGGCACCCAACCCCGAGGAGCCCGGCACCGGCCTGACGGCCGTCGCGGCCACGGTGATCGAAATCATCGACCAGCTCACGGCCGACTATCCGATCGACCGCGACCGGCTGATTCTGACAGGCCAGTCGATGGGAGGCGGTGGCACGTGGTACCTGCTGTCGCGGCGGCCGCATATGTTCGCCGCGGCTGTGCCCGTGTGCGGCGTGTGGACCGAGCGAACCCTCGCCGCCGAAATTGCTCACGTGCCGGTGTGGGTGTTTCATGGAAACCAGGATCAGTCGGTGCCAGTGGCGCGGTCGCGCGGCATGGTCCAGGCGCTTCAGGCGGCAGGCGGGAGCGTGGCCTACACCGAATATCCGGGCGTCGGCCATGCCTCGTGGAACTTCGCCTACACCGAGCCGGTTCTGGTGCCTTGGGCCATGAGCCAGCGGCGACAGTCGCCGGAGTGAGCCAGGCCCAACCGGCGGGGGTGGTGGTATACTTGCGGCGTATGACCATGCGCATATCCGCCATCCCGCACGCCAGATCGCTGAGCGTCGCCGTTAGCTGAGCGGACGACCCGCACCCCTCCGTGCCGTCACGGCCCAGTCGGGCCGGTTCCGCCAGAGCACCTCCCCCCCAACAACATCAGCATCCGGCCCCGCGCCGTCTGTCGCATCGATGGACCTGGTTTCCATAAAGGCGCGAACCCCAATAGGCTGGGGACCGACGCAAGAGAGAACCTCATGGCCGCTGACCAACCCGCCAACCGTACACCGCTGCCCGAGCTGCCCAAGACGTTCAAGCCGGCCGACATCGAACCGGCCGTGCTCCAGCGCTGGAATGGCGCCAACGCTTTCCATGCCGAGCCGGGCGACCCCGGCCAGCCCTATGCGATTGTAATTCCCCCACCCAATGTCACGGCCGCCCTGCACCTGGGCCATGCCCTGAACAACACGCTGCAGGACATCCTCATCCGCTGGCGGCGGATGTGCGGCGACAACGCCATGTGGATGCCCGGCACGGACCATGCCGGCATCGCCACGCAGACCGTTGTCGACAAGCGTCTCCAGTCCGAGGGCAAGCCGGCCCTGAAGGAACACAAACGGATGGAGGCGACCGGCCAGGACGGACGCGAGAAGTTCGTCGCGCAGGTGCAGGCGTGGAAGGACGAATACGAGGCCACCATCACCAACCAGCTCAAGACCATGGGCTGCTCCTGCGACTGGGCCCGCCAGCGGTTCACGATGGACGACATGTGCGCCCGGGCGGTGCGTGAGGCCTTCTTCCAGCTCTTCAAGGATGGGCTGATCTACCGCGGCAAGCGGCTGGTGAACTGGGATCCGGCCACACAGACCGCCCTGGCCGACGACGAAGTGGAGATGCAGGAGATCGACGGCCACTTCTGGTATTTGAAGTACCCGGTGGTGGACGACGAGGGCAGGGACAGCGGCCAGTTCGTGGTCGTCGCCACCACCCGGCCCGAAACCATGCTCGGCGACACGGCCGTGGCGATGAATCCCGCCGACCCGCGCGCCGCCGCCCTCGTGGGCGGGCGCGTGCGCCTCCCGATCATCAACCGCATCATCCCCATCATCGCTGACGAATACGTCGTGCTGCCAGATGAAAGCAGCGACGACGCGAAGGCGAAGTTCGCGTCAGGCTTTCTCAAGGTGACACCCGCGCATGATCCCAACGATTACGAGATCGGCCAGCGGCACAACCTGCCGATCATCAACGTGATGGCCCCGGACGCGACGATCTCGAAGGACCACGGCTGGCCGGCCGACGATTTCGCCCGCGCCGACCCCGATGCGGTACCTCTGGGCCTGGACCGCTACGAAGCCCGCGAAGCGATTGTCGAGTGGTTCCGCAACAACGATCTGCTGGCCGAGGCGCGCCCCTACCGCCACAGCGTGGGCCACTCCTATCGCAGCCACGTCCCCGTCGAGCCGTACCTCAGCGATCAGTGGTATGTGGCCGTGACAAAACAGAACCCGCACCTACCCGACCTCGGCCAGTGGCGCGACACCGACGTCCCGCTCAACTCCCTCGCCGGCCTGGCGCTCCAGGCCATGGCCCATGACGCAGGCAGCCCCACAACGAGCCGCGACCGTAAGGGAGTGGATTCCGAATCTCCTGCCGACGAGCGAACCGCGACCAGGACCCCCTACCTCATCACCTTCACCACCTACGGCACATGGCTGCACGGCGATGACCGCGGCTCCGTCGACCGTTCTCACAACTTGCCCGGATCGGCGGTGCTGCACGGCGACCCGCAGCGAGAGCGTCGCGAGTTCGAGTCGCTCAGGCATGAGCCGTTCAGTCTCGATCAGGCTTCCCGTCAGGCGGTGCAGGCGGCCATCGCCGAGGTCGCGGCCAATCGCGGCTGGCCGATGTTGGCGCTGCACGTGCGGCCGACGCATGTACACGTCGTGGTCGCGGCCGACACGCCGCCTGAACGCGTGATGATCGATTTCAAGGCCTACGCCACGCGGCGGCTGCGGGACAACGCCCTCGTCGGTCCGGATACGTCGGTCTGGACGCGCCACGGCAGCACGCGTTACCTCAACGAAGAAGCATCGATCCCCGCCGCGTGCCGGTATGTGACCGACGAACAGGGCACGCCGCTCGAACCCGCTCCCCTGCGCACAGCCGACCCGCTTGCCGAACTCCAGAAAGCGCCGATACGAGCCGCGACCGTAAGGGAGCGGTCCGGCACGAACGCGACGAATGACGAAGACCGCTCCCTTACGGTCGCGGCTCGTGGTGACGACTCCTGGCGAGGCCGGTTGCGTTTCATCCCCGAACGCTACGCCAAAACCTTCCAGACCTGGCACGAGAACATCCGCGACTGGTGCATCAGCCGCCAGCTCTGGTGGGGACATCGCATCCCGGTGTGGCACAAGCGAATCGTTCTGGCCGAATCCAATTGGGTCGACGAACTAAGTGGAAAGGCTGGGCTCGACGATGTCATTTCAGGGAACTGGAATACGGCATGCATCACCATCCGTCGCGTCAGCGACGGGAGCGTTGTTGATCCAAAACAGGAACTGATGCCGGTGGTTCCCAGCACGGAAGGCGAATACGACATCTACATCTGCGCCAAGACCGATGACGACGGGAAACACTTCGAGCGTTACGGCTACACCCGCGACCCCGACGTCCTCGACACATGGTTCTCCTCGGGCCTCTGGCCGCTGTCGACGATGGGTTGGCCGGCAGTCGAGGGCAACGACGTGCTAGCGACGTGGAATCCGACGAACGTGCTGTCGACCGCGCGCGAGATTATCACCCTCTGGGTCAGCCGCATGGTGATGTTCAACCTCTACTTCCATGGCCGCCTGCCGTTCCGCGACGTGTTCATCCACGCGATGATCCAGGACGGCGACGGCCGCAAGATGAGCAAGTCGCTGGGCAACGGCGTCGATCCCCTCGACATCATCCATTCGCACGGCTCGGACGCCATGCGCTTCACCCTCGCGCAGATGACCACGCAGACCCAGGACGTCCGCATGCCCGTCGAGCGCGACGCGGCCACCGGACGCAACACCTCGCCGAAGTTTGACAATGGTCGCAACTTCGCCAACAAGCTTTGGAACGCGGTGCGCTTCGCCCTCGGTAACCTCGAAGGGTGCCTCACGGAACAGACCGAAGAGCAGCCTTCGCTGGCCGACCGGTGGATTCTGTCTCGCCTCGCCCGCACGCTCAGCCAGGTCAACGCCGCCCTCGAAGGCTACCAGTTCAACGTCTACGCCCAGTCGCTCTACGACTTCGCCTGGCGCGATCTGTGCGACTGGTACCTCGAAGCGATCAAGCCCGTGGTGCGCGACAAGTCGCCGCAGGGGGCGGCCGCCCGGCAGACGCTGGGCGTGTGCCTCGACGCCCTGCTGCGCATGCTGCACCCGGTGATGCCGTTCCTGACCGAGGCGTTGTGGGAGCATCTGAACCGCGTGTGCCCGCAGCGCAGCACCAGCGGCGTGGAACTGGACCCGAGCGACCTGTGCATCAAGGCGCCGTGGCCCAAGGTCGCGGCCGGGCTGATCAACGACGAGATCGAGCAGCAGTTCGAGCTGGTGCGGCAGGTGGTGGGCGCGATGCGCGAGGTGCGGACGACCTACAAGGTGCCGCCGCGCCAGACCGTGCCCGCCTCGGCCAAGGCGCCGAGCAAGGTGGCCGCGCAGCTACTCGAACACTGCGCCTTGTGCGCCACGCTGGCCAACATCGAGCCGCGCGAGGTGGGTCCGAAGGTCGAGAAGCCCGCCGACGCCGCGTCGACGGTGGTCGGTGAGATCGAGCTGTATCTGCACGGCCTGATCGACGCCGACGAAGAGCGCAAACGCCTGACCAAACGCCTGGCGGAGGTGGAGCAGTCCATCAGGACGCTGGCGGGACGTCTGGGCAACGCGAGCTACGTGAGCAAGGCCCCCGAACATCTCGTGCAGCAAACACGCGAGCAGCTCGCCGCCGCGGAAAAGGAGAAGGCGGCCATCGAGCAGCAGATCACGGCGGTGGGATAAGGCGCGGCCACATTCACGGGGAAACGTATGACGTCGCTGGTTCGTGACAAGCCGATGCTGTGCCTGGACTGCGGTTACGACCTGCGGGCATGCACGCGATACGTGTGCCCGGAATGCGGCCGGGGCTTCTCGCCCGACGACCCCGCGACTTTCGCCAGACCGGGGCACCGGTTCATCCGATGGACAGGCCGTATCTGCTGGGTCGCAACGGTCATGCCGCTGATCACGATCGGCACCCTAGCATTGGACCGATTCGGGGCGCCTGGCCTGCGCGGGAGTATCGGTGAAACGGTCCTGTTCATCCTGGTGATCGCGTCGCTGTGCTCACCGCTTGTATCGACGGGAGCAGCCTTGACTGCTATGCATTTTTACGGTGTGCGGGCCGCACATCCCGTCAGAGAGTTGTGGCTGCTGAGCATCCTTGCTCACTTCATCGCCTGGGCCGCACTCGGCATGCTTTGGTGGTAGTGTGCGTCCCCGGGAGCCACCATGCTGTCTGCAATCCAAGCTCCGACTGCTGCCGAACCATGGAAGCCCCGAAACACATCTTGGCCGCCGCCTGTCTCGTCCGACGCGACGATGGCTTGGTCGCCATGGTCCGCACGCAGCGGCGCGGTTGGGAGTGCCCCGGCGGGCAGATCGAGGAAGGCGAGGACGTCATCAGCGGGCTGCAACGCGAGGTGTTGGAGGAGACCGGCCTGACGATCGAGGTGGATCGGCTCGTCGGCGTCTACTCCAACCTGGCTCTGCCGCCCAAACTGATGCTCGACTTCGTGGGGCAGTACCGCGCCGGCCACCTGACGCCCAGTCCGGAGACGCGAGAGGTCGCGTGGATGGGGCCTGAAGAGGCACTTCAGGCGATCGAGCACCCGGCCATAGGCGACCGCGTGCGCCAGATGCTCGCCTTCAGTGGACGCGTGGTCTATCGGGCGTACACACTGCGCCCTTACGACGTTCACGGCGAATACCCGTTGTGACCTGCGCCGGTACACTCTCGCCATGCCGCGTTTCAGGGATCAGGCTGTGTGTCTGCGCCACCGGGAGTGGTCGGAGACCAGCCAGGTCGTCTGGCTGCTCACGGGCGAGCACGGACTGATCCGCGGGCTGGCCAAGGGATCGCGGCGGACCGGGCCCAGCCACCAGGCGCGTTTCTCGGGAGGGTTCGAGGCCCTCACCCTCGGGCAGGTGGTGGCCACGACCCGCGCGACGTGGGAGCTGGCGTCGATCACCGAGTGGGACCTGCAACAGACATATCCGCACCTGCGGCATGATCTGTCGGCCCAGCGGATCGGGCTGTACGCGGTCGACCTGGCCGCGCACATGATCGCCGACGAAGACCCGCACCCGGCCAGCTTTGCCGCCCTGCTAAAGCTGCTGCACGCGCTCGTCCAGCCCGGCCGCGCCCAGCCCGCCCTGCTCGTCTTCCAGCAGACCCTGCTCACCGACTGCGGCTACAGCCTGGAACTGACGGATGACACGCGGACCAGTCAACCCCTGACATCCTCGCGCTGGTATCTCTTCGATCCCCTGGCCGGCGGGTTCACCACAGCGTCCGCGTCCGACGACGTCGGGTCCACCGTCACCGGCCCGTGGAAAGCCCGCCCGCAGACGCTCGACGCCCTCCGCCTTGCCGCCGCGGGCGATGCCGATGCCCTCGACACCGACGTCGCCGAACGCGCCAACAAACTGCTGTGCGTCTACGCCCGCTACCTGCTCGACCGCGAACTGCCCACCATGCCCTTCGTACTCGGCAATCCGTCGGTGGGACGGGCGTCCCGCCCGTCACGATGACCTGCCGCGCAAACCGGCGACACCGTCGCCGGCTCGGATCATTCCTTCGGCCGCGTTACCCGCCTGCTTCGACCCGCTGCACGTAGAACATGGAGTCTGTGGCCCGCGGGCCAATCATGTGCCAGGAGAGAGGAAACTTCGGCTTGGCCTGGGCGTAGATGTCGAAGAGGCGCTTGCCGTGGTTGAACTGTTCGTCGATGTTCTTCTCGACGCGCGCGGTGTCGGTGCCGGGGATGAAGCTGCGGGTCCGGTAGTCCCAGTTGGGATCAACGCGGACCAGCAGATGCCCTTCGGACCAGTCGATCGGATAGCCGTGCACGTAGCCCTCGCCCGTACCCGGCGTGTGGAACCAGAAGCACATGAAGCGGTCCTTCTCAGCCGTGGAGGTGTCCTGCGTGCCGCCGACCAGCAGTCGGGCGTGTGAGACGCGGACGGGCACCTGGCCCAGACGCTTGCGGGCGATCCAGATCTGACGGGCACCCACGTCATAGAGGCCCACGTGCGCGTAGTCCACGTGGACGCGGTCGGTGCAGTAACGCTTGTTGATCTGACGGTCACCGCTCACGGACGGACAAGATAAGACTTGCGGGCGCAAAGTCACGTCCAGCGCCGCGGCCGCGGCCGAGTCCCGGCGCAGTTGGCCCCGCCGGCCGCTTGGGCTAAGCTGTCGCCTCGAATCGCCCAGGAGTCGGTCGCCCAGCCGACCCGCTGCCTCTGAACCCGCCATGCAACAAACTTCCGTCACCCCAGCCGTTGCACCCACCGTCACGACGATCCCCTCCACATTGGTCCAGGGCAAGGTGCTGAGCGCTGAGCCCGGCCGAGTGATTCTGGGCCTGCCCGGAACGGATTATCAAGTGCATCTGGCCACCGACGGCCAGGTGAAGGCCGACCCCACTGGCTTCGCGCGGGGGCGCGTCACCGCGCGTGCCCGGCGGGTGGATGTGGTGCGTCATGGCGGGCGGTTCATCGAGCCGGTCTACGGTCGGCCGCGCCGGCTCCAGGGCGTGGTGACGTCGGTGGACGCCGCGGCGGGCACGATCACGGTCCAGGGCCCATGTCCGTTCGTGTGTACGCTGACCGCTCGCCAGAATCCGCAGGACTTCGAGCCCGGCCAACTGGTCGGCTTTGACATGGAAAGCGGGGCGAAGTTTGAACCGGCAGCCACGGAGCAGGGCTGAGACTATGGCGCAGCAGCTTAAACGGATCGCGGTCACCGGCGGAGCGGGCTTTCTGGGCTCACATCTGTGCGAACGCCTGGTGCGGGCCGGCCACGATGTCATCTGCCTGGACAATTTCTTCACCAGCCAGAAAGACAACGTGGCCCATCTGCTGGGCGAGCCGAACTTCGAACTCATCCGTCACGACGTGACCCACCCGATCTGGCTGGAGGTGGACGAGATCTACAATCTCGCCTGCCCCGCCTCGCCGGTGCATTACCAGTACAACCCGATCAAGACGGTGAAGACCTCCGTGCTCGGGGCCATTAATCTGCTGGGCATGGCCAAGCGCGTGCGGGCGAAGATCCTGCAGGCGTCGACCAGCGAAGTGTACGGCGACCCGCGGGTCCACCCGCAGACTGAAGCCTACCGCGGCGACGTCAACCCCATCGGCCCGCGGGCCTGCTACGACGAGGGCAAACGCTGCGCGGAGACGTTGTTTTTCGAGTACCACCGGTCCAACGGCGTGAACATGCGCCTGGTGCGGATTTTCAACACCTATGGGCCGCGCATGCACCCCTACGATGGCCGGGTCATCAGCAACTTCATCCTCCAAGCCCTGGCCGGCGAGGATCTGACCATCTACGGCGACGGCGAGCAGACGCGCAGCTTTTGCTACGTCGACGACCTGATTGAGGGCCTGGTGCGGATGATGGACGGCCCCGACGATTTTGTCGGACCGGTCAACCTCGGCAACCCCGATGAGTTCACCATCCGTCAACTCGCTGACATGGTCATCGAGATGACCGGCTCGCGCAGCCGGCTGGTCCAGCGGCCGGCCCTGGCCGACGACCCCGCGCGGCGCCAGCCCGACATCACCCTGGCCCGACAAAAACTCGACTGGCAGCCGACCGTCCCACTGCGCGACGGCCTGCAACGCACCATCGACTATTTCAGATCCCTTGATCTGAGCCGTTTCCGCCGCCCCACCGACCATCGTGTACGCTGAGCCGACACGGATGTCGAACCCGCCTGTATGGGCGCGCCCGCACGATCCGCAAGAAGATACGCAGCCCTGGAAGAAGTCGCATGAGCATCAAGACCGATCTGTTCGACCTGACCGGCAAAGCCGCCCTGATCACCGGCGGTGCCAGCGGCATCGGTCTTGCCATCGCGCAGGCCCTGGTCCAGCACGGCGCGCGTGTGCTCATCGGCTCCCGCACGCAGGAAAAGGTGGAAAAGGCGGTCAGGGATCTGGCCCGACACACCGAGACCGATGAAGCCGACGAAGCCGCGCCCGTGGTGGTCGGTGGGTGCATTGACGTCACGGATGACCACAGCGTTGAAGCGGCCGTCGACCGCGCCGTCGAGGAGTTCGGCCGCCTGGACATCCTCGTCAATTCGGCCGGTGTGATGTGCCGCAAACCGACTTTCGAACTCGAACCGGCGGAGTTCACTCGCATCTACGAAACCCATGTGACCGGCGCGCTGCGCTGCTGCCGTGCCGCCGGTCAACTGATGCGTGAACAACACAGCGGCTGCATCATCAACCTCGCGTCGATCAGTTCGTTCGTGGATCTGGTCGAGGTCACGGCATACGCCGCCGCCAAGAACGCCACCTTGGGACTGACACGTTCGCTGGCCAACGAATGGGCCAAGCACGGCATCCGCACCAACGCCATCGCTCCCGGTTTTGTGCCCACCGATATCAATCGCGCCATGATCGAGGGCACCGACCGCGGTCGGCGCATTCTTGAGCATACGCCGATGGGCCGTTTCGGCCAGGCCTCGGAAATCGCCGGTGCCGCCGTGTTCCTGGCCAGTCCAGCGGCGTCATTTGTCAACGGCCATACCCTCGTGGTCGACGGGGGCTATCTGGCCAGCGGCATCGGCGACAGTGAGGCGCCCTGGGCCCCCGCCGCTTCCTGATAGACGGGGCCGACAAGAGACACGACGGCATGCCCGACCGCCTGGAACAACTGCACCCCGTGTTCGCGGCCCTGCTGGCGGGTCTTTTCACCTGGGGTGTCACCGCCCTCGGAGCGTCTTTGGTCTTCACCACGCGGCGCGTTCATCGCAAGCTGCTCGACGGGATGCTGGGCTTCTCCGGCGGGGTGATGGTCGCCGCCAGCTACTGGTCGCTGCTGGCACCCTCCATCGCCATCGCCGAGAACCGGGGCGGCCCTCCGTGGCTGCCGCCGCTGGTCGGCTTCCTGCTCGGAGCCGGCACGCTTTGGGGCACGGACAAAATCCTGCCCCACCTGCATCTGTTTCAACCCAAGGCTGAAGCGGAAGGCGTGCATACCACCTGGCGGCGAAGCGTCCTGCTGGTGATGGCCATCACGCTGCACAACATCCCCGAGGGCCTGGCTGTCGGCGTGGCGTTCGGCGGCGTGGTGGCGGGCGTCGAAGGCGCGGGCATCGGTGCGGCGATCGCCCTGACGATCGGCATCGGCCTGCAGAACTTCCCGGAGGGGATCGCGGTGGCCATGCCGCTGCGGGCTGAGGGCATGAGCCGGCGCAAGAGCTTCTTCTACGGCCAGGCCTCGGGCGCCGTCGAGCCCTTCGCAGCCGTCCTCGGCGCGGCGGCGGTAATCGTCGCACTGCCGATCCTGCCCTACGCCCTGGCGTTCGCCGCTGGTGCCATGATCTATGTCGTCATCGAAGAACTCGTGCCCGAATCGCACGCGGCAGGCAACGTCGACCTGGCGACCATCAGCTTCATGGGCGGGTTCTGCGTCATGATGACCCTCGATGTGGCGCTGGGTTAGGCCATCGACCGCGCCGACCGCCGCAGCGACTGCTACCATCGCCATCATGAGCCGTCTTCAAGAGGCCGGCGTGCTGGTCGACCCCGCCGCACTGCGCCGACCTCACGACATCGCGGTTCACGGCGACCTGGCGCTTGTGGCCGGCAAGGGCGCGACGCTGGCCGCGCTGGATGTGACCGAGCCCGCCCGGCCGCGCTTGCTCGACTTCATCCACGACGACAACGCCTTGGAAGACGCGCAGACCGTGCTTCCCGCCCACGACGGAACCTGGCTGGTGGGGTCGCGGGATCTGCATCGCGTGTCCGTCGCACCCAGCGGCCGCCTGTCGGTGCAAGCGACCATGTCCGACCGCGTGCGGATCGACAGAATCAACGGCATGGCCCGCCTCGGCCAAGCCGTCATCACCGCCTGCAAGCATGGTCGTCTGACGGTTCTATGCGATGGCGGCGACGCGCCGCGGATCGTCGGGGCGCGCGATGCGGCGGCCCGCGGGGAGGTGCGCAGTCCCCATGATGTCGCGGTTGCCGGTGATCTTGTCGTGACCGTCGACGGCGCCGGGCACGACCCGCTGCATCATCTCGCGGTGTATCGCGCGGAGGGTGACGACCCAGGGGCCTGGCCGTGCGCCGGCCTGATCGCCGACGCACGTCTGCACGGCGCCAACCGTGTGCGGGCCGCCTTCGGGTGCGCGTATGCCGCGTGCTACGGGCGGGCGCACGTCGCCGCCGTCCGCCTGCCCGGCACGAATCAGCCGCTCGAACTGCTCCACGTCGCCGCGTTCGACGGCATACAGCCTACCGGCCTGTGTCTGCGGGGGCGGATGCTCGCGGTCGCGGGCGGCCAGAGTGTGCAGGTGTTCGATCTGGGCGATCCCGCGAAGCCCAAGGCCGTCGCCGGCCTTACCAGCCCGCGCCTGTTTCCAGCCGGCGGCGACAGCGCCCACGATCTGGCCTACCATCGCGGTCACCTGCTCGTCACCGCCCAGAACGACGCGGCGATTGTCGTGTTGCGCCTTCCCGAGAGTCTGGTGCGCTTTGCGGAGTGCGCTTCATGACGCGGCCCAACCTGCTGCTGATCTGCGCCGACCACTTCCGCGGCGACGCCACGGGCCATGTCGGCCATCCGGCGGCCGTCACGCCCAACCTCGACCGCCTGGTTGCGACCGAAGCGGTGGGTTTCCGCCACGCGTACTGCCAGAATCCCGTGAGCACGCCCAGCCGTTGCTCCTTCATGAGCGGCTGGTATCCGCATGTGCGCGGCCATCGCACGATGTTTCACATGCTCCGACGCGACGATCCGTGCCTGCTGCGTTCGCTCAAGGCCGCCGGCTACCACGTCTTCTGGGCCGGCAAGAACGATCTGATACCGGCTCAGGAGGGCTTTGAATCCGTATGCGATCAGCGCGTGCGTGTGGACCCACCCCGTCGCTACGGCATGAAAGATCGCCAGGCGCAATGGCGCGGCCAGCCAGGCGACGATCGCTACTACGCCATGTTCGTCGGCCGACTTGATACGGCCGGGGATGACGTTTACGAAGACCAGGACTGGCACAACGTCCGGGCAACAGTCAACTTTCTGCGTCACCCGCCCCGTGAGCCGTGGTGCGTGTTCCTGGCCCTAAGCGAACCGGACACACCGTACAGCGTCGAGGAGCCGTGGTTCAGCATGATCGACCGAGGCCAGCTCCCGCCACGCGTGCCAGCTCCGCTGTCGAGCGACGGCAAGCCGGCGATCCTCATGCGCATGGCCGAACGCTACAACCTCGGGTCTTGGTCCGAGCCTCGCTTCGATGAACTACGGGCGACCTATCTGGGTCTATGCAGCCGCACCGACCACCACGTGGGCATGCTCCTCGACGCCCTGCGGGCGAGCAGCGCATGGGATCGCACTGCCGCGTTCTTCTTCAGCGATCACGGCGACTACACCGGCGACTTCGGCGTCGTGGACATCAACCAGAACACCTTTGAAGACTGCCTCACCCGCGTGCCCCTGGTCGTCAAGCCGCCGGCAAGCATCCGCGTTCGCCCGCGCGTTACAGACGCGATGGTTGAGTTGATTGACCTGCCCGCGACCATCGAAGCACTGGCGAACATCACCCCGGGTCACACTCACTTCGGCCGCTCGCTGCTGCCCCTGCTGGCGGGCGGCACGGACGAGCACCGCGACGCGGTCTTCTGCGAAGGCGGCCGGCTGCACGGTGAGCGGCACTGCATGGAGCTTGAATCCGCAAGCAGCCATCAGCCCGACAGCCTCTACTGGCCGCGTGTCGGACTTTACACCAGCCAGGGCCCTGAGCACGGCAAGGCCGTCATGTGCCGCACACGCGAGTTCAAATACGTTCATCGCCTCTATGAAGCCGACGAACTCTACGACCTGCGCGCCGATCCCCAGGAGCGCCACAACCGCATTGACGATGCCGCCCTGGCCGCCGTGCGCGATACGTTGCGCCAGCGGCTGCTGCGCTTCTGGCTGGAAACGGGCGATGTCGTCCCCCATGACGCCGACCGCCGCGGATGAACTTGTCGCCGCCGCTTCATTTCCCGCCCGGCGTGCCTAAACTTCCTGGGAGAAAAGCCGACCCATGCCCTTTGCCGAAAGGACCGCCGCTGTGGCCTCTGCCCTGACCCCCGACGCCATCACCAGCGCCCTGGCCGACCTGCCCGGCTGGAAGCTCGACAACAATGCCCTGGTCAAGCAGTTCACGTTCGGCGGGTTCAAGGAGGCGCTGAGCTTCATCGTCCGCGTGGGCCTGCATGCGGAGGAACTGGGCCACCACCCGGATCTGCACAACGTCTACAACAAAGTCACGCTGCGTCTGAGCACACACGACGCCGGCAACAAGGTGACGCAGAAGGACGTCGATCTGGCGCGATGCATCGAGAGTTTCTCATGGGTGAAGTAAAAACGCCGCCCATTGAGGACGGCGCCTTTGCTTCAAGGAAGTCACATTCACAGGGTCGCCATCGTCAGCGACGGCGCCACGTCGCGGCGAGCGCAACGGCGCCCGCCCACCAGAAGGACATCGGCTCGGGCACCAGCGTGGACCGCACCCAGGCGATCGCGGCGTCGTGGGCCGCTTCGTCGCCGTTTAGATTGAACACGATCCACGCCGGCTCGGAATCGCCGATGGCGACGTTGCTGCTGCGCAGCGTGAAGCTGAAAAGGTAGACGCCATCCGCCGGGTCCGCCCCGTCCGCGCCGTTGAGGATGAAGCTCAGGTGTTTGTGCCATGAGCCGTCACCATCCAAGTTGATGGCGAAACCCGCGACTGGCCCGTCGCCTGTCGTCGCCGAAAGCGTCAGGAACGCTGCGGTCATCGTCTCCTGCGAAAGCGAATCGAGCGCGACGAACGCCGCCCCGGTCCATCGCATCAGGGCCTGGGTGATGTCAATGCCGACCGACGATCCGGTCGGGAAGGCACCGGGGGCGCTGTCGAATCCGGGCGATGTTGCCGCGAATCCAAGGCCGGGGTCCAGCTCCGCACCCAGTACGCGCGGCTCAATCTCGATCTCCAGACCGTCTCCGTGATCATGCACGAACAGCGCGAAATCGCCGCCGTGCAGGCCGTGATCGTGGTCGTCCGCCGCGGCCAGAGGAGCGATCGCGATCATCGTGATGAGAACAACAGGCAAAGCACGAACAGACATCTTCCAGTCCTTTCTGGTTGAGGTTTCGGCCGCGGACCAGTGTCGCGCGGCATCAATAAGCCGTCTCCGGGTCAAACCGATTGCGGCTCAGGCTCTCATACACATCGCCGAAGCGCAGCGTGGCCGCATGACCATCGAGAAAACCGTAGCTGGATCGGGAGTCAAAGGAATCAGCCGGTCCGCCGTGGGCGTTGATCTGCACCTGCCGGGCGGCAAGGCGTGGCGCCAGGTCGGGTCGGCCCGGCAGCGACCAGGTCTCCACATGCGGATGGTCGGCGCCGGCGAACTCGCCCTCGAACGCCATCATCAGAAAGTGCACGGTGCTCGAGGGCATGGGAATCTGCCCAAAACGTCGGTATTTTCGCAGCGGCGCCACCTCGGTGAGGTAGTTGTTCACGCCATAGCTGGAACGACGGAACTGATCGGCGCTTGGCGGCACAGGTACGCCCTCCCCGCCCAGGTAACCGGGCCAGTGCGGACTCCTATCGACCGGTGAGCGCGCGGCCAGTTCTTCGCCGTAATAGCTGCGCAGCGTGACGATCCAGGCGACCTCATCGCGGGCGTGAGCGCCGCCGTGGGCAAGTCCGACGTCAATGAACTGCCCGTCATGATCGGTCATGTACATCGTGTGCGCGATCTCCAGGCCGCGCACGTTCGACAGACATGCCGTCGCCTTCGCCGCTCGCTTGGCCACGCCCAGTGCCGGCAACAGAAGGCCGACGAGCGTGCCGATGATGGCGATGACCACAAGCAGTTCGACCAGCGTGAACCCGCGTTTCGGGCGGTTCGCGCATTCCCACATGCCACAGCCTCCTCGACGCGGAACGAGTCCGCGCGGATTGCACCATGCATCTTTAGACACTGGGCGAAGTCAGATGTGGGGGGATGGCGGAGCGCGGGCGGGGCCGCATACCGGGAATGACTCGGTGTGCGGATGATCGGCAGTAATCGCAACGAGATGAAACACCGGGCCACTTTGCGGCGCGACGGCGTGCTCGCCGGCGACACAGTGGCGCACAGCGGTCAGCAGTGGGCAGATGATGCACTGCGCTGTGTCCCGGTGGGCCGCGGCATGGGCCGGGTGTACTTCCAGCCCGGCGCGCGGGCAGAGAATCCTCGCGCATCCGAGGCGATCGTCACCATGCCGAGGAAGCTCGTGGGCGGTGACGTGGTGCGCCCACGACCCGATGCCCCCGGCCCAGAAGACACAGCTGATGGCGATCGCGACGCAGACGCGACGCCCGCGCGAACAGCCGAAATCGGCTGGCTGTGCCTGATGATAACGCAAACTCATTAATCTCATTGGAGCCGATGGCTATGGTTTTGTCAACTGTTGCGCGGCGCGAAAGCAGCCGCCTCCCACTGGCGAACCCCTTCAGCGGTGCCTACACTCCCGGCCATGACACTGCTTGAAAAACTGACCCAGACGCCGGGCGTACCAGGACGGGAACACCGCATCCGCGAGTTGATCCAGTCCGAGTGCGCGAATCTGTTCGACGAAATCTCCAGCGACACGATGGGCTCGCTCATCGGTATCCGCAAACCCCGACCCACCAGGAGCACGGGCAGGACGGCCGGCAAGCCCCTGCGCGTCATGCTCGCAGCCCATATGGACCAGATCGGCTTCCTTGTTCGCCACATCGACGACAAGGGCTTCCTGCGCGTCGGTCCGGTCGGAGGCTTCGACGCCCGCAACCTCTTCGCCCGCACGGTTCGTGTCTGTCCCGACGTGCGCGATCCGAGGAAGGACATCCGCGGCGTCATGAACCCGGCTGGCAAGCCGATCCACGTGGCCACGGAAGAGGACAAGAAGAAGATCCCCGACGTCAGCGAGTTCATGATCGACTTGGCCATCCCCGCCGACGAGGTGCGCAAGAGGGTCAAACTCGGCGACATGGTCGTGCTCGACGGGCCGATGCATGAGGTTGGCCAGGCCGTGGTCAGCCAGTGCCTGGACAATCGCATCGCCTGCTGGATCGTGATTGAGGCATTGCGCAAGCTGGCCAAGAGTAAAGAAGGCCACGCCTGCGAGATCGCCTGCGTCTTCACCGTCCAGGAGGAAGTTGGTCTGCGCGGCGCGGGCACCGCCAGCTATGCCCTTGAACCGGACATCGGCATTGCCGTGGACACAACCCTCTGCATCGACACGCCCGGCGTGCCGGAAGACCAGCGTTACACCGAGTTCGGCAAGGGGGCGGGCCTCGTGGTGATGGACAACTCCGCGATCGCCGACCTGGATCTGCTCGAGCAGTTCGAAGCCCTAGCCCAGAAGAAGAAGATCGCCCACCAGCGCGAGGTCGGCCGCGGCGGCACCGACTCCGGCACCATGCAACGGGCCCGGGCCGGCGTCCGCACCATGACCCTCGCCTGCCCGACGCGGTACATCCATACCGTCACCGAGATGATCCACAAGAACGATATGGCCGCCTGCCGCGACCTGCTGGCCGCGTACCTGGCCGAGGCATAAGGCGACCGCGCGGCGGCAGGCAAAACAAATGGGCGGGACAAGCGCCCTGTCCGTCGTCGGTCGAGATCGCCCGCTACAATGCCACGCACCACGGGGTGTAGCTCAGCTTGGCAGAGCGCCTGCTTTGGGAGCAGGAAGTCGCAGGTTCAAATCCTGTCACCCCGATTGATCCAAGCCCCGCCAAGACACAGACTTAGCAGGGCTTGCGCTTTTAGACAGG
>JAANMY010000876.1_pt1 | contig 38379 bp, 24 predicted proteins | sample 7279691 | NCBI WGS metagenome assembly JAANMY01 (sample SAMN14094543, study PRJNA606508) | bioreactor metagenome | isolation source: A lab-scale SPAN reactor treating ammonium-rich wastewater day 388 | place: Ireland: Galway | collected 2018-02-07 | reverse complement strand
GCCGCAGGATCGTCGCCACAAAGCCATGGGCCGCCGCTGTGATCTCTACGGTGACGACGCCTTCGGGGAGTTGGTAGCGAAATTCCATGGTATACGCAGCCATGCGGGTGGGGCTGGCAGAGAAGCGCCTTCATCATAGCACAAATGGGGCCAGGGGCCGCGACGCGGGGCTGTGGCAAAGATGGCGATCGGGCCGATTTTGTGCTAAACTGACTGTCGCTTCTCCCTCAGCAGAAGCGATGATCATGACCTCTTTTCGCGCGTCAACGTCGACGTTTCGAAGGATGCCAAAGCATCTCAGATGCTCGGCGTCTCAGATGCTCGGCATCTCGAATGCTCCCGCATCCCCTTTCGCCCGCGCGACACCGCGCGGGCGTTTTGTTGTGTCACCCATCCTCACCGAGGCACCCATCATGGCCGACAAATCTTACAATCCCTTCCTGGCCGCGCAGGCGCAGTTCGATCGTATCGCCGATCTGCTCGAATTGGACGCGGCCACGCGTGATCTGTTGCGCATGCCCCTGCGCGAATACCATTTCAGCATCCCTGTGCGCATGGATGATGGCCGCGTCAAAGTGTTCCGCGGCTACCGTGTGCATCACAACGACGCTCGCGGCCCCGGCAAAGGGGGCGTGCGCTTCCATCCCCTGGAGACGATCGATACGGTGCGGGCGCTGGCAATGTGGATGAGCTGGAAATGCGCGCTGGTCGATATCCCTCTGGGCGGCAGCAAAGGGGGCGTGGTCTGCGACCCCCATCATCTCAGCGCCCGCGAGCTGGAGGGCATCTGCCGGGGCTGGGTGCGGCAGATTGCGCGCAACCTGGGCCCCACGCTCGATGTGCCCGCGCCCGATGTGATGACCAGCCCCCAGCACATGCTGTGGATGCTGGATGAGTTCGAGGTGATCCGGGGCGAACACTACCCCGGTTTTGTGACGGGCAAGCCGCTGAACGCCGGCGGCTCGCAGGGGCGCACCGAGGCCACCGGCTTCGGCGTCATCTTCACCGTGCGCGAGGCGATGAAGGAGCTGAATCTGCGGGCAGAGGAGACGACCGCCAGCGTACAGGGCTTCGGCAACGTCGCGCAGCATGCGATCCAGCTTTATCAACAAATGGGGGGCCGCGTGCGCTGCGTCTCTTCCTGGAATCAGGCGGCCAAAGCCGCGTTTAGCTATGCCAGGCCAGAGGGTATCGATCTGCGTGAGTTGCGGGCCGCGGCCAACCGGTTTGGCGATATCGACGCGGACGCCGCCCGCAAGCTGGGCTACGAGGTGCTGCCCGGCGAGGCCTGGATCGAGCAGGAGGTGGATCTGCTCATCCCCGCGGCGCTGGAAAATCAGATCACGGCCGCCACTGTGCAGCGCATCTCGCCCCGCGTCAAGCTGATCGCCGAAGGGGCCAACGGCCCCACCACCGCCGAGGCGGACACGATTCTGAACGCTCGCGGCATCTTTGTCATCCCCGATTTCCTGGCCAATGCCGGCGGCGTCACCTGTAGCTATTTCGAACAGGTGCAGAGCAACACCAATTATTATTGGACGCTGGCCGAAGTGCTGGGCAAGCTGGATGTGCAGATGACCGCGGCCTATGCCGCGGTGAGCGAACTGGCGCGGCGACGCAACTTGACGATGCGCGACGCCGCCCATGTGATCGCCATCGGCCGCGTGGCCCAGGCCTGCCGCGACCGCGGCTGGGCCTGATCGCCCCCCTCTCATTCCTGGAGATAATCGCCCATGCCAGTCCCCGATGATCCCACGTTGGCGCAACTGCGCGATGCCCTTTCCGAGCGCACCAAAGAACTGAATTGCGTTTACAGCGTGGATCAGATCTTCAATCAGGGCGAACTGGCATGGGCGCAACTGTGCCAGCGCTTGCTAGAGGCGATTCCCAAAGGTTGGCGCTATCCCGAACGCTGCCAGGTGCACATCCGGCTGGGCCAGCAGGTGTGCGCGTCGCCCGGTTGGACGGCGACACCCTGGCAGCAGCGCGCCCTCATCCTGGTGCAGGGCGAGGAAGCAGGGGAGATCGTCATTTCCTACACGGAGGCGCCGCCGAATGGGGGGGAGGATCCCTTTTTGGCGGAGGAACAGCATCTGCTGGAGACGATCGCGGCGCGCTTTGGCCGCCATATCCACGTGCAGCGATTGACCGCAGCCGCGGTGGCGCAGAACCACAAAAACAACGGCGCCGGGCAGTGGCAGGTGATCATCGACATGTTGCGGCGCACCAACCCCCGCCTGCTGATGCGCATCACCCGCAAGATGCTGAACCTGCTCTGCCAGCGGCATGTGACCGAGGCGGAGCATCTGCTGGAGAGCTTCGGCCCGGCCTATCGCAGCGAGGAGAGTGTGCTGTTCACCGCGGCCAACGCGCCCCGGCAGTATGCCGGCTCCGGTGATTTTCTGGACGCCAGCCAGGCGGTCTTTGCCATCGCTGCCGATCATTTGCCGGATCATGAGATCGCGGAACACATCCAACGCTGGATCACCGAAGATCGCACCGATTTTCTGGCCAACATCCTGGAGATCCCCGGCGCTTCTTTACAAGAGGTGGTGTCGGCGCTGCAACGCTTCCAACATCTGGTGCCGCGGGGGTTGGAACTCTCGCCGCAGCGAGAGACCGCGTTCAAGGCCTCGTTGGGTCGCCGCTTTTTCAGTGATCAGCCGCAGTTCATCAACATCGTCAAGCGCCATGTCACGCTGGAGGAGTACGGCGATCTGACCCAGCGCCTGATCATGCCCCCGAACAGCCACGGCCGCCTGGGCGGCAAGGCCGCGGGCATGATCCTGGCGGAATCGATCCTGACGCCGGCCGGGGCCGCGTACCCGATCCTGCAAGGCATCCGCACCCCCCGCACCTGGTATCTGGCCTCGGATGGCATTCTGCATTTTCTGCATTTCAACAATTTGGAAGACATCGTCGAGCAAAAATACAAAGAGATCGACCAGGTGCGGCAGGAATATCCCTTTGTGGTGCAGTTGTTCAAAAATTCGCCCATGCCCCCCGACCTGCTGCGCGGGCTGGCAGTGGCGTTGGACAATCTCAGCCAGAGTCCGTTGATCGTGCGCAGCTCCAGCCTGTTGGAAGATCGACTGGGCGCAGCCTTTGCCGGCAAGTACAAGAGTGTATTCATTGCCAATCAGGGAACGAAGGAGGAGCGGCTGCGGGCGCTGGCCGACGCCATCGCCGAGGTCTACGCCTCCACTTTTGGCCCTGATCCGATCGAGTACCGCGCCCGCCACGAATTGGTCGATTTGCATGAGGAGATGGGGGTGCTGATTCAGGAGGTGGTAGGCACGCAGGTGGGGCCTTATTTCCTGCCCGCGTTTGCGGGCGTGGCCTTCAGCACCAACGATTTTCGTTGGTCGCCGCGGCTGCAGCGGGAAGATGGCCTGGTGCGGATGGTGCCGGGCCTGGGCACACGCGCGGTCGATCGTGTGGCTACCGATTATCCCATCCTTTTCGCGCCGGGCCGGCCGGGGCTGCGCATCAACATCACCCCGGATGAGAAGATGCGCTACGCCCCCCGCAAGATCGATGTGATCAACCTGGTGACCAATGCTTTCGAGACGGTGGATCTGGGCGATCTGCTGCGCCGTCACGGGCGCACCTATCCCCTGTTGCATCAACTGGCCTCGGTGCGGTGGGGAGATAACCTGCACCTGACCTCGGCCATGACCCTGGACGCCGCCCAGGATGAATTGGTGATCACCGGCGACGGCCTGATCGAGCGCACCGCCTTTGTCGAGCAGATCCGCACGATGTTGCAGGTGTTGCAGGAGCAGATGCAGACGCCGGTGGATGTGGAGTTCGCCCACGATGGCCGGGATTTCTATTTGCTGCAATGCCGGGCGCAGAGTTACGCGCCCGAAAACCAGCCCGCGACCATCCCCAATCATCTCAGCCTGGATGATGTGCTTTTCTCTGCGCACCGTTTCGTCAGCAATGGCATCGTTTCCAACATCACGCATCTGGTGTATGTGGACCCCTGGCAATATCAGGCCCTGGCCGAGCATGAGGATTTGGTAGCGGTAGGCCGGGCGGTGAGCCAGCTCAATCGCATCCTGCCCGCGCGGCGCTTTATTTTGATAGGCCCTGGCCGCTGGGGCAGCCGGGGGGATATCAAACTGGGCGTCAGCGTCACCTTTTCCGATATCGACAACGCGGCCATGTTGATCGAGATCGCGGACGGCCAGCGCGAATTTGGGCCGGAGCTTTCCTTTGGCACACATTTTTTCCTGGATCTGGTGGAATCGCGCATTCGCTACCTGCCCCTTTACCCCCACGACCCGGAAACCCGTTTTCATGCGCAGTTTCTCACCGAGTCGGCCAATGTTTTGCCCGACCTGCTGCCCGATTTTGCCCATCTAGCCGCGGTGGTGCGGGTGATCGACCTGCCCAAGGCCAGCCGCGGCCGCGTGCTGCACGTCTACATGAACGCCGAAAAGGAAAAGGCAGTGGGCGTGTTGGGAGGGGTGATGAGTTGGTAGGTTTGTTGGTTAGTTAGTTGGTTGGTTGGTTGGTAGATTGCCGCTAACTCAACCAACCAACCAACTAACCAACCAACCAACTAACCAACCAACCAACTAACTAACCAACCAACTAACTAACCAACTAACTAACCAACCAACTAACTAACCAACCAACTAACTAACCAACCAACCAACCAACCAACTCACCCCCCCACCCGAAAGGAATCAGCCGCGTGCCAGGGGCTGAAAGGGTCGTGTGTGGGGGAGGAGGGGGCCGCGGTCGCCGCGCCATCCCCCAACAGATCGGCCAGCGCCGCCGCGATCAGCGCCTCGTCCGGGGGCGGCGCAGGCTGCGGCGACCATCCGGCCAGGCGCCGGGCGATGAAATCGGTGCTGAGATCGCCGGCGACAAAGGCCGGGTGCTGCACCACCGCCCGCAGGAAGGGGATGTTCGTGGCCACACCCAGGATGATGTAGTGCGACAGCGCCCAATCCAGCTTGCGCACCGCGTCCGCCCGGTCCTCGCCCACACAGATCAGCTTGGCAATCATCGGGTCATAATAGATCGAGACCTCATCCCCGGTGGTGATGCCCGCGTCCACTCGCACGCCGGGGCCTACCGGCTCCACCGCCCGCAACACCCGTCCGGTGGCGGGCAGAAAGCCCTGCGCCGGGTCTTCGGCGTAGATGCGGGCCTCGATGGCATGCCGGCGCTGGCTCAGATCCGCCTGTGACCAGGGCAGCGGCTCGCCCGCGGCCACGCGTAGCTGTAATTTCACCAGATCCACGCCTGTCACCTGCTCGGTGATCGGGTGCTCCACTTGCAGACGGGTGTTCATCTCCAGGAAATAGAACCGGCCATCGGGCGCCAGCAGAAACTCGATGGTGCCAGCGTTGGTGTACTGCACCGCCCGCGCCGCGGCCACGGCCGCCGCGCCCATCTCTGCCCGCAGCCGCGGGGTCAGCGCCGGCGAGGGCGTCTCCTCGATAATCTTCTGATAGCGGCGCTGGATCGAGCACTCCCGCTCGAACAGGTGGACGATGTGGCCGTGATGGTCGCCGAACACCTGAAATTCCACATGCCGGGGCTGCTCGATCAGCTTCTCCAGGTAGATGCCGGGGTCGCCGAACGCGTTCTCCGCCTCGCGGCGGGCCGAGGCGATGGCCGCGGGCAGATCGTCCGGCGCTGCCACCACACGCATGCCCTTGCCCCCGCCCCCGGCCGTGGCCTTCACCAGCAGGGGAAATTGGATCGCCGCGGCCGCGGCCAGCAATTCCTCCTCCTGCGCGGCCCGATCCGCGGCCTGCGGGTGGTAGCCCGGCGTCACCGGCACCCCGGCCGCCTCCATGATCCGGCGGCTGGCGATCTTGTCGCCCATGGCGCGGATGGCCGCGGGCGCAGGGCCAATGAAAGTCAGCCCCGCCGCCGCGGTCGCTGCCGCGAACGCCGCGTTTTCGGAGAGAAAACCATAGCCAGGGTGGATGGCGTCGCAGCCGCGATCCAGCGCCGCTTGCAAGACCCGATCCGCCCGCAGGTAAGACTCTGGCGGCGGGGAGGGGCCGAGAAAGACCGCTTCATCGGCCAGGGTGGTGTGCAGGGCGCTGGCGTCGGCCTGCGCAAACAGGGCCACCGTGGCGATGCCCATCTCCTGGCAGGCGCGGATCACCCGCACCGCGATCTCGCCGCGATTGGCGATCAGAACTTTGCGAAAGGGCGACATGGCCGGCTCAGACTCCGATATCTTCGTGCCACAATTCGGGCCGGGCGGCGATGAACGCCTCCATCAGGCCGATGCACTCCGGGTCGTCGAGGATGGTTAGCTCAACCCCGCGCGAGCGCACATAGTCCTCCGGGCCTTGAAACGTCCTGTTTTCGCCGATCACGATGCGGGGGATCTTGTACAACAGGGCGGTGCCGCTGCACATGTCGCAGGGCGAGAGGGTGGAGTAGAGCACGGCCCGCTGGTAATCGCTCGCGGTCAGCCGCCCGGCATTTTCCAGACAGTCCATCTCGGCGTGGAGGATGGCGCTGCCCTTCTGCACGCGGCGGTTGTGGCCGCGGCCCACGATCTTGCCGTCGATCACCAGAACCGATCCGATGGGAATGCCTCCCTCGGCCAACCCCTGTTTTGCCTCGGCAATAGCTGCTTGCATGAATGCGTCCATTGAGATGTTCCTTGTAGGTAAAACGTAATGCGTAAAACGTAATGCGTACTGAATACTGAACACTGAATACTGAACACTGAATACTGAACACTGAACACTGAAAGATGCCCTCATGCTAGCATGCCGCGGCGGGGGAGGTCAATCGCTGCCGGGGGCCGTTGATCTTCCGTTCTGCCCGTGCTACGATCCGGGCCGGATCGGTTCGACTGGACTCTCGGCGCTGGTGTTTATTCATGTTTCTCACCCGTTTGCCTCGGCCCCCTTCGCCCTACCTGCCCATCTACGCGGCGCTGGGTGTGGCCGCGGGCGTGTGGCTGGGCGAACGTGTATTGACAGGCGGGAGTGGGTTCCGCTGTGCTGGCCCGGCGTTGTCGCCATCGCCGGCGTGGCTGTGGCTGGGGCTGCCGCCTCTGGCCGGCCTGGCATGGCGAACCCGCACCCGCCGGCGGATCGCCATCCCCCTGCTACTGTTAGCCGCGCTGCTGCTCGGCTTTTGGCGCTATCTCGACCATCCCTTCGAGCCTTGCCCGGCCCCGGCCGACCTGCGCAGCTATCACACGGCCAGCGACTATGGCCGCGCCAGCGTCTTCGAAGGCGTGATCCTCGGCTATCCTGACCGCCGCGCCACCTTCGCCCAGTACCGCGTGCAGGTCGACGCCATCTGGCAGGGCCAGCGCCGCGCCGCCATCCACGGCGTCGCCCTCGTGCGCAGCGGGCCAGACGCCCTCTTTGCCTACGGCGACCGGGTGCGCATCCGCGGCGCGGCCATCGCGCCCCCCATCTTCCCCGATTTCGATTACCGCCGCTTTCTCGCCCGCAAAGGCATCCACACCCTCATCCGCCGGGCCGAGATCACCCTGATCGAGCCGGATCAGGGCGCGCCCTTCTGGGCCGCGCTCTATGCTTTCCGCGCCCGTGGCTCTGCCCTCCTCAACCAGATCCTGCCCCGGCCCTACAGCGACCTCGCCAACGGCATGATCCTGGGCATCGAGACCGGCATCGACCGCGACCTGTACGAACAATTCAACCTCACCGGCACCTCGCACGTCATCGTCATCTCCGGCTCGAACATCGCCATCGTCTCCGGCATCCTCCTGGCCCTGTTCACGCGCGTGCTGCGCCGCCGCCGCCTGGTCACCCTCCTCACCCTGGCCGGCATCCTGCTCTACACCCTGCTGGTGGGCGCGGACGCTGCCGTCACCCGCGCCGCGCTGATGGGCAGCCTGTACGTCATGGCCGTGGGCCTGGGCCGGCAGAGCGCGGCCATCATCTCCCTCTTCTTCGCCGGGCTGGTCATGCTCCTGCTCAACCCCCTCACCCTCTGGGATGTGGGTTTCCAGCTCAGCTTCATGGCCACCCTGGGCCTGATCTTGTTCAACGCCCCCCTGCGCCGGCGTTGGGATGCGCGCATTGGCAAGCGCCTGCCTCCCGCGGCCAACGGCCTGCTGGCCGAGGGCCTGCTCGTCACCTTCGCCGCCCAGATCACGACCATGCCGTTGGTCGTCGCCTATTTTGGGCGGCTCTCCCTCATCTCTTTCCTGGTCAACCTGCTCATCATCCCTGTGCAACCGCCGATCATGATCGCCGGGGGCATGGCCGTTCTGGCCGGACTGATCTGGCTGCCGCTGGCCAAGGTGATCGCGCTTCTGCCCCTGGCCAGCCTGTGGTGGACGGTGTTCATCGTGCAGCAGGCCGCGGCCCTGCCCCTGGCCTCGCTCGAAGTCAGCGCGTTTGGCCGGCTGATCGCCGTGCTCTACACCGGCATCTTCGCCCTTGGCTTTCTGTGGTGGCTGATCCGCCAGGAACAGGGCGCGTCCGCGCTCATTCCGCCGGCCTGGCGACCGCGTCTGGCCCGGGCCGGGCTGGCCGCGGGGCTGCTGATCCTGCCCCTGTGGGGCGCGTCCGCCTGGGCCGAGGCGCAGCCCGACGGCTATTTGCACCTGCACCTGCTCGGCCGCGAACAGGGCGCGGCGTGGCTGATCATCACCCCCGGCGGCAACCGCGTGCTGCTCGACCCTGGCCGCGGGGCCGCGGCCTACCCCCTGCCCGACCTCCTCGCCTCGCTGCCCGGTGGGCGCCGGCCCCTGCAACTGCTGATCCACACCCGCGCCCCCGCGGCGGAGGCCCCGGCCATCCCCGCCGCCCAGCAAGTGCAGATCGCCGACCTGCCCGCCGGCGCGATCCTCAGCCTTGACGCCGGCGTCACCCTCACCCTGCTGCACGCGCCGGCGCAGCCGGACGAATCCGCGCTTTTCCTGCTGCAATTCGGCGATTTCACCACCCTGCTGCCTTTCGAGGTCAGACAGGACACGCAACTGGCCCTGGCCGCGCGCCTGCCCGCGGCCCTCACCCTGCTGGTCGCGCCCTATCCGGGCAGCGGCGCCTGGCCCCATCCCGAGTTGATCGCCCATCTGCGGCCCCAACTGCTGTTGCAGCCGGCCGGCGTCACCTATCCGCCGGGCGTGCAGGCCGCGCTGGCCCAGGCCCCTGCCCTGGCACCCATCCCCAACGACGCGCTGGTGACCATCCGCAGCGATGGCCGCAGTTTCACCCTATCTGCCCGGCCGTACGCCGCGGATGTGGTGCAGCGGTGAGGGGGCGGGGCGGAACCAACCGCCACGGCGGCACGTCTGCATGAATGAACGCGGGCAGCGGCTTTTGCACCCGCGCAGACATCCTTTTCGATTCATCCAGCCCAGGAGGTTGCCATGCACCGCCGGCGCCCCTTCCTCATCCTGATTCTGCTCATCCTCGGCAGCGCCCTGCTGCTGACCAGTTGTTTTCCCCCATTTTTGGAACCCACGCCCACGCCGGCGCCCACAGGCTCGGCGCTGGTCACGATCACGCCGCTGCCGGGGCTGCGTCTCTCGCTCACGCCCCGGCAGGGCCGCGGGGGCGATATTGTCAGCGTGCACGGCAGCGGCTGGCAGCCCAATGCTTCGATCAGCATCTATCTCTATGATCCTGCCAGCGGCCAGCTCTCGCAGACGCCCTTTGCCGCCGCCCTCGCCGGCGTGGAAGGGGTGTTCAACACCTCCTTCCTCTTCCCCACGGATCCGGCCTGGCTGCGGCTGCCGCAGGTGCACGTCCTCGCCCTCAGCTCGCAGACAGGGCAGCAGGCCTCTGCGCCCTTTTTGCTGATCCAGGCAGAGACGCCCGTGGCCGGCCCCTCGCCCAGCGCCACCCCCGCGGCCGCAACCGCGACTGCCACTCCCTCGTCCACGCCCCCCGGCCCCGGCCTGCCCCAGGCGCGGGTCACCTCCTACGCCCTGAATCTGCGCACCGGCCCCGGCCTCGCCTACAGCGTGCTGCGCGCCTTGCCCCGCGACACCCTGCTGGCTGTGCTGGGCCGGGATGGCGGCAACGCCTGGCTGCTGGTGCGGCTTGCCGACGGCAGCGAGGGCTGGGTCAGCCGCAGTTATACCGATTTCAGCGGCAATGTGCCGGTCGTGGCCACGCCCCCCGCGCCCACGGCCACTGTCACGCGCATCCCCACCAACACGACCACCGTCACGCCGATCCCCACCAACACGGCCACGCCGGTCAGCGTCTATCCCGATTGGAAGGGGGAGTATTGGGCCAATGCCACGCTCGGCGGCCCGCCCGCGTTGATCCGCAACGATCTTTTCCTCGATTTCGATTGGGCCGCGGGCGCGCCCGCGGCGGGGCTGCCCGCGGATCAGTTCTCGGCCCGATGGACGCGGCGCCCGTTCTTCGAGGCCGGGGTCTACCGCTTTCACGTGTTGGTGGATGATGGCGCCCGTTTGTGGGTCGATGGTCAGCCGTTGCTAGATGCCTGGCAGGAGGGCAGCGCCCGCGAGTTCGTGGTCGATGTGGCCCTGACGCGGGGCGAGCACGCCTTGCAACTGGCCTATTTCGAGCGCTATGGTGTGGCCCGTGTGCGGCTGTGGTGGGAGCGGATGGCCGCGCCCGCGTTCCCCGATTGGAAGGGGGAGTATTTCGCCAATCCAAACTTGCAAGGCCCGCCGGCCTTGGTGCGCAATGACCCGATCGTCGACTTCCGTTGGGGCGGAGACGCTCCGGCGGCGGGGCTGCCGCAGGATGGCTTCTCGGCCCGCTGGAGCCGCGACCAGTTCTTCCCGGCCGGGCTGTACCGCTTGCAGGTGCGCTCCGATGATGGCGTGCGCGTCTATGTCGATGGCGCGCGCGTGATCGATGCCTGGTACAACCAGCGGGGGGATGTGGCGCACAGCTATGATCTGGCCTTGAACGGGGGGCACCGGCTGACGTTGGAGTATTACGAGAACGCGGGCGGGGCTTTGATCAGCTTCTGGTGGCAGCGGCTGGGCGACATCCCGCCGCCGGCCACAGCCACCCCCACGCGCACGCGCACCCCGACGCCAACCCCGACGCCGACCTCGACGCCAACCCCGACGCGTACGCCGACTCTGCCTCCGGCCACAGCCACGCCGACGCGTACGCCGACGTCGATCCCGGCCACGGCCACGCCGACGTCGATCCCGGCCACAGCCACGCCGACTCTGCCCCCGGCCACAGCCACGCCGACTCTGCCCCCGGCCACGGCCACGCCAACGCCGATCCCGGCCACGGCCACGCCGACGTCGATCCCGGCCACAGCCACGCCGACATCGATCCCTGCCACAGCCACGCCGACTCTGCCCCCGGCCACGGCCACGCCAACGTCGATCCCGGCCACGGCCACGCCGACGGAGACGCCGATCCCGGCCACGGCCACGCCGACGGAGACGCCGATCCCGGCCACGGCCACGCCGACGTCGATCCCGGCCACGGCCACGCCGACGGAGACGCCGATCCCGGCCACGGCCACGCCGACGGAGACGCCGATCCCGGCCACGGCCACGCCGACGCCGATCACGCCGACAGAGACGCCGGAGACGCCGGTCTCGCCCACGCCGACCGCCACCCGCCCTGCCCCGGCCCCCCGCCTGGGCGTGGTGAGCGGCCTGCTCTCCTGGCCGGAGGGCGTGGAACCGGCCCCGCTCCATCTCTACTTCCTGGAACGCAGGGCCCGCATCCCGCAGCGCGTGATTGTGACCGACATCGACGAGGCGCGTTACGAAGTTGCCCTGCCGCCGGGCGTGTACATCGTCTATGCCTGGCTGCCCGACACCCTTTACCTGGGCGGCTATACCAAGGCGGTCGTCTGCGGCATGGGGCCGGAGTGCACGGACCACAGCCTGCGCCCCTTCACCCTCCGCGTCGGCCAGACCACGGCCGATATCGACATCCTCGACTGGGAGGTGGCGCCCAAGACCATCCCCCGCCTGCCCAAGTCCCTGCAAGAACAGATGGGCCGCGTCTCTCGTTGAGCGCGGCCCGGCTCAGAAGGGCAGAGGTTCGGTGCTGTCGATGAAGCGCACGCCCTGTTCGGCAAAGTGAGCGAAGCGCGCCTGGGCGATGGCATGGAAATCCACCTGCGGATGCAGCACCGGCGAGGTGCAATCGCGCAGGAAGAGCACTTTGGCCAATTGATCGGGCTGATCGCCGAAGGCCTCCACCAGATCCTCCACCGTCTCCAGCACGCAGTGGCTCTCTGCTTCGCCGGCAATGATCACGCGATCCGCCGCGGCTAGGATATCGAGGAAGGATTGGTTTGTCTCGCCGTCAGGCTGATCGGGCGTGGGCACCTCCGGCTGCAGGATCGAATAGTGTTCGGTCAGGGATACGCTGCCTTTGCTCAGCCACAGGGGCTGAGTGCGCCGGGCCAGCGCGTGCCAGAAGACGGCGCACCACAATTCGGGGTCGAGGGCATGGCCGGTGCTGCCGATCAGCACATGGTAGGGCCAGATGGTGAGCTGTTTTTTCGCTTCCCGCTCCAACTGTGCGACGTAATAGAGCGACCATTCCGGCTCGTGTAGCGGGCGCCAGCGGCCTGCATGCACGTCCGCGGCGCTGATCAGGGTGAAGGGCTGGGGATGGTTACCGGCGGCGTCGGCCCACCAGGCGGGCGCAAAGATCTGATGGGGCAGGTGCGAGTCGAGGGAGCAGGCGATCTGGGTGATGCGGGCGGCGTGAAGGTAGATGAATTCGATGGTGCGACGGATGTCGGCAACCGCGCCGGGCACGAACAGGCTGCCGTCGGGGTGACAGAAATCGACCTGCATGTCGATGATCAGCAGGCAGACTTGCTCTTTGTCTGCGCTGGCAGGGGGGAGCTGGGCCTGCTCTGCTGCCGCGGCGATATGCGCCATATCGGGATAGAAGAGGGTGCCGATGCGATTGGGATCGTAAAAAGTGGGAAATGGGGTCATGTGAGGGCTCCTGTGGCGTGGGGAGGCTTGCCGCCGCCCGTTGGCTTTGCCTGCGTTCTTTTCAAGTTGGTGTCCAGGATTGCAGGCGAGGGTTGGGGGTGAGGCCGGGGATGCGGCCCCGTTTGGCCACCGGTCGGCCCGCGATCTCTTTGATGTCTGCGGTGAAATCGATCGGCGCCGCGCCGCTGATGGCGCTGCCCACGCCGAACGCGTCCACCGGGGCCGCGTGCTGGCGAAAATAGCGGATGCGCTCGGCGTCGATGCCGCCGCTGACTACGATCTTTACCTGCGTGTGCCCGGCCTGATCCAGCCGCGCCCGCACTTCTTTCACCAGTTCGGCGGTGACGCGGCCCCGCTCGGAGGGGGTGTCCAGGCGCACGCCCCACAGTCGGTCGCCCAGGGCCGCGGCTACGCGCAGGCTTTCCTCCGCCTCGTCCTTGAAGGTGTCGACCAGGGCAATGCGGCGCACGGACGGGGGCATGAGGCGGTCGAAGGCCTGCACCGCGGCGACGGTGTCGCCGAAACAGAGGATGAGGGCGTGGGGAAGGGTGCCGCTGGCTTCGATCTCGGCCAGGGCTGCGCCGGCAGGGGTGGCGCAGCCGGCGCAGCCGCCGATCATGGCCGCGTATTCCATGCGGGCGCTGACATCGGGGTGCACGTGGCGGGCGCCGAAACTGATCACCGGGGTCTCTGCGGCTGCCAACACGCAGCGGCGGGCGGCCGTGGCCCAGCCGGTCTCGTGCGCCAACATGCCCAGCAAAGCGGTCTCGTAGAGGGCAAAGCTGGGATAGGGCGCGCGGATGCGCAGAACGACTTCTTTGCGGGCTATTTCAGCTCCTTCGGGCAGGGCCTCCACTTGAGCGGCGCGCGGTAAGACCTGGGCCAGCAGGGCCAGCGCCTCCTGCATGCCGCAGAGCAGCCCCTCTGCGTTGGCGAACACTTCCATGATCACATCGGGGGCCATGCCTTCGGCTTCCAGGATCTGCCGGGCCCGCAGGAAGTAAATGTCGGTATTCTCGCCGGCCAGCGTGGCGGGGCTGGGGGCGAATCGGGCGGGAATGGACATGTGCAAGTCTCCTTTGAGAGTGCGTGAGCAGCACTTCAGGCGGACGATGGACGAAGGACGAAAGACGAAAGACGAAAGACGAAGGACGAAAGGCGATTCGCTCGTCCACCGTCCATCGTCTCATCCGCAGACCGCGCAGGCCTGTGCCGGCGCGGTCAAAAACAGGCGTTGGACGCCAAGCACGCTGGCGCTGGCGCTGTCATAGAGGGTGATCTCGAGGGTGAGGGGGCCGGGGGGCAGGCCCGCGGCCAGCCAGTGCGGGTAGATTTCCCCCATCTGCCAGCGGGTGGTGGGGAAATCGTAGCCGGCGGGGCGCAGGTCGTGCTGGGCCAAGATCTGCCCACTGGCGCGGCGCAGGGTGATGGCGACTTGCAGATCGGGCAGATCGGGTTGCAGCGCCTGCCAATAGAGCCACACCCCCGCGGTCGTGGCCTCGGCCCCGACCACTTGCACGGCCCCGCCCAATGCTGCCGGTGCAATCAGGCCGGGCGGCCGGGCGGGGAAGACCTGGCCGGGCCGGAACCGGTAATGCCGCAGTCCCAGGTAGGGCAGCGCGGGCGTGGGCTGGGCGTCGGCAAAGCGGTCGAGCAGGAGCACCGTGACGCCGCTGGGGTCGATCACCTCATCTTGCCAGGTGAACAGCCAGACGCCCCCCTGCGCGGCAGCGATCCGGTTCAGGGTTTGCGCCGCCTCGGCCCAGCCCACCACCTGGCGCACATTCAGGATGTCCATCTCTGGCAGCAGGTAGCGGGGGACGCCGAAACGCGGGGGCAGGTACGCGTCGAACACGGGGTAGGCGTGGCCGGAAAGGAGCAGCGCGGCTTCATCCGCCTGGCGCTGGAAATACATTTCGCTGATCCCCTCGCGCCAGGCAGATTTGGCGAAGTTGTCGTTGGCGAACCAGTTGAGCAGGCCGACGGCATGCGCGGCCAGCACCAACAGCAGGGCGGCCAGGGCCAGCAGCCGCCGCACTGTGGCGGCGACCCAGGTGAGTAGATCCTCAGGATCGCCCGCCCACAGGCCGCTGAGGCCCCCGCCCACCAGCAAGGCCCAGGCCGGCCAACTGATCAACAGGTAGCGGGGGTTGAATTTGGGGGTGCGGTAGGCCAGGACAAGGATGAGCAGGGCCGGCAGCAGGCCCCAGAGGATGATCAGCAGGGCAGGGGCGGGCGCGGACGAGCGGCGACGGGCAAGACGCAAGCCATAGAGCCAGACCGGGGCCGCAATTGTGAGGGCTGCCAGCCAGGCGCGGGCGTCGGCCTCGGCCATGACTTCGGTGGCGCCGAGGGTGAAATGCATGAGTACGTCGAGCAGCGCCTCGCCCACCTTCAGCCGTCCCGTCCAATAGCTGGCGTCGGCCTGGAAGCGGGTGAGCATGGCCGGCGCCCAGGGCAGATAGCCCACGCCCACGAGGGCGTTGATCCCCAAAAAGGAGAGCCATTGCGCCCTGTCGCGGCGTCGCCGGATCAGCCAATGCAGGGCCAGCGCCAGCAGCGCAAACAGGGCGAAGTAGTGCGTGTACAGCGCGGCCAGCGCGGCCAACGCGTATAGAACGCGCGCCCCCCACTGCGCCCTTCCCCCCGCGTCCCTCCTCTTCTCCCCCCCTCGCCCCTCGCCCCCTCCGCCATTGTCCGTCGCCCGTCGTCCATCCTCCTCCCAGCGCAGCAGGGCCAGCGCCGCCAGCGCCACCAGGCTGATTAACAGCGTGTACATGCGCGCTTCCTGGCCGTAATAGACCATCACCGGCGAGGCGGCGGCGACCAGCGCGGCCAGTAATCCGGCCCGCTCGTCCCACAGCCGCCGGCCCAGCGCCCACAACAGCGGGATCAGCAGCGTCCCGAACGCGGCCGAGGGCCAGCGCAGGATCAACTCGCCAAACGGGTTTAGCCGCAGCCAGCCCGACACGAGCATGTAGTAAAGCGGCGGCTGGATGTCATCCGCAGTCCAGCGGGCCAGTTCGCTCAGGCCCAGCCGCGCCACCTGCGCGGTCACGCCCTCGTCGTACCACAGGCTCTGCACGTCCAGATGGTGCAGACGCAGGGCGAAGGCGAGGAGAATGAGAGCGAGGAGGGTGTGGCGGCGGGCCATGGGGGGGCGTAAAGCGTAAAACGTAAAACGTAAAGCGTAAAACGTAAAGCGTAAAGCGTAAAACGTGAGGATTTGATAGGTTTTCGTTCACCCCTCACGATGGACGATGGACATACGTTTTACGTTTTACGTTTTACGCCTCACACCTCACGATTGCGCGAGCGTTCGTGCGAGAAGCCTTGGGGATAGCGGGCGGCCAGTTTGTCGATGTTGTGCTGGGCGATCTCGGCCAGAGACAGGCCCAGGGCGTCAGCCATGACCGCTGCATACCAGAGCACGTCGCCGAGTTCTTTGACGAGTTTGTCGCGGTCGAGTTCGTGGCCGTGGAAAAAGGCTTTCTTGATCAGTTCCGCGGTCTCGCCGGCTTCGCCGTTGAGGCCGAGGGCGGTGTAGATGAGGGTGCGGTCGAAATCGCCGTGGTTGCCGGCGGTGCGCAGAGCCAGTTGTTGGTAGTCGTTCAGGGTCAGGGTCATGATCGGTCTTGGGGAGATGGGGATTGGATAGCAGGGCGTGGTTCATTTCCACTAGCGGGTTGAGGGCTGGCTGGCGCAGATGACTGCGGCCAGCGCGCAGGCTTGATCGGGCGGCGGGGGCGCGGTCAGGGGCAGGAGGCCGAGGTCGATCGCGTCGGCAGCCGGCGCGCCCGCGGCCGCGATGGCCGGCAAACGCTCGCCGGTGGCGGGGCGGTAGAGGCCGAGGCTGAGGCGCAGCGACGTTGCCAGATCAAGCTCCGCCGGCAGGGTGAGCTGCCGCCAATCATAACCGGCTGTGGTGGGGATGAAAAGGTGCGGCGGGCCGTCGCTCTGGGCAATGAGGGCCTCGCCCTGGCGCAGGTGCAGGAAAGGCGTCACATCCGCGGGCAGGACCGCGTCCCAGCGCAGGATCAGATCGATCGTCTGGCCGGGGAAGGCGGCGCGGGGCAGCCAGGCTTCCACCCGCGCCTCGCGGCCGTCGGGCAGATGGAAGCGCGCGGCGACGGCGGCCGGCCCCAGATCGAGCAGCGGGTCGATGAGTACGTCGCGGGAGAGGGGCTGCAAGCGCGCCGCTTCATCGCGGCGATAGGCCGCGGCCAGGGCCAGCGTGCCATCGGGGCTGGCCGGCAGGCCGGGCGCGACCAGATCCGCGGGCAGGCGATGGGCAGGTTCGCCAGGATCCGGGCCGTGCACGACGCCGGCCACCGCGCCCCAGACACGGGGCAGGAAAAGGCCCAGGGTCTCGATGGCGATCAGATCGCCCGGCTGCCATTGATCGGGCGGCAGCCAGATCAGGGCGGTGGGCGTGCTGTCGGCGAAGGTGTACAATGTCTCGCCGCCGGGAGAGCGCAGCTCCAGCCAGGGCCGCACCGCGCCGGGCGTGTAATCTGCCCCGACCTGCCAATGTGTGATCACTTTTGTCTGCCGCCAGCGCGGCCAGTCGACGGCTTCGACGCCGGTCAGACGCAGGGGCGCGGCGGTGGGATCGCCCTCTGCGCGGGTGAAATCGTAGAAGGCGGGGGGGAGGGTCTTGGCCGCGGCGCCGCGGCGCAGCAGCAAAAAGCCGTCGGCAGCGTCGACAATGCCCCAATCCGCGGCCAGCATGGCATCCACCTGGCTTTTGAGGTCGCCGGGGGCCATGTCGGTGCCGGCGGTGACGTCGAGCAAGGCCCATGCCGCGGGCGTGGCCGCGTCCAGGCCGAGGGGAAATTGGTAGACAAAGCGGCGCAGGCTGAGGTGCGGGTGCACCGCGGCGGTGGCGCTGACCGCGGCGTCTGCGGGAATCTGGGCGACGAAGCGGGGCAGCAGGCGATGGTGGGCAGTGATGGGCGTGGGATCGTAGCGCCCGCCCAGCGGCCCGCGCCCGGCGTGGGCATAGGACAGGGCAGAAGCGATCAGCAGCAAAAGCGTGAACGCCGCGGGGAAGATGCGCGAAGCTTGACACCTGACACCTGACACCTGACACCTGATACGTCTCAGGCCGTAGACGGCAGCGACCGCGAAAAAAGGCGTGAGCGGGGCGCTGTAGTGAAATTCGCCATAGTACTGGGCGGGATAGGCGCTGAGCAGGTTGGCCAGCAGCACCGGCAGGGCCAGCAGGATTATTTCCGGCGCCAGCAGCCCCAGAAACCCGAAAGGCGCCAGCAGCCCGATCAGATACTGCACCCGCGCCGGTTCGCTGGCGATCTGCCAGACCAGGCCGGGGCGGGTGAGGATGCTGCGGAAGATGTCGAGCGGAGAATTGCCGAGCGCGCCGTAACGCTGGAAATAGGCCGATTCGGCGCTGCCGTGCACCGGCGCAGCGTGCGCGGGCACGATCACGAAGGTGGCAAGATAGAACCAGAGCAGGGAAATGAGGATGACGGCGAGGGGGAGGGAATGCGCGAGGCGTGAGGCGTGGTGCGTGGTGCGTGGTGCGTGATGCGTGGTGCGTGGTGCGTGGGGCGTGGGGCGTGGATCCTGACACTTGACACCTGACACTTGACACCTGACACCTGACACCTGCCTCCTGACACTTCGATAGAACGCCCACACGCCCAGGCCCGCGGCCAGCAGCGCGGCCTCTTCTTTGACGGCGGCCACCAGCAGCGCGGCGATAGCGAACTGCCACCATCGTTCCGCCGCGATTGCCCAAAACGCCCACAGGATCAGAGGCGCGGCAAAGGGGATGGCATGGAATTCGGTGAGAACGGCGGACTGCAAGTGCGGATCGAGCAAATAGGCCAGGGCCAGAGCCAAAGCCAGGCCCGGGCCGAGCTTGCGCCGCGCCAACTCGAACAGCGGCCAGGCGCCCACCGCCACCGCCAGCACCTGCACCAACAGCAGCGCCCGCACATCCTCCCACAGCCACAGCGCCGGAGCGATCAGCAGGAAGATCGGTTCCACATGATCGGTGAGGCGGCTGGAAAGGAAATCATCCTGAATCGACTCCACGAAGCGCCCGCGCGAAGTATTCCACAGGGCCTGCGCCATCTGCCCCAGATCCGATTTGTGCGTGCGCAGGCCGGTGTGCAGGTCGAAGGCCAGGCTGGCAAAGAGCAGAATGTAGACCACTATCAACAGACCCAGGATCAGGCGGTAGCGGTCGAACCTGCTAGCCATCCCCCATACCCCCGACCAGCGCCGGCTGTTCCACCACCGGGACATTCTCCCGGCCAACCAGCAAACTCAACCCGGCTGCGGCCAATTCGCCCAAAAGCAACCACACGCGCATGGCCAGAGAGGCGGCGGTGGTCAGGCCGCCGCCCAGGAGGGGCGTCAACAAGAGATAGAGCGCGCCCTCGCGCACCGCCAGGCCGCTGGGAGTGACAAAGCTGAGATAGCCCAGGGCATAGGCCACGGCATAGGTGCTGGCCAGATGCGGCCACAACCGCGGCAGTTCGGCGACCCCGAACTGCGTGATGGCCATGATCAGCGCCCCGAACCCCGCCCCGAACAGCAGCCAATCGACCACGGTGACGACCATCAGCGCCAGCAGGGTGCGGCTGCGCAGTTCCATGGGCAGCGGAGAGCGGCCAATGCGGCGCAGCATCCAATTCAGCAGGGCGATCAGCCAGGCCGGGCGCAGCAAAAAGAGGAGGATCGGCAGCCCCGCCAGCCCCAGCCACAGGTCTAGCCCCGGCAGCAACTCGGTCAGCAGGCCCAGATTGCCGGACAACGGGAAATAGACCGCGGCAATGACAAAAATGGTGAGCAAATTCACGGCCTGGAAGAGGGCGATGCTGCTGATCGTGGCTTCGGCGCGGATGCCGCGGCGCTGGCAGAGCACCATCATGCCCAGCGGCTGCCAGACATTGCCGGGGATGTAGCGGACGATGGCGCTGAGGAACCAGATGCGGGCGGCGACGACAAAGGACAGGCGCCCGCCCATCAAGATCAACGTCCACCGCCAGATGCCGACCTCTATCAGCCAACTGGCCCCGATCAGGAGGGCGGACAAGATCAGCCAGGAGGGGCGCAACTGCCAGGGATAGGCGCTGAGTTCATCCCATTGGCTGCGCAACAAGAGGGCGATGAAGAGGAAGGCCAACAGCAAAAAGAACACTTGCGCGGGCTGGCGAAGGCGTGACAACATGGCGGCTATTGTACACCACGCGCCGCGCCGGGCAGGAAAACAGCGGCCCCCTCCATCCCATACAAAGCCAGCGTCTCTGCTTCGATCGCTTCCCACGAGAACCGGGCGCGGGCGTGCTCGTAGCCGGCGTCGCCCAGGCGTTGGGCCAGATCAGGGTCGTCGAGCAGGCGGGCGATGGCCGCGGCCAGGGCCTCTGGGTCTTGCGGCGCTACCAGCAGGCCGGTCTCGCCATCTGTGACGATGTCGGGGATGCCGCCGACCGCCGAGGCGATCACCGGCTTGCGATAGCGCATCGCCTCCAGCAGCACCATGCCCAGCATCTCCGTGTCGCCGGCGCTGTCGATGATGGCCGGCAGGATGAACATCTGGCAGGATTGGTAGAGCCGCTGCAAGTCGTCGTCGCTGACGCGGCCAGCCAGCGTCACCCGATCTTCCAGCCCGCTTGTGCGGATGCGGGCTTCGATGGCCGCGCGTTCGTGGCCTTCGCCGACGAGGATCAGGCGCAAGTTGGGGCGGTGGCGCAGCCGGGCCAGGGCTTCGATCAGGAAGGGATAGCCTTTGCGTTCGACCAGCCGGCCCACGGCGAGGAGCAGACCCGGCTGGGCCGGCCAGCGCGCCGCGGGCGGGGGCACAGTCACGCCATAGGGGATGAGCCGGGCCGCGCGGCCCGTGAGCGCGCTGAGACTGCGGGCGGTGTAGGTGGAGATGGCGGCCACATCGGCGCAGCCGGCGGTGAAGCGGCGCAGGAAGGGCCGGGCCAGGGGATAGCGCGCCGCCATGACCAGATCGGCCCCGTAAAAAGTGGCGACAAGCCTGCCGCCGCCGGCCGCCCGCGCCGCCAGCCCGAACAAGCCCTGGGGGATGGGCCAATGCACGTGGATCAGGTCGTAGCGCCCCTTTCGTCCCAGCCGCCAGGCCGCGATCAGGCCGGAAAGCAGGTAAAAAGGGAGCAATAGCAGCAAAGCGGGGTTTTTGCGGATTTTGTTGGGCGCGCCTTCGTCGTGTGTCAGGGTTTCCCAGGGCGCGGGCGCGTAGCGAAAACGCCGCACGCGCATGCCGTGAAACTGCTGATCCGGGCCGCCGCCATAGGCGGGCGCCAGCACATCGATCTCGAACCCGCGCGCCTGCAACCGCCCCAGCAACTCGATCAGCCAGGGCGATTGTGGGTCGCCCTCCTGACGGGGGAAATTGGTGGTGATGATCAGCAGCCGGGGCATGTTGGGTATTGGGTATTAGGTAATTTCATTGCGAGTGACCCATCCTGCTGCAGCAGGATGGGTCACTCGCAATGACAGAATAAAATAAATTTTTACGATATTAGATATTTGATATTAATCGACACTATATGTGCGAATATCCAATATCTAATATCTAATACCCTATATCTTGCGTTTAGGAGGGGGGAATGTCTTGTTCGTGGCCTCTCAGGCGTTCTTCCAGCTCGGCCAGGCGGTCGCCCTGCGCCACGATCAACTCGGCCAGGAAGCCGACCAGGAAGAAGAGCAGCCCGGCCAGGGCCAGCCCCAACGCCAGCCAGAAGATGGGACGCTGCTGCATCGCCCGCCCGAACCAGAGATAGGCCAGATAGAGGAAGGTGGCGCCGCTGACAGCCAGGCTGCTCAGCCCCAGCCCGCCGAAAAAGCGCATCGGCGCCTGCTGGAAGGTGAGCAGAAAGCGGATGACCAGGACATCGAGCAGGGAGATGGGGATGCGACTGAAGCCGAAATGCGAGCGGCCGGCCCGCCGCGGGTACCAGGTCGTCGGCGTCTCGCCCACGCGGAAGCCGCGGTCGGCAGCGATGTGCACCAGGAAACGATGCCAATCGGAGCGCAACGGCGGCAATTGCTCGATCACTTCGCGGCGAAAGCCCTTGACCCAGTTGGCGTCGTGCACGTCGATGGGGAAAAGGCGGCGAGAGACGGTGTTGTAGATGGCCGAGGCTGCTTCCTTGCCATCTCCGCGGCCCTGCCGCCAGCCCGATACCACGTCGTAGCCCTGCAAGAGCTTGGCGTAGAGCTTGGGGATGTCCTCATCGGGGTGTGATTCCAGATCCGCCGGGAGGAAAAGGATGTATTCCCCGCGGGCAGCCCGGAAACCGCTGCGCAGGGCCGCGGTCAGCCCCTGATTGCGGCGATGTTGCACCAGCCGCAGCCAGGGATACTGCGCTTGCAGCGTCTTCACCCGATTGGCGGTGCCATCCCGGCTGCCGTCGTCCACGAACACCAATTCTGCGGCCACGCCGAGCGCGGCGAAAGCGGCGGCCGCGCGTTCCACCAATTCGGCCACATTTTCCGCCTCGTTATAGGCCGGGATCAGGACGGAGAGTTCGGGTGGGGACATGGTTGGGTATTGGATATTGGAATGTTTTTAATGATTAGTCATTAATCAACGCGAACTCATGAAATACCCAATACCCAATATCTAATACCCAATACCCAATACCCTCTTTTTACAGCGCCGCCTTGATGGCCGCGACGACGGCGTCTTGCTGTTCGTCGCTCATTTCGGCGTACATGGGCAGGCTGATCACCGACTCGGCCATCAACTCGGAGATGGGGTAGCTGCCCCGTTCCAGTTCGAGATAGCGATAGGCGGGTTGCAGGTGCAGAGGGATGGGATAGTGCACGCCGACGCCGATGCCCGCCGCCTGCATCTGATTGAGGGTGGCTTCGCGTTCGGGCACGCGCACCACATAGCAGTGGTAGACCGGCTCAGTCTCGGCCAGATGCGTGGGGGTGACGACAGGCGTATCGGCCAGCAACTCGGCATAGCGGGCCGCGCGCTGGCGGCGGCCTGCGTTCCAACCATCCAGATAGGGCAGCTTGGCGGCGAGGATGGCGGCTTGCAAGCCGTCGAGCCGGTGGCCATAGCCCAATTCGCTGTGCTCATACTTGTTGATACGGCCATGATCGCGCAGCAGCCGCACCCGCGCCGCCAGATCATCATCATCGGTCACCACGGCGCCGCCATCGCCATAACAGCCCAGGTTCTTGCTGGGATAGAAGGAAAAGCAGGCGGCGTCGGCCAGGCTGCCGGCGCGGCGGCCCTGATAGCGGCTGCCATGCGCCTGGGCCGCGTCCTCGATCACTTTCAGGCCGTGGGCCTGGGCAATGGCGTTGATCGGCTCCATGTCTGCGGGCTGGCCGTAGAGATGCACCGGCATAATCGCCTTGGTGTAGGGCGTGATGGCGGCGGCGATCCGGGCCGGGTCGATGTTGTAGGTCTGCGGGTCGATATCCACGAACACCGGGTGGGCGCCGGCCTGCGAAATGGCCTCGCCGGTGGCGAAAAAGGTGAAGGGCGTGGTGATCACCTCGTCGCCGGGGCCGATGCCGTAGCCGGCCAGCGTGAGAAAGATGGCGGCAGTGCCGCTGGAAACGCCGATGGCGTGTTTGGCCCCGCAATAAGCGGCGAACGCGGTCTCGAACGCGCTCACCTCTGGCCCCATGATGAAGGCGGTGCTCTCGATCACACGTTGGATGGCGGCGTCGATATCGGGGCGGATGCCGGCGTATTGGGCTTTGAGGTCTACCAACGGGATAGACATGCAAAATTCTCCTGAGAAAAGAAGATGCTGCCCCGGAGGAGCAGCATCATGGATCGGTCTGCGTGGGGAAAAGAGGGCTACACAGGCAAAGTATCCAGACGGGCTTCGAGTTCGGCGATCTTGCGGTGGTGAAATTCGAGTTCGTTTTGCAGTTTCAGAGGGGTGTCGATGCCATAATTGGCGGCCTGCACTTCCAGCCGGGCCAGATTCAAACGATAGACGTGCAACTGCTGTTGCCAGTATCCTCGCTCTTGCTCTTTGCCGGCGCGGGCCAGATCTTGTACCGAGGAGTCGGTCACTTCGGCATCGTCGAGCGCCATTTTGGCGTGGTTGCCTTCGAGCCAGAGTTGGAAAAAGTCGTTGCCGATGATGATGCAGCCGGTGGCAGCATTTTTGCGAGTATACCCCAACCGGTTCAGGGCGTAAAGATAGATGCGTGTTGCCGTTACATCGATCTGCAGCGCCTCGGCCAGTCCCTCCACGCTGCATGGCCCTCCCTGGCTCAGGCGCAGCAAGATCAGGCGTTCGCTGGGCGAGAGGTGTTTGTACGTCTGCTGGAAGAGGGAGGCCATCATGGGGTCGAGGTAGATGTCGCTGGGGCCGGGCCGGCGCAGGCTGCCATCCGGCTGGTAGAGTCGATAGCAGAGCCACTGCACCAGGAAGGCGTGGTTGTTGGTGATGGCCTGGATCGCGGCCACTGTTTCCTCGTCCACCTGCGTGCGTTGCGGCGCCCGCACCTGACGGATCAGGCCCTCGGCTTCCTCCGGGCCGAGGCCGGAAAGGTGCCGCGGGATAAAACCGGCGAGAAAGGGCGAGGTCGGCCAGGCTTCGCTGATCTCTTCCAGGCGGGTCAGCGATTTGGTGGAGGCCAGCACCACGCGCAGGTTGGTGGGCCGTTGGAATGCGGCCCGCAGCCGCTGCACTTGCACCGGCTCCCGCTCGGCGATGGCGATCAGCACTTCCGGCTCATCGATCAGGAGCAGGAGGGTGCGGTCATGCGCGGCCGCAGCCTGACACAAGGTGCGCAATTGCCGGCGGAGGCTGCTGTTTTCCAGGGGGGCGATGTCCAGACCGAGCGCGGCAAAGGCGGCCTGGTGCTCTTCGACGGCATAGAACAACTCGTCGCCCAGGTCCGCAGCCGATTCGCAGCCTTGCAGATCCCAGTAGATCGGCAGATAGGGCGGGCCGGCATCCAACGCCAATTGGCGTAGCAGCGATGTTTTGCCCACGCGGCGGGTGCCGATCACCCACACATAATTGTTGGGGCCATACAAAATGTCATGGCGCAGCAGGGTGTGGCCGTAGAAATCTTTGCCGGTCACCCAGCCGCCGACGATGTAGGGATTGGGGGGGACGGGGGATTTGTTCATGGCGCAGCAAAAGGCGAGGGGGGGGAAGAAGGACGGGCGATGGGATCAGTTGCCCTCGGCAAAAAGCACCCGCTTATAGGCTTCCTGCACATCGCCGATCGTGATCACGCGGCGCTTGTTGTCGAGCATGGTGTTTACGGCTTCCAGGCAGATCTGCTGGATGCGGTGCGGCTTGCCCTGGCTCTGGGCGTAGACGTAGTGGATGGCATCCTCCTGCCAGGTGTAGAATCGGGCCACCGGCTGGCGCATCAGCTTCTCCGCTTCCTCTCGATCCAGGGGCTGCATCGCTATTTCCAGGAACATGTTGTACCAGGGCGATTCCACCCGATCCCAAACTTTGTTGATGTTGACGCCCGCTACCACCGCGCCCACATTCTGGGCGAAGGTATCCTGCAGGATGCGGCGCAGTTGCTGTTGCGTCAGGGCGTCGTAGGTGTTCATGATGTCGGCCTCGTCCAGGATGAAGATGAGGCGGGGCATGCGGTGATAGAACTCTTTGAGGAATTCGATCACATCGCGCAGATCGCGGCGGAAATTGCGGTCGCTGTAGGCGGCATGGCTGCTTTCTTGGAAGTAATGCAATTCCGGGCGACTGGGCATCTGCGCCAGCGGGCCGGCGAGGGCTTCGATCACCCCTTCCATCAGGCGGTGGAAGAATTCCGGCTCCGGCGTGCCTTCCAGATCGATGAAGATGGGCAGGAATTGTACGGTGGGGTCGTGGCGTTCTTCCAGCCGCCGCCGGATTTGGTAGAGTAGTGAGGTCTTGCCGATACGCCGTTCGCCATGGATCATGATGCTGTTCTGGTGCAGGGCCGATTCCACCTGGTTCAGCAGGCGCTGGCGGCCATAGAACATGTTGGCATCGCGCAGGGGGCTGCCAGCGATGTAGGGGTTGAAGCGTCGTTCCACTGCCTGCCGCTGCATTGCCAGCCGCGTCAGCGTGCTCCAGACGGCATAGAGGGTGATGGTGGTGATTAGGGTGAGCAGGGCCACACCCCCCAAGACATAGCCAAAGCGTACCGGGCCGATCCAGGGCAAGGTGATGGCGATCGGCTCTCGCTCCACCACGATCTGTATGCGCTCGCTGGCCGAGTAGTTCATGCTGGCATCGCGCGCCATGACCTCGAAGGTGTATGTCCCTTCGGGCAGGGGGGGATAGGTGGTCTGGGGGCTGCGCGACACGCGCCACTCTGCATCCACGCCCGCCAGACGGTACCGATAGAACAGGGCCGCGGGTTCGGTCAGCAGGTCGCGGCCGCTAAAGACGAGGCGCAGCGTGCTCTCCGGCGAGATCTTGACGCTGCCGCCGCCGGGCAAGACGCCGTTGATGGAGGCGATGGTCACGGTGGGCGGGGTGCGATCGGGCAGGAAATGGGCCACGCCAGCGCTGGCTCCAACGAACAGTCCGCCGGCGGGGTCGGGGCGCAGGGCGCTGACCCGGCCCACGGCGATGCCGCTGGCCACGCTGTAGCCCTGCCAGCTTTTGCCATCGTAGACGCTGAGCCCGCTGGAGACGCCAAACCACACCCGCTCTCCCTGCGGCTCCGGCCAGATGGCCTCGACGCCGGGCGTCAGCAAGCCATCATCGGTGCTGAAGATGCGCCATTCGTCCGCGACCAGCCGCACGGCCCCCCCGCCCCAGGTGCCGAACCACATCGCCCCATCGGGCGCCTGGGCAATGGCGGTGAAGTGCTGCCTGGCCAGGCCTGCCACCGGCGCCAGGGTGCGCCAGACGCCCTGCTCCAGCAGGCTCAGGCCCCCTTCTGTGCCCACCCACAGGCGGCCGGCGTGGTCGCTGTAAAGGGCGGTGATGGCGTTGTCCACCAACCCATCGGCGGTGGTCAGGGTCTGCCAGGTTCGGCCATCCCAGCGGCTCAGCCCGCGGCGATAGGAACCGAACCACATCACCCCATCCGGGGTTTGGGCAATGGCGCGGATGATGTTTTCGGCCAGCCCATCGGCCGCGGTGAACAGATCGACGCGGTTGGCCGCGGCCAGCCGGGCCGCGCCGCCGCCATTCATGCCCACCCACATCTGCCCCACCGCGTCCATGAACACAGTCTGCACAAAACTGGTGGGCAGGGGCCAGAAGTCTGCTCCCTCTGCCGGCGGGGATTCCAGATCGGGTCTGCCTGCCACACGCTGCCAGCGGCTGCCATCGAAGCGATACAGGCCCTGGCCCTCTGCCGCGGCCCACAACCGCCCCTGCCTGTCCAGGGTCATGCTGTTGATGGCGTTCGTGGGGGCCTGCTCTTTGTCGCTCCACAGCGCCCAACTGCGGGCGTCGTAACGGGAGATGCCCGCCACCGTGCCAAACCAGAGGATGCCGTCTTTATCGGCCAGCACCGATGTGACGACATTCGCGGCCAAGCCATCACTGATCTGCAGGATCTGCCACTGGCCCTGATGCAGGCGGCCCACACCCCCGCCGTTGAAGCCGACCCACAGCTCCCCCTGCGCGCCCTGAGCCAGACCCAGGATCTGCTCGCCGGACAGTCCATCGGTGGTGTGTTGCCAGGCAAAGCCGGCGCCGTCGAAGTGGCCCAGTCCCTGGCCCTCTGTGCCCAGCCACACGCCCCCTGCGCCGTCGGGCAGCAGGGCGGTGATGGTGCTGCGCAGCACGGTCTGGCCCTGGGTGATGACGATCTCGCGCCAGCCGCCGGCCTCGTACAGGTAGAGCGCCGACTCCTGCGCGGCCCACAGGCGGTCGCCGTCGCCCGCCAGGCGACTGGCCGCGGGCAAGCCGGGCGCTCGTTGCCATTGCTGCGCGCCGGCCGGGCGCTGGAAGAGTCCCGTAGGCCCGCCCGCCCACAACGTGCCATCCCCGGCGCGGGCCAGGGCGCTGATCTGCGTGCGCGGGGCCTGTTCCGCCTCGCCCAAGAGCGTCCACGCCTGCCCCTGCCACTGCATCACGCCTTGGGTGGTGCCGGCCCACAGTTCCCCCGCCTCCCCCGCCAGTAGCGCCAGCACCGACCCCACCGGCTGTCCTGCCACCTCGGTGAAAGCCTGCCAATCGCCGTCGTAGCGCATGATCCCCTCGTCGCTGCCAAACCAGAGGCTGGCATCGCTGCTTTGGGCGGCGGCGTACACCCAGGCCCCGGTCACGCCATCGAATTTATCATACGTTCGCCAGGCGTTGATGTGCGATTGCGCCGCGGCCAGCCCCGGCAAGATCAAAAGCAGGATGGCGACGATCAGAGGATAGGAAAATAGGAAAACAGGGGGTTTTTTCTTTTTCATGAATCGGATCTGCGAGGGGGGAAAAGCCTGGGAACAGGCAAACGCTCGATCCTAAACCGAAGTCATTGCGGGATCAGTCCTTTGCTGTTTTTCTTGATCATGGACGATCGTCCATGATCAAGAAAAATGGCCGGTTTCATGGCGGCTTGAGCTTAATGCTGGTTTTTCAGGAACGTGACATAACTATAGCAAATTTACATAATTTGTCAAGCCCTTTGCGATCCAAATGATTTTGCCGCGGGTAGTTGGCCGTCATGCCGCCGAATATGCCGCCGAATATGCCGCCGAATGAATTCGGCGTCTGATACAAAGAAACCCGTTGAAACGGGTTATTGATCACGGCATTCTGCCTTGAAAACCTGCTTCAGCAGGTTTCCGATACCAGACCGTGAATTCATTCACGGGGCTGATACCAGACCGTGAATTCATTCACGGGGCTAACGCCGGGGCGGGCGTTTGCCTTGTCGCCCACTGGGCCGGGGCCGCGCCGCCACAGGCGGGCCCGCGTCCTCGGTCAGCCCCACCGCCTGGAAGAGCGCCTGCCGCTCGCCCGCGCTGAGATCGCGCCACTGGCCGGGCAGCAGATCGCCCAGGGACAGGGGGCCGATGGCCACGCGCACCAGACGCAGGCAGGGAAAGCCCACCGCCGCGGTCATGCGCCGCACCTGGCGTTTGCGTCCCTCGCGCAGGGTGATGCGCAGCCAGGGGGTGGGATGGTAGGCGCGCACCGCCCGCGGGGGCAGATCGGGCGGGTGTGGCAGCAACGACACCTCCGCCGCCGCGGTGCGCTCTCCCTTCACGAGCACGCCCGCGCGCAGTTGCGCCAGATCGGCCTCTGCCGGCACGCCCTCCACCTGGGCCAGGTAGGTCTTGGGCAATTTCCAGCGCGGATGCGTGACCCGGTGCAGCATCTCGCCATCATCGGTCAGCAACAGCAGGCCCTCGCTGTCCTGATCCAGCCGGCCCGCGGCGTAGACGCCGGGGATGGCGATGTAATCGGCCAGGGTGGGCCGGCCCTCCGCGTCGCTGAACTGGGTGAGCACGTTGTAGGGCTTGTGCAGGATGAGGTAACGCCGTGGGGATTGATTCATAGCTGCGCCTCAAGCGCGCGCCTGCAACCAGGCGACCAGGAAATCGGCCACCGCCGCTGCCTCCTCCAGCCCGAATTGGGGCGTGGGGATGGCAAAAGGTGTATCGCTGACCAGGGCCAGCAAGTCGGCGGGGTCGCAGAGCAATTCGCCGGAGCGGGCCGCGCGATGCACCTCGATCTTGGGATGGGGGCCGCGTTTATAGCCCTCGGTCAGCACCAGGTCCAGATCGGCCATGTGTTGGGCGATCACCCCTTCCAGATCTTCGGCCCCATTCTGGCGGCGGAACACCGCCACCTGCGCCGCGGACGCGCCGACCACGACCTCGGCGCCGGCGGCAAAATGGCGGAAGGTGTCTTTGCCGGGCATGTCGAAGGGTGTGGCGTGGCCGTGGTGTTTGAGCACGCCCACACGCAGGCCGCGGCGGTTTAGTTCTGGCAGCAGCTTTTCGATGAACGTGGTCTTGCCAGAGCCAGATTTGGCCACGATGGAGAGGATGGGGGGCAGAGGGTGTGCATTCATGCGGCGGCGGAACCGGGCTGGATGGAGGAGTGGGCAGCGATGCGGGTCTGTGTCAAGAGGAAGAGGGTCTCGGCCGCGAAGGAGAGCATCAGCGCGCCCGCGGCGAGGGTGATGCCGGGCAGGGCGAACAGGCGCATGCCCAGCCACATCCCTGCCAGCAGCACCGCCAGGTTGATGGCAACCGCCAGGGTGATCATTTGCGTGCGCCGCATCTGCATCAGCACCCCGCGCTGCCAGGAGACGAGGAACGCGGTGGCCGGCGCCAGGCTGATCAACAGAGTGGGGACGCGGGCCAGCGCCACCAGATCGGGCGGCAGCCCGGCCACGCGGCCATACCACAGCGCATTCAGCGGGGTGACGGCCAGCAGGAAGAGGGCGGCGCTGGAAAGGGCCGCGAACAACAGGGCAAAGCGCCGCAGGGCCGCGTGGCCATGCGCATCCTCGAACAGGGCCACGACCACCTCTTGATAGGCAAACCCGCCGCTGCGAAAGAGAAAGGCCAGCGACATCAGCACCGGCCACAAGGCCAGCGATTCCAGCGGCAGCAGCGCCCGGCTCAGGGCCAGGGTCAGCAACGGCTGGCCAACGAAGCTGATCATGTTGGTGAGGGCGAGGGGGACGTAGAATTGCAGCAGGAAGATCAGGCTGATACGGTCGGACGCGGCTTCGGGCTGGCGCAATTCCCGCTGCAACAGGGGGTGCACGAGGATGCGGGCGACGATGGCCCCGGCCGTGACACCGGCGATGAGGGAAACGCCGGCCAGAGTGGCGCCGGGCAGGCCGCCCCACAGCATGCCGCCCAGGGCCGTCAGCGTGGTGGCTGCCAGCCGCACGATCGTGGTTATCCCCACCTGATCGGTCTTGCCAAAGCGGATCAGCACCCCCTGCCACAGGCGGCGATAGGCCACAGCCGCGCTCCAGGGGAACATGACCAGGAAAGCCTGACGCGACGGCTCCACCAGCTCTGGCGGCGCGTCGATGACCACGCCCACGATCATGCTGTAGGCGGGGGTGAGGGCCAGGGTCAGGTGCAGGGCGGTCAGGCCCAGCGAGAGCAGGGTGGTGAAACGCAGCAACTGGCCGTAGGATTGCCTGCCCTTGGCCAGGGCCGTGCTGGCGGCCAGCAGCAGGATGATGGGGCTTTCGGTGAGCAGGGCCAGGGCAAAGGTGACGCCGAACGCGGCCAACTGCTGCTTGGCATTGGCCATGCGAGCGATGACCCCGGCCAGCACCGGCTGTTCCACCGCCATCATCAGCCACATGAAGGCCAGCGGCAGCCAGAAGCGCAGGATATAGCGTTGGGTCAGTAGAGCAGGGCGCGAAGGCATGGGCGGGTGAGGGCGGCAGGCGCGGCGCCTGCGGGCGAGCGGGTTATCCCAGATAGTCGCGCAGTTTGCGGCTGCGTTGCGGGTGCCGCAGCTTGCGCAGGGCCTTGGCTTCGATCTGGCGGATGCGCTCGCGGGTGACGCCGAACTCCTGCCCCACCTCTTCCAGCGTGCGCCCGATGCCGTCGTTCAGCCCAAAACGCATCTCCAACACCCGCCGCTCCCGCTCGCTCAGTTGTTCCAGGATCTCCTGCATCTGTTCTTTCAGCAGTTGATTGGAAGCCGCGTCCGCGGGCGCGGGCAGGCTCTCATCCTCGATGAAATCGCCCAGCGAACTGCTGTCCTCGCTGCCCACCGGCATTTCCAGCGACATCGGCTCCTGCGAGACTCGTTTGATCCGCCGCACCTTGGCCGCAGCCCGCTTCAAGGTGCGTTTTTGCATGGCATCCAGGGGCTGCCCCTCGGCCAGCGCCCGGCGGATGGCCAGGCGTTCCTCTTCCTCTTCGATGAAATCCATCTCCACTGCGATCTCTTCCGCGGTGGGGTCGCGGCCCAACTCTTGCACCAGTCGTCGCTGCACCCGCAGCAGCCGGTTGATGCTTTCCACCATGTGCACGGGGATGCGGATGGTGCGCGCCTGATCGGCGATGGCCCGGCTGATCGATTGCCGGATCCACCAGGTGGCGTAGGTGCTGAATTTGAATCCCAGGGCATAATCGAACTTCTCGACCGCGCGCAGCAGGCCCAGGTTCCCTTCCTGGATCAGATCGAGGAAATTCAGCCCGCGGCCGATGTAGCGCTTGGCCACGCTGACCACCAGGCGCAGGTTGCTGCGCGCCAATTCCTTCTGCGCCTGATACCCATCGGCGACGACGCGGCTGAGCTGCTCCCGCTCCGCGGCAGAGAGGCCCGCGCCCTGCTCTGTCTGCTGCGCCAGCCGCGCCTCGGCCTCCTGGCCGCCGCGGATGCGGCGGGCGATCGCCACTTCCTGTTCGCTCGTCAGCAGGGCGTGCTGCCCGATCTCGCGCAGGTATTGCCGCACCGGGTCGTTGATGCTGAAATCATCGACCAGCCGCTCGATCGGCGCTGCGACCTCGGCCTCGACCTCCTCTTCCAGCTTCTTGTCTCGCTCGATGTCGGGGAGGATGTCGCTGTCCTCATCCTCCAATTCCAGCAGGGGGATGTCGGTCTTGAACAGTTCCTCTTCATCTTCTTCCAGATCTTCGTCCGACTCGGCAAATTCATCCTCCAGATCCTGCTGTTCTTCCTCTTCCAACGGGTCGATGAAGGCGTCGTCGCCGTTGGCGGCGTCGAAGTCTAGATCCTCATATGCAGTTGTTTTGGCGGCGTATCGTTTGGCCGGGCTCATAAGGACAGAGGGAGAGGATCAGGAAAGCTTCATCCAGCGACTGGACTGGGAGCGATTGAATAAGGCCCGCTGCAATTGCTGCAAGTCCTGGGTCATGCGCGCCAGTTGCTGGCCCAGGGTGGGCAGTGTGTCGGCGTCGGCGCTGTGGATCAGGGATTCCAGGCGTTGGCATTGCTGCTGCAGGCGACTGCGGCGCAAGCGCAGCATACAATCCATGATGTCTTTGTGGCGCTGCTCTACGCGCAGGTCTTGCAAGGATTGGATCAAGGCGCGCAGGTGCTGGGCGCGGGGTTGCAACAGGTCATCCAACTCGCTGAGAAAGTCGTCGGGGCTGGGCACGGCGTCACTGTACAGGAATTCCTGTTGGGCGTCAAAGATCGCTCTGTTTGACGCCTCTTCGAACTCTTCACTGTCGATCGGATCGAAACGCATCTTGGCCAGCTCGCTATCCACCCAGGGCAGCAGGGGGGGGTGCGCCACCAGGTGGGCCAGGATGTGCATTTCCAGCAGGCCATTGCCCGCGGGCGCGGGGCCGCGGGGCGCGGGCTGCGGCGCGGCGGCCAGATTCTCCTCCGGCCACAGGGGCGGCTCCTCTCCGGCGGCGGAGGCGTAGGCGGCGTCGGGGGCGGGGGCCGGGGCGCGAGGCCGCCGCGGGGCCCGGCTCAACTCGCGGGCGTAGCGTTCCAGCGCTTGATCGATCTCCCGCTCGGTGACGCCCACCTGCGTGGCCAGCTTGCCCACGTAATGGCGGCGGGCGATGGCGTCGTCGATCTCGTGCAGCAGGGGCAGCAGCTCTTGCACCAGGTGGCTTTTGCCGTGGGCCGTGCTGAGATCGGCCGCGGCCGCGGCTTGGGCGAAATAATATTCGACCAGCGGTGTGGCTTGCGCGATCAGTTGCTGCCACTGCGCCGGGTCGCGGCGCAGCACATCGTCCGGGTCCTGGCCGGGGGGGAGAAGGGCTACGCGGATGATGGCGTCGAGCCGATTTTCGAAGCGGATGCGCCCGCTGGCGGTGGGCACGGGCACCGCGGCCTGGGCCAGCGCCTCGCGCACCGTGTGCAGGCTGCGCAGGGTGGCGTTCAGCCCGGCCGCGTCCGCGTCCAGGGCCAAGACGAGGTTGCGCGTGTAGCGGCTGAGGCGTTTGAGTTGGGCGGGGGTGATGGCTGTGCCCATCGCCGCCACCACGTTTTCGAAGCCGTGCTGGTGCGCGCTGATCACATCCATGTAGCCCTCGACCAGCACTGCCTGATCCAGCCGGCGCAGGGCGCGCTTGGCCTCGTCCAGGGCAAAGATCACTTCGCTCTTGTCGAAGAGCGGCGTCTGCGAGGTGTTGAGATATTTCGGCTCGCCCTCGCCCAGGATGCGCCCGCCAAACCCGATCACGCGGCCCTGGCTGTCGCGAATTGGGATCATCAGCCGGGCGCGGAAGCGGTCGTAGGTGTGCCCATCCTCGCGGCGCACCACCAGCCCTGCCGCGTCCAGGTCATCGGCGCTGAATCCGCGTTCGCTCAGATAGCGCAGCAGGGCATCCCACGCGTCCGGCGCGTAGCCCAACTGGAAGCGGGCGCCAGTTTCCGGTGTGATCTGGCGCCGCGCCAGGTAGTCGCGGGCATTGGCGCCCCCGGCGGTATGCAACAGTTGGTGGTGAAAGAAGCTGGCGGCCAGGGTGTTGGCCTCGCGCAGGTGGTTGAGCCGGCTGGTCGCCGCAGGGTCGCGCTCCTCTTCCAGGCTGACGCCGGCGCGGCGGGCCAGCAGCCGCAGCGCGTCCCGAAAATCCAGATTCTCTTGCTTCTCGATGAAGTGGATCACATCGCCGCCAACGCCGCAGGCGCCGAAACAGTGCCAGGTGCCGCTGTCAGGGAAAACGTAGAAGGAGGGGGTGCGCTCGGTGTGGAAGGGGCAGAGGGCGCGGAAGTTGCGGCCCGCTTTTTGCAGGGATACATAGCTGCCCACGACTTCGACGATGTCGAGCCGTTCCTTGATCTCCTCGATAAGTGAACGTGATGTCATGGCGGGCAAATCGGATGGGGGGGGGATGGGCGTGCGGGCAGGACAAAGGAACCCTGCACACGGGTGTACTGCTCTGCAAGATGGCAACCGCCCGCCGTTGACGCGCCCAGCATCGCGTCCGATTATAGAGAGGGCGGGGCGTGGGTGTCAAACAGATGTTCGGGTGTCAGGACTTCGATGGCGCTTTCGCCGGGTTGCAGCGGGGCCAGCCACAAGCGGCCTGCCCCATCCAGGGCCAGGCCGAAGGGCGTGGTGGCCGCGGCCTGGGGCGCGGGGGCCAGCCAGCGCCTGGTGGTCAGGTCATAACGCTGCACCTGCCCCTGTTCGGGCAGCAACAGCAGGTTGCCGGCCACGATCAGGCTGTAGGCCCCATGCAAGGGGCGCTGGTAATCGCCGCCCAGCAGGCCCAACACCGCGCCGCTGGCCACATCGATCTCGGCCACGCGGTGGAATTTGGGGGTGTAGAGGAAGAGGACGTAGAGCCGGTCGCCGGCGGCGTTGAAAGCCAGGGCCTGGGGATGTCCCAAGCCCCCCAGAATCACCTGCCGCGCCTGATCCAGCGCCTGCGCCTGGTGCAGGCTGATGGTGTCGCTGCCGGCGTGGGCCACGGCCACCACCTGACCCTGCCGGGCCAGGGCGTAGGGCGCGGGCCCGGTGGGGTGACGGCTGCGCAGGGTCAGGGCTGCATCCAGCCGCAGCAGTTCATCGCCGGCCGTGGCGGCCACGATCACCCCATCTTCCAGGGGGATGAGGCCGCCGAGGGCGCCAAAAGCGGCGCTGCGCCCGCGAATCTGGCCCTGCACCGGGTCGATGCGCCACACCTGGCCCAGGCCTGCGTCGCTGAGATAGAGATCTCCGCCGGCATAGACCAGCGCGGTGGGCCGCGGGCCGATGGCGACGCGGCGCTGGGTGACGCCGTCCGCGCCCAGCAGGGTGAGGCGGTACGGCTGGGCCAGGGCAATCTGGCCGCTGATGGGGTCGATGGCCAGGGCCGCGGGCGCGGGCTCTGGCTGTTGCTGGCGGCCCAATTTGACCGCCGGCGCCAGGGGCAAGAGGCTGTAAACGCGGGGCTTGTTCCCGTGCAGGTAGAGGGGCAGATAGAGATCGTAGGGCCAGGGCGTGGCCGTGGGGGTCGGGCTGGGCGTGGCTGTGGTTGTGGGGGTGGGGGTGAGGGTGGGCTTGGGGGTGGGCGTGGGCGTGACGGTGGCGGTGGGGGTGGTCGAGGGCGTGGGGGTGAAGGTGGGCGTGACCGTGGGCGTGGGCGTCGGGGTGGTCTCGGCCACGCGGATGCTGTAGAAGGTGAAACAGGAGCCGATGCCGCGGGTGTTGAGCACGCGCAGGTAGTGATCGCCGCTCTGCGCCGCCTGGAAGAGGATGGCGCTGCCGCGGTTGTCGGGGCCGATGTCATCGTTGGCCGCCAGCAAGGTGACGCCATCCCCGGCGTAGAGTTCGAGCAGGGTGTCCACATCCTCGGAACCGATCAGGTCGGTGAAGGCGTGATAGTAGCGGCCCTGCGCGGCTTGCAGGCGCAGCCAATCCTGATCGGTGGGCGTGTGGAAGTTGCGTTTTTGTAGATCGCCCCCTGAAATGATGTCGGAGGCGCTGGCCGGGCTGTCGTCCGGCTCGTAACGGTCGGGGAAGGGGGCGCAGGTGGCTGTGGCCGTGGGCGTGGGCGAGGGTGTGGGGCTGGGCGTGGTTGTGGCGGTGGACGTGGGCGAGGGTGTGGGGCTGGGTGTGGCCGTGACAGTCGGCGTAGCCGTGGCCGTGGGGGTGCGGGTGGGCGAGGCCGTGGCCGTGGGCGTGATGCTGGGGCTGGGCGTGGGGGTGCGGGTGGGCGCAGGCGTGGGGGTGGAGACCGGCCCTGCCTCCTGGAACATGCTGATCGTGTCGTCGCCGGCGTTGCTGACGTAGACGCGGTTGGTGGCCAGGTTGATGGCGATGCCCTCGCCGGGGTCATTGCCCAGGGGGAAGGTGAGCAGCGTTTGGCCGCTGTTGGGATCGAGCAGATAAAGGGTACGGGTGGCATCGCACACGGCCCAGAGGCGGGCGGTGTTGCTGTTGTAGGCCACCAGCCGGGTGGAGCAGGGCATGGGCAGGCGCACGCTGGCGCCGGTATCTAAATGCAGTCGGCTGATCGAGTGATTGAGGCGGTTGGCGACGAAGACGCGGCGCCCGGCGACATCGATGGTCACGCCGTAAGGCCCCAGGCCGGGCAGCGGCCACACTTTCACCAGGCGGCCCTCGCCATCCACCTCGGCCAGGCTGTGGGCGATGTGCAGGGTGACAAAGGCATGGCCGCTGATCGGATCGAAGACCACGTGCGAGGGCGTGGAGCCGAGGGGCGTGCGCCGCAGTTCGGTCAGGGTTTCGGTATCGATCAGGGAGAGGGTGCCATCGGAGAAGTTGGCCACGAACAGACGATGGCGGCCGGCGTCCAGGGCGATACCGTTCGGCTGGCTGCCCACCGGCACATCGGCGATGAGGCCGGGGGCGATGGGGCTGAGCGCGATCAGATCGTCGGTGAATTTATTGGCGACGAGGATGCGATCGCGCCAGGGGTCGTAGACCACGCCATTGGCGCCCAGGGCGCCGCCGCCGGGCAAGGTCTGCATCAGTATGCTGGTGAAACCATCGATGACGCTGACATTGCCCCCTTCGTGGTTGCCAACGTAGAGGAAATTGCGCACCGCGTCGATGGCGATGCCATGTGGGCGCAGGCCGGCGCGAATGGCACCGAGGGCCACAGCAGGCGGGGGGGGTGTGGGCGTGGGCGTGGGCGTGGGGGTGCGGGTGGCGGTCGGCGTGGGTGTGGGCGTACGGGTGGGCGTACGCGTGGCGGTGGGTGAGGCGGTGGGCGAGGGTGAGGCGGTCGGCGTGGGTGTGCGCGTGGGGGTGAGGGTGGGTGTGGGCGTCGGTGTGGGTGTGGGCGTCGTGGTCGGCGAGGACGTGATCGTCGGTGTGTGGGTGGGCGTCGGCGTTGTGGTCGGCGTGGGTGTGGATGTGGGCGAGGGTGTGGCAGTGGGCGTTGGCGTCGCAGTCGGCGTGGGCGTGACGGTGGGGGTGTGGGTGGGGGTTGGCGTCGTGGTCGGCGTGGGCGTGACCGTGAAGGTCGGCGTCACCGTGGGCGTGGGCGTGGGCGTGGGGGTCAGCGTCGGCGTGGGTGTGATCGTGGGCGTGGGCGTGACCGTGAAGGTCGGCGTCACCGTGGGCGTGGGGGAGGGTGTGGGGGTCAGCGTCGGCGTGGGCGTGACCGTGGGTGTGGGCGTGACTGTGGGCGTGGGTGTGACCGTGGGTGTGGCAGTGGCGGTTGGGGTCGGTGTGGGCGTGGGCGTGGATGTGGGCGTGGGCGTGGGTGTGGATGTCGGCGTGGGTGTGGGCGTGGGTGTGGGCGTGGATGTCGGCGTGGGGGTCGGCGTGGGTGTCGGTGTCGGTGTGGGCGTGGGCGTGGGCGTGGCCGTGGGCGTGGGTGTCGGCGTGGGTGTCGGTGTGGGTGTGGGTGTGCGCGTCGGCGTGGGTGTCGGTGTGGGTGTGGGTGTGCGCGTCGGCGTAGGCGTGGCTGTGGGCGTGTGGGTGGGGGTGGGCGTGTGCGTCGGCGTGGGGGTGCGGGTGGGCGTGGGGGTGTGCGTCGGCGTGGGCGTGGCCGTGGGGGTGGCCGTGGGTGTGGGTGTGGGCGTGCGCACCACCACCGGCGCCACATCGATGCGGCTTTCGATGGCGGTGTTGACCGCGGTGGCGCTGACGCTGTTGTAGAAGGTGCCATTGGCATCAGGCGGCCAGGCCTGGAAGCTGATCGTCACCACCGCCGCCTGGAAGGG
>JAANMY010000875.1_pt1 | contig 38403 bp, 37 predicted proteins | sample 7279691 | NCBI WGS metagenome assembly JAANMY01 (sample SAMN14094543, study PRJNA606508) | bioreactor metagenome | isolation source: A lab-scale SPAN reactor treating ammonium-rich wastewater day 388 | place: Ireland: Galway | collected 2018-02-07 | reverse complement strand
CCAGGTCGCCCACCGCTTCGTAACTCGCCTCCACCAGCCAGTCGGGCGTGCCGCTGGCCTCGGCGATCCAGCCACGCAGCTCGCGGCTGCCGGCGATCCGCGCGCGGGCACCGCCCACCTTGCCGCCGGCCAGCAGCCACAACGCCCAGGCCGCGTCTTCCGCCGGCGCATCGCGGAAATACACGGCCAGCGCGGCGCGCTTGTCCAGCGTGCCGGTGCTGCGGTCGAGCGCCTGGTAGAGCGCGGCGAAACGCCTCATTCCTCTTCCTCGCCGTAGCGGGTGGCGAAGGTGGCGGTGTCGATGCCGGTCTCGTTCAATGCCCGGACCAGCGCATCGGTCGCGCCGTGGGTGGCGATGACGCGGCGGGCGCCGGTCTCGCGCACGGTGCGCAGCAGGTCGGGCCAGTCGGCGTGGTCGGAGATGACGAAGCCGCGGTCGTAGTTGCGCCGCCGGCGGTTGCCGCGGATCCGCATCCAGCCCGAGGCGAAGCCCTGCTGCGCCTTGCGGAAGCGGCGGATCCACGCGCTGCCGGCGGCCGAAGGCGGCGCGATGACCAGCTGCCCGGAAAAATCGTGGCCCTTGTCGGCATCGGCGACGCGGCGGGTCTCGCCCACGTCGATGCCGGCCTCACGGTAGACCGCCACGCCGGCGTCCACCGCGCCGTGCAGCCAGACCGGCTGCGGGTCGATGGCGTGCAGTTCCGCCAGCACGCGCTGCGCCTTGCCCAGCGCATAGCAATAGAGGATGGCCGCCTCGCCGTGCGCCGCGCATTCGGCGCGCCAGTCGGCGATCTCGCGCGCCACCGCCGGCGTGTCCGGCCAGCGGTAGATCGGCAGGCCGAAGGTCGCCTCGGTGATGAAGACATCGCAGGTCACCACCTCGAACGGCGCGCAGGTGGGATCGGGCTGGCGCTTGTAGTCGCCGCTGGCCACCCACGTTTCGCCCGCCACCTCGATCCGCACCTGCGCCGAGCCCAGCACGTGGCCGGCGCTGTGCAGGCTGACCCGCGCATCGCCCAGCGTGAACGCCTCGCCGTAGCCATGCGCGTGGTAGGCCTGCCCGCCCAGCCGCCATCGCAGGATCGGCAGGCCGGGCGCGGCCAGGTGGTATTCCCCCATGCCCGGCCGTGCGTGGTCGCCGTGGCCGTGGGTGATGACCGCGCGCGGCACCGGCTTCCACGGGTCGATGTGGAAATCGCCGGCCGGACAGTACAGGCCTTCCGGGCGCAGCACGACCAGGTCGCGGCCTCTTGCGGGGGACAGGGGGGCAGCCATGGGCACCGGATGGGGGTCGAAGCGCGAGATTGCGATGCCCGCGGTGCAGGCCGGGCGAATGCCTGCCCGAACGGTTCAGGTCCCGCGCCGCCTTTCGCACCGGCTGCGACCCCTGCCCGGCATGCTGGCGGCATGGAGACCCTCCGCAAGCTCGCCATCCTGGCCGATGCCGCCAAGTACGACGCCTCCTGTGCATCCAGCGGCGGCCAGAACCGCGATTCCGCCAAGACCGGCGGCATCGGCAGCAGTGGCGGCATGGGCATCTGCCACAGCTACACGCCCGATGGCCGCTGCGTCAGCCTGCTCAAGATCCTGCTCACCAATTTCTGCATCTACGACTGCGCCTATTGCGTCAACCGCGTGTCCAGCAACGTGGAGCGCGCCCGCTTCCGGGTGGACGAGGTGGTCCGGCTCACGCTAGATTTCTACAAGCGCAACTACATCGAAGGCCTGTTCCTCTCCAGCGGCATCATCCGCAACGCCGACTACACCATGGAGCACATGGTGGAAGTGGCACGCAGCCTGCGCGAGGACCACCGCTTCGGCGGCTACATCCACCTCAAGACCATCCCCGAAGCCTCGCCGGAACTGCTGGCCGCGGCCGGGCGCCATGCCGACCGCCTGTCGATCAACGTCGAGCTGCCGACCGAAGGCGGCCTGAAGCAGCTGGCGCCGGAGAAGTCGCAGGCCAGCATCCGCGGCGCGATGGGGCAGCTGCGCTGGCGCATCGACGAGGCGAAGGAAGCCCGCCGCCGCAAACCCGCCGGCACGCCGCGCGCGGCCAAACCGCCCCGCTACGCCCCGGCCGGCCAGAGCACGCAGATGATCGTGGGCGCCGATGGCGCGAACGACCGCGACATCCTGCGCACCTCCGACCGGCTGTACGGCGACTTCCGCATGCGCCGGGTCTATTACTCGGCCTTCAGCCCGATCCCCGACGCCTCCCGCACGCTGCCGCTCATCGCCCCGCCGCTGCAACGCGAGCATCGGCTCTACCAGGCCGACTGGCTGCTGCGCTTCTACGACTTCAAGGTGGAGGAAATCGCCGCCGACGCGCCCGGCGGCATGCTCGACCTCGACATCGACCCCAAGCTGGCGTGGGCGCTGCGCCACCCCGATCACTTCCCGGTCGATCTCAACGCCGCCCCGCGCGAGGCGCTGCTGCGCGTGCCCGGACTGGGCGTGCGCAACGTGGACCGCATCGTCATGGCGCGGCGGCATGCGCGCCTGCGCCTGGGCGACGTCGCGCGGCTGCGGGCGCCGATGAAGAAGCTGATGCCCTTCATCCAGCTCGATGACCACCACCCGCGCCGCGCGCTGGACAACCCCGGCGCGCTGCGCGCGCAGCTGGCGCCGAAGCCGCGGCAGGCCGCCCTGTTCTGATGGCGGACTGGTCGGCGCGGGTGGAGCCGCCGTGGTCGCTGGCGGCATGGCGCGCGGTGGCACGCGCCGCACGCGTGGCGGCCATCGCGCCCGAGGTCATCGACTGGACCGGCGACGCCCAGGCCAGCCTGCTCGCACTGCCGGACATCACAGAAGCACCGCCCGTGGCGCCCGCGCCGCGGGTCCCTGCCGGTTTCATGGACCTGGCCGGGCGCGTCCTCTGCCACCGCGATCCACAGCGGCATGGCCTGCTCTACCGCCTGCTCTGGCGCCTCACCCACGGCGAACCCCGGCTGCTCGGCAACGCGGTGGACCCGGACGTGCACCGCGCGCAGGCCATGGCCAAGGCGGTGCAGCGCGACACCCACAAGATGAAGGCCTTCGTGCGCTTCCGCGAGGTGCCGGGGCAGCCGGACCATTTCATCGCCTGGTTCGAGCCCGAGCACCACATCGTGGACCGGGTGGCGCCGTTCTTCGCCAAGCGTTTCGCCGGGATGCGCTGGGCCATCCTCACCCCCGAACGCAGTGTCCATTGGGATGGCGAAGCGCTCGCCTTCGGCCCGGGCGGCCACCGCGGCCAGGCGCCGGCCGACGACGCCGGCGAGGACCTGTGGCGCACCTACTACGCCCACATCTTCAACCCGGCGCGGCTCAACCCGCGGATGATGCGGCAGGAGATGCCGCAGAAATACTGGAAGCACCTGCCCGAGGCGCAGCTGCTGCCCGAACTGGTGCGGACCGCCGGTGCGCGGGTCGAGGCGATGGCCGCGCGCGAGGCGCAGGCGCCCCGGCGGCGCATCCCCGCGCCCAGCGTGCCGGCCGCGGCGCTGGCCCGGGATGCCGACCTGTCACTGGCCAGCCTGCGCCAGGCCGCCGCCGGCTGCCGCGCCTGCCCGCTGTGGGAACCCGCCACCCAGACCGTGTTCGGCGAAGGGCCGGAGGACGCCCGCGTGCTGATCCTCGGCGAACAGCCGGGCGACAGCGAGGACCTGAGCGGGCGCCCGTTCGTGGGGCCGGCCGGCCAGCTGCTGGACCGTGCCCTGGCCCAACTCGGCCTGGACCGCGGGCAGTTCTACCTGACCAATGCGGTCAAGCATTTCCGCTTCGAGCGCCGCGGTCGCGTGCGGCTGCACCGCAACCCCGAACCCTCGCATGTGCAGGCCTGCCGGCAGTGGCTGGCCGGCGAGATCGAGCGCGTGCGGCCGGACATCATCGTCTGCCTGGGCGCGACCGCGGCACTGGCGGTGTTCGGCGCTGGCTTCCGGCTGATGGACCAGCGCGGCACCTGGCACGCCCTGCACGACGGCATCTGGGCCTTCGCCACCGTGCACCCGGCCTGGGTGCTGCGCCAGCCCGAAGGCGTGGCGCGCGAACGGGCGTGGCAGGCGTTTGTGGAGGATCTGGGGCTGTTGGTGGCGCCGCCGGCGGTGGGGGATTGAGTGGGGGCCGTCGTCATCGACCCGCAGTCGCGCGTTACACGCGTTTCCCTTGCCACTGATGTCGGGATGTTTGTTTTCGACCCATTGCCGACGTTGCACTTTGGGCGCAAGCGCCAGTGAGCAGATTGCACCGAGCGATTTGTCGGTAGCCAAAAGAAGCTGTCTAGAATGTCTAGATCACCAACTCTCTTGATCAATATCCAAACTATTGTCTTGAAAGCAGCAAAGATCCCGCCGCTCATGGGCAGCCCGCACAGTGAGAGCCATGAACAGAGATTGGATGCTCCAAAGCCGTGAAACTCGACGACTCTTCGCCAACTCAACCTGGGTTCCTTTGCGAGCGTCAGTCAAAATTGAGCAAGGGAATCCCAGGGTTACCGAGGTGGGTCATATCAGCGAGTACTTCGGCTGCGGCTCGGTAGCGTTTCCTCCGAAACACCGCGAAGTCGCAGAAAATCTAAGCTGGGGCCGGATCGGCATCAGCCACAGTGCACGGCCGTTCGCGTACGAGGATGGCTATTACTCGCCCGTCGAAGAGTATCAATACAACGACAAGGAACCGATTGGTGTTGAGCTCGTTTTCGAACACGACCAGCCAGTAGTTGGTGGAAGGCATTGGCTCTTAAATCCAGACCTAATTATTGCTCTTCGTCTTATTAAAGAGGGAAGTAACTGGGTTAGGCCCGAGGAGGACTTCGTAGTCGTAGCTCGCGAGACAAGCGATGAAGACGGAAGTCATAGCCAAATCGAGATCAAGCGAGAGTTCCTGCTGGACTACCTGGCTGCGAGAGGGCTTTCGCTTCGTCTGTCGTACTACCGTCAGCGCGTGGAGAACGTCAGCGCGCTTCGGGATAGCGACTATGCAGAACTGAGCGACCGAGACGATCAGCGGGATGGCGGTCGCTTCGAGCTGCGGATTCGCGGCTTGAACGACGTATTCGGTGGCAGCTGGACCTCATTCCGGGTATGGAGAACTGACGTCGATCCGGACGAGGACGCTCCAGTTATGGGTCCGGAGCGGGATGACAATACTGAGTCCGAACACCGGGAAGGTCACCGTGGCGGATACGAAGGCGTCAGGGTCGAAGGTGAGTTTTGGCGAGACGAATGGATCAATAGTCAGCAACACAGCATGCGTGTCAGAGGCGACGAGGACCCGGCGCGCCCACAATTCATCGTGGAGACCGACGGGACTCGTATGCCCTCCCGAGACCTAGATGACGAGGACATTGGGCGCTGGCTCTGGTTCCGGCCCGGAATTGTTAGTGAGCTTCTGGGCCATCGTGGCTTCTCCCTCAAGTGGTACACCGGAGAAACCGGGGCCATTGTATCCACGTCCGGATATGCCACCCACTTTGGCATCAATGCTTCTGACTTGATTACGGTATACGCGCGTGACGTTGCTAGGCTGCCGACATGGGAACAGCACATATGGGCTTCTCATAATGTTGTTCCGGAAGGAAAGGTGTCTGCCGAATTACTAGCATCTCAGGTAGCGGCAGAGCCTGCATCTACACATGCTTTCGAGGAGCTGTTGTTCGCAACGATGAGAATGCTGGAAGAAAGCTTTCGTAAAGAACTCAACATTCCGCTGTTCTCTCATGATATTGACGACGCTGCAGCAATGCAGCATGTCTCGCGTTTCATGAGCAAGGATCGTGCATCGTTGCTAAGACTGGCCAAAGAGCTAGTTCGCGTATTTTCAGATCGTCTGAACGTCCGCGAGCTTCGCAAGCTATCAACCCATGTCGACAAGGAAAGATTGGGGTCCAACAAGCTTTTGCAGGATGTTCTGGCCCAAAAGATTGGAGCGGATGAATCTCGCCGTATCTTCAGAGTGATTGCTGGCGTCTATGACATGCGAGTAGGTGATGCGCATCCGACAGGGTCGAGGATTGTGGAGGCTTTGGAGTTGGCTGGCGTTGACCAAAATCAGTCATTTCTGAGGCAGGGGCAACAACTCATATACAACTTCGGCAGCGCCATTTGGCTGATCGGCAGTTCGCTTTTTGGGCAAGACGAGCGAGCGTGACGCGCGAAGGACCGTAGGGCGCAATGAAATTGCGCCGCATGAGTAGCGGCAACCATGGATTACGGCGCATTACGCCTTCGGCTAATGCGCCCTACGATTGGCAGCTGCTTTGCCGATCGCAGGAAATGGCCGCCATCAGCCAGTGGTATCGACCACACCGCCTCCGAAATCTCCATAAACCACATCGATGCATTGACGCGCCCCCCACCCGCACCCCCATCGCCCGCCCCCCTACAGCATGCTGACCCGGAACTTGCGGCCCTTGATCTTGCCGGCGCGCAACTGCGCCAGCGCGTGATTCCCCTGCGCGCGTGCAATGGCGACATAGCTGCGGGTCGCGAACACGTCGATCTTGCCGATCGCATCCTTCGGCAGGCCACCGGCGTCGCCGGTCAACGCCCCGACGATGTCGCCGGGGCGCAGCTTGTCGGTGCGGCCGGCGTCGATGCGCAGCGTGACCATCGCCGCCTCCGGCACGCCGCGTGGCCGGCCGTCCAGCGGGGCGATGCGCGCGTAGCGGATGGCCTGGCCTTGGCGTTCCTCGATCAATGCGGCGCGCCCGCGCTCCTGCGGCGCGACCAGACTCAATGCAAGCCCTTGGCGTCCGGCGCGTCCGGTGCGGCCGATGCGATGCAGATAGGTGTCGGCGTCGGTGGGTAGCTCGTAGTTCACCACCGCGCCGATATCGTCGATGTCGAGACCGCGCGCGGCGACGTCGCTGGCGACCAGCACGCTGCAGCTGCGGTTGGCGAAGCGCACCAGCACCTCGTCGCGGTCGCGCTGTTCCATGTCGCCATGCAGCGCGAGTGCGGTGAAGCCGTAGTGGGCCAGTGAGCCGGCCACCTCCTCGGTGTCGCGGCGCATGTTGCAGAACACCACCGTCGACGCCGGCTTGAACTGCAGCAGCAGGGCCGCCAGCTGCGGGGCGCGACGCGCGGCATCGGCCTCGAAGAAATGCGCGTCGATGGTCGTCGGTTGGGCGCCGCCCGCCACGCTGACCTCCAGCGGCGCGCGCAGCATCGACTTGGCCAGCGTGCGGATGGCGTCGGGGAAGGTGGCCGAGAACAGCAGCGTCTGCCGCTCACCGGGCATGCGCTTGACCAGCGCCCGGATCGGTTCGTCGAAGCCCATGTCCAGCATGCGGTCGGCCTCGTCCAGCACCAGCGTGCGCACCCTGCCCAGGTCCAGCGCCCCTTTCTGCACCAGTTCCAGCACGCGCCCGGGCGTGCCGACCACCACATGCGGCGCATGCGCAAGCGAGGCCAGCTGCGGCCCCAGCGGAATGCCGCCGCACAGCACCGACAGTTTGAGGTTGGCGATGCCGGTCGCCAGCTTGCGCAGCTGCTTGCCGACCTGGTCGGCGAGTTCGCGGGTCGGGCAGAGCACCAGCGCCTGCGTGTGCAGCGCGCCCGCATCGATGCCCTGCAGCAGGCCCAGCCCGAACGCCGCGGTCTTGCCGCTGCCGGTGGGCGCCTGCGCGATCAGGTCGCGGCCTTCGAGCACCGCCGGCAGGGCCTGTGCCTGGATCGGGGTCAGGGTGGTGTAGTCGAGGGCATCGAGGCCGGGGCGCAGGGCGGCGTCCAGGGCGAGGTCGGCGAAGGTGATGGGCGGGGTCATCCGGACATGATCGCAGGTGTGGCTGCGTAGCCTTTGATCACGTGGCGGGCGGGGCGGGCCGCGCACGCATGACATGGGCGGCCCACGCCGGGGCGTTGAAGAAAAGCTGACCACCCGCCCCTTGATCCGCCCGCCTGACGGCGACGATGGATCGGCCGGGTGCCGCGCTCCGCTTGAGTGCCGCCCCCGTCAGAAAAACCATCATTTGAGTCAGAAAAAGTCCCGTCGATGGCGCAAAAAGCGCCACGCGATACCCGAAAAGTCTCATGCATGGGCAAAAAAGCCGCATCGATGACCCAAAAAGTCCCACGCGATAGCTGAAAAGCCCCATGCATGGCCGAAAAAGTCCCATGCATGGGCAAAAAAGCCGCACGCGATAGCGAAAAAGTCCCGCGCGCGGGCAAAAAAGTGCCATGCATGGCCCGGAAAGCACCAACGATGGGCAAAAAAGCGCGGCGCATCCCGGACGCGCGCCGGAAACCGACACCAACCCTCTCATCGGAGGCGGCTCACCGCCCCTTCGCACGCCTACAGCCGGCCGGCGTCGGGCTGGACACCCGCCTCGCAGCCGGCACGGAGCCGCCTCGGGCCCCGGCCACCGCCATCGTCGGACAGGAAAGCCACCTCACGCCCGCCGCCCAGACCGGTCATGCCGCGCCCACCGTGATGCATGCCGGCGGCCATGACGCGGCAGCATCGCCATGGCCTGTCACCGGCACAATAAATAGCTATTGCCTATCAATAGGATTCCGACAATCAATTTGCGATATCAATTGATGCCGCCTAAGCTGTCCATCGCCGGGGAGACCTCCCCTTGCCCATCCACCCCCGCCAACAGGAGTTTGCAGATGTCCCTGATCAATACCGAAGTCCAGCCGTTCAAGGCCCAGGCCTTCAAGAACGGCGAGTTCATCACCGTCACCGACGCCGACCTGAAGGGCAAGTGGTCCGTGCTGATCTTCATGCCGGCCGCCTTCACCTTCAATTGCCCGACCGAGATCGAAGACGCCGCCGAGCATTACGGCGAGTTCGAGAAGGCCGGCGCGAAGGTGTTCATCGTCACCACCGACACCCACTTCTCGCACAAGGTGTGGCACGAGACCTCGCCGGCCGTCGGCAAGGCCAGGTTCGCCCTGGTCGGCGACCCGACCCACGCCCTGTCCAAGGCGTTCGACGTGCTGATCCCGGAAGAAGGCCTGGCGCTGCGCGGCACCTTCATCATCAATCCGGACGGCGTGATCAAGACGATGGAAGTGCATGACAACGCGATCGCCCGCGACGTGACCGAGACCGTGCGCAAGCTGCAGGCCGCCCAGTACGTGGCCAACCACGACGGCGAAGTCTGCCCGGCCAAGTGGAAGGAAGGCCAGAAGACGTTGAAGCCCTCCCTGGACCTCGTCGGCAAGATCTGATCCTGCGGCCTGCGCTTTGCGGCCTCATCGCCGCGCAGCGTGCTCGAAGGGGTCATGGACTGCAGTCCACTCCCCCTTTCTCCGCGCGCCACGCGACTTCGAATCCGCTGCGCTCGCCTCGCAGGATCGCCGGTGATTTTCCATAGTCACCTCCCACCCTCTCCCCTCACCGGGAGAGGGTTGGGAAGAAGGCAGGAAGCCGCTTCCTCCCTTGCTCCCAGCCCTCTCGCCCGTGACGTGCCGCAGGCGCGACGGCCACGCTTTGCCCGGATCCCCGCCGGCCCGAACGGCCGAACGCGATCCGGCATCACCCCCGCCTATAGACAGGAAGGAGTCCGCCATGCTCGACACCGAACTGAAAGCCCAGCTCGCCGCCTACCTGGAGCGCCTGCAGGCGCCGCTGAACCTGATCGCCACGCTCGACGGGAGCGAGGCCAGCCGCGAGATGCAGGACCTGCTGGCCGACATCGTCGAGGCCGGGGCCGGCCGCATCACCCTGAAGAACGCGGCGGACGCCGGCGTGGAACCGGGCAGCCGGCTGCCGAGCTTCCGCATCACCCGCGACGACGCGCTGACCGGCGTCGAGTTCGCCGGCCTGCCGCTGGGCCACGAGTTCACCTCGCTGGTGCTGGCGCTGCTGCATGTCGGCGGCCACCCGCCCAAGCTCGACCAGGACGTCATCGACCAGATCAAGGCGCTGCAGGGCATGGGCGCGGATAGCGAGCTGCGCTTCGAGACCTTCTTCTCGCAGTCCTGCCAGAGCTGCCCGGACGTGGTGCAGTCGCTCAACACCATGGCCGCGCTCAACCCGCGCGTGCGCCATATCGCGGTGGACGGCGCGGCCTTCGCCGAGGAGATGCAGGCGCGCGGCGTGATGGCGGTGCCCACCGTGCTGCTCAATGGCCAGCCGTTCGGCGCCGGGCGCATGGGCTTCGCCGAGATCCTGGCCAAGCTCGACACCGGCGCGGCGGAGAAGGCCGCCAAGGCGATCAACGACAAGGCCCCATTCGACGTGCTGGTGGTGGGCGGTGGCCCGGCCGGCGCGGCGGCGGCGATCTATTCGGCGCGCAAGGGCATCCGCACCGGCGTGCTGGCCGAGCGTTTCGGCGGGCAGGTGCTGGACACGCTGGCGATCGAGAACTTCGTCTCGGTCAGCCACACCGAGGGCCCGAAGATGGCCGCGGCGCTGGAAGCCCATGTCGGCGACTACGAGGTCGATGTCATGAACCTGCAGCGCGCCGAGAAGCTGGAGCCGGTCGAAGGCGGCTTCCGCCTGACCACGGCCAGCGGCGCGACCGTGCAGGCCAAGTCGGTGGTGGTGTCCACCGGCGCGCGCTGGCGCAAGATGAACGTGCCCGGCGAGGACCAGTACATGACCAAGGGCGTGGCGTTCTGCCCGCATTGCGACGGCCCGCTGTTCAAGGGCAAGCGCGTGGCGGTGATCGGCGGCGGCAATTCCGGCGTGGAGGCGGCGATCGACCTGGCCGGCATCGTCGGCCATGTCACCCTGATCGAGTTCGACGGCAAGCTGCGCGCCGACGAGGTGCTGCAGGCCAAGCTCCGCAGCCTGCCGAACGTCCGCATCATCACTTCCGCGCTCACCACCGAGGTGCTGGGCGATGGCGCCAAGGTCACCGGGCTGGTCTACGAGGACCGCACCACCAGCGAGAAGCACACGGTCGAGCTGGAAGGCATCTTCGTGCAGATCGGCCTGCTGCCGAACACCGAATGGCTGAAGGACAGCGGCGTGGCGCTGAGCCCGCGCGGCGAGATCGTCGTCGACGAGCGCGGCGCGACCAGCCTGCCCGGCGTGTTCGCGGCCGGAGACGCGACCACCGTGCCCTACAAGCAGATCATCATCGCGATGGGCGGCGGCGCGACGGCCTCGCTGTCCGCCTTCGACCACCTGATCCGCAGCCCGGTGCCGGCCGCGCAGGCCAAGGCGGCCTGAAGCATGGCCGGCAGCGAGGCGTTCCATCGCCACGATCCCGACGGCAACACCCTCGAACTGAAAGGCGGCCCGACATGAACCTGCGCGACCTCAAGTACCTGGTGGCGCTGGCCGACCACCGCCATTTCGGCAAGGCCGCGGAAGCCAGCTTCGTCAGCCAGCCCACGCTCTCCACCCAGATCAAGAAGCTGGAGGAGGAGCTGGGCGTGCAGCTGTTCGAACGCAGCCCGCGCAAGGTGATGCTGACCCCGGTCGGGCGCGAAGTGGTGGCGCGGGCGCGCGGCATCGTGGCCGAGGTGGACGCGATGCGCGACCTGGCCCGCCGCAGCCAAGACCCCGAATCCGGCACGCTGCGGCTGGGCGCGTTCCCGACGCTGGCGCCGTACTTCCTGCCGCATGCGGTGCCGGCGCTGCAGGCGCGCTTCCCGCGGCTGGAACTGCTGCTGGTGGAGGAGAAGAGCGACGCGCTCCTGGCGCAGCTGCGCGAGGGCCGCATCGATGCCGCCCTGCTGGCGCTGCCGGTCCACGACGAGCAGCTGCACGTCGAACCGCTGTTCGACGAACCCTTCCTGCTCGCGACGCGCGAGGGCGGCGCCTTCGCCGGCGAGCGCGCGATCAGCCTGGACGACCTGGACGAACAGACCCTGCTGCTGCTGGAGGACGGCCACTGCCTGCGCGACCAGGCGCTGGACGTCTGCCGCCTGGCCGGCGCACACGAGAAGGCCGGCTTCCGCGCCACCAGCCTGGAGACGCTGCGGCAGATGGTGGCGGCCGGGGCCGGCGTGACCCTGCTGCCGGAACTCGCCACCCGCCCGCCGGTGGTGCAGCCCGAACACCTGCGCCTGCTGCCGTTCACCGGCGAGCCGCCCAAGCGCAGCATCGCGCTGGTCTGGCGCCGCAGCTCGGCGATGGGTGACCTGCTTGCCGACGTGGCGCAAACACTCCGCCCGCTATCGTCCGCGCTCCTTTCCGACTGACGGGGCGGCATGGCCCGCACGCGCGACATCGCACTGGGACTGGCGGCGGCCGGCGGCATCGCCGGTGGTGCCTGGTGGTGGCAGGCCAGCGACGCGCCCGCGCCGAAGCTGCGCGATCCGGCCAGGATCGAGGCGGCGATGCGCCCCGCCCCGCCCGCGCACACGCCGTTCGCCGCGCGCCAGTCGGTGGTGGCGAAGGGATGCCGGATGCCGGCGGTACTCGCGACCCCGGAACGACCGGCGCAGTCGCCGCTGCCGGCCGGGATCCCGGCCTTCCGCCATGCCGGCGGCACCCTGCAGCCGCTGGCCGGTTTCAGCGTGGATGGCCGCGTGCTGTCGACCCGCGACTATGCCGAGGACCGCGAGGCGGAGTTCGCGCCGATCGACATCGCGCTCGGCTGGGGCCGGATGCGCGATGACGATGTGGTGTCTTCGCTCGCCATCGGCCAGCAGAACCGCTGGTACTTCACCCGCTGGACGGACGCGCCGCCGATCCCCATCGACCAGGTGCGCCGCGAGAGCGCCAACATGCACATGATCCCGGCCAGCCGCGAAGTCGCAGCGGCGCTGGCGCGGGTCGCTGCCGGCCAGCGCGTGCGGATCGACGGCTGGCTGGTGGAGGTGCAGGCGAAGGACGGCTGGCGCTGGCGCAGTTCCACCACCCGCGACGACCACGGGCCCGGCGGCTGCGAGGTGGTCTACGTCTGCGGGATCGCCGCCGAATAGAACGCGTCCGGTGCGGCTGCGGTTTCCACCCGGTTGCGGCCGTTGCGCTTCGCGGCATACATCGCCGCATCGGCCCGGGCCAGCACCGTGTCCATCGCCTCGCCCGGTGCCGAGGTGGGCGCCACGCCGATGCTGACGGTGACCGGCAGGACCTGGTCCTGCCACTCGATCGGCAACGCGGCGATGCGCTCGCGGATGCGTTCGGCCAGCGGCGTGACCTCGGTCGGATGGCCATCGGCCACCACCACGAACTCCTCGCCGCCGTAACGCGCGACGTAATCGACATCCCGCACCGACTTGGCCAGTTCCGCCGCCACCGCGCGCAGCACGGCATCGCCGGCCGCGTGGCCATGGGTGTCGTTGATCGCCTTGAAACGGTCGATGTCGATGAAGAGGACGGTGAAGGCACGGCCCGCTCCGGCGCCGCTGTGCAGATGGGCATCCAGGTGCGCACGATTCGGGAGGCCGGTGAGCACGTCGGTGTCGGCTGCATGCTGGAGCTGCTGCTGGCGGCGGGCGGCGTCCTCGAGCTGGCGCCGGTAGTCGCTGGTGCGGCGGATCAGGCTGACCGCCATCAGGCCCAGCCAGACGACCAGCATGCCGGTGCCGCCGGAATTGACCCACCAGCCGCCCTGGATCAGGCCCATGTCGTACAGGTCGGTGGCGAAGACGGCGAGTACCGTCGCCAGCATCGTGATGAAGATGCTGCGCGCGAGGGGCACGCCGTTGCGGATCGCGCGCCATGCCAGCCCCAACATGAGCAGGGAGCCGAGCAGGTAGAGCCAGCCGAGCGGCGCGATCAGTGCATGCGGCATCCAGTGCAGGGCCTGCAGCACGATCAACACCACCAGCACCAGGCAGAAGCGGTTCACCCACCGCTTGAGCCGCGGCGGCGGCGCGTCGCGCTGGCCCAGCCACAGGAACAGGTGGATGCCGGAGACCACCAGCAGGCTGCGCACGGCCAGGATCGCCGGGATGCCCAGGTCACCGAGCCTTTCCATCCCGGGTAGCAGGTAGAGGTAGCTGTGCAGCTGGAGCAGCGAAAGCAACGTCAGCAATCCCACGCCCACGTAGGCCAGGCTGGCCGGCTCGCCGGTCGAGAGATGGAGCGCGAACAGCAGCACGACCATCGCCAGCAACGCCCCATAGCGCACCGCATGCGCGATGGCCAGGCGCTGCTCCAGCGGGCGAAGTCGTGTGGCGGGCAGGATCCGCAGCACCACGGTCTGCTCGAGCGCGATGTCCGCCCGCAGGCGATAGGTGGCCTCCCCCCCGGCCAGCCCGGTACGCAGTGGAAACACATAGAACGGCGAGGCGCCGCCTGCGCGTTTTCCACGCGGATGGAAACTGGAACCGGTACCGACCACCCGCCCCGCCGGATCGACCAGCTGGATGCGGTCGGTGAGGATGTGGTCGGCGAACAGCACGTATTCCTCGTCGCGCGCCTGTGCGGGCAGGCGGAACCGCAGGCCGACGTCGATATCGCCGACCGGCAGGCGCACGCCGAGCCGCTTCGCATCCGGCATGACCATCTGGACGCCGCTGCCGCCGCCTTCCACCACATGGAGGGCGATGTCCCCGCGTTCCGGCGATACGCCGAGGAAGCTCATCACCCAGACCAGCACGGCCACGGCGATGCTGATGACGGCCGCCTGCGAGAAGCGCGACCAGGTCGAGAACAACCGGCGCGGTTCGCGCGCCTGCGCTGCTGGCTTCATCCTTCCCCCTGACAGCCACCCCCCGTGGCCAGCCCGGGGCGGTCAGCCGCGCCGCAGGCGCTTCAATCCTGCCACGAAAATCCCCGCCATCGTCACCAGCAGGCCCGCCCACTGGCGCGGAGAGGTGGGGTGGTCGAGCAGGACCACGTCGAGCAGGTAGGCGACCATCGGCTGGAACAGCAGCAGCAGGCCGACCATCGCCACCGACAGCACCTGGATCGAGCGCGAGATCAGGATCCAGCTCAGGCAGTGGCCGAACATCGCCAAGGCGAACAGGATGCCGAACGCCTTCCACGACGGGAGGGCGAACGAAGCGCCTTCGGCCAACCCCATCAGCCCCAGGCAGATCGCCGAGCCGAACGCCGCCAGGCACAGCACCTGCTCCACCGGCACGCGGTCGGCACCGACCGCCGCCTCCGCCTGCGAACGCTTGAGCCCGACGTTGTAGGCGGCATAGGCCACGCCGGTCGCCAGCCCCAGCCATACGCCCCAGCGATACTCGGCCGGCAGGGTGGCCCAGTCGTTGCCGAGCAGCAGCCACAGCCCGAAGAACGCCAGCAGCACGCCGGCGACGAAGCGCACGGTGAGCTGCTCGCGGAAGAACAGCACGCCGGCCAGCGCCATGAAGAAGACCTGCGCGTTGGCCAGCAAGGTGGACAGGCCGGGCCCGACCAGCAGGATGCTCCGGTGCCACATCCACAGGTCGATGGCGAAGGCGAGCGAGGGCAGCGCGATCCATGCCCAGGCCCTGCGCGACAGCGGCTTCCAGCCATGGCGGGCCTGCACCAGCGCCGCCAGCAGCAGGCCGGACAGGAACATCCGCCAGAACGCGGAGACCGTCGGCGGCGTGCCGGCGAAGCGCACCATCAAGCCGTTGGTGCCGATGATCGCGGCGCCGATGAGCAACTGGGTGATGGCGACGCGGCGCTCGGCGGCGTCCGGCAACGCGGCTGCCGTCATGCGGTCAGCCAGCCTGGGTCGGCGTCGTCGGTGTCTTCGGCGTTGTCGCCGGTGCCGACTTCGGTGGCGTCGCCGGCGAGCATCGGCAGGTCGCGCAGCAGGCGCTGCGCGGCCTCGAAGCATTCGTCGGGCACGCGCACCTGGATGAAGCCGGTCGCCGGCAGTTCGCCCACGCCGCCGATCAGGTGCTCGCCGAGCACGAAGGCGGGGATGCCGGCATCGTCCAGCGCATGCTTCACCAGGTGGGCGTCGATGGGATTGAGCGCCTGGTAGACCGTGCGCATCGTGGGGATTCCGCGAGGGGGCCGGGCCAGCATAACGGTAAACTTGCCGCCGATTCCGCCGATTTCCGCGAGCAACGCGCCGCCATGACCGAACCCACCGCCGCCCCCGAGCGCACCGATTTCATCCGCAACATCGTCCGCGAGGACCTGGCGAGCGGCAAGCACGACCACATCAAGACGCGCTTCCCGCCGGAGCCCAACGGCTACCTGCACCTGGGCCACGTGCGCGCGATCCACACCGACTTCGGCATCGCCGCGGAGTTCGGCGGCGAGTGCAACCTGCGCTTCGACGACACCAATCCCGCGCGCGAGGATCCCGAGTACGTCGAGGCGATCCAGGACGACGTGCGCTGGCTGGGCTACGCCTGGCACGACCTGCGCCACGCCAGCGACTACTTCGGCGTGTACTACCTGGGCGCGGAGAAACTGATCCGCGACGGCAAGGCCTTCGTCTGCGACCTCTCGGCGGAAGAGGTGCGCGCCACCCGCGGCACGCTGACCGAGCCGGGCACCGCGTCGCCCTACCGCAACCGTTCGGTGGAGGAGAACCTGGACCTGTTCCGGCGCATGCGCGCGGGCGAGTTCGCCGACGGCGCGCGCACGCTGCGCGCGAAGATCGACATGGCCTCGCCCAACATGAACATGCGCGACCCGGCGATCTACCGCATCAAGCACGTCGAACACCAGAACACCGGCAACGACTGGCCGATCTACCCGATGTACGACTACGCGCACGCGCTGGGCGACGCCATCGAGGGCATCACCCACTCGCTGTGCACGCTGGAGTTCGAGGACCACCGCCCGCTCTACGACTGGTCGGTGGACAACGTGGCCCTGCACGACCACCCGGAACTGCTGCAGCCGCTCATCGACAAGGGCCTGCCGAACGAGGCCGCGAAGCCGCGCCAGATCGAGTTCTCGCGGCTCAACCTCGACTACACAGTCATGTCCAAGCGCAAGCTGATGGCGCTGGTCAACGAGGGCCTGGTCGATGGCTGGGACGATCCGCGCATGCCCACGCTCCAGGGCATCCGCCGCCGCGGCTACACGCCGGAAGCGCTCAAGCTGTTCGTCGCGCGGCTGGGCTTGTCCAAGCAGAACAGCACCATCGACTACACCGTGCTGGAGAACACCCTGCGCGAGGATCTCGACGCCCGCGCGCCGCGCCGCATGGCGGTGCTGAACCCGCTGAAATTCGTGCTGGCCAACCTGCCCGACGGCCACCGCGAGACGCTGTCCTTTTCCAACCATCCCAAGGACGAGGCGATGGGCACGCGCGACATCGGCTTCTCCAACGAGATCTGGATCGACGCCGAGGACTTCGCCGAGGTGCCGCCGAAGGGCTGGAAGCGGCTGGTGCCCGGCGGCGAAGTACGCCTGCGCGGCGCCGGCATCGCCCGCGTGGATGAGGTGGTGAAGGACGACGCCGGCCACGTCATCGAACTGCGCGGCTGGCTGGACCCGGAATCGCGCCCCGGCATGGAAGGTGCCAACCGCAAGGTCAAGGGCACGATCCACTGGGTCGATGCCGCGACCGGCGTGCCCGCCGAGTTCCGCCTCTACGACCGCCTGTTCACCGCCTCGAACCCGGACGATGACAGCGAGGGCAAGAGCTATCGCGACTACCTGAATCCCGAATCGCGCGGCGTGGTCAACGGCTATGTGGAAGCCGCGGCGGCCGCGGCGGCGCCGGAAGACCGCTTCCAGTTCGAGCGCACCGGCTACTTCGTGGCCGACCGCCGCGACCATTCGGCTTCGCGCCCCGTTTTCAACCGCGCGGTTACCCTGCGTGACACCTGGATGCAGAAGGAAGGCTGACATGCCCCGCTTCGCCCTCGTCCTGATGTCGCTGCTGCTGGCGCTGACGCTCGGCTGCTCGCCGCAGCCGCCGGCCAAGCCGGCGACGCCGACGGCCTCGAAAGCCCCTGCGCAAGCCGCGACGCCGGCCGCGCCGTCCATCGGCAACGCCAACCCGCTCGACCGCCCGATCGCCGCCACGCCTTCATCGCCCGACCGCAGCTGCAAGACCGATGCGGACTGCACGGTGAAGGACGTCGGCAACTGCTGCGGCTACTACCCCGCCTGCGTCAACGTGAATGCCAGGACAGATCCCAAGGCGGTGCAGGCGCAATGCGCGAAGACCGGCATGGCGGGCGTCTGCGGCTTTCCGGAAATCAGCGGCTGCCAGTGCGTGAAGGGGCAATGCGCCGCCGACCCGCGCGGGAACGCGATCTGATGCTGCCGCTGCAACTGCACCTGACCCTGCCCGTCTGGGTCCACGACTTCCCGTTCGACGCCACCTACCCCGGTGACGAAGCGAAGGTGGCGCTGGCCATCGCGCTGTCGCGGCAGAACATCGAGGCCCGCAGCGGCGGGCCGTTCGGTGCCGCCATCTTCGGGCCGGACGACCGGCTGGTCGCCATCGGCGTCAACCGCGTGCTGCCGCAGTCCTGCTCGGTGGCGCATGCGGAGACGATGGCCTTCATGCTGGCCCAGCACCGCCTGCAGCGCGCCCGCCTCAACGAGAACGACGACGGCTCGCGCTGGGGCCCGGTGACGCTGGCCACTTCTTCGCAACCCTGCTGCCAGTGCTACGGCGCGAGCATCTGGGCCGGCATCGACCGCATGCTCATCGGCGCGCGCAGCGGCGATGTGGAATCGCTCACCGAATTCGACGAAGGCCCGCTGCCCGCCGACTGGATCGGCGCGTTGCGCGAGCGCGGCATCGAAGTGGTGGCCGACGTGCTGCGCGAGGACGCGCGTGCCGTGCTGCGCGACTACGGCCAGCTCGGCGGCCCCCGCTACTGACGATGACCGGCCTGCTCTGCTGGTGCCGCGGCGGCTTCGAGCCGGACCTGGCCGCCGAACTCACCACGCGTGCGGCCGAAGCCGGCATCCCCGGCTATGCCCGGACCGAACGCGGCAGCGGTTACGTCCTGTTCCATGCCGATGACGCGGCGACGCTCGACGCGCTGCTGCCGTGGCATTCACTGGTGTTCGCACGGCAGAAGCTGCGCGTGCTGGCCGAACTGCGCGACCTGCCGCCCGCCGACCGCATCACCCCGATGCTCGACGTGCTGGCCGCGCATGGGGAACGCTTCGGCGAGCTGTGGGTGGAACACCCGGATTCCGATGCCGGCAAGCCGCTGGCCGGACTGGCGCGCAGCTTCGGCAACGCGCTGCGGCCGGCGCTGCGCAAGGCCGGCCTGCTGTCGCCGCAGGACAACCACCGGCTGCCGCGCCTGCACGTGGCCTTCGTCGAGGGCGGACATGCCTTCCTCTGCCGCGCCGACACCCGCGACAGTGCACCGTGGCCGCTCGGCATCCCGCGCCTGAGGATGCATGCCGACGCGCCATCGCGCAGCGCGTTGAAGCTGGAGGAAGCCTTCCTCGCCCTGCTCGACACGCGCGAGCGCGAGGCGCTGCTGAAGCCCGGCATGCGTGCCGCCGACCTGGGCGCCGCGCCCGGCGGCTGGACCTGGGTGCTGACCCGCCATGGCCTGCGCGTGAGCGCCATCGACAACGGCCCGCTGCGCCCGCACGTGATGGACACCGGCCAGGTGGAGCACCTGCGCGAGGACGGTTTCCGCTGGCAGCCGCCGCAGCCGCTCGACTGGATGGTCTGCGACATGGTGGAGCAGCCGGTCCGCGTGGCCAGCCGCATGGCCGAGTGGTTCGCGCAGGGCTGGTGCCGCCACGCGGTGTTCAACCTCAAGCTGCCGATGAAAAAGCGCTGGCAGGAAACCGAGCGCTGCCTGGCGCTGTTCGTGGACGAGGCCGGCATGCCGCTGGTCGTGCGTGCCAAGCAGCTGTACCACGACCGCGAGGAGATCACGGTCTTCGCGACGACCCGCGTCTGAGGCTCAACCGCTGCCGAGCAGGTCCAGGATCTTGGAGCCGGTGCTGGCGGTCTCGCGGTAGAACTCGGTGTAACCGCAGCCGTTGCAGCTGACCGACAGGAAGCGCCGGGTGTTGATGTCGAAGAACGAGGACCAGCCCCCGCCTTCGCCGCGCAGTTCGCCGGTGTCGAAGGAACGGCCCTGGCACTTCGGGCATTGCCAGTTCGCGGTGGGGTTCGGGCTCATGGTGCGTCTCCGTGCAATCCGTGGAAGCGGTCAGACACCGGCCGCGTGCCGCCACAGCGCATTGCGCAGCGGCACCAGCGCATTCGCGGCGGTCAGCGCGTGGCCGCGCAGGAAGGTCGGCAGCAGCGCGTGGTTGGAATAGACGCGGTTGATGGTCTCGAAGGCGAGCGTGGACACCACGTTGTCGCTGCGGCGTGCGCGGGCCCAGCGTTGCAGCCGGTGCGGCGCGTCGAAGTCGCGGCCGAGCCGCTTCGCCTCGCGCACCGAATCACGCAACGCGGCGACATCGCGCAGACCCAGGTTCACGCCCTGCCCGGCCAGCGGATGCACGACGTGGGCGGCATCGCCCAGCACCAGCACCCGGCCGGCCAGCTGCGTCTTCGCCAGCTGGCGGCGCAGCGGGAAGGCGGCGCGCTGCGACACCACGCGGGTGTCGCCCAGCCGGCCTGCAAACGCATTCGTGAGTTCGATGCCGAAGGCGGCCTCGTCCAGTGCCAGCACGCGTTCGGCCTCGTCGGCCGGCAGGCTCCAGACGATCGAGCTTCGATGTGCGCCATCGACCGGCAGGAAGGCCAATGGCCCGCCCGGCAGGAAACGCTGCCATGCGGTCAGCTGGTGCGGTTCGGCGGTCTCGACGTAGGCGACGACCCCGCGCTGGCCGTAGTCGCGGGCGTCGATGGCGATGCCGGCCAGTTCGCGCAGCTTCGAATTCGCGCCGTCGGCGGCGATGGCGAGGCGGGCGTCGAGCGTCTCGCCGCCTTCCAGCATCAGGCGCACGCCGGTCTCGCGCGTCTCCATGCCTTCGATGCGCGCCGGCTGCAGCAGCTCGACGCCGGCCCGGCGCGCGGCATGCCCGAGTTTCTCGGCCAGCAGGTTCTGCTCGACGATCCAGCCGAGCTCGCGGCGGGCCAGCGCATCGGCATCGAAGACCAGTTCGCCGCCGGCCGCCGCATCCCAGACCCGCATGCGCCGGTAGGGCTGCGCGCGGGAGGCCGCGACTTCATCCCACACGCCCAACTCGGACAGCAGCGCGGCGTTGTCGGGCGCGAAGGCGAAGACGCGCAGGTCGGCCTCGTCGCGCGACCAGCGCGCGGGGGCGCCGGCATCCACCAGCGCGACCTGCAGGCCGGCATCGGCCAGCGCCAGGGCGCAGGCGGTGCCGACCACGCCACCGCCGACGACGACCGCGTCGCGTTGCATCCGCCGGTTCATGCGCCGGCTCCGCGGCAGATCGCCGGCACGTCGCCGCGATAGCCCATGCCGCCGGCCGCGACCTGCGCGCGCAGGCCCGGCACGTTGGCCAGTGCGGCCATGCCGGCGCTGCGCAGCAGGCCCATCGCCAGGCCGTCGTTGGCGCTGGCGCGGGCCATGCCGTCGGAGAAGGCGAGCGTGCGGCTGCGGTCCTCGCGCCGGCGTTCGGTGTAAAGCGGCAGCATCGCCGTATCGTCCAGGCCGTGGGCGCGGACTTCCTCGACCAGGGTGAGCGCGTCGCGCAGGCCCAGGTTGAAGCCCTGCGCGCCGACCGGGTGGATGCTCTGCGCGGCGTTGCCCAGCAGCACGGCACGCGGCGCGGTCAGCGCATCGGCGACCACGCGCACGGCGGGATAACGGCTGCGCGCGCCACTGGCGAGGAAACGCCCGGCCCGCCAGCCGAAGGCGTCCTGCAGGCGTTGCAGCCAGGCGGCTTCGTCGAGCGCGGCGACGGCGTCGGCCTCCGCGCTGTCCACGCCGTGCACCACGCCATAATGGCGGTCGGCGCGCGGCAGCAAGGCGGTCGGTCCGTGCGGGCCGAGCCGCTCCCAGGCGGTGCCGTCCGGCGCCTTCGACGGCCGCACCCGGCAGACGAACAGCGCCTGGCCATAGTCGTGGCGTTGCGCGCCGATGCCGAGCGCCGCGCGCACCGTGCTCTCCGCGCCATCCGCGCCGACCAGCAGGCGGGTGTGGACGATGCGTTCGTCGTCGCTTTCGTGGAAGCGGACTTCGCGCAGGCCGTTGTCGGCGATGCGGGTGCCGATGAAACGCGCGGGCCGATGGCGCGTGAGCGAAGCGACCTCGCCCAGCCGCTTCTCCAGCGCCTCGCCGAAATCACGGGCGATGACGACATGGCCGAAGGCCTCGCGGCCGACCTCGCGCGCATCCAGTTCCACCCGGCCGAAATCCCCGGCGCGGGTGGCATGGATGCGGCGGATCGGGCTGGCGCTGTGCAGCAGCGGCCAGATGCGCAGCGCCTGCAGCGCGTGGCAGGTGGCTTCGGCGAAGCTCAGGTTGCGCTCGTCGAAGACGGCGGGAAGCGTGGAGGACGGCGTGGCTTCCAGCATCGCCACGTCCAGTCCCGAACCTTCCAGCGCGATGGCGAGGCTGGCGCCGACCAGGCCGCCGCCGACGATGACGATGTCGTGCGTGTGCATGCGTCGATGATAGCGGCCGGGCTAGAATCCCGGCATGACCGAGGACGCCACGATGAACCTGAATTCCGCCCCGCGCAGCCGTGGCACCGACATCGCCCTGCTGGCCGGCCTGGCCGCGGTGATGGCCGCGACCCGCCTCCACCATTTCGCCGTGCTGCCCGACGCCTCGTGGGCGGTGTTCTTCGTCGCCGGCTTCTACCTGCGCCGCTGGACCGCGTGGGCGTTCCCGCTGTTGATGGCGCTGGCCGTGGTGGTGGATTACGCGGTGATCACCGCGCAGGGCATGGATTTCTGGCAGCACTACTGCGTCTCGCCGGGCTACTGGATGCTGGTGCCGGCGTATTTCAGCCTGTGGGCCGGCGGCCTGTGGCTGGCGCGCCAGCAGGGCGGCACGGGCGCGATGCTGGGCAAGCTGGCGATGGCGCTGGTCGCCTCGGTCGCGCTCTGCCAGCTGTTCGCGCAGGGCGGCTTCTACTGGATGAGCGATGCCGTGGCGCAGAAGTCACTGGGCGGCTGGGCCAAGAACTATTTCGACTGGGTCGGCCCGTACCTGGTGACCACTGCGCTCTACGTCGGCGCGGCCATCGCCCTGCACGTGGCGGCGGAAGCGCTCGCCGGCCACCGCGGCCACGCGGCGCGCGCCTGAGATGGGCAACCGGCTGTCGAAGATCTACACCCGCACCGGCGATGACGGCAGCACCGGCCTGGGCGACGGCACCCGCGTTCCCAAGGATTCGCTGCGGGTCGAGGCCTACGGCACCGTCGACGAAGCCAATTCCTGCATCGGCCTGGTGCTGGCCAGCGAGGTGCCAGATGACGTCCGCCAACTGCTGACCGCCGTGCAGCACCAGCTGTTCGACCTGGGCGGCGAGCTGTGCATCCCGGGCCACGCGGCCATCGACGACGATGACATCGACCGCCTCGAACAGCAGCTCGACCGCTACAACGACGACCTGCCGCCGCTCAAGGAGTTCATCCTGCCCGGCGGCGGCGAGGCCGCGGCCCGCTGCCACATCGCCCGCACCGTGGTCCGTCGCGCCGAGCGCATGACCGTGGCGCTGTCGCGGACCGAGCAGGTCCGCCCGCAGCCGATCCGCTATCTCAACCGGCTCTCCGACCTGCTGTTCGTGCTGTGCCGGGTGCTGGCGCGCGCCAGCGGCCACGGCGAGGTCACCTGGCACCACGAGCGTCGCCGCGGGTGAGCCTGCGGCTCTACACGCACCCCGACTTCCTGGCCCACGACACCGGGCCCACCCACGCCGAACGCCCCGAACGCCTGACGGCGGTCATCGCGGCGGTCGATGCCGCCTTTCCCGGCAGCGCGTGGACTTCGCCGCATCCCGCCAGCCACGAGGCGCTGGCCCGGGTCCATGACGACGCCTACCTGGATGATCTCTGGGCGCGCAAGCCCGCCGGCATCGAATGGCTGGACGAGGACACGGCCTTCTCGCCCGGCAGCCTGCGCGCGGCGGTGCTCGCCGCAGGCGCCGGCGTGGATGCGGTGGACTGGGTGCTCGGCGGCCACGACCGCCGCGCCTTCTGCGCGGTACGCCCGCCCGGCCACCACGCCGAGGCCGCCCGCGCGATGGGCTTCTGCCTGTTCAACAACATCGCCGTGGCCGCCGCGCACGCGTTGTGGGCCGGCGTGCAGCGGGTGGCCATCGCCGACTTCGACGTCCACCACGGCAACGGCACCCAGGCGATCTTCGCCCGCGAGCGGCGCGTGCTGTTCGCCAGCTCGCACGAGATGCCGCTGTACCCCTGGACCGGCGGCTTCGACGAAACCGGCATCGGCAACATCTTCAACGCGCCGATCCTGGGCGGCACCGGCGGCGGGACGTTCCGCGATGTCTGGTCGAAGCGGCTGCTGCCCGCGCTCGACGACTTCGCGCCCCAGCTGCTGCTCATCTCCACCGGCTTCGACGCCCATCGCGACGACCCGCTGGCCTCGCTGCAGCTGGAAGCCGACGACTTCGGCTGGCTCACCGGCGAGCTCCGCGCCATCGCCGACCGCCATGCCGGCGGGCGCGTGGTGTCGATGCTCGAAGGCGGGTACGCGCTCGGCGCGCTGGCGGAATCGGTCGTCGCGCACTTGAATGCGCTGGAGGGCTGAGGCGGCTTCGGCAAGGCTGCCCTGCGACTGAACGCCGCCTGCCCGCGCATTGCCGCTTCACGGGGGATGGGGCAAGCTAACCGCCGAATTCAGCCTTCACGGACCGGACGCGTGCGCCCCTGCCCCCGACTGTTGCCCCTCCCGTTCGCCATAGCCCTTGCCCTGCCCGCGATGGCGATGGCGCAGGACCGCGACATGCCCCCGGACTACGGCCTCTGCCCGATCGAGGACGCGGTGCCGCCGTTCGCCGACGCGCCGCAGACCCAGCTCGGCATCTCGCCTGACGCCCGCAAGCAGCTGCCGACCGAACTGGAAGGCGACGAGCAGAGCGGCACGGTGGAGATCCCGGTGCTGCAGGGCAACGTGGCATTGAGCCGCGGCGACCAGTTCCTGGGCACCGACAAGCTGACCTTCGACAGCGAGAAGGAAACCTACGTGGCGGAAGGCAGCGTGCGCTTCCGCGACAGCGGGATGCGGATCGTCGCCGAGCGCGCCAGCGGCAGCCAGGCCGACGACACCCACCGCATCGAGAACCTCAAGTACCAGCTGACCGACCGCCGCGGCAACGGCGGCGCCGACCGCATCGAACTGGTCGGCAACAAGGGCAGCCTGTTCGGCGCGACCTACACCACCTGCCCGCCGACGCAGCAGCATTGGCGCGTGGTCGCCAACCGCATCGACGTCGAAACCCAGGAAGGCTTCGCGGTCGCCCGCAACGCGACCCTGCGCGTCGGCAAGGTGCCGGTGCTGTATGTGCCGTGGTTCAAGTTCCCGATCGACGAGCGCCGCCAGACCGGTCTGCTGTTCCCGTCGATCTCCAATTCCGGGCGCAACGGCTTCGACTACAAGCAGCCGATCTACTTCAACCTGGCCCCGAACTACGACGCCACCCTGTCGCCGCGCATCATGAGCAAGCGCGGCGTGGCGATGGGCGGCGAGTTCCGCTATCTCAACGAATCCGGCGCCGGCACGCTCAACGCCTTCTGGATGCCGAAGGACAAGCTGCGCGACCGCGATCGCGGCTCGGCCACCTTCGGCGCCTACCAGAACCTCAACCAGCAATGGCAGGCCCGCGCCAACCTGGCGTGGATCAGCGACCCGCGCTACTTCGAGGACTTCAACAACACCTCGCTCGGCGTCTCCTTCTATTCGGTGCAGAGCACGCTCGGCGTGTACGGCCACGGCCGCTATTGGGATGCCGGCATCGAAGCCGACCACTGGCAGCTCGCCGACTACACGTTGACCACCGCCAGCCTGCCCTTCGACCGCCTGCCGCGCCTGTACTTCAACTGGGAACAACCCTTCGGCACCCTGCTGCGCGCAGGCGTGGAAACCGAGGCGGTGCGTTTCCAGCATTCGTCCTATCGCGCGCTGGATGCGCAGTACCAGCCGGTCGGCAACCGCATCGACATCCCGGGCGGCAGCCGCTTCGACATCAAGCCCTACGTCAGCATGCCGCTCGAAGGCGCCGGCTGGTTCCTGCGCCCCACGGTGGCCTGGCGCTACACGGCCTATCGTCTCGATGACGCGCTGGCCCGCTCGATCGCCATCCAGCGCGCCCAGGCCGACGCCGCGGCGCGCGGCTTGCCGTTCGCGCCGGCGATGGCGGACGGTTTCCTGGACGCCAACCCGACCCGCAGCCTGCCGATCTATTCGGTCGATGCCGGCCTGCAGTTCGACCGCCAGTTCGAGCGCAACGGCAAGCCCTTCCTGCAGACGCTGGAACCGCGCGTGTTCTACCTGCGCGCGCCCTACCGCGACCAGTCGGCCTTGCCGGTCTTCGATACGGTGCCGCTCACCTTCGGCTGGGGCCAGCTGTTCCGCGACAACCGCTACAGCAGCGCCGACCGCCAGAGCGACGCCAACCAGGTCACCACCGCGGTCACCACCCGCATCCTGCGCGATACCGACGGCTTCGAGAAGTTCAGCGCCAGCCTCGGCCAGATCCATTACCTGGACGATGTGCGGGTCAAGGCCTATCCGTGGGAGAACACGGTGGAGCGCGGCCGTTCGGCCTGGGTGGCGGACGCGAACTGGTCGCCCAGCGACCGCTGGCTGATCGGTGCCTCCTACCAGTGGGACCCGAAGTACCGCCGGCAGGACCTGGCCGCCTTCCGCGCGCGCTACCTGCTGAAGGACGACGGCATCGTCAACCTGGCCTACCGCTACCGCCGGGACCTGCTGGAGCAGGCCGACTTCTCGTTCCTGTACCCGCTCAACCCGCAGTGGAGCCTGGTCGGCCGCTATTACTACTCGCTGAAGGACCGCAAGCCGCTGGAAACCGTGGCCGGCGTGCAGTGGGACAGCTGCTGCGTGGCGGTGCGCCTGGTCGGCCGCCAGTACATCCACAACCGCGAAGGCGACCTCAACGACAGCATCATGCTGGAGATCGAATTCAAGGGCCTCGGCTCGGCCGGACAGGACACGAGGCGCACTTTGCGCCGTGCTATTCTCGGCTACTACCGCGACGATCTTTACCTCGTGCCGCCGGCTTCCATCGCGCCCCCGGCTGATCCCGACACGGACCCCACCCCATGATGAATCCCCGAGCCCTCCTGCTGGCCGCCGCGCTGGCATTCACCCCCGTTGCGCTGCAGGCCCAGACCCAGCCGGTCGACCGCATCGCCGCCGTCGTGAACGAGGACGTGATCCTGCAGAGCGAGCTGGACCGCGCCATCGCCAACATCACCGCGCAGTACGCCAGCAATCCCGGCCAGCTGCCGCCGCGCGAGGTGCTCGCCAAGCAGGTACTGGAGCGCCTGGTGCTGACCCGGCTGCAGGTGGCCCGCGCGCAGGAAAGCGGTATCCGGGTGAGCGACCAGGAAGTCGACCAGGCGGTCGGCAACATCGCCCAGCAGAACAACATGACGCCGGACCAGCTGCGCGCGCAGGTGGCGAAGGACGGCCTGAGCATGGCCGAGTTCCGCAACACCCTGCGCGACGAGATCACCATCCAGCGCATGAAGCAGAGCTTCGCGCAGAGCCGGATCCAGGTCAGCGAGGCCGAGGTCAACGCGGCCGTGGCCCAGCAGTCTGCCGCCGGCGGTGGCAACCAGTACCACCTGGCCCACCTGCTGGTCGCGCTGCCGGAAGGCGCCACCGCCGAGCAGATCGCCACGGCGCAGAAGAAGATCGACGGCATCAAGGGCCTGATCGACCGCGGCGAGATGGATTTCGCGGCCGCGGCTGTGCGTTATTCCGACAGCCCGAACGCGCTGGAAGGCGGCGACCTCGGCTGGCGTCCGGAATCCGAGATCCCGCCGGCGTTCGCGCAGACCGTGCGCACGATGCAGGCCGGCCAGGTCATCGGCCCGATCCGCGGCAGCAGCGGCTTCCAGCTGATCCGCCTGGTCGAGACCCGCAGCGGCGCGGCCGCCCCGGCGCAGGTCACCGAGTACCACGTCCGCCACATCCTGGTGCAGGGCGACGACGCGGCCGCCGAGGCCAAGCTCAACACCCTGCGCGCCCGCGCGCTGGGCGGCGCCGATTTCGCCCAGCTGGCGAAGGAAGAGTCGACCGACGCGCAGTCGAAGGACAAGGGCGGCGACATCGGCTGGCGCACCACCGACGCGTTCGGCCCGGAGCTGGGCCCGCAGATCGCCGCGCTCAAGGACGGCGACATCACCCCGCCGATCAAGTCGCAGGCCGGCTGGCACCTGATCCAGGTCGTCGGCCGCCGCCAGGGCGCGGGCGGCAGCGACCAGCAGCGCGCCGCCGCCCGCGAGACCATCGGCCGCCGCAAGCTGGAAGACGAATACACCCGCTTCCTGCAGGAAATGCGCGGCGACGCCTTCGTCGACGTCCGCAGCGAGTCGGTCATCGGCGTCGCGCCGGCCAGCAACGGCGGCTGACATGCACCCGCGGCTGGCGCTGGTGCCGGGTGAACCCGCCGGCGTCGGCCCCGAGCTGTGCGTCCGCCTGGCCCAGCGGCCGGCGGAGGGTTTCGAACTCGTGACCTATGGCGATGCGGCCTCGTTGCGCCGCGCCGCCGATGCGCTGGCCCTGCCGCTCCGCCTGCTGCCCTCAGACGCCCCGCGCGAACGCGCCGGCGACCTGCCCCTGCACGACGTCCCGCTGCCGGGCGAAGCACCCGCCTTCGGCCAGCCCGATCCCGCCAATGCCCGCGCCGTCATCGCCGCGCTGGAAGCGGCCACGCACACCTGCCTGTCCGGCGAATGCCACGGCCTGGTCACCGGCCCCACCCACAAGGCCAGCCTCAACGAAGGCGGCATCGCCTACACCGGCACCACCGGCCTGCTCGCCGAGCTGTGCGGGCGCGAGGTGGTGATGATGCTGGCCCGGCCCGGCCTGCGCGTGGCGCTGGTGACCACCCACCTGCCCCTGCGCGAGGTCGCCGACGCGCTCACCGCCGACGCCCTCGAACGCACGCTGCGGATCACGCAGGCGGCATTGCGAAGCGACTTCGGCATCCCGGCGCCGCGGCTGGCCGTGCTCGGCCTCAACCCGCACGCCGGCGAGGACGGCCACATGGGGCGCGAGGAGATCGAGGTGATGGCGCCGGTGCTGGCGAAACTGCGCGCCGAAGGCCTTGACCTGCTCGGCCCGCTGCCCGCCGACACCGCCTTCCTGCCCGACAAGCTGGCCGGCTTCGATGCGGTCGTCGCGATGTACCACGACCAGGGCCTGCCGGTGCTGAAGAGCGCCGGCATCGACCAGGCGGTCAACATCACCCTGGGCCTGCCGTTCCCGCGCGTCGCGGTGGACCACGGCACGGCGCTGGACATCGCCGGGCGCGGCATCGCCGACCCGTCCAGCCTGTTCGCCGCCACCGACCTCTGCGCGATGCTGGCACGCCGCCACATCGCCCCACACGGATCATCCGCATGAGCGAGACCATCAGCTTCGACGACTTCCTCAAGGTCGATCTCCGCGTCGGTCGCATCGTCGAGGCCCTGCCCTTCCCCGAAGCCCGCAAGCCGGCCTACAGGCTCAAGGTCGATTTCGGGCCGGAGATCGGCGTGCTGCAGTCGAGCGCGCAGATCACCGTGCACTACACGCCGGACACGCTGGTCGGGCGGCTGGTGGTGGGCGTGGTGAATTTCCCGCCGCGCCAGATCGGGCCGGTGCGCTCGCAATGCCTGGTCACCGGCTTCCATGACGAGGCCGGCGCGGTGCGGCTGTGCATTCCCGAAGGCGACGTCGCGCCCGGGACGCGCCTGCTGTGAACGCGCGCTTCGACAAACCGGCCAAGAAACATCTCGGGCAGAACTTCCTGCACGAACGCGGCGTCATCGACAAGATCATCCTCGCGCTGGACCCGAAGCCGGGCGAGCGGATCGTCGAGATCGGCCCCGGCCAGGGCGCGCTGACCCTGCCTTTGCTCGAGCGCCATGGCGATGTCACCGCGATCGAGTTCGACCGCGACCTGCTGGTGCCGCTCACCGCCGCCGCAGACGCCGGTGGCGGGAAGCTGCGGCTGATCAACCGCGACGTGCTGCAGGTGGACTTCACCCGACTCGCCGACGAACTGGGCGGGCCGATCCGGCTGATCGGCAACCTGCCCTACAACCTGTCCAGCCCGATCCTGTTCCACGCGCTGGACCACGCGGCTTCCATCATCGACATGCACTTCATGCTGCAGAAGGAAGTCGTCGACCGCATGGCGGCGGGCGAAGGCAGCAAGGTCTACGGCCGGCTGTCGGTGATGCTGCAGGCCTCATGCAAGGTCACGCCGCTGATCAAGGTGCCGCCGGGCGCGTTCCGCCCCGCGCCCAAGGTGGATTCGGCGGTGGTGCGGCTGGTGCCCAAGCCCGCCGGCGAGGTGCAGGTGCGCGATCACGCGCGCTTCGCCCATATCGTGCGGGCGGCGTTCGGCCAGCGCCGCAAGACGCTGCACAACGCGCTGAAGGACGTCTGCGACGACGACGCCATCCGCGCCGCCGGGCTGGAACCGCAGCTGCGCGCGGAACAGGTGCCGGTGAACGGGTTCATCGCGCTGGCCAACGTGCCGGTTTGACGGCGTTTTTTGCCGCCCGGTTCACGCCGGCTGCGTAGAATCCCGGAATGTCCAGCGAAACGCCTTATGCCATCGACATCGACGTCGCCACGCATTACCTCGACGAGGAATCCTCGCCGGAGGAGCGCCGCTATGTCTTCGCCTACACGATCCGCATCGCCAACCGCGGCAGCCAGCCGGCGCAGCTGCTGAAGCGGCACTGGGTGGTCACCGACGCCGATGGCCATGTCGAGGAAGTGCATGGCGAAGGCGTGGTCGGCGAACAGCCGCGCCTTCGCCCCGGCGAGGGCTTCGAATATTCATCGGGTGTCGTCCTGGCCACCAGCCTCGGCACCATGCACGGCAGTTACGACATGCAGGCGGATGACGGCACGCGGTTCTCGGCCGACATCCCCGCCTTCACGTTGAGCACGCCGCGCACACTGCACTAGGCGCCGTCATGGCGACCTGGGCCATCGGCGACCTGCAGGGCTGCTACGACGCGACGCAGCGCCTGCTCGAACGCATCCGCTTCGACCCGGCCGCCGACCGCCTCTGGTTCTGCGGCGATCTGGTCAACCGCGGCGGCGAGTCGCTGGAGACGCTGCGCCTGGTGCATTCGCTCGATGCGCAGTCGCACGTGGTGCTCGGCAACCACGACCTGTCGCTGATCGCCATCGGCGAGCGTCGGCCGGAGGAACAGCGCAAGGTCAACCCGGACCTGCGCCGCGTGCTGGAAGCGCCCGATGCGCGCGTCCTGCTCGACTGGCTGCGCCAACGCCCGCTGATGCACAGCGACCGGCAACTGGGCTGGGCGATGCTGCACGCCGGACTCGCGCCGCAGTGGACGCTGCCCATGGCAGAGGGTTACGCGCGCGAAGTGGAAGAACGCCTGCGCGGACCCGGCATCCACAAGCTGCTGCGCGCGATGTACGGCGACCGCCCGGCGTGGAACCCGCGGCTGGAAGGCATCGACCGCCTGCGCGCGATCATCAACGTGTTCACCCGGATGCGTTACTGCACGCCGCGCGGCCGCATCGCGTTCGACATCAAGGGCGCGCCGGGTACGCAGCCGGCGGGCCTCTATCCCTGGTATTCGGTGCCCGGCCACGCCGAGCGCGACCTCAAGCTGGTCTGCGGCCACTGGAGCACGCTGGGCCTGATGATCGGCTACGGCGTGCATGCCATCGATACCGGCGCGGTCTGGGGCGGCAAGCTCACCGCGCTGCGGCTGGACAGCGAGGACCTGCAGTTGGTGCAGGTGCCGGGCCGCAAAGTCTGAGCGCGGCTCAGGCGCGGACGTAATCCACGAAGTCGAAGGCGTGCGCGTGGCGTGCGTCGGCCGGGTGGTGTTCGCACGCGGTGATGCGCCATTGCGATGCATCGAAGACGGGGAAGAAGGCGTCCGCGTCTTCCACCTCGGTATCCACCCAGGTCAGGTGCATGCGCGTCGCCCGCGGCAGCGCGAGCGCGAATATCTCGCCGCCGCCGATGACACAGAGCGTGTCGGCGCCATCGGCTCCGGCGATGGCCAGCGCTTCGTCGAGCGAGGCGACCGCTTCCATCCCCTCGAACGGCAGCTGGCCGGTCCGCGTCATCACCAGGTTGCGGCGCTTCGGCAACGCGCGGCCGAGCGACTCGGCGGTCCTCCGCCCCATCAGCACCGGCTGGCCGAGCGTCAGCGCCTTGAAGCGCTTCAGGTCGTCCGGCAGGTGCCAGGGCAGTTCATTGCCGCGGCCGATCGCATGCCGGCGGTCCAGCGCGGCGACCAGCACGATCTCCATGCCGCTCAGACCGCGACCGGCGCCTTGATCGCCGCCTGCGGGTGGTAGTCGAGGATCTCGATGTCCTCGTAGCGGAAGCCGAGGATGTCGCGGACGTCCGGATTGAGCCGCAGCTTCGGCAGCGGGCCCGGCGTGCGCGCGAGCTGCTCGCGGGCCTGGTCGAAGTGGTTGGAATACAGGTGCGCATCGCCGAGCGTGTGCACGAAGTCGCCGACGCCGAGGTCGCAGACCTGCGCCACCATGTGGGTCAGCAGCGCGTAGCTGGCGATGTTGAACGGCACGCCGAGGAAGATGTCGCCGCTGCGCTGGTAGAGCTGGCAGCTGAGCTTGCCGCCCACCACGTAGAACTGGAACAGCGAGTGGCAGGGCATCAGCGCCATCTTCGGCAGGTCGGCCACGTTCCAGGCGCTGACGATCAGCCGGCGCGAGTCCGGGTTGCGCTTGATCTCGTCCACCACCCAGCGGATCTGGTCGATGGCCTGGCCGTCGGCGCCTTCCCAGCTGCGCCACTGCTTGCCGTAGACCGGGCCGAGTTCGCCGTCCGCATCGGCCCATTCGTCCCAGATCGACACCTTGTTGTCCTTCAGGTAGGCGATGTTGGTCTCTCCCTGCAGGAACCACAGCAGCTCGTGGATGATCGAGCGGGTGTGCAGTTTCTTGGTGGTGACCAGGGGGAAACCTTCGTCCAGGTCGAAGCGCATCTGCCAGCCGAACACGCTGCGGGTGCCGGTGCCGGTACGGTCGGCCTTCTCGTCGCCGTGTTCAAGCACGTGGCGCAGCAGGTCGAGGTACGGGCGCATCAGGTGGCCTCCGCGGCCGGCGGCTGCGGTTGCAGGGTCGGCTGCGAACGCGACTTCCACAGCCAGAACAGACCGAGCGCGATCAGCGGCAGGCTGAGCAGCTGACCCATCGTCAACCAGCCGAAGGCGAGATAGCCGAGCTGCGTATCCGGCAGCCGCACGAATTCCACCACGAAGCGGAACAGGCCGTAGAGCAGCGCGAACATCCCGCTCACCGCGTAACGCGGGCGCGGCCTGGAGGAGAACCCCCACAGCAGCGCGAACATGACCATGCCCTCCCAGACCATCTGGTAGAGCTGGCTGGGATGGCGCGCGTACTGGTTGAGCACGCCGCTGTCGAACATCGCCTGCAGCGCGTTGTGCGACAGGCCGCGCAGCTCGTGGGGCAGCGAGGCCGGGAACACCACGCCCCAGCTGCCATCGGTGGGCTTGCCCCACAGTTCGCCGTTGATCCAGTTGCCCAGCCGCCCGAAGCCGAGGCCCAGCGGCACCAGCGGGGCGACGAAATCGACCACGTCGAAGAAATGCACGCGGTGCTTGCGCGCCCACCACAGCGCCGCGACCAGCACCCCCAGCAGGCCGCCGTGGAAGCTCATGCCGCCCTGCCAGACCTTGAGCATCTGCAGCGGGTCGGCGATGTAGGTCTTGAGGTCGTAGAAGAGGATGTAGCCGAGCCGGCCGCCCAGTACGACGCCCAGCATGCCGTAGAACATCAGGTCGCCGAAGGCGTTCTCGTCCACGCCCGGCAGCCGGCCCTGGCGGATGCGGCGGCGGCCCAGCCACCACGCGCTGGCGAAGGCCAGCAGGTACATCACGCCGTACCAGTGGATCTTCAGCGGGCCGAGCGAAAGCGCGATGGGGTCGAGCTGGTGCAGGTAGACGGGCGGCATCGCGTTCTTCGTCGGCGGGGTGCCGTCATTGTGCCCGAGGGCGCCCGAAGCATGGAATCAGCGCAGCAGCACCGGCGTGTTGGACAGCTCGTCGGTGTCGATCTCGCCTTCGCGCTGCGGGAAGTGCTCGGCCAGCAGGTTGCCGATCTCGGTGACGCCGCGCATGACCGCCTGTTCGGGTTCGCCGGCCTTGAGCCGCTCTTCCATCAACTGGCAGATGCCGCGCCACTGCTCGGGACTGACCAGCGCGTGCAGGCCGCGGTCGGCGACGATCTCGATGCGGTGGTCGGCCAGCAGCAGGTAGACCAGCACGCCGTTGTTGGCCGCGGTGTCCCATACGCGCAGTTTTGCGAAGGCGTCCTCGGCGCGCTGGCGGGAATCGACGCGGTTCCACACATCGCGCCAATGCAGGGCGGATTCGACCGCGAAGCAGATCTCGCCGCGGTGCCGGCGTTCGTCCTCGGCGATGGCGTCATGGATGCGCTTCAGGCTGTCGGCGGAGAAGGTGCCGCTGGCCGAGGGCGCGAACAGGTGCTTGAGCATCCTCGACATCACCAGCTCCCCGACGCGCCGCCGCCACCGAAGGAGCCGCCGCCGCCGCTGAAACCACCACCGCCACCGAAGCCGCCTCCACCCCCTCCGCCCCAGCCGCCGCCACCGCCGCCGGACCACGGGCCGCCCCCGAAACCGCCCCAGCCGTCATCGCGCGCGAAGCGGCCGCGACCAGCACCGGCCAGCCCCAGGAAGAAGCCGATCAGCGCACCGATGCCGCCGACCAGCAAGACCGACGACAGCAGCCAGGCCACGCCGCCCGCGCCGAAGCCGGCGAACAGGCCACGCACGCCGGCCGGCAGGCCGCCGAACACCATGCGCAGCACGTTGGCCACGATGAAGGCCGCGATGAGCGCGAACAGCCAGTCGCCGCCGCTGTCCGGGCCGGGCCGGTGCTCGGCCACCGGGGCCGGCAGCTGCTCGCCTTCGATGAGCTTTTCCATCACGCCCACCGCGTCCTCCACGCCGCCGGCGAAGTCGCCCTGGCGGAACTTCGGCACCAGGTATTCCTGGATGACGCGGCTGGCCGTGGCATCGGGGATCGCGCCCTCCAGCCCGTAACCGACCTCGATGCGCGCGCGCCGGTCATCCTTCGCCACCAGCAGCAGCACGCCGTCGCTCAGCTTCTTGCGGCCGATCTGGTTCTTCTCGGCCACCTTGAGCGCGTAATCCTCGATCGGCAGGTCGCCGGTGGTCGGCACCATGAGGACCACCAGCTGGCTGCCTGTGCGGGTGTCGAAGGCGCGCAGGTTGGCGTCCAGCGCGGACAGGCGCGCGGCGTCCAGCGTCCCGGTCTGGTCGGTCGCGTAGTTGGCGAGTTGCGGGATCGCCGGCAGCTGCTGCGCCAGCGCGACGGCGCTGGCGAGGAGCAGCAGGCAGAGCGCAGCGAGGCGCCGCGTCCAGTGCACGTCAGCCGGTTCCGGTTACCCGGCCGGGGCGGGCACGGGCTGCGCGGCCGGCGCCGGCAGGGCCTGCTGCACCGGGGCCGGCTGGGCCGCCGGGGCCGGAGCCGCGGCCGGCGTGCCGAAATCGACGGCCGGGGCCTGCTGGATCTGCTGCTCGTTTTCGACGCTGAAGTTGGGCTTCGGCTTGTAGCCGAACATCATCGCGACCAGGTTCTGCGGGAACGAGCGGATGTAGGTGTTGTAGTCCTGCACCGTGGTGATGTAGCGCTGGCGCTCGACCGCGATGCGGTTCTCGGTGCCTTCCAGCTGGGCCTGCAGCTGCAGGAAGTTCTGGTCGGCCTTCAGCTGCGGGTAGTTCTCCGCGACCATCAGCAGGCGGCCGATGGCGCCGTTCAACTCGCCCTGCGCCTGCTGGAACTGCTGCACGGACTGCGCGTCCTCGGCATTGACGTTGATGCTGCCCACCTTGGCGCGGGCGTTGGTCACGTCGGTCAGCACCTTGGCTTCGTGGGCGGCGTAGCCCTTGACGGTGTTCACCAGGTTCGGCACCAGGTCGGCGCGGCGCTTGTAGACGTTCAGCACCTGCGACCACGCGGCCTTGACCGCCTCATCCTTCTGCTGGATCTGGTTGTAGCCGCAGCCCGACAGCAACGAGGCCACCAGGATGAGCACGAGGAAACGGAAGCTGCGCATGGAACACTCCAGGTATGGCAGGGGCGCGGCGGGGCGCCGCGCGTTTCAGGGGCTAAAGCTGCCGAGCGGGATGTTCAGCCGGGGTGAAAACCGGCCCTTACCACTCGCCCGCGCCGGGCACGTGCTCGCGGTTGGCGTTCCGGCGCATCAGCAGGTTCAGCCACTCCACCAGCACCGAGAAGCCCATCGCGAAGTAGATGTAGGGCTTGGGCACGTGCACGTCGAAGCCATCCAGGATCAGCACCGCGCCGATCAGCAGGATGAAGGCCAGCGCCAGCATCTTGACCGTCGGGTTGGCATCGATGAAGCGGCCCAGCGGGTTCGCGGCCAGCAGCATGATCGCCACCGCCAGCAGGATGGCGAACACCATGATCGGGATGTGCTCGGCGATGCCGACGGCGGTGATCACCGAATCCAGCGAGAACACGATGTCGATGACCGCGATCTGGGCGATCACGAAGGCGAAGCTCGACGACGCCTTGCTGGTGCGCGGGTCGTGGTCCTCGCCGCCGGAGATCATTTCGCGGATCTCCGCCGTGCCCTTCCACAGCAGGAAGATGCCGCCGAGGATCAGCACCAGGTCGCGCACCGAGATGCCCATCCCGCCGATGTGGAACAGGTCGTTCGACATCCGCGCCAGGAACGCCAGCATGACCAGCAGGCCGATGCGGGTGATGCAGGCCACCGCGATGCCGATCTTGCGCGCCAGCGGGCGCTGGTGCTCCGGCAGGCGCGAGACCGCGATGGAGATGAAGACCAGGTTGTCGATGCCGAGCACGATTTCCAGGGCGGAAAGCGTGACCAGGGTCAGCCAGGCGTCGGGGGAGGACAGGAAACTCAGATCCATCGTCTACTTCTCTTCTTTCTTCTTGGAATGTTCTTGTTCGGGCGGGTCAGCCCAGGCGCGGCAGCAGCAGGCAGGCCCAGACCAGCAGCACGTTCATCATCAGCACGAACACCGCAGCGGAACCCATGTCCTTGGCGCGGCCGGCCAGTTCATGGTGTTCGGGGCCGTAGCGTTCGATCACCGCCTCGACCGCGGAATTGATCAACTCCATGGCCATCACCAGCAGCATCGAACCCACCAGCAACGCACGCTCGACGCCGTTGGCGCCCAGCACCAGGCCGACCGGCGCCAGCACCACGAAGGCCACCACTTCCAGCCGGAACGAGGATTCATGCAGCCAGGCCGCGCGCAACCCCTTGAGCGACCACAGGAACGCCCGGTAGATGCCCCGCGGGCCGCGAGGCAGGTGTCCGTAGGTATCAGCCATGGCGGACATCCTGGGAAGGGAGGGGATTTCGGCAGGCAAGGCGCATGTGGCTTCCGTCGTCGTCGGGCGGCGGCCCATGGGCCAACCGTCCGATTTTGCCACAGCCCGCCGAAATGCTTCGGCAAGGACGTTGCCCGGAACAGGGGCTACTGCTGCCGCAGCGCTTCGATCGGGTCGAGCAGCGAGGCCTTGCGCGCCGGGTGAGCCGAAGCCGCGAAGCGCTACTGCTGCCGCAGCGCTTCGATCGGGTCGAGCAGCGAGGCCTTGCGCGCCGGGTAGTAGCCGAAGAACAGGCCGGTGACGATGGAGAACGCCGCCGCCAGTCCGACCACCTGGCCGTTGAGCGCGATCGGCAGTTCGCTGAACTTCGAGACCAGCAAGGCCCCGCCGATCCCGAGCACGATGCCGATGACGCCGCCGATCAGCGAGATCAGGATCGCCTCCATCAGGAACTGCCGGCGCACGTCGGAAGGCCCGGCGCCGACCGCCATGCGCAGGCCGATCTCCTTGATCCGCTCGGTCACGCTGACCAGCATGATGTTCATGATGCCGATGCCGCCGATCACCAGGCAGATGCCGGCCACGGCGCCGAGCAGCTTCGACATGAGATTGGTGGTGGCCGTGCGCGTGGCCACGATCTGGCTGATGTTGCGGACGTTGAAGTCGTCCTCCTCGCCCGGTTTGATCCTGTGGCGCTGGCGCAGCAGGGCCTCCACCTCGCCCTGCACGTAGTCCAGGTCCTTCGCATCGACGACGGTCAGCGCGATCTGCATCACCGCGCCCGGCGGCAGGCCCATGCTGCCCATCAACCGGCGGCGCGCGGTCTCCAGCGGCACCATCACCACGTCGTCCTGGTCCTGCCCGAACCCGCCCTGCCCCTTCGGCGCCAGCGTGCCGACCACGGTCAGCGGCACGCGCCCGAGCCGGATGGTCTGGCCGACACCGCTGTCCTCGCCGAACAGCGCGCGCCGCACGGTGTCGCCCAGGATCACGCCGCGGCCGTTGCCGCCGTAATCGTCGCCCTCGAACAGGCTGCCCTCGGCGATCTGCCAGCCGTTGATCTCGAAGAAGTCCGGCTGCACGCCCTGCCAGCTGGTCGAGGCGTTGTTCTCGGCATAGACGACCTGCGTGCTGCCGCGCAGCGCGCCGGCGACGTACTGCACCTCGGG
>JAANMY010000874.1_pt1 | contig 38403 bp, 33 predicted proteins | sample 7279691 | NCBI WGS metagenome assembly JAANMY01 (sample SAMN14094543, study PRJNA606508) | bioreactor metagenome | isolation source: A lab-scale SPAN reactor treating ammonium-rich wastewater day 388 | place: Ireland: Galway | collected 2018-02-07 | reverse complement strand
GCGCGGCCGCGCTCCACGGGTGGGCGAGCACAATGAGCAGGTGTATGGCGAGCTCCTGGGCATCGATTCGGCAGAGTTGCGCCGCCTGCGCACCAGGATGGTGATCTGAACGTGACCGCAGAACCGCTCAAGAAGCCGTTCGCCGACCTGCGCGTTGCCGACCTTGCCTGGGTCGGGGTTGGCCCTTCTGTCTCCAAGTACCTGGCCGACCACGGCGCCGAGGTCATTCGCGTGGAGTCGGGGACCTACCCCGACCCCCTGCGACGCGTGGGCCCATTCCTGAACGACACGCCCGGACCCGAGAACTCGGGATACTATGCCAACTTCAACAGCTCCAAGCTCGGGATCACCCTGAACCTGAAACACCCGCGGGGACCCGAGCTCCTCAAGCGCCTGGTTGCGCGGTGTGACGTTGTCACGGAGTCGTTCACACCCGGGACAATGGCGCGCTTCGGGGTGGACTACGAGTCCCTGCGCCAGGTACGGCCAGACCTGGTGATGATTTCGATGCCTCTCTTTGCGAGCAGCGGGCCCTGGTCCCGTTACATGGGCTACGGCCACGTACTCCAGGCGGCGACCGGGTACAACCACCTCACCGGCTGGCCCGATTGCCCGCCGATTGGCACAGGCATCGCCTACACTGACTTCTTCGTCCCGCACATTGCTGCGGCAGTCCTGGTGGCCGCCCTCGACTATCGCCGCCGTACGGGCAGGGGGCAGCTGATCGACTTCAGCCAGATGGAGGCCGCCCTGCAGGGGCTCGGGACGGCCATCATCGACTGGACTGCGAACGCGCACGAGCAGTCACGCCTGGGCAACCGCGACCCCGAGGCGGCCCCCCATGGCTGTTACCGCTGCAAGGATGGCCGCTGGATTGTCATCGCCTGCTTCACGGAGGAACAGTGGGCCGGCCTTAAGGCGGCGCTGGGACGCCCCGACTGGTGCGACCTGGAGCGCATGCGCCGCAAGTGGCAGCGTCTCAACGAGCAGAAGGAGATAGACCGGCACCTTGCCGCGTGGGTCGAAGACATGACGCGGCGCGAGGCCGATGCCGCGGAAGAGCCCGTCGAAGGCGCGGAGGGGGTCACCATCCGCAGGTTCACCACCTACGAGCTCATGCACTGGATGCAGCAGCACGGCGTCCCCTGCGGGGTCGTGCAATCGGCCGAAGAGATGCACAACGACCCCCAGTTGGTCCACCGCAGGCACTACTGGCGCCTGCACCATCCTGTACTGGGTGAGCACACCTACGATGGCCCCGCGTTCCGCCTTTCGCGCACCCCGGCAGAGCTGACGAAGGCGGCGCCCATGCTGGGCGAGGACAACGAATACGTCTACCGCCAGGTGTTGGGGCTTGCCGAAGAGGAGTTCATCGACCTCCTGGTCGATGGCGCCTTCGAATAGCCACGCTCACGGTGAGGGATGCCGGGGTTTCGCGGTCGCCCTACTGGACCGTTAGCTGACCTGTCATCTGGTCCGGGTGAAGGTCGCACTGGAAGTAGTAGGCGCCAGCCGTTGAGACGGTGAACTTGATACCCTCACTTTCGCCCGCCTTGAGGATCTTTCCTTCGGCACCATCGGCGAGCGTCGTCCCACCCTTCTTGTCGAAGAAGTGGATGTTGTGCGGAACCTTGCCACGGTTCTTGAGCGTGACACTGAACTCCTGCCCTGCCAGCGCGACGAGACTCTTGCGGTCAAAGACGTTGTCGGTGGCGGTGACTGTGACCGGGGCGCCCGGGGCTGGTTCCTCGCTTCCGTTCGCGGGCGCGGCTGTGGTTGTCTCTTCGGTGAAGACGCTCAACCCTGCTCCCGCCGCGAACCCGGCGACGAGAATGACCGCCAGCAGCCCCATGGCGGTCGTTAGGCCCATCTGCACCGACACCTGCTTGGCGTCGCGAACGACTTCCATGTCGAAGACCTGTACCGAGCCCGCGACCACCTCTTCAGGATGGGCGGCAAGGATGTCGAGCACCGTCTGCCGGGTCTGGTCGTAGGTTGACAGGTCATCACGGCCCCACCAGGTCGTCTCGCAGAGCGCCCGCGCCGGGCCGGCCGGCGGCGCAGAGACAACGACGCGGATGTCCTGGAAGCCAGCGAGCGAACGCAGAGCACTGTCGGAATGGTCCAGGGCAGCGAGGACACCCCCCTCGGAACGGGCCGCTTCGAGGTTTCCTTCGCTGATGGCAAAGGTGATGACCTGCGTGTAGCGGGTCGCGCGGGCGCGGTCGCCGAGAGCAGCCACGCGGCGGCGCGAACGAATCTCATCGATGGTCCAGGCGCCGGCAGCCATCACGAGGGTGACGAGCGCCGCCGCAAAGAAAGGCCAGGCCATCCTGTCGCCGGTGTCTCGCGCCCACCACCAGAGGGCAAGGCCGAGAACGATGGCGGCAAGGGCGACGATCACAGGCCAGCCCCTTGGCTCGGGCTGCGGCTCCTGGTGGCTTCCGTGGACGGCCGCGTGGTCTTCCATGTGTCTCTACTCCTCCTGCTTCGCCCTCCGGGGCAAAGCTGCAGATGCGTCAATCGCGCGCGTCACCGTGGAGCCGAAGCTCCCCGGCCCACGCCCGTCAGGCAAGAACTGGCACGTCCACCCCCATCGCCACGAAGAGTATCGCCAGGTACAGGAGCGAGAACTTGTAGAGCGTCATCGGCGATGTTGTGCCGGGCGCTCGCCAGAGCCTGAAAGCGTACCAGAGAAACACCAGCCCGCTGACCGCTGCCGTTGTTCCGTAAACCGCCCCCAGGTCGCCGAGCAGTACCGGGACCAGCGAGACCACCAGGAGCAGAACGGAATAGGCAAGGATCTGCGTGCGCGTGGTGGCGGCGCCCGCGGCCACCGGCATCATTGGAATGCCGGCCTCGGCGTAGTCCTTTTCGAGCTTCAACGAGAGGGCCCAGAAGTGGGGCGGCGTCCAGGCGAAGATGATGGCGAACATCGCGATCGACGTGGGCGAGATGCCGCCCGTGACTGCTGCCCAACCGACCATCGGCGGGAAGGCGCCCGCAGCGCCCCCGATGACGATGTTCTGGGCGGTTCGCCGCTTCAGCCAGATCGTGTAGATGAACACGTAGAAAAGAAGCGCGGCGAGAGAAAGGGAGGCCGCCATGGGAGTGGTCGCGAACCACATGAAGGCAAACGAGCCCGCCCCAAGGGCAACTCCGAAGGCAAGGGCGCTGGCAGGGTCGATTGCCCCGGTGACCAGCGGCCGGTTGCGGGTGCGCTTCATAACTCCATCGATGTCGCGGTCGTACCAGCAATTGAGCGCGTTTGCCCCACCCGCCGAGACGGCGCCGCCCACCACCGTGGCGAGAACGAGCCAGGCCGAGGGCCAGCCGCCTTCGGCCACAACCATCGCGGGGACGGTGGTGACGAGCAACAGCACGATGATGCGGGGTTTCGTTATCGCGATGTAGGCACGGATGGTCGCTGCCAACTGCGCGCCAGGGAATGCGATCGCGTGGGCGGTCATGCCATCACCTCCGCGGCGGCAAGGCTGTTTGCGGCCCTGGAAGCGACGGGGCGGTACAGGGCAAGGAAAGCGGTTGCCGAAAGCCCGAACCAGACCCCGGCCGCAATGGCGGTGTGGGCAACGGTCATCTCATCGGGGAAGGCCCACCATACGTTCAGGGCGCCCACCACCACCTGGGCGATGTAGAGCGCGGCCACGGCGATCGCGAGTTCGCGCACCCATGGCAGCTCCTGCCGGCGCCGCCATGCCACCAGTGCGAAGGGAACAACCAAGAGCACGAGTGCGCCCGCCAGGTAGCGATGGACCATGTGAGTTATCTCCTGGTCATCTGCGCCAGGGAGAGGGGAGAGACCGTTGCAGGTGGGCCAGTCGGCGCAGGCGGTGCTGGCCCCGCTTTCGGCCATGTAGCCACCCATCCAGAGCACCGCCGCCATCCAGGCGATCGCGGCCACGGCCATCGTGCCCACGGGCCGGATGCGCGCCTGCGAAAGCGATAGGAAGGCGTCCCGCCGGTCCGGGTCCTCGGCGTACATCGAGACCACAACCGCGAGCTGGCAACTGAGCACGAGCATCGCCGTCAGCAGGTGGGTGGCCACGATCTCGGGCGGCAGTTCAGTCCAGACCGTGATGGCGCCAAGGACCCCCTGCAGCACCACGAGCGGCACCGCCAGCATCGCTGCGCCGAGGGTGAATGGAGCGTGCCTGTAGTGTTTCCACGCCATTGCGGCCGTGCCGATGACCATCAGGCCGACCAGGGAGGCGACGAAGCGATGGGAGAACTCAATCATCGGCTGCTTATCGCCCGGAGGGACCACGCCGCCGTGGCAGGTCGGCCAGTCGGGGCAACCGAGGCCCGAGCCGGTGGCGCGCACGTAGGCGCCCACCGCAATGAGGACCAGCGTCGCCACCGTGGTCGCGAGGGCGAGCCCTTGGGAAGCCTTCATTCCTGGCGACGTGCCCGGCAGGAGACCGGGGGCCGCGACCTTTGCAGGGTTTGCTCAGACCTTTCCTTTGTTCGTACGAGCATATCCATGATCATACGCACAGTTTCGTTCGCGTCCACTGTCTAAAACCCCTGGGTGCCATCCAGCCAGCGGAGTCCATCAACCAGCACCCCGGCAACCGACATCTCCCAGTGCAGGTGGGGGCCGGTCGAGAGCCCCGTGGTGCCGGCGTAGCCGATTACCTGCCCGGCAACGACCGCCTCACCCGGGGCCACGGCCAGGGCCTGCATGTGCGCGTAGCCCGAAAAGACGCCACCGCCGTGGTCGACAATCACCATGTTCCCGCGCACAGCAAGCCCTTCGGCGAGCACGGCCACGCCGCTGTTGGTGGAGTAGACGGGCGTTCCCGCCGGCACACCGAAGTCCGTTCCGCCGTGGTGACCCCCAACTGGCCCGCCGTTGAAGGAACGCTGCTCGCCGAAGTAGCCGCTGACCATCGCCGCGGTGACCGGGCCCGGCAGGGGGTCGCGCCAGGCCCCGGACCATGCCCTGGCGGAAACGCCGGCGTAAATGGCATTCAGCCGGTCCTGTTCGGCCTTGATGATCGCAGGGTCGAGCAGGTCGCCGACGCCCGGGGGAAGGTCGATGTAGTCCACCGTCCATTCGGTCTTGAGCACGGTCAGGGTGCGAACCGCGGTCTCGGGCGCGCCGTCGCTGCGCACAACGGAGATCATCAGCGAGGTTGGGCCGGGCGGGTCCTCGGTCCCAACCCCCACGAACCCGGCAAGCCCGCCCGCGCCATCGGGCGTCAGGGGGTACTGGCGGCCGAAGAGGCTGGCCGTGCCGCTCGTGCTATCGCCTGCCGAAACAAGGAGCGCCCCACCCTGGTATGGCGAGTAGTTCGAAATCGATACGGAAAGGTGGGCCCCGTCGCGAGCGATGCCGCCGAGGTAGAGGCGGAACGGCTCCGCCTGCGCGGCCGCGGCGGGCTGTCCGGCAGTCGCCGGGTGGCCTCCCGGCGACGCCAGGAGGAGCGCTACCACGAACGCGAATGCCACCAGCGTGGCTCTTGCCGCCCGGCTGCCCAGCATTGGCGCCAGACTACACCTCTCCGCGCCGGGGTTCACCCGTTTCCGGGTCAGGAGGGCCGGGCAAGTTGCCGCCGGGCGGCGTCGCGGGCGGCGTCGATCACCCCGAGAGCAGCGGTGGGGGCAGGGATCCCGGCGAGCACGAAGTTAGGCTGCTCACCGGCCGTCTGGCAGCGAACATCGCCGAAGTTGAAGAGCGTTGGCAGGATTCCTTCGCGGACGACGGCGATGTCTTCGATGTCCACAAGGTCGGCCGAAGCCATGCGGTGGTGAAACCAGTGCCGCCTGATGGAATCGACCAGGCGCTGGTCGGTGACGACCCACATGTCACGGTTGTACCGGTACCACGTGAAGTAGAGGCGAACCAGCCAGTAGGCTGCCCAGAGCACGTCAAAGACCAGGACCGCTTTCCCGGCAAGCCCATCGAAACCGGCCGTGGCCCCCACCAGCCAGGTGACTGCCACCACGGGCAACACCCCGATGAGCGCCACGGCCACCAGCTTCGACCAGAGGAAGAGCCAGTGGCGGCGGCTGAGGAGAAGCATCGTCTCACCCGCCTGCAGGTCGAATGGGAGTTTCACGCCCTGGGTCCCTTCGGTAGCAGGCACGTCAGGAGGTCACCGCCCCTTCGGCGGCGCTGGAGACGAGGCGGGCATACTTGGCGAACACCCCGGAAGTATAGTGCGGCGCTGGCTCACGCCATTCGGCGCGGCGGCGGGCCAGCTCCTGGGTGTCGACCTGCAGGTCGAGCCTCCGCCCCGGAATGTCGAAGCTGATGATATCGTCCTCCCTCACCAGGGCGATGGGACCGCCAATGGCGGCCTCGGGCGCGACGTGGCCCGCCATGAGGCCGCGTGTGGCGCCACTGAAGCGGCCATCGGTGAGGAGCGCCACCGACTCCCCCAGACCAGCACCCACGAGCGCGGCCGTCACCCCGAGCATCTCGCGCATCCCGGGGCCGCCCTTCGGCCCTTCGTAGCGGATGACCACGACATCGCCGGCGCGGATCTGGCGCGCCGAGACGGCCGCGAATGCGTCTTCCTCGCGGTCGAAGACGCGCGCTGGGCCGGTATGGGTGAGCCGTTCATGGCCGGCGACCTTGATGACGCACCCGTCTGGCGCGAGGCTCCCCTTGAGGATCACGAGCCCGCCGGTCTGCTTCAGCGCTTTCTCAACGGGGACTATTACGTCCTGGCCCGGTGTTTCGACGGCGCGGGCGGCCTCTTCGGCGAGGGTCCGCCCGGTTACGGTCATCGTGCCGCCGTGCAGCTTGCCTGCCTCGATCAGGCGCTTCGCCAGGAGGGGCGTTCCCCCCGCCCGGTCCATGTCGAGCGCAACATAACGCCCTCCCGGCCGAAGGTCGCCGATCAGTGGCGTTCGCTCGCTAATGCGGTCGAAGTCGTCGATGTTGAGAGGCACGCCTGCCTCGCGGGCAATGGCCATGAGGTGGAGGACGACGTTCGTTGATCCGCCCGTGGCTGCCGCCGCCGCGATTGCGTTCTCGAGTGCCTCGCGGGTAATCAGGTCCCGGGGTAGTACGCCGCGGCGGAGGACGTCCATGGCCAGCTCGCCGGCCGCGAAGGCGGTGTTGTCCTTGCGCGGGTCCGTGGCGCCGATGCTCCCGGAGCCCATGGGCGCAATCCCCAGGAACTCCATCACCATTGCCATTGTGTTCGCCGTGTACTGGGCCCCGCACGCGCCCGCGCCGGGGCAGGCCGCGTCGACGATGTCCTCGAGCTCCTCCTCGCTGATCGCCCCGGCTGCATGCCTGCCCACGCCCTCAAAGACGTCCTGGATTGTGATGTCCTGGCCCCTGTATCTGCCCGGCGCGATCGACCCGCCGTAGAGGATGATGCCCGGGATGTTCAGGCGCGCCAGCACCATCGCCGCCGCCGGGATGGTCTTGTCGCAGCCCACGATGATTACCACGGCATCGAACGAATAGCCGACAGCCGCGAGCTCAATCGAATCGGCGATCACCTCGCGGCTGATCAACGAAGCCTTCATCCCTTCCGTGCCCATCGAGATGCCGTCGCTGATGGAGATCGTGTTGACTTCCATCGGTGTTCCGCCCGCGGCGCGGACCCCGGCCATCACGTGCTGGGCCAGCTCGCGCTCGTTGAAGTTGCAGGGCATGGTCCCGATCCAGCTGTGCGCCACCATCACCAGGGGCTTCTTCAGGTCGTCACCGGTGAGGCCGATGGACTTGAAGTACGAGCGGGCCGGCGCGCGGTCCGGGCCGTCGAGCATCACGCGGCTGTGCTGGCGGGCGTCGTAGGTCATCGTGTTCTCCGTGGCAGCGTCTTGCCTCGAAGCTTAGCCGACACAGGCAGGGAAGTTCGAATTGGGACGCTTCCGCGGGACCGGTCCGTTCACTGCGGTTCCACCTTTTCGACCCTGCCGCAGGGGGGTCCCAGGCCGGTCCGCTGCCGAATGGTTAGGTAGGGAGAGAGCCCGCGTGGGAGTGAAGCCATGAATTGGAGAGACGATTCGCCGCTGGCCGGCGGCGAAGCACCGCCCGCCAGGGAAACAGGCGAGTCTGGCCAGGGACTCGCCGAATACGCCCTCATCCTGACGCTTGTGGCGCTGGTTTGCGTCACCGCGCTTGGGACCCTCGGGAGCACGATCGCGGCATCGCCAGGGTGGACCATCCCCTGACCCTGCGGGGTCCGGCGTTCAGCGTGGCTCGTCGGCAGAGATGAGCGGGGCGAACGCGTGATAGGTAACGGGAGTCGGACTTGGGGTTGGTGAAGGGGTTCTGGTTGGTGTCGGCGACGGCGTCGCCGTGCCGGGCGTGACCGTCAACGTGCCTCCGCCACCGCCCCCGGAGCTGGCTGCCGGGCACGACTGGCTGGCGGGGTACTGCGCGAGCACCGCCACCCAGGCGACCGCCGTCCCGGTGGCGTTCCGCTTCACGGCCACGCCCACGCACTTCACGGGCGGAGACTTGGCGGTAATCCAGACACCGCTCGTAGGGTATGTAATCCCGGCAATCGCCTCGGCGGGGCCGATGTTGAGCACGCGGCTCGAGGCGACGGCATAGACCCCCTCCCCCGAGCCGTTCGCGTAGTAGGAGTGGTAGCCGCAGTCGATGGCGCGCTGGACCCAGTTGCGGCCGTAGTTGTCGTAGTGGCCGCCCCCGCCGCTCTTGTTCGCCAGGTACTCTGCAAACCAGGCGGCGGCCGCGTTGAGCGGGCCCGACGGCTGCAGCGGCGACGAGTTGGCCACGTTCTGATCGCGCCACTGCTGCAGGAGGGAGAGGAACTGGGACTCCTCGGCGTCCATGGCGTCGTGGCTGGTGCCGCACGGTCCCGAAGCGGCGCGCACGCCCGGCTCGCGCAGCGAGACAGCCGCCATACCGATGGCGCCAAGGACGAGGACAAGCACCAGTAGTTTTCGCATAGGCGTTCGCGGGGACGACGCTCAGGCGACGATAACACGGCCGGAAGTGTCAAGGTCAAGCGGTAAGCAACTTGCGGGCAGCCATTTTGCCGGGAGTTTACGGGCCGCTTCGGAGGGGGCCCCATCGGGTGCGGCTCATGCGTGCCGCGGGCTAGACTGGGATTGATGAGGCTCCTTGCCATTGTGGCCGCAGCGTCTTGCGCGATGGCGTGGGCTGGCAGCGCACTCGCCCACGCCGAACCGGCAAAGGTCCGGCCGGGTGACGGCGCGGTGCTGACCTCCCCTCCCGCTACAGTGGAGATTGAGATGAGCCAGGAGCTCGCCCGCCGTGAAGGCGCCAACGATATCGGCGTCTTCGACGCGTCGGGCGCGGAAGTCACCGTCGCTCCCGCGGCAATCGCAGACAGCGACCGCCGCCGCATCTCGGTAGTCCTCCCTGCACCCCTGGCGCCCGGGAAATACACCGTTCGCTGGAAGACGCTCAGTGCCGAGGACGGCGACACCGCCGAGGGCGCGCTCTCATTCACATATGACCCTGCAGGGGTGGCAAGCCCCGGAAATGAGACCCTGCGCGAGGACCTTCTCGGGCTGGACAACGCGCCCGGGGCGCCGGGTGCTCCCGCGCTCACAACCGGCGGGAGAGATGGTGTGACGTGGGTGCTGGTGGTGGCCGTGGCTCTCGGGATGTTCGTCCTGGGCAGCGGGGGAACGTTCCTGCTCGTGCAGAAGCGCACGTGAAGCGGCGCCTCGCCGTACTGGCGTTCCTGGCATTCGCCCTGGCCGTGCTGGCCCCACCCCGGCCGGCGTCCGCGCACGCCGCGCTGGTCGCCTCGGAGCCAATGGGAAACGCCTTCCTGCGCGTCCCTCCCGGCGAGATCTCGCTGACGTTCAGCGAACCGATCGCCCCGGGGTCGAGCACGGTCCGGCTTCTCGATGCCACCGGGGCCACGCTGCGGGTCTCACCGCCATCGTTTCCCTCTGACGGTCACACCATGCGGGCCACGCTCCCCGCGCTCGGCCCGGGCATCTACAACGTGCTCTGGTCGAACGTCTCCCGCGTTGATGGGCATTCGCTCAGCGGGGCGTACCCCTTCACGGTGCTCAATCCCGACGGTTCGGCGCCGCAAGGCGTGAACCTCGTCAGCGGCTTCGGCGACGGCGATCGCGCTCCTCTCGCGGACGGCGTGGCGGTCCGCGCCCTGGGATTCCTGGGCCTCTTGATGGCGGCCGGGGGCGCGGCGGTGCTGCTGCTCTGGGGCGAAGGCGCCCACCGAGCCCGGCGCGGCCTGCAGGTCTGCGTGGCGGCCGGGGCCGGGCTGGCAGCGGCGGCAACCCTGCTCCACCTGGCGATCATCGACCGCGAGTACAGCGGCCAGGGCATAATCGAACTAGCAACCGGGACGAGGGTCGGCCTCTACTGGCTGCTGCGGCTGGCGGCAGCCATCGCCGTGTTGGCCGCTGCCGCCCTGCTTGCCCGCGCTCCACGCCTGGCGGCCTGGGTGGTGCTGGCAGGGATCGCCGCGCATGTATGGGGATTCGCGGCAACCAGCCACGCTGCGGCCGGCGCCGGGCGAGGCATCGCCATGAGCATCGATTTCGTCCACGGCCTGGCAGCTATCGCCTGGATCGGCGCGGTGATCGGCGTGGCCGTTGCCGCCCGTCTTGCTGGCCGCGGCGCCCGCTACCGGGACCTCATGCCGCGGTTCGCTCTTGCTGCTTCTGTGCTCGTGTTCCTGGTCATTGCCACCGGGGTGCTCAATGCCCTGGCGGAGGTGGGCAGTCAGGAGAACCTCACCGGCACCCGCTACGGGGTAACGCTGCTGGTGAAGGCGGGACTGCTCGTCCCCCTGCTCGCGGTCGCGGGGTACAACGCGCGCTGGGGCCGCCGGCGCCTGGCAGGCAACGCCAGGGGAGAGCCGCGCCGCTTCATCGCCACCGCCTCAGCGGAGATCGCCCTCGGGCTGGCTGTGTTCGTCGTCGCGGCGATGCTAACCCAGACCACCGCAGCGAAGTCAATCGTCTCGACCCGCGACACCGGCCCCTACGAACGAAGCATGGCCGTCGACGGGCTCGAGGTAGTGCTCAGGGTCACGCCTAACCGCACCGGCCTGAACACCTTCGAGGTGACGCTCACCGAGGGCGGCAGCCCTGCCGCGGACGCGGACCGCGTCCGCCTGGCGTTCCGCTACCTCGAAGACGCGACGGTTGGGACCTCCACCCTCGACCTGTCGCCGGGCTATTCCCCCGGCGCCTACCTGGCACAGGGGCCCTACCTGCCGCTTGAGGGCCAGTGGCGTGTGGAAGTCACCATCCGCCGCCAGGGCGCCAACGACGTGGTGGCCCCCTTTGACGTCCGCCCGGCGGGCCTGCCTCTCAACTACCTGCGCCGTGGCGGCGCGTGGGCGAACCCGGCGCCGGGGCTCTCCTGGAACGAGTTCGGGGGATTCGCGCTGCTGCTTGCCGGTGCCGGGTTTGCTCTCTGGCGCAAGCCTTTGCGTCGCCTGGGGCGGAGCGGCGCCACGGGCGCGAACGCCGCGATGGTGGCCGGGTTCGGGGCCGGGATCCTCCTCCTGTTTGGTGTCCACAGGCACGAGCCGGCGGGCGGCATCCCCACGAACCCGGTCTTCCCCGACCAGAATTCGATCTCGGCCGGGCGCAGGTTGTTTGAGGCGAACTGCGCCGCCTGCCATGGGGCGAACGGGGTGCCTCCGAAAGGGCTGGACCTCAACCCCTATCCGCTCGACCTGACCGTGCACGTCCCGCAGCATCCCGATGGGCAGGTTTTCCGCTTCATTTCACTTGGCATCCCGGGCACCGCCATGCGCGCCTGGAGCAAGGATGCTCCTGCCCTGAGTGACGATGAGATCTGGCATATCGTGAACTACCTGCGGACGGCCTTCACGCCGGCCGATCGCTAGGGCGCGGAGAGCGGAGTTCGCGGTAGAATGCCTGCGCGGGTCGCGGCAATCTGCCAATCGGACCCCTGAGAGCCGGACCATGGTCACCATCGTCGGCAACGTAAGACCTGAGGACGACTACACCCACCCGCTGGGCCCCGAAGAGAACTTCAACGAATCGGTGTACTTCAATTTCTTCGACCGCGAGCGGCAACAGGGTGGCTTCCTGCGCATTGGCAACCGTGCCAATGAGGGTTACGCGGAGATGACGGTCATCGTCTACCGGCCCGACGGTTCGGCCCTTTTCAACTACAAGCGCCCCCAGATCACGACCAATGACGGCTGGGATGCCGGCGGTCTGAAGGTCGAAGTGCTCGTCCCCGGGGAGAAGATCAGGACCGTCTACGAAGGTTCGGTTGTGGAGCTGAAAGACCCGAGGGAGATGCGCGAACCGGGTGATGCCTTCCGCAACAATCCCCATCGGCGTATCAGGCTCGACCTGCTCCACGAGGGCTGCGGGCCCATCTACGGACATGTCGCGGAGGCGGGTACGGCAGCAGCGCAGAACGATTTCGCCCGAGCCCACTACGAGCAGCATATGCGGGTCACCGGCACCCTGCGAATCGAAGACGGTCCGGAGCTGCCGATCTCCGGGCACGGGCTGCGCGACCACTCCTGGGGGCCGCGCTACTGGCAGTCGACACCCTCGTACCGCTGGATTACCGGCAACTTCGGCGATGACCTGGGCATGGTCATCTCCGTCGTCGGCGAACGGAAGGGGGGCGTGTTCCACAAGGGACAGGAGTTGCTTCGCATCACCGGCATCGACCTCGACACCGAGTACGAGGGGAACACGAACTACCACCGCGGGCTGAAGGCCACCGTTAAGCTCGAAAACGGCGAGGTGCACACGGTTGTGGGCCGGGTGACCGGCTTCATTCCCCTGCGCAACCGCCGCGCGGGCCAGTTCACCCATATCGGCGAAGGCATGACCGAGTACACGCTCGACGGCGCGCGCAAGGGCTACGGTCTGAGCGAGTACCTGGACCAGGTGGAGTAGCGCTTGGACGCTTCCCGGGTCGAGCAGGGACTTGTTTCGTTCATCGGCGAAAAGACGGGGGCGGACGACGTGCGCGTCGACAACCTGGTGCGCCTTTCCGGGGGCGCTTCTCGGGAGACGTGGTCCTTCGATACGACCATCCGGAACCCGCAAGGGGAGGAAAAGCTGGAGGCGATCTTCCGCTGCGACCCCATCCCTGGTGCGCCGACAGTCCCGGGACGGGAGCTTGAGTACCACCTGATCAAGGCGGCTTGGGACGCCGGTGTGGTCGTGCCTGAACCGCTCTGGGACGGCGATGACCGCTTCGGCGTGAAGTTCTTCATCATGCGGCGCGTCCCCGGCGAGACGCTGGGCGCCCGGCTGGTCCGGGGGGAGCAGTACGCCCGTGCCCGCGAGGTCACCCCACAACAGCTTGCCGAGAGCCTGGCGCGTATCCACACCATCCGCCGGGAAGAGCACCCCGGGCTGGCAGGCCTGCCCGCCGCCCAGCCAGGGTCTTCGCCGGCGGCCTCCGAGGTGGCCCACTACGAGTCGGCGTTCCGGCTCACCTCGCCCGACCCACACCCCGTGTTCGAAGTGGCGTTCCGCTGGATCCACGCCAACATGCCACAGGTTGAGCAGGAGGTGCTCGTCCATGGGGACTTCCGTGCCGGCAACTTCATCTTCGGCGAAGACGGCCTGCGCGGGGTTATCGACTGGGAGCTCGCCCACTGGGGCGACCCGATGGAGGACCTCGGCTGGCTGGCCGTGAAGTCGTGGCGCTTCGGCGGCAGGGAACCGATGGCCGGCATCGCCGCGCGCGAGGACTTCTACCGCCACTATGAAGCTGCGGGCGGGCTTCCCGTGGACCGCGACCGGGTGCGTTTCTGGGAGCTTTTCGGCAACGTGCGCTGGGGGATCATCACCATCACCCAGGCCGTGACGTACCTTTCCGGCCGCAGCAAGAGCGTGGAGCTGGCCAGCATCGGCAGGCGGACGGCGGAGACGGAATGGGAGCTGCTCAACCTGCTTGAAGGGATCGGCGCCTGATGCAGGACCGGCCCACAATCGACGAACTCCTCGAAGCTGTTGCCGGCTTTCTCAGCGAAGACGTGATGCCCGGCACGCAGGGGCGGCTCAGCTTCCACGCCCGCGTGGCGGGCAACGTCCTGCAGATGCTCAGGCGGGAGCTCGCCCACCAGGAGGAGCACCTGGATTCGGAATGGGAAGGGCTCAACGCGCTCCTGGGGGCGGCAGTGCGGCCCTCGACGATGAGCGATACAAGGGCCGCCATCGAAGCCCGCAACCGTGAGCTATGCGAGCGCATCCGCAACGGCGAAGCAGATGCCGGGGATTTCCGGGGCGCCGTCCTGGCACACCTGCGCACGGTGGTGCGCGAGAAGATCACCGTCTCGAACCCGGCGCTTGCGGCAGAGGACACCTCCGGGTAGCGCCCCGTGCCCCGGCGTGCTGGCAAACCCTGCTAAGGGTTGCCCGAGCGGTCACCCTGCCCGCCGCCATTCCCGTTGCCGCCGCCATTCCCGTTGCCGCCGCCGCCACCGTTGCCGCCGCCGCCGCCACCGTTGCCGCCGCCGCCACCACCGTTGCCGCCACCGCCGCCACCAGGGCCGTTGTCACCGTTAGCTCCGCCACCGGAGCCGTTGCCACCACTGCCGCTGCCACCCCCTTCATTCCCTCCGCCATTGCCCGGCCCGGTTGTCGCCGCTGGAGGAGGCGGCTTTGCGGTCGGGTCGGTCGCCGGGGTCTTGGAAGGTTCCGGCGTGGCGGGAACGGTGCTGGTTGCCGTTGGAACGGCGGTCTCCGCCGGGGCGGGGGTCCTCGTGGGGACCGGCGTGGTGGCCGGCTGGGACGTCGGCAGGCCGCAGTTGCACGGTGGCGCAAACGTGGCTGTGGGTGTCGGTGTGGGCGTCGGCGTGCGAGATGGAGTGGCCCGTGGCGGCGTCGGCGATGGTGTCGGAGTCGCCGTAGCCGCCGGGCCCGGCTTCCCTGGCTTGTGCCCCGGGGCATCAAGGCTGGCATTGGGGTCCGGCGCAGAAGGGGCTGGACGCCCCGCACCCGCCGGGGCGGTGGCGGTGGCTGCTGCCTCGTCGCGAGCGGCCTCGGTAGCGATCCGCGGGCTGAGCGCCACGAGCTTCAGCGGGCGCGGGTCTGCTGTGTAGTCGGCGGCAAGGTGGGAGCCGGCATCCACGTCGAGCCAGCCCGACAGGGGCCGCTGGGCGGCAAGGGCAGCGCCGGCAAAGGTCGCGACGAAGCACGCGGCCCCTGCCACCACGACGAATGCGGCCTCGCCCAGCCGCGCAATCATCCTAAGCAGCCTTTTCGAGAAGGGTTGGAATCATCAGGCCCTGCAGGGCCGGGTCGTCGTGACGGCGCGCTTCCCACGCCGGGATGAGCACCCGGAGCCCCGCCACGACCTCAAAGTCGAGCATCCCTTCCATGCCCTCGCGGTGGAGGATGCGAAGCGCCTCGCTGGCAGTCATGGCAGCCCGGTACGGGCGGTCAGTCGTAAGCGCGTCATACATATCAGCGACAGCAACGATGCGCGGGAAGATAGAAAGCTCCTCTCCGGACAGCCTCAGCGGATAGCCGGAGCCATTCAGCCGCTCATGGTGCCCGCCGACGATTTCCGTCACCTCGCGAGGCAGGTCGACCGGGGAGAGGATCTCCAGGCCAATCCGGGGGTGAAGCTCAATCATCCTTCGCTCGTCTGGCGTGAGCGCGCCCGGCTTGAGCAGGATGTGGTCGCGAATGCCGATCTTGCCGATGTCGTGGAGATAGCCGCCAACCTCAAGGTGCTGCAGCTGCGATACCGGCAGCCCGAGCGCCCGCCCAAGGTCGGCCGATAGCTTGCCGACGCGCACCGAATGGCCCCGGGTGTACGGGTCGCGAGCATCGATCGCCGAGACGAGCGCTCCGAGAGTGGCCATGTGCTGCCGCTGGAGGCGCTCTGCCATGGCATCGAAGGTTGCAGCCAGCTCGCCGATCTCATCGTGCCCCCGGACTCCGGAGCGGGCCGTCAGGTCCCCGTTGGCGACCGCCCGGGCCGCGCGCGAGAGCCGCAGCAACGGGGACGTGAGGGCGCGGGCCAGGCCCCAGCCCACCATCAGGACTGCGAAAGTGCCCCCGGCGAAGAGCAGGGTCATCTGGCTCCGGGCCGCCATCCCGGCTGAGGCGATGTACGACGTGGGCAGGGCCACCGAGTAGAGCCCGACTGGCTCGCCGCGGACCTGGAGCTCGCCATAGAGCAGGTCGTAACTGCGCCCGAAGACCTCGCGGTGCTCGCGGAACCCTGGCACGGGTGCGCCATCAACGCCGGGAATGAGCACGACCCCGGCGCCGCCATCGGCTTCGACCGGGAACGTGGAAGCGAGAGGCGCCCCCGAGGAGTCGTAGATAGTCACGTCGGCGAGGGCCTCACCCTTCGCCACAGGGAGAAACGAGCTGAGGTGCGTCCCGACGAGGACGACTGCCACCAGTTGCGAGCCATCGAACACCGGGCCGGCCGTGTAGAGCGCCATCCCGCCGGGCCCGGGCAGCAGTGCCGCGAACTTGTCGCCCGCCCCGTCCGCCCCCTGGGAGATGACTCGATCGGCAAGAGATTGTGCGTAGGCGCTGCCAGTGGACTCCATGGGCACGTATACGAGTGAGGTCTCGCTTGAAAGCTGACCGCCCCAGATCCGCTGCCCGCTGGCATCGAGCACCTCGACGACTTCGGTGCTGGAGTTGGCGGCAACCGGCTCGACGAGGCGTGCGATCTCGCTCGCGCTCCCGAGAACGGCCGCCTGGGCGACGCCTTCGGTGTAGGCGATGCTCCGCACCACCGCGAGGTGTTGCCGCTCCTTTCGCACTACCGAATCGGAAGTCACGCGGCTCGCCTCGGCGAGCTGGTTGGTGAACCGCTCTTCAAGGGACCCGGTAACAAGACGGGTCACGAAGAAGGTGCCGGCGACGCCCATCACGACGGAGAGCACCGCGTAGGGCGCCATTATCTTCCAGCGTATCCGGCGCGTTGGCAGCATCACCGGGCGCGCCACCCAAAGCCCGGTGCGGCGCATGTAGTTCATTCTTACGAAATATTCGACGGGTTCGAGGGGTTTGAACAGTTGGCGCGCCAGGCGTCAGGAAACCCGGCTTCCAGGAGGGGGACAGCAGAGGTGATGAAGGCAGGCACGGCGGGGAGCAGCCGTCTGGCCGGGAGGGGAAATAGTGGTGCTGAGGCCCAGGGTCGAACTGGGGACACCGGCATTTTCAGTGCCGTGCTCTACCAACTGAGCTACCTCAGCACGGGAAACCCATGGTATGGAGTGCAGGGGCAGAGGGTCAAGGAAACGAAGGTTTTGACAAAGTTGACCCAGATACTCGACAATGACCCCGATGGAACCCCGGGTCGACCGCAACGCCCTCCGCTTCAACCAGGGCACGATTGTGCTGCTGACCGTGCTGGCGTTCGTGGCGGGCGCAGGCGCCGGGAAATGGGCGCTGCTCGGGGTGGCGCTAATCATGCTCGCGGGTACGGCCTGGCCGCCGCTGGGGCTCTTTGTGCAGGTATACCGGCGCGTGGCTGTTCCCATGGGATTGATGCGTCCCCACATCGGCGTCGAAGACCCCGCTCCGCACCGGTTTGCTCAGGGAATGGGTGGGGTGTTCCTCCTCGTTGCCTTCGTCGCCCTCGCCGCTGGAGCCAGCATCGCCGGATGGGTGCTGGCGTGGATGGTCGTGGCGCTTGCGCTGGTGAACATACTGTTCGGCTTCTGCCTGGGGTGCTTCATCTACTTCCAGCTGGGGCGCGCCGGGGTTGCGCCGCGCTCCGCGGGGGCCCGCTGATGGACGAGCTGGTGCGCCTTGGAGTCGCAGCCCTCCTCGGCGGAGTGATTGTGGCCGCCGCCTGTGGCGCGCGCTCTCTTTACTTTCGAAGGCTGGCGGGTCACGCCGAGGCGCCCGCCGATGACCTGCTTGCTCGCTACGATCTCCCCGCCGGGGAGCCTGGAATCCTCTACTTCGCGGGCGAGCGGTGTGTCCAGTGCGTCGCCCTCCAGGAGCCGGCGTTGAAGCGGCTCGCATCGGTGCACCCGGTGAACATCCGCAAGCTCGATGCCGTAGGTGAGTCCGACATAACGCGACGGTTCAACATCCTCACGGTCCCCGCGACGGTGGTGATAGGCGCAGACCAGCGCATTCGCAGCGTCAATGTGGGCTTCGCCGACGAGCGGACCCTGCTGCAGCAGCTGGCATAGGGGGCCCGGGCCGGACCGTCAGACGGCGGGCGCGTATCATGGCTAGCCATGCCACCACGACCGTTCACCATCGACGTTCCCGACGGCGAGCTGAGCGACCTCCGCCGCCGGCTGGCGGCGACGCGATGGCCCGGGTCAATCCCCGGTTCAGGCTGGGACTACGGGGCCGACGTGGCCTACATTCGCTCACTGTGCGACTACTGGCGTACCAGTTACGACTGGAGGCTCCATGAGCGCGCCCTGAATGCGCATCCGCAGTACCTCTGCGAAGTTGATGGCGTCGATATTCACTTCTGGCACATCCGCGGCCAGGGCGGGGCGCCGCTGCCGCTGTTGCTCATCCACGGCTGGCCGGGCTCGCTCGCTGAGTTCCTGGACATAATCGGGCCGCTGAGTGCTCCTGCCGCACACGGCCTCACCGGGGAACTGCCGTTTGACCTCGTGATACCGTCGCTGCCGGGCTTCGGGTTCAGCGGAAAGCCCCGCGACCGGGGCTGGGGCGTGAGCCGCATTGCCTCCTCCTTCCATACCCTGATGACCCGCGAGCTGGGGTATTCGCGCTACGGGGTCCAGGGCGGCGACTGGGGCGGGATCATCAGCGCGAAGATGGCTTCGGTCTACGGCGACAGCATCGCGGGCGCGCACCTCAACTTCGTCGTTGCCTTGCCGCCGGGCGAAATGGACGATGAGGAGAAGGCCTTCTGGGAGCAACGGAATCGCTTCCAGGCCCAGGAGACAGGCTACAGCAACATCCAGGGGACGAAGCCCGATTCGCTCACCGTCGCCCAGTCCGATTCACCCGCCGGGCTGGCAGCCTGGATCGTCGAGAAGTTCCGCGCCTGGAGTGATTGCGGTGGCGTTGTCGAGAGCGCCTTCACGCGCGATCAACTTCTCACGAACCTGATGCTCTACTGGCTGCCGAACAGCGCTGCGAGCGCGGCGCGAATCTACTACGAGTCGATGCGCGACCCGGGCGCATTCTTCTACCCAAGGGTTGAGACTCCGACGGGCATCGCTGTCTTCCCAAAGGAGCCGTGGCGCGCACCCCGGCGGTGGGCCGAAGAGCGTTTCAATGTCGTCCACTGGACGGAGATGCCGCGCGGAGGCCACTTCGCTGCAATGGAACAACCCGCACTGCTCGCCGGGGATATCCGCGCCTTCTTCGCCCCGCTCGCAGGATAGTCCCGGGGTCAGTGTCCCTGCGGCATGCCCGCCTTCTCTATCCACGCATTGAATCTTGCTGGCCGCTTGTCGCGGAAGGCGGCAACGCCCTCTTCGGCGTCGGGATGATGGTCGCTGATTGCGGTCTTGGCGGCGATGTCGTCGAGGGCGTGGGCGAAGGTCATCTCGGCGGCGTTGTAAATCGTGCGCTTCAGGAGCCGCATCGCGACCTGCGGGCCGTTCGCCAGCTCTCGAGCGAGGGCGAGGCTGCGTTCGAGCAGGTCACCGGGTTCAACGACCTCATTCACCAGGCCCAGCTCAAGCGCCTCGCCGGCGCTGACGATGCGTGAGCGCATCAGGAAGTCCATCGCCCTGGCCACGCCCAGGAGCTGGACTAGCAGGAACTGCCCACCTTCATCGGGAAGGAGGCCGAAGCGGAGCGTGGCGCTCCCCAGGCGCGCCTCGGTGGAGGCGATCCGGAAGTCACAGGCCAGCGCCAGCGAGAGGCCGGTCTGTATCGCCACGCCGTTGAGTGCTGAAATGGTGAGCTTATCGAGCTGGCGGATGGTGACGTTGAGCGGCTGGGAGAGGATCCGCAGGCCTTCGTAGGTGCCGATGGCGTTGTGGTGGCCCGCGGGGATCTCCGGGGCAAGCGCGCGGGCGCCGGGGTAGTTGGGCCGCCGGCCGGTGATGTCATCGCCCGCGCAGAAGCCACGCCCGGTTCCAGTGAAAACAACCACGCGGATCTTGTCGTCCATCTGCGCCTGGAGAAGCGTTTCCACGAGGTCGCGCTTCATCGCCTGCGTCAGGCCGTTGAGCCGTTCGGGCTGGTTGAAGGTAATGAGGGCGATGCCAGGGTCGTGGACCGCGACTTCGAAACCTCGGAAGAGACCGGTCTCCATTTCGTGCCTCCGGCGTCGGGGGATGATGGGTGCGCTAATCCTGCGTCGCGGTGCGCCGGCTGGCAATAGCAGTTGAGTAGCGCCGGTCAGGCCGCCGGGGGAGCGCAGCGCACGCGACGCACAAGGGAGGGCAGTGGCTGGCCCGCCCCCGCCAGCAGGAGGGCGCCTTCGACTACGACGACCAGGAGTCCGGCAAACAGCACGAAGTCGCCCGCGCTGTAGATATTTGTCCCGTACCCGGGGAGGGTGAGGGTGTGCCGGTCGGCGAAGATGTAGAAGTGGATGTCTTCGCGTTCGAGGACGATGTCCTTCGAGTTCGGCAGCTGGTGCCCGATATCTGCCTCCGAGAGGTGCGGCAGGATGCCCGATTCGCGAACAGTGTCGTAGGCGACCGGCATGAGGCCGCCATGGGCGGCCATGGGCAGCACATTCATGACGATCCCGATGCCAATCAGCCACGCGCCGGCGAAGCGGCGGAAGTGGAACGCGACCAGGACGAGGGCGCAGGTCGTCAGGAAGAAGAGGCCACGGCGAAGGATGGCGTCAGGGTCATTTCGCCCCAGGTGGGTGATGGCAAGCTCCTGGATGGCGTACATGGCCACCGCGAACGCAAGGACGACAGATTCGCCCGCGCTTCCCCGGGGAAGGCGGGCGACTGTCCTGGTCTCAACTGTGCTCCACGCGCGGCGGAACACGGGGCCGGCCCGGCTTACCAGTGCTGGATAGGAGCGGCGGCGGCGAGAGCGACTGTGGCGAGGGCTGCCACGGCCAGGATGGTGCTGAAAACGCGTGCCTTCATGGTGTCCTGTCTCCTCCTGCTGTTGCCCGCTGGGCGGGTGCTGCGCAAAGGATGGGACATGGTTTCTCGCGAATCTCTCGCGAGAAACCGGCACGTGCCCTAATTGAAGGCTGGCTGTGGCGCTAGACGGCCCCGGCGGCAATGCGCGTACGCAGGTCGCCAAAGCGGGACGGGAGCTCTTCCCCCAGTTCCTCGCTTATCCGTTCGCGATAGGAATCGAGGAACGATAGGGCCGCGGCTGCCCCGCTCGACCGCAGGCGGTACATGGCGAGGTCGAAGGCGGCGCGTTCGTTGTAGCGGTCAGCCTCGAGCACCCGCTCCAGGCATTCGGCGGCAGCGTCATAGTCGTTGCGAGAGGCGTGGTAGCCGGCCAGAGCCGAGAGAGCCTCATGACGGCGTTCGGATAGCTGCGAGCGCAATCCCTCGGCCCATTCGGAGTAGAAGGCCTCCGCAAACGGCCCGCGGTAGTGGGTGAGGGCCTCTTCGGTTGCGTTCGCGCGCTCAGGCGTCCCGGGGACCAGCCGGCGGGCGTTCTCAAGGCCGCCCACGAACTTGTCGACGTCCCACTCGAATTCCGCCTCGGGGTTGAGCAGGTAGGCCCCGTCGCGCTTGATGATGCTCTCCTGGTAGAGGGCGCGGCGCAGCCGGTAGAGGTTCGAATGGAAGGCGCTGTTGCACCCCTGCGGCGAGACATCGGGGTAGAGCGCCACCACCGCTTCCTCCTTGCGCAGGCCGGAGCGATTCGCAAGGAAGAGGAAGAACATCTCCTTGGCGCGGGAGCTAGCCCACGCTTCATCGGTCACTTCGCGCCCGCCAACCGTGATGTGGACCGGGCCGAGGCTCTGGGCAACCACGCGCGGGAGGCGCGCCGGCGCCTCCTCTGGCAGCGGCCCTGTGGCCGGTGCGAAGGACTGCCGCTCCAGGAGATCCCGGAACCAGCGCGCGGGAAGCGCGCGCGAGGCGGCCCACTGCGCGAACATCGGCTGCTCGCGAATGAGGGGGAGGAGCGGGCCGGCCATCCACGGCTCCGTCACCAGCTCGTCGAGCACCTGCAGCGCTTCCTGGGCCTCGGCCCGCCTGCCGGCGCGGAAGAGGCAGGCCGCCAGCCGGAAATGGGCGATCCGGAGCGGAGCGCGCGCATCGATAGGACGGAAGAGCTCGATTGCATCGCGCGCGGCGGAAGCAGCAGCGGCGTGGTTCTGGGCCGCGTCATCGACCATTGCCTGTTGCAGGCGGGTGTAGCCGATCTCGAGCGGATTGCCGAACGCCTCGGCCACGAGGGTGGCGCGGCGGCTGAAGAAGTCCGCCTCCTTCAGGTCGCCCTGGCCCAGGTGCGCCGCCGAAAGGCCGGCGATGGAGAGCGCGGCGAGCGACTCGTCCAGAACATCGTTGGCGCAGATCCGGATGGCCTCTTCGTAGTTGGCCCGCGCCTCTGCGAAATGCCCAAGGGCCAGGTGGGCGTCACCCAGCGAGGCGATCGCGTAGGCCTCGTTCCGGATGTTCTCGCAGGCCTGTCCCTCACGCCGGGCCTCTTCGAGCGCGGCCACCGCGCTTTCGAAATCGCCGACAGCGAGGTGAGCCATCCCCAGGTTGTTGAGGACCCAGCCTAGGTTCCCCGTCCCGCGGAGCGCATGCCAGCCCTGTGCGGCACGGGTCAGCTCGTTGATGGCGTCGGGCCCATCGCCGCGCATGGCGTAGAGCTGGCCAAGCGTGGAGCGCATCAGCAGTTCGAGCACGGGCACATTGTTCTGCTGGCTGATTTCGATCCCCGAACGAAGAAGCCGTTCGGCGCGTTCGAACTCAGAGGTGGTTGCGAGAACGACCTGCGCTTCCTGCCATGCCAGCTCCGCCACTATCACCGGGTCGTCGCTGTCGACCGCGGTGCGAACTGTGTCGAAGATCCCCACAAGCTCGGGGATACGCCCGAGCAGGCGGAGGGCGCGGGCCTTGCCCAGGAGGGCGTGCTGGCGAGCGGCGCCACTGGCGAGCGGTTCCTCCAGCACCGACTCCGCAGCCTCCAGCGCCTCGCTCGCGCGGCTGTGATGGGCAAGCACGCGCGCGCCGATAGCACGAAGCAGTGGCCGCCTTTCGAGTGTCTCCGGGGTGAGGGCCTGGTAAGCGCGCCACAGGACCCCGAACGCACCCTGGTGGAGGAGATCGCGGCTTGACCTCTGGAGGATGCCGGCGAGCACTTCCGTGCACCTTGTTTCCCGGGCGAGCTCAATCGCGTCCGCCGTATCCCCTCGTTGTTCGAGGAAGGTTGCCGCGCGCTCGATGACCTCGGCGAACCTTTCCGGCGCGCGGGTCTCAAACTCGTTGAGGAGGAACCGTTTCACCTGTGGGTTCAGCCGGAACCCGTTGTCCAGCGGTTCACCCAGGAGAGCGGCGCCCACCAGCCACGGGGCTACCTGGCGCCACGGGCCTTCGCCTACGAGCCGAAGGGCGATTTCACGCTCGATCACTGGGGCGACAGACAGGGCCAGGAGCGTGTGCTGGAACGCCTCGGGCACGGCCTTCCACACCTCCTGGAGAAGATACCGATCCCAGGCGTCGCCGCCGTGTGCGCGCTCCGCCCCGGCAAGGGAGACCGTCCCCGAAAGTACAGCCATCACGGCAATCGGCCAGCCATGGGTTGCCCGCAGAACCTCGCCAGGGGAAAGGGCGCTCGCCGCGGGGGTAGCCAGTGCGGCAATCTCCTCGACCGTGAAGGCAAGGTCACCTGCATCGAGAAGGAGGACCTCGCCGGCGGCAACGCGCCGGTCGACTTCGAGGAGGCGGGAAGGTTCACGCCCCGAGAGGATGACCTCCGCGCCGCGGGGGAGGATTTCGAGCAACCATGCGACCAGCTCGGCCGCGTCCTCGGACTCGCGAAGCTCATGTGCGTTTTCGATGACAAGGAGCACCGGCACTTCGGTCGAACTGAAGAGCGTGGCGCAGACTGAGCCAAGGTAGGCTTTCAGGTCATCCGTCTTGGTTGCGCTGGCGGGCGGCCAGGTGGCTTCTTCGCCGAGCAGGGCCGAAGCCAGCTGCCGCGCAAGTGACTCCGGCGCCGAACAGGAGGCGTCGAGGGTGAGCCATGCCACGTGATACAGATCGGAGATGCTGGAAGCAAAGTCCGTCAGGAGGGCCGTCTTGCCGAAGCCCGCGGGCGCCTGTAGGACGGCCAGCCCGCTCCCTACGTTCTCGTGCAGGCGGCTAATGAGGCGCTCCCGGAGCAGGGCAGAGCGGCGCTGCCGGGGAATGCTGTATCGGCTCGCTCGTTGTTGGACCGGCCTGTCCATCGAGACCTCCCAGAACGTCATCGCCATGATACGCCGGGAGGGGGCCCGTGCCTAGGTGGAAATCCAGTTAGACGGGCGCGTCGGACGACTCGAGCTCAACGACAAGCGAGGCGCGCTCATTGTCGATCGCGTTGATGGAGATGCGGGCTATCCCTGGCAGCGTCGCAAGCCGCTCCTGGAAGTCGAGCAGTTCACCGAATCCGCCGCCCTTTGCCTCTACCTGAACCCTGGCGGGCTTGAGGCCGGGGCGTTCTGGAGGTGCAGCCTGCTGGCCGGAAGCTGGCGCGGCCCGCTGTCCCTTGAAGGCGGCAGCCGCCAGGCTGTCGAGCCCGGCAATAATCGCCTGGATGCCACCGGCCGCGGTGAGGTAGTCATCCCGGAGCTTGAGCAGGGGAGCGACCAGTCCTTCGCGCACCGTGCTCTCGGCGACCTCCCCTCCTGCTGCCCGGGGAACCGGCGGTTGCGCCGGCTGTGGAGGTTCAACCGGGGGAGCCGCGGCCGTGGCGAGCCGGTCCTCAAGCTCTCCCAGGCGGTCAATGAGCATCTCGTAATCGTGCCGCAAGAGGTCATAGCGGCGGCGCAACTGCCGCACGGCAGGGTCGGCCGAGGCCGATTGCCGGAGCCGTTCGAGCAAGAGGTCGCCGCTGTCCGAGCCTTCAGTCGACATATCTTCTCATCGAGGCGGCAGCGCGTGGAAAGGCAGTGGGTCTTCAGCCGGTCATGGTGCGGTTCGCCGGGGCCGCTGCCCTGGCTCCCCCACCTTCGAGCCGGTAGCCGAAGCCACGCGCTGTGATCAGAAAGCGTGGCCGGCCTGCGTCCGGTTCGAGTTTGCGCCTGATGCGGCGCACATAGACCTTGAAAACTTCCTGAGCTTCCCGCGGAAGGTACTCGTAGTCTTCCGAAACCGCGTTGAGGATCTCGTGTGGCCTGAGCACCCGCCCGGCATTCCGGGCCATGTGCACCACAATTCGAAACTCTGCGGCTGTGAGCGCTACGAACTCCCCCGCGCGTTCAACCTCGCACCGATCTACATCGACCGTAAGGTCGCCAACCTTTAGTACTCCGCATTCCTCGGCGCCATCGGGAGCAGGCGGCAGGCGGCGGCGAAGGACAGCGTGAGCCTGGGCCACGACCAGGCGGGGGTCGGCGTCGAGTTGCAGGCAGGCATCGGCGCCAGCCATCAGGCAGTCGCTGGCTGCGGCCGCGGTAACGTCCGCCAGGAGCGCAATCACGGGAATGCCGGCGCCGGCAATCGCACGAAGCGGGCCGGAGACGGGCGCGGCTTCCGGGTCCCACAACCACGCGATCAGGTCGAACTCCCCAGAGATAGCGAGCGCGACAGTGCTGGCGGAAGGTGGACGTTCGAGAACGGCAATGCCGGCAGAATGCAGGGCGCGGACACACGGCATCGTCTCTGCGCCGGGCTGCGCGACGAGCAAACAACTGCGGAACTGCCTGGCCGGTGTGGTGGGGTGCACCGGGACCTCGTGTTCAGCATGCTCTCCGGAAAAACCGGAGGTGGAGAGTCAGTATACATATGATGTCATCAGGGTAAACCCCTATCTTTGCAGATGGTCGCGCCTATATGTGGAATTGAAGGCAGCCGCGGTTGAATCAGGGCTGTGGCGGCGGCGCAGCGGGTTAGCACTGATTGCAGAAGGCGCCCTGTGGCGCCGACTATCTACGTATGGGCCATCCAGTACGAATCCACACGTACGACGACGAGTTGCACGAACGGCGACGGCGTCTGGCGGCCGCGCGCGAGCCGATCGACTTCGAGGCCGAGCGCCTCAGGCGCCTGGTCGACCGGGCGAAGGAAACGCGCGACCCCTAGCCTTCCGTTTGCCCGCCGGGCTCGTTCCATGCACCATGGCAGGCGCGGCCAGGCGTGCGCCGCCGCGTGCTCCCAGACTGGAGCCGGGGCGCCCCACGCCGCCACCGCGAGCCTGCCTCGGGAGGAGCGCATGCCCAGGATCGTTGTCCCCCTGGATGAATCGGAGAATTCGGAGCAGGCGCTCCCCTGGGCCGCCTACCTCGCCCGGAAGCTGGAATGCTCGGTCCACCTGGTCACCGTGTGGACGCACGACGAGGAGATCTGGCTGCGAGCGGGCATTGAGCCCGGGGCGCCGCTTGAGCGCATCGCCAGCGCCCTCGACGAGTACCTCGCCGAAACCCGGCGCCGCCCGGAGCTTGAAGGCACCAAGGTCACGACCGAGGTGCGCGTGGGCAACGTTGCCAACCACATCCGCGAGATCTCGGAGGCCGGGGAGACCCGGTACGTGGTCCTCACTTCCCACGGAAAAGGCGGTGTCCGGCGATTCATCCAGGGAAGCATCGCCGATGCACTGGTGAGGTCCCTGAAGGTGCCGGTCGTTGTGGTGCGCCCCGGTGAGGCATCGCCGCCCATCGAGCGCATCCTGCTCACACTCGATGGTTCTGAGACGAGCGAGTGCGGCCTCGGCCCCGCCCGCGCCCTTGCCGGCGCAACCGGCGCTACCCTCCATCTTCTCCGCGTGGTGAATCCCCTGGCCGAGCTCCCGTTCACAACCATGGGCCCCGCGGGCGACCTCGGTGAGCTATCGGAGCACCTCTACGAGGCCGCTCGTGAGTACCTCGCGAAAATCTCACGCGAAGGCGAAACAGCTGAGGTCCTGGCTGGCCGGCCGCTCGATGTGATAACCGGCTATGCGCGCGACAAAGCCTGCGACATGATCGTGATGGGGACGCATGGGCGGGGCGGGGTGCTGCGGCTGGCGCTTGGCTCCACCGCCGATGCCGTCATGCGCGCGGCCGACCGCGTGGTGATGCTCGTGCCGGAGCGCGTCAGCAAGGCGTAGTCTGGCCCCGTTCCCGCGCCCGTTCGGGAGGTATTGACCCCGTCATTCTCTCTTCTTTAGGATAGGGGGGTACCCTATTTGAGAACAGGACGAGATGACGCCTGAGACCCGTCGACAGGCCCTTCGCAGGATGAAGATTATCGCCGGACAGCTCCAGGCGCTGCAGAAGCAGGTCGAGGATGACCGCTATTGCATGGACGTTCTTGACCTCTCGCTCTCCATCCAGAAGGCACTGCGAAGCCTCGACACGCTTGTGCTCGAAGGCCACCTCCGCACCCACGTGATCGAACAGATGACAGGCGGCGAAACCGACCGCGCTGTCACCGAGCTTCTGCGCCTCTACAAGGTGCAGGGCCCGGCCGAATCGTAAGCACCACGGACCGAGTCCACCAAGAAGGAGTTCCAGGATGCCCCAGACAGTTCAACTTTCCATCACCGGGATGACCTGCGACCACTGCGTGAAGTCGGTGACAACGGCCCTCAAGGGGGTCAGCGGCGTCTCCGCGGCGCAAGTCGACCTCCAGTCGAAGTCCGCTGTTGTCGAAGGCGACGGGATCGACACAGCGAAGCTGATCGAGGCCATCAAAGAAGAAGGTTACGAAGCGGCTCTCAACTAGGGCCGGGACCTCCCAGGGAGTGCGTGAGGGCTCGCTCGCTCGCGACCCGGGTCTCGCGGGGAAGATGAGATGGCTACGAAGGATCGAGCTTTAACACTTGACATAACAGGCATGACATGCGCCTCGTGCGTCCGCCGGGTTGAGCGCGCCCTCGGCAGGGTCGAGGGCGTGGAGACCGCCAGCGTCAACTTCGCCGCGGAAACGGCGCGGGTGACGCTCGCCCGCGAGATCCCCGTTCACGACCTGGTCGCCGCCGTTGAGAAGGCCGGCTATGAAGCGCGTCCCGCCGGGGCGGCGGACAACGCCGCTGCACGCGCCAGCCATGCCCGCTCCGACTTCCTTGCGCTTGTGTTAGGCGCCGCCCTCGCTGTGCCGGCCGTCGTGCTTGCCATGGCTATGGACATCGCCGGGCTCTACATCGTGAATCGCGATGTGCATGGCTGGATCCTGCTGGCGCTGGCCACGCCGGTACAGGTTGGCCTGGGCTGGCGATTCTACCGGGGGAGCTACACCAGCCTGCGCCACCTCAACCCGAACATGGATGTGCTGGTCGCGGTGGGGACGAGCGCTGCCTACCTCTTCAGCGTCTGGGTAGTCGTCACAGGGCGGCACGAATCGATGTTCTTCGATGTGAGCGCCGCCGTGCTCGTGTTCATCACGATGGGCAAGTACTTCGAGGAACGCTCCAAAGGGGCGGCGTCGGCAGCCATCCGGGCCCTCCTCGGCCTTTCGGCGAAATCGGCCACCGTGGTGCGCGATGGGAACGAGGTCGAGGTCCCCGTTGAACAGGTGGCAATTGGCGACGTCTTCATCGTGCGGCCGGGGCAGAAGGTGCCGGTTGACGGGGTGGTGCGCGAAGGCCACAGCACGATCGACGAGTCCATGCTCACCGGCGAGTCCATCCCCGTTGAGCGCCGGCCCGGCGACCACGTCATCGGGGGGACCATCAACCAGAACGGCGTGGTTCACGTTGAGGCTACGGCTGTGGGCGAAGAGACCGCTCTGAATCGCATGGCCCGCATGGTCGAAGACGCCCAGGGGTCCAAGGCGCCAATCCAGCGGCTTGTGGACCAGGTATCAGCTGTCTTTGTGCCGGTCGTCATCGTCATTGCTGCTGCCGTGTTTGCGGGCTGGGCGCTGCTGGGTGAGAGCACCGTGCACGACTCCGCCGTGGTGCGGGCGCTGGTTCCGGCGGTGGCCGTGCTTGTTATCGCCTGCCCCTGCGCGCTTGGGCTGGCAACGCCCACCGCGATCATGGTCGGCACAGGCCTTGGCGCCGAACGCGGCATTCTCATCAAGAACGCCGAAGTCCTCCAGAGAACGCACGACCTCGGCGCAATCGTGCTCGACAAGACCGGCACCCTCACCGAGGGCCGGCCGCAGGTGATGGAGGTAGTCCCCACGGGGGTCATGAGCGAGCAGGCCCTGCTCACGCTCGTGGCGGCCGCCGAAGCGGGCAGCGAGCACCCCCTCAGCCGCGCCATCACCGATGCCGCACTTGATTCCGGCTACACGCTTCCGCCGGCATCCGGCTTCGAGGCGCTTACCGCTCGCGGGGTGCGCGCCATTGTCGACGGGCGCACTGTGCTGGCCGGCAACGCCCGGCTTTTCGAAGAAGCAGGGAAGGCGCTCCCGGCGCGGGCCATCGAAGAGGCAGACCGGCTTGAAGCAGAGGGGCGGACCGTCATCTACGCCGCGATCGACGGGAAGACTGAAGGCGTGATCGGCATCGCCGATGCGGTGAAACAGAACGCGCCGCGGGCGGTGGCAGCGCTCAGGGGCCTCGGGCTGCGCGTCATGATGATGACCGGTGACAACGATCGCGCCGCTGCGGCGGTGGCGCGCGCGGTAGGCATTACCGAGTGGCACTCCGGGGCGCGGCCCGAAGACAAGCTTGCCCTGGTGCGCGACCTGCAGGCACAGGGTCTGCCGGTCGCGATGGTGGGCGATGGCATCAATGATGCCCCGGCGCTGGCCCAGGCCGACATCGGCATCGCCATGAGCACGGGCACCGATGTGGCCATCGAGGCCGGCGACATCACGCTGCTCAATGGCGATGTGTCGAAGATCGCGGAGGCGGTGCTGCTCAGCCGCGCCACGCTCGGCACGATTCGGCAGAACCTGGTCTGGGCGTTCGGCTACAACGTGGTCGCGATCCCGGTTGCCGCCGCGGGCCTGCTCAATCCCATCATCGCCGGGGGCGCCATGGCCATGAGCTCGGTGAGCGTGATGGCGAATAGCCTCCGCCTGCGCGGGCGCGCCCGCCGCCTGGCCGCCCGGGCAGGGAATCCCTACGGGGGCACGGCCGAAAGCTTCGTTCGCGCCAATCGCGGTCCCCTGTTCGCGATGGGGTCGGCGGTGATGGTCCTGGTGGCGCCGCTGCTGGTGTTCACGGGGATAGACCGTGGTGTACTCCCTGGCCGGCCCGGCCCCGATATCACCGTGCAGCTGGCGCCGCTGCAGGTCCTGGCGTCCACTGCCTCCGTAGAATCTGGAGAAGTGACGTTCTCAGTTGAGCACCCCGCGGGCCACGATCATGGCGACATGGGGGGAGCGGACATGCTGCAGGTCGAGATACGGCGGCTGCACGAAGACGGCCACCACGAGGTCGTTGCCCGGTCAAAGGCGCTACGGATGGGTGAGACGCAGCGCTTTACGGTCGAGCTGGCGAAGGGGACCTACGAACTCGCCGGTTCCCCGGTCGAAGTCGTGGGCAGCGACGAGGCCGTGCATAGCGTTGAAGGGACGCGGGCGGCGCTCACGGTCCGGTAGGAGCGGGCTGCTTCGCACCGGCGCCCGCAGCCACCTCGGCCATGGCCTCGCCGAGGCGGTGGATGCCTTCCTCGATGTCTTCCATGGCGACGTAGCTGAAGGCGAGGCGGAGGTGGTTGGTGGCAACGCCATCCGCGAAGAACCCCGGCCCCTGCCCAACAATGACGCCCTTCTCGTTCGCGGCGAGAGCCACGTCGCGCGAGAAGAGACCGGGCTGGAGTTCGAGCCAGAGGAAGAAACCGCCCTGGGGTGTGGTCCAGCGGCAATAAGCGGCGCAGTGCCGCTTCAGAGCATCTTCCACGCGGTCGAGCTTGCGCTTGTAGATTGAGCGCAGGTTGAGAATATGGCGGTCAAGGTCTCCATTGCGGATCGTCTCCGCAATGACACGGCCGAGGAATGGGCTGCTGCCCATGTCGTACCGGACCGAGGCCATCCGGCTGATAAGCGGCGCCGGCCCCATTGCCCAACCCATGCGCAGACCCGTGGCCAGGATCTTGGAAAAGCTCGACACCTTGATGGCGTGATCGCCGTTCGTGAGCGCGAAGAGCGAGGGCGGTGGCTGCTCGGTGAACCAGAGCTCGCCATAGGCGTCGTCCTCCATGATGAACGTGTTGAAGTGCCGGGCGAGCTCCACCATCCTCTCGCGCCGCTGCATGTCGAGCGTGCAGCCAGCCGGGTTCTGGTGTGTGGGGATGCAGTAGATGAACTTGGCCCGCTGCCCCAGGTCAGCGAGTTTCTGGAGCTCGGCCTCGAGCGCGTCGGTGCGCAGCCCGTATTCGTCCATGGGGATTGCGACCTGGCGGGCTCCGAACGAGCGGATTGTGCGCATGCTGCCGGGGAAGTTAGGGCTCTCCACGAGGACGGTGTCGCCGGGGTCGAGGAGGGTCTCGCAGACCATCCCAATGGCGTGCGCCGAACCAGAGGAGATGATCACCTGTTCAAGAGCGACGGGGATGCCCTCGATGCGCGTCGAGCGTTCGGCGATAGCCGTGCGCAGGGGCAACGGCCCAAAGGTGCCCCCGTACTCGAGCGCCTCCTTCTGCTCGCGTTCGAGTACGGTCCCGGCCGCCTTCCGCAGGAATTCGCCGGGCAATGAGGGGATGTCGGGCAGGCCCCCCGCGAATGAAATGACGGGGCGCGGGTCGGGCGTGGCAGCCGCCCAGACGGCGGGCCCAAGCACCTTCGCCCGTGCACTGACCACTTCTTCCACGCGCTTTGCGTCCCAGTAGGGCGCCTCTGTCATGTCTTCCCCTCCTTGACTTAAGCGAAGCCAGTATACGGCCGGGAGGGGAGACAATGGCTGCCCCCCGAGGTGGCCTGTGACGATAGACGGAGGCGATGTCCCGCATGCGTGATCGCAAGAAGTGGCGAGCAACTGTGGACGTGGGGCGCGGGACTGCTGCTATACTGACCCTTCACCAACTCGCTCTCGCCGGCATTGGGATTGTTTTCACAAGCATGCGTCGCAACCGCAACTCGCGACGGATGGGCCCCGCGCATTCCCGTTACCGGCCGTTAGCGGGAGTTCGCGCAAAGGGGTAACGATGCGTCACGGGGGATTGCCGCCAGCGCAGGGGCTCTACCGGCCCGAGTTCGAGCATGACTCCTGCGGGGTCGGCTTCATTGTGCACCTGAAGGGGCAGAAGTCGCACCAGATCATCCGCGACGGCATCACTGCGCTTGAGAATCTCAGCCACCGCGGCGCCACCGGCGCCGAAGCGAACACGGGCGACGGCGCGGGCATCCTCATCCAGGTTCCCCACCAGTTTTTCCAGCGTGAGTGCGCCGCACTGGGCATACGACTGCCCGAGGCCGGCCACTACGGGGCCGGCCTTTTCTTTGCTTCTCCCGACCCGAAGGCCCAGGCCCAGGCCCAGGCGCTGTTCACGGCGATCGTGGAAGAGGAAGGTCAGCACCTGCTCGGCTGGCGCCAGGTGCCCACCAACAACGCCTCCGTGGGAGCGACGGCACTCGCCGGGGAACCCACCATCCTGCAGGTGTTCATCGCCCGCGGCCGGGGCGTGGACAGCGAAGACGGCTTCGAGCGGAAGCTCTACGTGATCAGGAAGCGGTTTGAGAAGGCCATCCAGCGCTGGGGGATAAAGGATGAGCTCTTCTTCTACTTCGCCAGCCTCTCCTGCCGGACGCTGGTCTACAAGGGAATGCTCACGCCAAACCAGCTGCGCGAGTACTACCCCGACCTCTCAGACCCGCGGATGATCAGCGCGCTGGCGATGTTCCATTCGCGCTTTAGCACGAACACGTTCCCCAGCTGGAGGCTCGCACACCCCTACCGCATGCTCGCGCACAACGGCGAGATCAACACGTTGCGCGGCAACATCAACTGGATGACCGCCCGCGAGGCGCTGATGCAGTCGCCTCACTTCGATGACATACACAAGATCATCCCGGTCATCGACGAGCGGGGGAGCGACACTGCCTGCCTGGACAATGCCTTCGAGCTCCTGGTAATGGCGGGGCGTTCACCGGCACACGCCATGATGATGCTCATTCCCGAAGCCTGGAGCGGGCACGAGACCATGAGCGCCGAAAAGAAGGCTTTCTACGAATACCAGAGCTGCCTGGTAGAGCCCTGGGATGGGCCAGCATCGGTTGCCTTTACCGATGGGCGCACGATTGGCGCCGTCCTCGACCGCAATGGCCTGCGGCCATCGCGCTACTACGTCACCAGTGACGACCTCGTGGTGATGGCCTCTGAGGTCGGCGTGTTGCCGATTGAGCCCGAAAGGGTCCTTCGAAAGGGGCGTCTCCAGCCCGGGAAGATGTTCCTGGTGAGCCTCGAGGAGGGGCGCATCATCGACGATGCCGAGCTGAAGCATGGCATTGCCGCCGAGCGCCCGTATGGCGATTGGCTCAGGGCGAACCTGGTGCCCCTCGAGAGCCTGCCCGACACTGCACCGGCGCCCCGTGCGACTGGCGACAGCCTCCTGCAACAACAGGCCGCATTTGGCTATACCGTCGAAGATCTGAAGTACATCCTTGGGCCGATGGCCAGGAACAGCGAGGAGCTGGTCGGGTCGATGGGCGCCGATACGCCGCTTGCCGTCCTCTCCAACCGGCCGCAGCCGCTCTACAACTACTTCCAGCAGCTCTTTGCGCAGGTCACGAACCCCCCGCTCGACGCCATCCGGGAGGAGATCGTGACGTCCGTCAAGACGGTGATCGGCCCCGAAGGAAACCTGCTCGACCCGGAGCCCGAAAACTGCCACCTGATCAGTCTCGAAACGCCGTTCATCGACAACGTCGCCCTGGCGAAGTTTAAGGCACTCCGGGACCACGCGCTCCGGGCGACGGTGCTGCCCATGCTCTTCCCGGCGGCCAGGGGCCCCGCCGGGCTGGCGCCTGCGCTGGACGATCTCTACGTGGAGGCAGACCGGGCCATCGCACGGGGTGCAAGGATAATCATCCTTTCCGACCGCGGGGTGAGCGCCGAGATGGCGCCAATCCCAACGTTGCTCGCGGTGGCCGGGCTCCACAACCACCTGGTGCGCGAAAAGAAGCGGACCCAGGTGGGCCTTATCGTCGAGACCGGGGAGGCGCGTGAGGTGCACCACTTCGCCCTGCTCATCGGCTACGGCGCAGGCGCGATCAACCCCTACCTCGCAATCGAGACCATCGAGCAGCTGGCCGAGGAGGGGAACATCGAAGGCGGAGTGGCCGCCAGCGAGGCGATAGCCCACTACCTCAAGGCCGTGAAGAAGGGCGTGGTCAAGGTGATGTCGAAGATGGGCATCTCCACCATCCACAGCTATCGTGGCGCGCAGATCTTTGAGGCCATCGGCCTCGCCGACGAGTTCGTGGACAGGTACTTCACAAAGACCGTGTCGCGAATCGGCGGCGTCGGCATCGACGAGGTGGCGGTGGAGGCCCTGGCCCACCACAGCCGGGCTTTCCCGGCCCGCAGCGGCGGCCTCCACGAGCTGGAGTGGGGCGGCCAGTACCAGTGGCGCCGTGACGGCGAGTACCACCTCTTCAACCCCGAAACGGTGGCCACGCTGCAACAGGCGACGCGCACGGCCGACTATGCGCTCTTCAAGCGGTATACGAATGCCGTCGACGACCAGGCCGAGCACATGTGCACGCTCCGCGGCCTCTTCGAGCTGAAGGCCAGCAGCTCGCCTGTGCCACTCGACGAGGTGGAGCCCGCGGAGAGCATCTTCAGGCGCTTTGCGACCGGCGCCATGTCGTACGGTTCCATCAGCGCCGAGGCGCATGAGGCCCTCGCCATCGCCATGAACCGCATCGGCGGCAAGAGCAACACGGGCGAAGGGGGCGAAGACCGCCGGCGTTACGTGCCTGGCCAGAACGGCGACTCGCGCCGAAGCGCCGTGAAGCAGGTTGCATCGGGCCGGTTCGGCGTCACGAGCGAGTACCTGGTGAACGCCGACGAGATCCAGATAAAGATGGCCCAGGGCGCGAAGCCCGGCGAAGGCGGGCAGCTCCCCGGGCACAAGGTATACCCGTGGATAGCAGAAGTGCGGCACTCCACCCCCGGGGTACAGCTCATTAGCCCGCCGCCCCACCACGATATCTACTCCATCGAGGACCTTGCCCAGCTCATCCACGACCTGAAGAACTCAAATACCGCGGCGCGGATCAATGTGAAGCTCGTTTCGGAAGTGGGCGTGGGGACGGTGGCGGCCGGTGTCTCCAAGGCCAAGGCCGATGCCGTGCTCATCAGCGGGCACGATGGAGGTACCGGCGCAAGCCCGCTCACTTCCATCAAGCATGCGGGCATCCCCTGGGAGCTCGGCCTCGCCGAGACCCAGCAGACGCTTGTGCTGAACCGCCTGCGTGACCGCATTGTGGTGCAGGTCGATGGCCAGCTGAAGACCGGCCGCGACGTCGTCATCGGTGCGCTCCTCGGGGCGGAGGAGTTCGGCTTCGCGACCGGGCCCCTGGTGGTGCTGGGGTGCGTGATGATGCGTGTGTGCCATCTCGACACCTGCCCAGTGGGAATCGCGACGCAGAACCCGGAGCTTCGCAAGCGCTTCACCGGCAACCCGGACCACGTCGTCAACTTCTTCCGCTTCATCGCCGAAGAGGTGCGCGAGCTGATGGCGCACCTCGGGTTTCGCACCTTCGACGAGATGGTGGGCCGAAGCGACCTGCTGGACATGCGCCGGGCCGTTGACCACTGGAAGGCGCAGGGGCTTGATCTCTCCTCGGTCCTCTACCGGCCTGAGGTTGGGCCCGAGGTGGCGACTCGCTGCATCGCCACGCAGGACCACGGCATCTCGCACGCCCTGGACAACGAGCTCATCCGTCTCGCGACGCCCGCACTCGTGCATCGCCAGCAGACCTTCATCGACCTGCCCATCAAGAACGTCAACCGGACCGTCGGCACAATGCTGGGCAGCGAGGTGACCCGCCGCTTTGGGCACCAGGGCCTGCCTGACGACACCATACACATCAAGTTCGCCGGCTCGGCCGGACAGAGCTTTGGCGCCTTCATTCCTGCCGGCATCACGCTTGAACTGGAGGGCGACTCCAACGACTACACGGGCAAGGGTCTCTCGGGCGGGAAGATAGTCGTCTACCCGCCGAAGTCCGCACAGTTCGTTCCCGAAGAGAACATTGTCATCGGCAACGTCGCGCTCTACGGCGCCACCGGGGGGTCCGCCTTCATCCGGGGTGTGGCAGGAGAGCGTTTCGCGGTTCGCAACAGCGGCGCGCTGGCGGTGGTTGAGGCCACTGGCGACCACTGCTGCGAATACATGACCGGCGGCCGGGTGGTTGTGCTGGGCCCCACGGGGCGCAACTTCGGCGCGGGCATGAGCGGTGGAATCGCTTTCGTATACGACCGGGAAGGCGACTTCCGCGGCCGATGCAACCTGGAGATGGTGTCGCTCGAACCGCTTGCGGACGCCGAGGACATCGAACTGGTGCACGGCCTGATCGAGAGGCATCGTGAGTACACGGGGAGCACGGTCGCAGCAGGAATCCTTGCCCGATGGCCCGCGGCCAGCGCCAGGTTCGTGAAGGTCATGCCCAACGACTACAGGCGGGTTCTTGAAGAACAGTGCAGGAGCGAGCAGCAGCCCGCCCAGGAAAGCACTGGTGCCCGCCATGGGTAAGCCTACAGGGTTCCTAGAATTCGACCGGGAGCTGCCAAAGCGCCGCCCCGTAGCTGACAGGGTCCACGACTGGCTCGAAGTGTACGAAGACTTCCCGCCCGATCGCCTCCGCACCCAGGCAGCCCGGTGCATGGATTGTGGCATCCCCTTCTGCCACCAGGGATGCCCGCTTGGCAACATAATCCCTGACTGGAACGACCTCGTGTACCGTGATCGCTGGCGGGCAGCGATAGAGCGGCTGCACGCGACAAATAACTTCCCCGACTTCACGGGCCGGGTCTGCCCCGCGCCCTGCGAGGCTGCCTGCGTCCTCGGCATCAATGCTGACCCCGTCACCATCAAGCAGATCGAATACGAGATCGTTGAGCGCGCCTGGGACGAGGGGTGGATCCGGCCCGAGCGCGCCGCCACCCGCACAGGGAGAGCCGTCGCCGTCATCGGTTCGGGCCCCGCCGGGCTTGCGGCCGCGCAGCAGCTTGCTCGCGCCGGGCACGCTGTCACCGTCTTTGAGCGTGACGACCGCATCGGCGGCCTGCTTCGCTACGGCATTCCCGACTTCAAGCTGGAGAAGCAGTTCATCGACCGCCGCCTCGCGCAGATGGAAGGCGAGGGCGTGGTGTTCCGCCCTGGCGTCAACGTTGGCGTCGAAATCGATGCCAGGGAGCTGCGCACGCAGTTCGATGCGATCTGCCTGGCCGGCGGCGCCACCAGGGCCCGCGACCTCGATATCCCCGGGTTCGACCTCAAAGGCACATACCTGGCGATGCGCTACCTCACCCTGCAGAACCGCCGCAATGCGGGCGATGAGATCCCGGCGGAGCAGTTCATTTCGGCCGCAGGCAAACGGGTCGTGGTCCTTGGCGGTGGCGATACGGGCGCGGACTGCCTGGGAACAGCGCTCCGCCAGGGCGCCCTCAGCGTGAAGCAGTACGAGCTTCTCCCGCGGCCGCCGGACCAGCGGCCGCCGAACCAGCCCTGGCCGCAGTGGCCGAATATCTTCCGGACCTCCTCGGCGCATGAGGAAGGGGGCGAGCGCGATTACAGCATCCTCACGCGGGAACTGAGCGGGGAGAACGGCGTGCTCAAGCGGCTGCACGCGGTGCGCGTTGAGTTCGTCAACGAAAACGGGCGGCAGGTGATGAGGGAGATCCCCGGCACGGAGTTCACAGAGGACGTTGACCTCCTCCTCCTCGCACTGGGATTCCTTGGCCCCGAACGGGCAGGGATGCTCGAACAGCTGGGCGTCGCCTTCACGGAGCGTGGAAACGTGCGTATCGACGAAAACAACATGACCAGCGTCCGCGGCGTGTTCGCGGCCGGGGACATGGAGCGTGGACAGTCCCTGGTGGTCTGGGCAATCGCCCAGGGGCGCGCGGCAGCGCGCGGGATAGACCGCTACCTCATGGGCGAGACGCTCCTCCCCTGAGCGCGGCCTGTCCCGGGGGGGCGGGAGCTCGCAGGACCAATCCTCGCCCGGTTGAGCCCGACTCCACCTCACCTGCGAACCGGCGCCCGGTCGACATGATCCCTGTCATTGCGTGTCCATGCCTGTCGTGGCTCCATGCGATCAGAACTTTGCGAGGGATCGCTAGATGACGCAGATTGCTGAGCGCGAGTACACCGAATGGCAGGACCTCTACCGGGACAAGTGGAAGTGGGACTCGGTCCACTGGGGCACCCACTGCGTCGACTGCTACCCGGGCGACTGCCCGGTACGCGTGTTTGTGCGTGGCGGCCAGGTATGGCGCGAGGAGCAGTCGGGAACGCTGCCCGTGATCGAGGAGGGCGTGCCCGACTTCAACCCCATGGGCTGCCAGAAGGGCGCTTCCTGGAGCCAGTCG